>Ga0207646_10003570_pt1 | contig 17462 bp, 14 predicted proteins | sample KBSK5502metaG_FD_184343 | JGI IMG/M metagenome (GOLD analysis project Ga0207646, IMG submission 184343) | Corn, switchgrass and miscanthus rhizosphere microbial communities from Kellogg Biological Station, Michigan, USA - KBS K5-50-2 metaG... | ecosystem: Host-associated > Plants > Roots >... | reverse complement strand
GAATGGTCGATGTGAAAATGAGTCATGACGAGGTACTTTATCGGCTTGCCCGGAATTTTGGCTTCGAGGGCCTTCATGACGGCTACAGACCGTTCTTCGAAAAGCGGAGCCTCGACAACAACGATGTGATCCTTCATTTCGACTGCCATACTGTGATGTGTGCTTCCTTTGATCTGGTAGACGCCCCTGGCAACTTCTACGAAATCCACTTTCTGCTCGCGCCCGAAATCCTGGTAGCCGACTCCCATCACCACGCGGCGGAGCGGCCACTGTGAGACGATCGGCTCGCCGACGGCCGGTTGCTTCTTGATCTCCTCGGCAACGACCAAACCGGCCGCATCAATTCTCGGATTGTTAATGATGTTCCGCGCGCTTTCTTCCCGGACTTTGTTGCCGTTCAGAAAGACCGACGTGGCTTGCGGAAGCCGCACACCGCTATACTCTCGCCAGTCTGTAAAGGCGAGCTCGTTCAACGTGTCGCCATAAATCGGATCGTCTTCCGTGTAGATCACCCGCACCGGCAATTTGTTGAAACTGCTGAAATGCACATCGACAGGCTGATTGCCATCCTTGTAACGGATGACGTGAATGGTGGCGTTGCCTTCTTTCCTGTCCTCGATCCGCGTGAGTCCCGGGGCGGCCTTGGCTGTATACAACAAACGAATGGGAACCCGCCGCATATCACGAAGCCGTGTCGCGAGACGGCTGGGGTGCAAACGCTCTTGCACAGCTTTACCATTCGCGTCCGGGGTTTCGAGCATTCCGGTGTCACCCTCGATGACTTCGGTGAACTTCACTGGTTGTGTATTTGGATATTCCCGAATGGAGTCCATAGTGAGCCGCATCCGTTTATTTTCGAAGTCGTAGATGATGCCCTGGCTGAATCGATTGATCACGCGCGGTTCGCCATTTGGCTTTACGGCTTGCATCGGCTCGAAATCCCCACCAGCCGTGATGATCTGTTGTACTTTCACGGCGTCCATCGCAGCCCATCCACCCATGGCCGCGGCGGATTCATCGATTAACGCGCGTGCGGCATCCGGTCCTGACGGAGCAGGAGAGGAACAGGCCGACAACAGCATCAGAAGGACAAAGGCAATCACAAACATAAATCCCTCCTTAAATTCCAAACGGTGCGCGAGGACCGCGAGTTCTTCTTTACAGGAATGCACTTTACTCACGACTCCTCAAACCCACAATCCATTTGTGCGCGTTTTGTTTGTGCCTTTGTGTCTCTGTGTCTTCGTGTTTGATAAACTCCCGAAACCATGCGATCCCTCCTTCTCCTGGCCGTGTTCAAGGTTCGTTAGTGCGTGTGGCGAGAAAGGACCTTCTACTAAACCCCCAAAAACAGAGGACCAGGAAGGCGTGGGTGCGGCAGTCTCGCTGACTCCCGAAACCGGTCCGTCGAATTGCACGCTCTGCGCCCGATCCAACCCGCTTCTCGTGGTGGACAAAGATGGCGCCGCGGCCGGAGATCTGTGGCTCTGCAACGAGGGTCCAAACCCCGTGGCGCTCGCACACGTACGAGCGACCAGCTTTGCCCTGCGTCACTCGACTCGAACAGCGCCCCGGCTCCACGCCGCAGTACATCTTGTCCGGCTCCTGTTCGCAGCCAAGTGCGATCTGCCAGATCTGTTTCAGCGACTGCCCTGTGTCCTCAGGGAACTTGACCGGCGAGCTTTCCGGATTCGTCCATGTCCTTCCGAAATCGTCGCTGGAGTGCAGCAGCGTTCCGAAAAGATGCGACGAGCCCGCCCACAGCCGTTGTCGTCCCACACGGCCGTCATAGGCAAGGGCGTAAATGGACCGTCCGGGGAAGTGGGGGCCGGAGACCTCCCACCGTTCGCGATCTCTATTCGAACTCAAAAGGAACGCTCCCTTCATTGTTCCGCGGGCGAAGATCCATTGGCATGTTTACTTTCCTGTGCGCGCTGCCAGGTAATCCGTCCAGGCCGAGGACGCCAGATGCCCACTCAGAAAAAGAATCTTCGCTTGGATCCGGCAGGGATGATGGCGCATCGCTGGCAGGAAAAGAGTCCGCGATTGTTTTATCGAGCATCTTTTCCCGCTTAGCTTTCGAGTTAACCGGATCCACGAGGCGATCTTCGGGATCCCTTCCGGGCTTTTCCGGGGTCGCCTGTTCAGGCGCCGCTTTCTTGCGCACCGTTGTCCCTCTCTCCTGTGATGGCACTTCACCTGATGTAGCGAGGACGGATCGTCGCGTGCGTCACTGATGTGTCGACCCTGATGTGGAGATGAAGATCACGAAGGCAGACGCATCCAGGGCTTCAGCAGAGTGACGGACACCGGGGTTCACGATTATCATCTCGCCCTGCTCGAGTTCGATGGCGTTGTGATCCACGTTAATGCGAATGCGCCCATTCAACACTTGGATCGATACATTGCCTTCCGCCTTATCCTCTTTGAGGACTGCCCCAGCTTTCATCAACGTCAGGACAACGCGGAAGTTTCCCTCTTTGACCAACGTCTTTGCCGTCCTATCCTCGGACTTCCAAAACTCGCTGGATTCGAGTTTATCGATTTCATGACGAAAATCGATATGGCGCCACATCAGCACGTGCTCTTCGATCGTGGTCGAGACGCTGTACGTCCAATCCGGATTCTTTAATGCAATCGTATCGTCATAGACGAATCGGTGGTTCTGCTCATCGAAGTCCGCAATCAGTGGCGTTGAAAATGGTTCCGCCTTCAGGCTCGGATTGGAGAGTTGATCATCGAATTCAGGCTTGAATTTATGGACGAGGCTGGAAATCAAAACCGATGCCTGAACCGGCAGGTAACAGCGGTTGGCTTGAGGTGCGGAGCGCGCGCCAAATAAAGCAAGATCGACGCTGTGGACATGGCTCTGCTTGGGATCGAACATCTCGTCGAGCGTGTGTGAAGCGATTCTCAAACCATGCTTGCAGGCCGGGCATTGGTTGCAGGACTCAACGTACAGGAAACGCGCCACGTCCTGCGCTACGCGAACCATGCTTCGTGTGGTGTCCACGACGATGAATCCAGCCGAACCGAGTCCCGAGCCGATGGCCGAAAGAGAGCCAAAATCTGCAGGCGTGTCGAGTTCGCTTCCGACAATGATGCCTGCAGAAAAACCGGAAAGCACCGCCTTGATTTCACCGCCCAGCGGTCCGCCCGCTACGCCGTCGATCATTCTGCGAAGCTCCGACCCGGCCTCAAGCTCGTAGACGCCCGGCCGTTTGGTTCTGGTGCAAATAGGTTTTATAGGTGCTTTTTCGGCATTCCAGCTTTGTGATCGGCCCAGTGTTTATGGGGGTTTGCGCATCTGGCAGACCTCGGCAAAACCCTCACAAAACCTATTTGCACCAGAACCCTCGCAGTTACGTGCGCTTGTCACCTCTTGAGTGACAGTGCGCTCCCCCAAGATTATCGTCAGAGATGTGTTGGTTGCTTGAACGGGCCAGAAGGCTGACGTGCGAAAGCCGTTCAGTACAACGCACGGTCTCGCTGTCCTCCGCAATAACCTGATCCGTGACCATATTTGCTGTTTCGTGAACGACTTTACCGATCGTGCGATTCTATTCCGATGTCCAAGCTTGATGCCCTTTGGAAATTGTCGCGAACCAGCGTTGGTGTCTTCTTTGACCTGTTGACGTTCTTCCGACTGATCCTCCGAACACGGCGGGCCGTCGCCTCTGAGAATCTGTTTCTGCGCAAGCAGCTCGCACTATTTGTGGAGCGAAAGACGAGACCGCACCGAGCCACCGACGCGGTTCGTTTCACCATGGCCCAACTCTCGCGATTCTTGCCCATTGGCCTTTTCGTCGCGTACGGTCTCGTCCAAAAATGTTCCGAAGGGATCCTCTCCAAGAATGCCAATGACTAAGGGCGTTTGACTATTTGAGAAGGCGTTCGGCGGCGGATTCAATTCACACGGGGCCGTCCTTACAAAAAGGACGACGATGCGCACGCATCGACCGGAAGAACTGGCGAAAAATTGCTGCCCAATGCTATCAGAAAGGGTCCCTGTTGTGGGCGGTTGTCGAGAGAAGAATCAGGGAGAGAGTTTTTTGGTACAACCACCAATTCTCACTGCGCTCATTGCTGGACCTGCCGCATCGTTTCGAGTTCGACAGTACATTCAGATTTGTGAGCCGTATCGGTAATCAAAATGTCCCTGCATACAGCGAACTGGATGGCCGCCTGGGCTGGCGGCTGAACAAAACGATGGATATTTCCCTGGTGGGCCGAAATCTGCTCCATCGCCGTCACGCTGAATTCGGAACGTTGCCTGGACTCCATGAGATTCAACGCAGTGTCGGTCTAAAGGTTCTATGGTCATTCTGATTTTGAGGAAACTTGGTCGACGAATCTCGAGGGTTCTGCCTGCCCTCGCGCTGTGCATACCGCTCTTTCCGAATTTGGAACAGCCGTTGAGTGCGCAAGCCTCAGCGATTCCAGAGTATCGCGTGAAGGCCACTTTCCTGTTTCAGTTCACGCAATTCGTCGATTGGCCGGTCGCAGTCGCGTTTCAGATGGAAATAAATGCCTGGAACATCCATTCTAGGAAGCAAAGCACAAGTTGAGCTTGGAGGGCTATGAAGGAGCTCATCGAGCAAATTGCGAAAGCTCTCGTGGACAATCCAGAGCAAGTTTCCGTTCGGCCCATTGAAGGAGAACAAGCGATCGTTTTTGAATTACGAGTTGCTCAGAGCGACATCGGCAAGGTAATCGGGAAGCAAGGGCGAACAGCAAGATCAATCCGAACTATCCTCAGTGCAGCGGGAATGAAGCTGAAGAAAAGGTGCACGCTTGAGATTCTGGAGTGGCGCTCCATCAGCCATCACTCAGCCTCCTTCATTTCCATCGCTCTGTCTATTTCAAGAACCGGTCCAATGCCATGCCAGTACTCGATACATGTGCGACACATGGTGAGAAGAACTGGAAAAGGGTATGTTTTAACGTTGGTTGGTAGGCCGCCGTACGAAGGAGAGAGCGGAGTTTCAACGTCTAAAGGCGTGATCTTTGATTGCGAATTCGGCAAAGCCAAAGATTTCGGATTCCAACTCGTTCTCGCTCCCGAGCTCAGTCCCGAGAAAGTTGTTCCTTAGGATAAGGATGCGACTTCGGTTTGTGGATTCCGGTCCATGCGATGTGCTCCCGGTTGACGCGGTATATATATACGTCGATTTCAAGCGCGACGGGATTTACAGCAGGGACAGGTGCGCAAGGGTGCATTAGCGGCAAAAACAGGAGCGGCAGAGTGAAGATTCTTCTCGTTGAAGACAAAGACAGCCTGCGGCAGATGCTGTCCACCGCGATTAAGAAAGCTGGATATCAAGTCGACGAGGCGTCCGACGGGAATGCCGCCGCCGAGAAAATTCGAAAGCAGCCTTACCAGCTCGTGATCACCGATCTTCGCTTACCGGCGCTATCGGGCCTCGAGATTCTGAAAATTCAAAAGGAAATCGATGCCACGATTCCCGTTCTGCTCATGACCGCATACGGAACGATCGAGGAAGCCGTGGAGGCGATGAAACAAGGCGCCTTCGATTTCGTACTGAAGCCCGTCGATATTTCACATCTCTTTCTTTTGATCGATCGCGCGCTTCAACAACGGCTGCTGCTGCTGGAGAACTTCCTTCTTAAGGAGGAATTTCAACGGGCGTATGGAATTCCAAAAATTATCGGCGGCAGCCCCGCGATCCAAGCTGTCAGCAACAGTATTCAGCGCGTCGCCCCCACGGATGCCACGGTTCTGTTGACGGGCGAGAGCGGCACCGGCAAGGAAGTCTTCTCGCGGGCCATTCACCAGCTCGGTCCCAGGCGCGACAAGCCTTTCGTAACGGTGAATTGCGCGGCGATTCCGCTAACGCTGATTGAAAACGAACTATTCGGCCATGAAAAGGGCTCATATACCGGCGCCTTCACACGCAAAATCGGCAAATTCGAACTGGCGGATCAGGGGACGATATTTCTCGACGAGATCGGAGAACTTCACATCTCTGTCCAGGCAAAAGTGCTGCGTGTGATCGAGGAACAATGTTTTGAAAGGATCGGAGGACTCGAGGCAATTCACGTCAATACCCGCGTGGTTGCCGCCACCAACCGCGACCTCCAGGAGCAGGTGCAGAAAAAAGAATTTCGCGAGGACCTCTTCTTCAGGCTTTCCGTGTTTCCCATTCAGATTCCGCCCCTGCGCGAGCGCATTTCCGACGTCCGCCTGCTGGCTCAGTTCTTTGTCGAAAAATTTTCAAAGGAGCTGCACCGGCAAGGGCTCCAACTGAGTCCCGAAGCTGGTCGGGCTTTGGAAGAGTACTCCTGGCCTGGCAACGTTCGTGAACTACAGAACACTATAGAACGCGCCGTCATTCTTTCCGATGGAACGGTTATCCGGCAGGAAGACTTGCATTTCGCTTTCGGACAGCAAAAGCACACGGACGATTTTATTCCTTGGTTCGACCTTACCGGCTCTCTCACCGAGGTTTCCAGCCGCGCCAGCCGGGCAGCGGAGAAGGTAAAGATCAAGCAAGCCCTCGAAATCAGCAATTGGAATAAAACACAGGCTGCCGAAATGCTCACCGTCTCGTACAAAACTCTGCTGAACAAAGTCAAAGAATACGAGTTGGAATAGGGGGACGGAGCCACAAAAGGCCGCCGGTGCAACCGTTCCGGACAGCGGTGTGAGAACGACGTTCGGCGTTTCCGCCGGAGCGGTGGATCTGGTCGAAACCACCGGCGGCAAACACAACAGGGTCTCTTTGGAGCATCAGGCATGGTGACTCATGATCACCACGCCATTAATAGAAGGAGGGATTTCAGCTCAGTTTTCTTCGAGGTGGGTCATTCTCGGCAACCGAAGGCGGGTCACTCCTCGCAAGCGCCGAAGTCTTGAGAGATCTCGATGCCCAGTTTTAAGAGTTCGCCGTGAATGCGAGGCGCTCCCAAAGCGGGTTGTCTCGGCTCATGTTTCGAATGAGCTCGCGAGTATTCTTTGGAATAAGAGAACGTCAGTTCGCCCATGACGGATTTTCCAAGTCTAATGCCAATGGAATCCCTGGCGGTGCCAGCTGACCACGGTTTCCGGCTTGACGATGATTAGAGCCGAGCGCCAGCCCGACCAGATTCGAGACAGCGAAACCCACAGGCACCGATCGATGCGATTGAGTACCAGCCGCTTTGGTTTTTGGGTTCGTTGAACCACGATCCGAAAAAGCTACGTTGGCTGAGATCGCCCACGGGCTGGGACGGAGAGCCTTGGAAGAATTGGCGGCTGTCGCGAAACCGGATACGCTGCTGGCCTGGTACCGAAAGCTCATCGCCAACAAGTTCGACGGATCGAAGTTTCGCAAATCCTGGGGTCGTCCCCGAGTTGACGAAGAAACCGAGCGGTGGGTCGTGCGGATGGCGAAGGAAAATCCAGGGTGGGGCTATGACCGGATCGTGGGTGCCATCGTCGAGGCAATTCTTCCATCTTGCTTGTTCGTGATGTCTACTGTGTTGGCATCGATGACTGTGAAGGATTGTGTATTGCCCGTTTTTGTTCCCGTCGCTTGAAACGCGGCCAATGTAGTTTGGTTGTATTGGTCGTACTCTTTGCCGTCGTACTTGGAGACGGTTTGCGTGAACGTCGGATTGCCTTGGGTATTCACGCTCCAGATGCTCGCCACAATGAAACCGCCTTCACGTTCCGTGTACTGCCGCGTTTGACTCTTCGGCGGAGGGCCTGAAGTAAATTTCGACTTCTCCACATTCAGCTTCCACATCCCAAGAATCGGGTTCTTGCCCGGCGCAGGAGTCTGCGCCAGAGCGGCCGCTGAACAAATTGCCAGAACAATGGAAATAGCGATCAATCTTCGTTTCATCGAGACCCTCCTCACATATATTTTCTCATGCTCCGCACATCAACGGTTTGGCCGCAACGGACGCGGCGACCCAGTTTGGCAACTGGTCCTGCATCGTACAAGCACGCTTCCTGCATCCCCGCCAGGGACGGGCAATCGCGGACGCGCAGCGGCGGCTTTTCAGGATGAGTAGGGAGGGGATGACGAAACAGTGCAGGTAAAGTCATTGTGATTCAGAAATATGAACTGACTAGCGTACGCGCGAAGAGCTTGCGCGCGCGACATCACGTTGAAACGCATCAACATAACAACGGAAGGATAACAAATGGTTTGCTGCCCGCCTCATCACTTCAGAGCAAATGATCTGATCCCCGCAAGCCGGTCTGTAAACGTGAACGAGCGAGCGGGTTAGCACAAACGCAGTGTGTTGTTTCCTATGATGCCGTCAGGCGTTGAGCACCTGGCCTTCTCCATATGACGGATTTGAATGCGCCGAATACGGATCGAACGTCGTGTGGAATCGCCTGTGGATCGGGTTCCGGAGTGTCGCTTGAGCGCTCCAGTGCTGTCCGTCGCGCACGCTCCGGCCAGCCGCCACCCGCGGCGTCCGCAATCGCCTTCAGCGGGCGCCAAAGATCCCGGGCCCGGTCGTTCAGGGCGTCCGATACCTCGGGGATGGCGGATTTCAACCGGTCCAGGTGATCCGCGGCCCACCGGGCGGCTTTTCGCCACCGCAAAAGCTTTCAATCCGCTCGCCCGGGATGAAACTCAGATCTTTCGTGCACTGCTCGGCGGCCAACACATGATCCGCGGATTCTCTAATCCCGACATCCGGCAGATACTCCAAGATTCGCCGCACCTGAAAGACATCACCGATCCGCGCCGTCAAAGCGCCAAGGTCACGCGCATTTTCAACCGATGTCACGCTCACGGATTGATCGCCAAGATTCCACACTCTCGGCGCTGGCGTCTGACTCGGCACGGTCGTGTCGCCATGACTGCGTCTATTCAACTACGTGATGTTCAATTCCCGATCACTCATATGAAACTCACTGCATGACGCCAAACTTCTCCGCGAAAAACGGAGAATGTACAGACAAAAGATTTATCCTTCCAAATGCGTTCTGACGGCGAGATGAGGCTGCCGGATTCGTTTGGTGACCGCGTTTTCCATGATTGTTCGCATTCGGAGGTCAGCACGTGGTACTTCCGGATGTGGCAGGACGTCGGTGTTTCCACCAGCCCAGAATTCCTTGACCTCAGGAATCCTGAAATGAGGATCACGCAACTGTAGCGGCGGTCTACTGGCCGCCGCTACAGGCTACACGTTGCGGATCATCGGCAAAGTTACCGATGCAACCGATCAACGATGCTTGAACGTGACCATCTGCGCCAGATAACGATGCGCGGCGCTGAACGTACTTGTGGCGGCAATAGATCTGCTCAACGGCTGCACCAGATCTTCCGAAGCCAGATCCTTATTATTGACCGACTGACGTTGAGTGAATCCCGTTCCGGCTGTGATGTTGTTCACTCCCGTGTCGTCCATCACCGCGCCAAAAACGAGATCGCCGCTTGCAGTCGTGGTTGCCGCATTGCTCGTGATCGCATTCGCCGTGGTAGAGCCGTTACCGATGTGTTTCGCAACAACATCGACAGGAGCGGTCAGCGCAATGCCGCTGTATTCGTGAATCAGCAATCGGCCGTACGGCGCAGAGGCGCTGAAGGTCGCCGTAATCGTGTCGGCGCCGCCCTTGATGTTCGCTGCATAGCAAATCGCCAGCGATTGATTGTTCGCGCTGTCGTACTGGGTCGTGGCGACGGCGTAGGTGTTGCCCTGAGAATCGCTGCAGCGCACACTGGAGTTGTTACCCCAAGAGATTGCCGCGACGATCAGGTCTCCTGCGGCAGTTGTCGTGGCAAAGCTTCGAGCAATCGTGCCGCTACTATTGTCATTCGTACTCGTACTGGCAGCGCCCTGAACGAATGCAACCGTGCTGACGGAGTTGACGGAGTTGACGTTGCTGACGGTCACCCCTACCGGCGCGCTGGTTGCGGTGTTCCCCGCGGCATCACGCGCGACTGCCGTTAACGTATGGCTGCCGTTGCTGACTGTGGTTGTGTTCCATGAGACGCTGTAAGGGGCCGTTTGGACCTGCGCGCCGAGCGCACTGCCGTCCAATAGGAACTGAACGCCAACGACGCCTACATTGTCCGAAGCTGTGGCAGAGACGTTAATCGTGCCTGACACAGTAGAGCCATTCGCGGGACTGGTGAGAGAGACGGTAGGCGGCGTCGTGTCCCCAGAACTATTGGTAACCGTCACGGTAACTGGAGATGAGGTCGTGCGGTTTCCTGCCGCATCTCGAGCGATAGCTGTGAGCGTGTGCGAACCATTAGACGCCGTAATCGTATTCCACGATACCGAGTAAGGAGACGTTGTGTCCTCTGCTCCAAGATTCGCCCCGTCGAGTTGGAATTGAACGCCGGCCACTCCCACATTGTCAGAGGCATTGGCTGATACCGTAATCGTACCCGAAACCGTGGAGCCGTTCGCCGGACTGGTGATGGAAACTGTCGGTGGTGTCGTATCCGGCGTACTGTTGTTCACGGTTACCGTCACCGGACTGGAAGTGGTGCGGTTTCCAGCCGCATCCCGAGCGATGGCTGTGAGAGTGTGCGAACCATTCGATGCAGAGGTTGTATTCCACGATATTGAATAAGGAGAAGCCGTCTTCTCGGCGCCAAGATTCGCCCCATCGAGTTGGAATTGAACTCCGGCCACTCCCACATTGTCGGAGGCATTAGCCGATACCGTGATGGTGCTCGAAACGGTGGCGCCGTTCGCCGGACTGGTGATGGAAACTGTCGGTGGTGTCGTGTCCGGCGGCGGAGCATTGTTGACGGTTACCGTAACCGGTGTGGAAGTCGTGCGGTTTCCTGCCGCATCCCGAGCGATGGCTGTGAGCGTGTGCGAACCATTCGATGTAGTCGTTGTATTCCACGATCCTGAATAAGGAGAAGCCGTATCCTCTGCTCCAAGATTCGCCCCGTCGAGTTGGAATTGAACGCCGGCCACTCCCACATTGTCAGAGGCATTAGCGGATAGAGTAGTCGTGCCTGAAACCGTGGCGCCGTTCGCCGGGCTGGTGATGGACACTGACGGCGGTGTCGTATCGCCACTGCTGCTGCCTCCCATGGCGATCGGCTGAGTGGAGATGATGAGATCGTCATACCAGGTATGGCCGACCGGATGTGCCTGATTGGGATCTTTATTGGTGTGATATGGCGTCATCAGGAATTGTCCAAAACCCTGGCCGCCATCGGTGCCCCAGTCGACTCGTGCGGCGCCGTAGTCAATAGCCGGCTGGCCGTTGACCCACAACTGAACGCGGCTGGCCGGCGCATTATTCGCGCCGCGAATCTCGATGCGGCCGGTGAATTCAATCCACTGGTCGGCAACATAATGCTGGCAGGTCGGGTTCAGCGGCGCGAAGTAGTTGGGTCGGGAGTTGTACCCAGAGCCCGATCCCCCCTGACTGGTCGCGTTTTGGAACGTACAATTAATCGCGTCCTCGACACCGTAGTCGTCGGTACCCTGTTGGCCGTACATCTGAGGAACGCCGCGCTGCCATCCATTGTTCATCGTGCTTTCGAGTGAACCGGAACTGGAGCCGTTGGGCGGGTTGCCGTACCAGATGACTTGTTTCCATCCGCCGCAGTCGCCTCCCAGACATAGGAAATTGGTGTTCACGAAGTTCGAATCGAGCTTCTGGTAGAACTGGAAGTAGAAGACAGTTCCGAGCGGAGATCCCGGTCCCACGTAAGGAAACGTTCCGTCGGGATTGCGCTTGAAGGGCTCGGTGAAGAAGCCGCTGGAGTCGGCACTGCTATTGGATGGAATGGTGAACTCCAGCGAGCCGGCTCCGGAATGAGAAGTTGTCGTGTCGATCACAGGATAGACACACTGGCCGTTCTGGACCACCGCTGCGGTGTTGCCCTGAGTGCGGCGGTCGTTTCCGAAGCCATAGTTGTTCTGTCCGGCAAAAGCCGCATCGCAGGAGGTTCCCGTCGGCCAGGTGTAAAAGAGACTGCTCGAGCTGTCGAAGCTGAAGCAGTTGATCACTCCGGGCTGAGCGCACTTCTGGGCGAATGACGAGGACGAAGCCGGCGCACTCACCGTCAGCGTGAAGGACGTGCTGTGGGAGAGCGAGCCAGACGTCCCCGTCATCGTGATCGGGTAGGATCCGGTGGGAGTCGATGCAGAAGTGGAGATCGTCATCGTAGACGTGCAGGTCGGAATGCAGGACCCTGGAGAGAATGAACCGGTGGCTCCTGACGGCAGGCCGGAAGCAGAGAAGGAGACCGTTTGAGCCGTACCGGAGCTCAACGTGGCCGTAACAGTATTCGATGTGGATTGGCCTTGAGTAACGGCCTGGCTTCCTCCGTTCGATAGCGAGAAGTCAAAGGTCGTTGCCGGCGCAGTCACCGTCAGCGTAAAGGATGTCGTATGGGACAGCGAACCGGAAGTCCCGGTCACGGTGATCGTATAGGATCCGGCCGGCGTCGATCCGGAAGGCGAAACTGTTAGCGTAGAAGTGCAGGTCGGAACGCAGGAAGCCGGAGACAACGTAGCTGTTGCTCCTGACGGCACACCGGAGGCCGAGAAGGAGACTGATTGGGGCGTACCGGAGCTCAACGTGGCGGTAATAGTATTCGATGTGGATTGGCCTTGCATAACCGTCTTGCTGCCTCCGTTCGAAAGCGAGAAATCGAACGTCGGAGTGGAATTACTCACCGTTACCGTATCCGGCGCAGAAGTGCCTTGGTTTCCGGCTGTGTCTGTTGCCACAGCCGTGAGCGTATGAGAACCGTTGCTTGTCGTCGTCGTATTCCAGGACGTCGAGTATGGTGACGCGGTAACCTGGGCACCCAAATTATTCCCATCCAACTTGAATTGCACGCCGGCAATACCAACGCTACTGGAGGCGTTGGCGGACACGGTGATCGTTCCGGTATCCGTGGAACCGTTCGACGGAGCAGTCATAGAAAGCGTAGGTGGGGGTGGAGGTGGGGGTGGAGGTGGAGGCGTTGAGCCACCGGAAGAATGCTTATAAATATTCACTCTGCAGTTGTTGGTTCCATCGCAAGTCACGAACACATTGACCCCGTAAGTATCGATGGGCCCTCCAACTACGCCATGAACCGGATCCTGATAGGTCGTCGTCCAAATCGGAACCGAGGAGCCGCTGGCCCTCAAGGTCCAGGTATCCGTCACGACGTTGTACACGTAGAACTGATTGGTACTGGTAAAAACCAGATAGTCGCCGCTGACTGGATCCACTGTAAAGATGGAGTTCTGAATACCTAAAGCAACCGGGGCATCATTTAAGGGTGTGACCGCGCCAGTGGCGTCCATCTTCCAGATCTTGCGGGTCGCGGCGCCACCTTCCCCGCCGCCAAAGACCATCACCTTCTGGACAGGGTTATATTCGGCAAAGTTGTGATAGTCGCCAAATGGATAGGCCGCTGCTTGCCCAATACGATCCCATTGACCTGTGGCATCATTTAAGCGCGTCACTCCGCCGTTATCCCCGCTCTCATCACTGGCCCACATGACGCCGTGCAGTTCCGGAAAATAGTCCATGCCGACACAGCAGGAATTGTATTGGATGACATTGTTCGCCGGCATTTGGGTCCAAACGCCCGTGTCCATGTTCCAGCGGTAAACGTTTAGGTTACCGGGAGGGCGGAAGTAAAAGAACCGGTGTGCCGGATCGATCGCGCCGTGATCGTAACCATGCGACGCGAATGCCGTAAACCAGCTTTGTTCGGGTAGTATCGACCAGGAATTGGTAGCTTCGTCATACTGAATGTGTCTCATGACCGGCGTACCTGAAGTGGCATGGTCGCCACCCAGATAGTAGAGCCGGCGCCCGACATGATCCCATTTGATGTACTCGGTATAGCCGAAGATAATTCCGCTGGCCCCGCCGGGATTGCTGAGGGTGGGATTGATATTGTTCGTGGTCAGTTGGGCCCACGTTCCTGGCTGCATCGAGGCAGCAAGATTTCCTAAGGCAGTGTTTGCTGCAGAAGTGTTATGGACATGGAAAATTGCAAAAGCTAACACGATCAGTATGAAGACGGCTGCACAGCTGCCTAGTCTCATGTGGGCCTCCGGAGATTATGACTGGGCCACCTTGCGGTAGCCTGTCACCTCCTAGCAATCGCGGCCCCCAATTCGGCCAAACAGTGAATTTCGTCACATGCGGGGGCAAGAGCGTCAAAAAGAATCACCAGCCTACAAGTAAGTTAGTTGTACCGAGTCCATATGATTGACAGATGCGGTTTGTCAGTTTTGAAGACCATGCCTGGATTTGTTTCGGGAATGAAATCGGACGATGTCTTCCGAGAATTGTTGTGGGAAGTCCGTGAAACTTTCCCGGATTTTGCACTCTTGTCGGGCGGAATCAAATGGCCCGAAACCTGCCTAGCTGTTGGCAACCATGATTGGCTCGAAGGGTTCGTCCCGGCGGTAAAACGGAAGGACTGTGACTAACCAAGTGGCAAATCCAACGATTTCAAAACAGTACGAAGTCGAAAGAGACAACCGGAATGTTATTCGTGACCGTACATTCGGTCCAAGCAAGAGCCACGAAGTCGAATGTGCAAACAACTTGATAGTGCCGCCCAACACGAACTTCTATTCTAGATAAGGCAACGAAGGAGTATCTATGCGTCGACTGTTAGCTTGGTTCACGATGATGCTGATTTCAGCAGATCTGGGTTTCGCTCAAGGTCAATTGATTCCGTCGGCTTCGGTAATCGACAATTCTGTGAAGTCTTATTCGATTCCGGATCACGGCGGGCTCTCTGTGACGACTGATGGAGGTAGTCCTGACAATATTGATGTCGGTTTCTCCAGGATAATTCCAGACGCTGGCAGCATGACACCCGCGGGCGTTGCGATTTTCGGATTCCGCGTCAACGGTGTGCTCGTATCCGAAGCTGGCGTGGTGGCGTCCTCGCTCTTGCAGACGGGACGCATTTACGTCGAAGTGAATGGTCCTATCAATACGGGCGTTGCGATTGCCAATCCAAACAGTCAAGCCGCGACCGTGAGCTTCTCGTTCACTCAAGCAGACGGAACCGATTTCGGACTTGGTAGCCTGACAATTCCCGCCCACGGGCAAAGGGCGGCATTTCTCAATCAGCCACCGTTCAATGTCGGCAGCATTGTTCAGGGAACGATGACGTTCAGGTCAAACGTTCCCATCTCTGTCATCACGCTGCGTGGTTTCACCAACGAGCGCGGCGAGTTCCTGATCACAACTCTGCCTGTTCTGGATACTTCTGCGCCAGCGGGCGTCGGAACAGCGGTTCTACCGCATTTTGCCGATGGCGGCGGCATAACAGGCTCGGGATGGACCACATCGGTGATCCTCATCAACCCGACGGACAGTGCGATGAGCGGTACCGTACAGTTCTTGGACGGAACCGGAGCGTCGACGGAGTTGACCGTGGCCGGAACCACCAGTGATACTTTCTCCTATTCGCTCCCGCGGAGAAGTTCCTTCAAGCTGGTAACGGCCGGCGGTGTGGGACCAACAATCCGGTCAGGTTCGGTGTGGATCAGCCCATTTCCGGGTAATGGAACACCGACTTCCCTCGCGCTGTTTTCCTACAAGCCGGAAGTATTTACCATTTCTGAGGCGGGAGTCCCGTCGAACGCGGGGACAGCATTTCGAATGTATGCCGAGACCTCAAGTTCGGGTGCTGCAGGTTCTATCCAGACAGGTATTGCGGTGACGAATTCCTCGGGGTCTGCAGCGTCTGTGACATTCGAGCTTTTCAAACTCGATGGCACGTCCGCGCTCTTGGCCCCGGTCTCGATCTCAGTTCCGGGTGCTGGCCAGAATGCCAAATTCCTAAATGAAATATTCCCGACGCTTGCATCGCCTTTTCGGGGAGTCCTGCGGACTACGACGAACTCGCCAGGCATAGCAGTCGTTGGACTTCGCGGGCGATACAATGAGCGCGGAGACTTTTTGATCACGACGACGCCGTCAGCAAACGAAGGTGCCGCGAGCACGTCCGCTGAACTGAATTTTCCGCACATCGTGAACGGCGGTGGCTACACGACGCAGTTCGTACTCTTCAGCGGGACGGCGGGCCAGAATGCGTCCGGCAGCCTTCATTTCTTGAAGCAGGATGGAACGTCATTCCAGCTTGACGTTGAATAGACCGGCGTGATCAATCGTCGGTTCCGAAAGGGCTCCACCGAGAGTTCGCGACGCCGAGGGATCAGAGCGGAGCGGTCTGCTACTCGAGGCCAATACTTAGATAAGATTTTCATGGCCAGGGCCTGAATTTGCTTCAAGGGCTGTTGCCGCCATTGGGCCATGAGATTCCGTGTCGTCAACGATAAGGCGACGGTGCGCTTGGAGCGTTCACTCTTGGGCCGATCCAGCTTGCCGCGATAGAGACGGTGCACGACCTGGACGTGATCGTCGACGACATGCTTCAGCTTCCGCTCGCAAGCACAACGCGTCGGGCGCATTGACAATAGCCCGGGGGCACCTGAGCTAGAAAGCAGCCTGCGTCTTGACTGATGATGTGGTGAGCGCGTAGAGTACAACTCACTGAACCTTTTTTAGCAGAGCGCCGGTTGCGAAAACTGAACACCAAGCGGCAACCAAAAAGCTCACGTCTCATCCTCTGGCTGTTGCAACGCTCTCATTTAGGAATTCAAGAGGTACGTCTTCTTGAATTCACGCGAGGGAGAGAATTGAGCATGTCCGACTATTCGCTTCATGGCATACCGAATCGCCTTGCTGAAGAGGGCGAAATCTTGGTGGTCCTTCGCCAATATTCATTTCCAACGAAATCGTTTCGTGAATAACCGCTCAAAATGAACGCTATGATCTTGGTGCGACTGCGCTAACTGAAATCGGACGAAATTATCGTGTCGAATTTTCCATAGCGGTACTTCACGAGTCTGTTGAAAACGGGTCTCTGCGCGCCCGAATTCCCGGAAGGCGTGCAAAATGCCTCGTGTTGACATTGTCGCCACAAGGCTTATATTGACTGGTAAAAGCCTGGGTGCTCACCGACGCTCGTTTCAAAACGCGAGTTCGCCAGTCTCTATTCGCGATGGTCACCAGAGGTAAAGCGTGTCGAACCTTTTTTGGGGCGATCTTAAAGCCGTTCTACGGAATGACCCAGCAGCGAAAAGCTACTTAGAAGCCGTACTCTGCCACACGCCGCTGCACGGGATCTGGATCTATCGCATCGCTCATTTTTTTCATGTGCGCTTCCACCTTCCGATCATTCCCCGGCTCTTGTCAGTGGTTGCCCATTTCTGGGCGGCAGTGGAAATTCATCCCGGAGCCAGAATTGGAAAGAAGTTCTTCATCGATCACGGAACCGGTGTAGTTATCGGGGAGACCGCAGAGATAGGTGACAACTGCGTGATGTTCCATAACGTGACCCTCGGCGGGACAGGCAAACACCAAGGCAAACGGCATCCGATCATCGGAAATAATGTCTTCATTGGTACCGGCGCCACACTCTTGGGTCCGATAACCGTCGGCAACAATGTCAAGATTGGCGCAAATTCGTTCATTGTCATGC
>Ga0207646_10003569_pt1 | contig 17463 bp, 13 predicted proteins | sample KBSK5502metaG_FD_184343 | JGI IMG/M metagenome (GOLD analysis project Ga0207646, IMG submission 184343) | Corn, switchgrass and miscanthus rhizosphere microbial communities from Kellogg Biological Station, Michigan, USA - KBS K5-50-2 metaG... | ecosystem: Host-associated > Plants > Roots >... | reverse complement strand
CTGCTGGCTGGCGAACCATCTGGCAAGGCTGGCTCTTGTTGCAAACCCTTCTTGAGGGCGCGCATCTTGCTCTTCACCTCCGTTTGTAACATGTGGGTAAGAATCAGGTCTAAAGCCAGGGGCCTCCTGGCCGCGAAAGGTGAGAAGCAAGAAATGGATAGTTGGGCCTCAAGACTCTTGTCGCTTTAGCCTGCGCGACTGCAAAAACGCATCGAAATCTGAGCGAGCGATCCGAAATATTTTCCGAGGAGAGAGACGCATGAGACTGATAGTTGGGAAGAAGTATTATCACCAGAAGAATAAAAGAGAGCCGGTGGTCGGAATCGAACCGACGACAGGTCGCTTACGAAGCGACTACTCTACCGCTGAGTTACACCGGCTAATTAGTTTGTCTAATGTACAAAACGAGTGCTTTACCACTGAGTTACACCGGCCTGACATTTATCTGAAGACCATCTCGAATACCCTTTCCGAGCCTCAAGAAGTCCACTGGACGCAATCGATTATAACTCTGACCAACTACCTATGTCAAGCATTTTTCTGGCGAGAACAGGGCAATCGCACCTACATGGAGGTGATAGAATGGGATAAAAAAGCGGAAGGCAGAAGGAGTATCTCATGAGGAACAACAAAGCTACTTCAAAGGGAGATCAACCCAGCGGTGAAAGCAGAGCATTGCAAATCCTCGCCCTCATTGGACCTGTAGCGGCTGTAGTAGCCTCTCTAGCCTGGGCTGTTTCTGTATATTTCATCGAACGCGAGAAATATCGGGCGCAGGTTGAGTTGGCTCGCCTAGAGGTTGAAGCGAAAAAGCAGGGATTTCCCGTTTCATAGCCAGGAGGAAGCCGATCAACCCTCTCGCTATGAGTGAAACACAAGGATGGACGTACCCGATGGCATCAAATTTTGAATTTAACCCGGACCGTGTAGCATACTTTGAAGCCGCAGGTTGGCGGGCGTACTATGATCGTAAATGGCTAAAAATGCTGCGTTTGATCGTGGGGCTCTGCAAGGAGGAGTTTCGTATTCCTTTTCCCATGTCACTGCTGGCGGCCTATTATACAACACGCGCATCGCTGGCCTGGGTGCCGGTCGATCATAACGAACGAAAGGTCCTGGCCTATCTTGAAAAGTTCTATCGCGTAGCTCGTCGCTATTCTGGACTGGCATATGAACCGCAGCAAGTAGCTGCCTTAGAACTGCACTATTTTGCCGTACACCGGCGACTATCGGGGAAACCTGAGAAGGGTGAATTTCTCCAGGCACTTGTTGATCTGCATAGCGCCCTCTTCGGTTTGTCACCCGAAGAGGCGCAGGAATCAGCGAAGTGGCGCTTGCTGGCTGCTAACACCGTCGATCTAATCACCAGCAAGTTATCTGTCGACATTGAGGGCGACTGGTCTAAACTCGAGGAGTACCTGCGTCAATGCCATCGCTCGATTCAACGCGAACAAAAAAGTGTACATCCTCAAAGGGCCTTTTAATGGTAATAAACTATTAGATCTATTTGCCCAACTTATCGCTCATTTATATGATCTACAAGTGTTATCTCGAGACTGTTGCAGAAAAGTCTCACTAACTGAGCATCAAATTGTGTCCCCGCGCATCTGCGGAGTTCTTCCAAAGCCTCTAGTGCCGTGCGCCGATCCTGATAATTTCGCCGGGAGGTCATAGCCTCAAAGGCGTCGACAATTGCCACGATACGTGCCCCTAATGGAATAGCATCGCCTCCTATCCCATCGGGATAACCTCTGCCATCCCAACGTTCATGATGATGGTAGACTGAGGGTACTACGTTCTTTAACATCTTAAACTGGCTAAGCATCTTTGCGCCGTATGCAGCATGCCTTTTTACTACCTCAAACTCTTGATGCGTAAGACGCGATGCTTTCGATAATAGTGCATCATTTATAGCCATCTTACCAATGTCGTGAAAAAACGCTGCCAGCCCAATCGTCAACACCTCATCCTGTGGAAGATCCAGCCTGGAAGTCAGAGTAAGTGCAAGAGATTGTACCCGCAACGAGTGTCTGTAGAGCTCCGCATCTTTTGCTTTCATTATCGGTGTAAGCCTGAAAATTACTTCGGAAAACTCTTGCTTCAGCTCGTGGAGTAAGGTTACATCTTGCACAAGTCCATATTCCACATGTAACTGGGTAGTAGATAGGCGTTGAGGCTCTGTAAGGGTGCCAGACTGTTCCATGTTGGGTCTTAGAAGAAAGGAGCTTTGTACTCCCTGCGGCTTGCCATTTGAGAATAGAAAGCAAGTTTTATCATGCATATCTTGTGTGCTATCAGATATAAGCAATTGGGTACTCATTGCTGAACCTCTCTGATGAAGTAATTGGCTTTTGTAGTGATTGATTAGATATACGGTTTAGCACTACAATTTCGGGGCCTCATAGTGTAGTATACGTTTGATATATCATACAGGGGACAAAAACACTATCTATTTGTAATAGGGTAGTACTATTGAGTAGAATGCTGTATGTCACGCAGTTTCATTTGAAGATTGCAGGGCGGATTCGCTAGTATTGATGTACGTTGATTAGCAAATGTTAGCTCCGCTGTTCATTTCGAGATAAAGTCACTTGTATTCAAACTCGACAACGTATCTGGGATATGATAATATATGAGCCAATGTTAAGAGAATAACTTTTTCTTCGCTCGGATAATGGGGGAGCAATGGATGGTGCAACACAGAGATGTGTATCCACTAATACATCATAGTTTGCATCAAAGAAAAAACATGGCGTCCGGGCAATCAGATCATATTAGAGACCTGTGAGTTGCCGGGAATAGCGGCCCTTATAGCTAGAAAGAATTTATGCAAACTTTACTACTGGCAACGAGCAACCAGCATAAGTTAGATGAATTTTGTGCAATCTTCTCTGATCTGCCGATGAAGCTGTTGTCCTTGAAGGATCTCCAGACAGAGATGGAAGTAGAGGAAACGGGAACCACCTTTGTAGAAAATGCGAAGTTGAAGGCAAATGCCTATGCTCAGGCTTCGGGTATACTTACTCTGGCCGACGACTCCGGTTTAGAAATAGACGCACTTGGAGGTGCTCCGGGTATCCTATCTGCTCGCTATCTCGGCAGAGAAACATCATACGATGAGCGTTTTCGCAAGATATTGGAGCAACTGAACGGGCTTCCGCTGGATCAACGCAGCGCACGCTTTCGCTGTGCGATCGCCCTGGCTGAACCGTCTGGTTATACTCGTGTTGTGGAGGGAGTAATCGAGGGCGTAATTGCCGATGCCCCTCGTGGAAAAAACGGATTTGGTTATGATCCTATTTTCTTTGTGCCTGAACTTGGAAAGACACTTGCTGAGCTAACTCCGGAACACAAGAATCGTATCAGTCATCGTGCTCGTGCTGCACGTGCAGCTCGCGTACTGCTTGAAGACTGGCCTGGGGATCTTCGCGGTCGCCCGTAGAGAAACGTTTAGGAACGCTCATGGTAAAACAGCCCCCCATTCGTGTGGCACTTGACCTGGAAACCACGGGTCTGCATGCAGAACAAGATGCAATTCTTGAGGTTGCAGCGATCAAGTTTCGAGGCACGAGAGTATTGGATAAGATAGAGACGCTTGTTTCTCCTGGGCGTTCTATTCCTTTTCGTGTGCAGCGACTGACCGGAATCACTCCGCAGCAGGTAGCAAATGCTCCCGACTTTGCCTCGATTGCCGACTCTTTGCAAAAATTTCTTGGCGATTATCCTATTGTTGGCCACAGCATCCCGTTCGATGTCGGTTTTTTGCGCCGGCGTGGACTCGTACGTAACAATCCCCTCATAGATACATTCGAGCTGGCTGCAGTCCTGCTCCCCTCCTTACCAAGCTATAACTTGGGGCAAGTGGCGCAAGCTCTGGATGTGACTGTAACACCTGGACGGCATCGTGCCATGGTAGATACTATCCTGGCAATGCAAGTTTTCTTGGCTCTGCATCAACGGCTCCAGTCCATTGACCTGGCGCTTCTCAGAGACCTGGCGAACCTGGATGCTCCCCGGTCCTGGCCTCTCCTGGCTTTTTTTCGCCAGGTATTGCAGGATCGCATGGACCGGGATGGTTTGCAGAAAGGTCCCTTACGTGGAAGTCTCGGTGATCGTTTCGCTGCGCAATTGGGAATGGACCCTCGTATCTTATCTTTCGCAATTGTCCGTCAAAATGAGCCAGCAGCACGGGATGAAATGCCAGTGGAGACAATCCTTGTGGATGAGCAGGTGGAACAGACTCCATCCCCAGTTCTTGTTTCAGCGGTTGATCTTCCAATCACCGATACCCTGGAAACGCTCGTTGAAGTAATTCCTGAGGAACTCGTCTCCTCTTCAGGAACCACCTCTCTCAGCAGCAAAGTTTTGCAGGAAACGGTATCACCCTCAACTCCCGTGGCTATTCGGCAAGTGGCACCTTCAGCAGAAGGTCCGCATAACGCGCAACTCCAGCAACCTCACACGCATGTTGGCTATCAAACGGCATATAAAGCGGTACGCCAGGCGCTAGACGGACAAACGCCTCTGCTCATGGAGGTTACCATCGGCGCCAATGATTACACACCGGCTTTATTGCCAGCCCTGGAATGGCTCTGTGAGTCGCCAATCGATGCTGTGGCCGCGCATGCATCCTCCAGGCGTCTCGTAATTGCCTGCGCAAATCAGCAGGGGGCACGGCGTTTGGTTGAGCATGTTTTACCGCGTTTGCAAATGTACCTCAAAGATCAACTGCCAGTGGCTTACCTGGCTGAGCGGGGTGGGTATCTTTGCGTCCACCGTTGGTTTGGATCAGCATTACGACGCACCAGTGGGGAATTATCCGCAGAACAGGCGCGGGGATTAGCCAAATTGGCGTTGTGGGCACAGCAAACCCTGACGGGCGACCGCAGCGAATTGACCATGCTGCCACAGGAAATCTCTGCATGGGAGCGTATCTCCTCCGGTGTAGAACGTGTTACTCTCGCTGATGGGCGAGCAGAAACTCCATATCAAAGGTGCCTTTACCGGCGTAGAGGATACTGCTTTGTTAACCGGGCCGAGGAGCGTGTCAAGGCGGCTAGAATTGTTGTGACCACACATGCTGGACTTTTTGATGATCTCTCTTCCCCGCATTCGCTCCTGCGCACTATCGAGCACCGGCTGATACTCGACGCCGACCTCCTGGAGGAAGAAAGCACCCGCTGGAATAGCATCGAACTTGATCATCCACGCCTCCTGGGAATGTTGAACACCATCGGCGTTGAATTACCGGAAGGCCGCTATCAGGGGTTGCTTGCACTTGCAGCTCCTGCATTACGCGAGAATGGGCCAGGGGGCCTTTCGACTACTCCAACAGTCGCCAAGTCAGAGCTTGATGCGCGTATGCTTTCCTGGTTTCAGACATTGCGCCAGGCCCGTACATCGGTAGACAACTTATTTGTAGCGCTGGCCAACCTACTTCAGGAGGGAGTGAATAGTGGCGCTCGTGATAAAGGAAGAGGCGAACCTGCAGGCCGCAGCTACGGAGGACGCAATAACGAGCGTATAGATCAGCCGCTGCGACTGACCGCGCAGTTGCGTAACATGCCAACATGGATGGAAGTAGAGCAGGCATGGCAGCAGGCTGCTCATCGTCTACAGGTGGTTATCGATCTCGTCCACCAGGCAGAAAAGATCATGCTTACGACGCAGCATAGCCGCCATCGACTGGACCTGGGAAGCGGAGAGGACGAATCCGTAGCCTGGGAATTGGCTGCGCTAGCCCAACGACTCCTTGAGCAAAAACAACTTGGCCAGCAAGCCCTGATGGAGAATGGTAATAGTGTGAATGCCGCAGATGAGGATAATGCAATGGTGTTTTGGCTGCGGGTGCCACCGGCTCCGCCGTCTTCCTTGCAACCGCGCCAGGTGGAATCCAGCCCTACCAGTCTACATTCGCCATCATCGCAATTTGCAGAAAATTCACCGGTTCTGTATGCCCAGCATATCCATACTGCCGCTCTCTTGAAAAAACATGTGCTCACGCCCAATGTAAGTGCCATTTTTGCAGGTGTTGCGCTCTCCGTGGATCACAACTTTTCGTTTTATCGTAGTCGCCTGGGCCTCGAATCCGATGTCTGCCCGGCACTTTCCGTGGTAACTGAGCATCCTGAACAGACATTGCTCTACCTGCCCAATGATGTGCCAGAACCGAATATGCCACAGTATCAACGTCACCTTGATGATGCAATTGTACAGCTTGCTACGATGTTGGATGGTCAACTGGTGGTACTTTTCACCTCGTATGCTGCTCTACGTAGTTCCTATGCAGCGGTCAAACCATTGCTGGAGGCTCGTGGAATTCTGGTATTGGGTCATGGCATCGATGGCTCGCCACGCCAGCTTTGGCAGATGTTCCAAAATCAAGAGCGGGTGATCTTGCTTGGGACGGGCAGTTTCTGGGATGGCATAGATGAAATCACCCGAACTCCTGCTTGTGTGTTGCTTGCACGCCTGCCTATGCCTGTGCTGAATGATCCGCCAATGGCAGCCCGCACTGAACATTATTCTGACCAACTGCACCAGGTCACAGTGCCGGTAGCATCTCTGCGCGTGCGCCGTGCTCTGAATCGGCTGACGTGGAGTGACACCAGGCGTAATGCCGTTGTACTCTTCGATCGTCGTGTTCTTTCAAAAGAATATGGTACGACCGTGCTGCATTCTCTCCCTCAATGCTCACAGCGGCAAGGTGCAGTCTCGCATATGCCTGAGATCATTCTGGATTGGCTAACAGCGACAGGTTCCTGGGACTGATTACTCAGACTTTTCTATTGACCAATCAGCCTCTTTTTACTGCCATGGCTCTCCTAGAGAGCCCTTTTGGCTCTTGACGTGCAACGATGTCATGTTGCACAGTAACAGTACTGAAATTTAGCCCGGTGTGTATTGAAAGGATGCAGCATGTCTCCCAGATCGTCCGTGCCAGCAGAGAAAACCGGCAATCTCCACATCGTCTACGGCGCTTGTCCACATGATTGCCCCGACTGCTGTGCACTCGAAACACAAGTAGATGAGCGGGGGCAAGCTGTCAGTGTACGTGGTCGCAGTGACCATCCAGTGACACGAGGCTGGCTCTGTGCCAAGGTCAATCGTTACCTGGATCGGGTCTATCATCCGGAACGATTGCTCTATCCCATGCGCCGTATTGGCCCTAAAGGCAGTGGTGCGTTCGAGCGTATTTCATGGGATGAGGCCATCGCAGAGATCACAGCGCGCTGGCGCGACATCATCGCAAGATATGGAGCGCAATGGATCCTTCCGTATAGTTATGCAGGCACTTTAGGCCTGGTTAATAGCTCTGTCACCAACACCCGTTTCTGGAATCGCCTGGGAGCATGCCAGCTCGAACGAAGCATATGCGGCGCTGCTGCCGAAGAAGCCATCATGCTCACGATAGGTGGTCGCCTGGCTCCCTCGCCCCAGATGCTGGTGCTTAGTAAGTTGATCTTGATCTGGGGCAGCAATCCTGCCAGCACTGCACCGCATATCATGCCCTTTTTGCGAGAAGCCCAGCGCAAGGGTACCCGTGTGATTGTCATTGATCCCATTCGCACGCTGACTGCTCGTTCCGCTGACCAGCATATACAACCGTTTCCTGGCACCGATGCGGCACTTGCGCTGGCTATGATGCATGTAATGGTGACGGAAGGCCTTCACCGGCCTGACTGGATTGCGGCACACACTATTGGCTGGGAGTCGCTCCTCGAGCGTATCATGCAATTTCCGCCTGAACGTGCAGCGCAGATAACTGGCCTTCCACTCGAGACAATTTTTGACCTTGCTCACAGCTATGCGACGACCACCCCCGCGTTGCTGCGCGTGACAGATGGTATCAACCGCCATACAAATGGCGGTCAGACGGTGCGCACTCTCGCCTGCCTACCTGCTCTCACAGGCCAGTACGGCCTGCCTGGTGGAGGACTGATGTATAGCACCAGTGATTGGTTGCAATGGGATGCGGAAGCCGTATCGCATAGACACGATCCTGTCTGTCCGCCTCCCCCGCGTTCACTGAACATGAATCGCCTGGGTGCTATTCTCACGGGAGAGGCCGACCCGCCCATTTACTCACTCTTCGTATATAACGCCAACCCGGTCGCCTCTGCACCAAATGCAGGAAAAATCGTGCAAGGTTTGATGCGTGATGATCTGTTCACCGTGGTACATGATCTATTTGTGACTGATACAGCGCGTTACGCCGATATAATTCTACCGGCTACCAGTCAGCTTGAGCACGTGGACCTACATAAACCGTATGGGCATCTTTCGTTACAGTACAATATGCCCGCTATTGCACCACAAGGCGAGGCATGCAGTAACTGGCATGTGATGCGCGGTCTTGCCTCGGCAATGGGTTTCGATGAGCCATGGTTGCAGGAGGATGCGAATGAGGTTATTCGTGGAATCTTGGAGGCAACAGCATATCATGATCCACAACTTGCTGGTATAACCCTGGAACGCCTGCAGGCACAAGGCTCTATACCCCTGGCTATTCCTGCCGATCAAGAGGTTCCCTTTGCAGATGGCCATTTTCGTACGCCTTCGGGTAAAGTAGAGTTCTATTCCGCGGCGGCTGCAGCAAAGGGATATGATCCCGTTCCAGGGTGGGAGCCTGAAGTAGAAGCAAGAACCGGACTCGATGCCGGGGAGGCTTCCGCTACCCGTCTTGCACTTTTATGTCCTGCAGCCCATCATTTTGTCAGTTCGACTTTTGGCAACCAGGAGCGGCTGATTACCAAAGAAGGTGCTCCTACACTACGTATGCATCCGCGTGATGCTGCTGCGCGAAATATTCGTAACGGGCAACTGGTGCGCGTAAGTAACGAGCGGGGATGGTGCAGGTTAGTTGCAGAGGTGACCGATGAAGTTCGTCCGGGCGTCCTGGCGACGACGACGGTCTGGTGGCCAAGGTTCAGCCCCGATCAGCGCAACGTTAACTGGACTACCTCAGACCGCCTGGCCGACTTCGATGGTGGTAGTACATTCTACACCAACCTCGTAGAAGTAGAGGTTGCCGATTGCTAGACTAATGGTTATACGAAACATTCCACATGCCAGATTCACCAGTAGGCTGACCATGCTGATCAAGCACCTTAAAGCTCCCTGCCATATCCCCACCTATCTTGATGTCCCCTTCAAACGCAAGGGTCGTTGTACCTGATAGCACTTTCACCGTGAACTGCACATGTCCCGTAGGAGTGACGCTCCCTTTGAAAGGACCAACCATTCCCAGGCCCTGGAAGTAACCTGAGATGCCCCCCCTGTTTTGTTGAATATTCGTGAGGAACATGCTTGTATTTTCGTTTGTGAGAACGTCAAGAACCTTACCGGCATACGAGGCAGCGATACTTGGATACCCCGAGACCCCGCGAGTAGGCGTGGATGGAGCAGGAGAGACTGCAGCCGTCAATTGAGAAGTGGAAGGTGCAAGGGTACGAGTGACTCTCTGTAATGTCGAGGGAGGACTGCTATGCCGCAGTGCAAGCGTCAAGAGACTCGTTCCAACGGCTCCAGTGAGCAGAAGTGCAAAGAAGATGAGCAAGAGTACATTCCGTTTTCTCGATTGAGGAGCATGAGGCTGGTATTGCAGAGATGAAGGTGTAATCCTCAGACGTTCAAGCTCTTGCTCAGGAACAGTCAGAGATTGAGGTGTACCAGATAGCGTTGAACGAGGCGCATACACTTGCTGCTTTGGCGCATGACCGGTCAACTCCTGCCAGAACTCCTCAACTGTAGCAAAGCGATCATCACTGCTGATGCTCATTGCCCGCGCAATAGTCTCGGCGACAGCCCATGGCACGTCTGGTGCTACCAGGTGTGCTGGCACAAGAGGATCGCTTCCTCTTCTTGCTGTGGCCCGGGTGATCGCATCGATGGGAACAGTACCGGTTAACAACGTGTAGAACGTTGCTCCAAGTCCATAAATATCTGTCCGCGGATTAGTGCCGCTTCCATACTGTTCAGGCGCTGCATAGCCAGGTGAGCCATGCCGGATAACAGTCGTAGTGTTATCCAGGATATACTCCTTGGCAATGCCGAAATCAACCAGGACAGCTTCACCACCTTTCGCAGGAACGATGATGTTTGCAGGCTTGATATCTCTATGCACGATCGGCGGATCTTGACTATGTAGATAGATCAGCGCATCGACGATAGGTGTCATGATGGCCATAACCAAGGGTAACGAAAAACATCGTTCCGGTTGCTCTTTCAGCAAGGCCTCCAGGTCACGTCCCTGGATGTAATCCATGAGCATGTACACCCGTTTGAGTTTTTCATTTTCAAATACCTGGTAGACATGGGGCAATGCCACGTGATTTAGTCGCTTGAGCACCTCTGCTTCAAAGACAAAGCGCTCGCGGTCTCGCTTATTGGGATCAATCGACTCTTTGAGCGCAAACAGGCGCTGCTTGATACGCCGGTCTCTGACCAGGTAGACGGCGCCAAACCCACCCGTTCCAAGAAGGCCTTCTATCACATAGCGGCCTCCACCAGGATGTGGTATGGTCGCTCCGACGGGGAGCGTCATCCGTTCTTGTAGCACGCTGCACCTCATAACCGGGAGACATTGCCTCTTCATGAGAGTCTGAGTTGCTTATTCGAAACCCGCATAATAGTACTAAATCACATGAATAAAGTCAATTTCTCTTTGTTTTCGCAAGCCCCTTTCTAGCAGCCCCGGCCGCTGCTTTCGGCATAATTTAGGTATATAAATCTGTTCCATTTTAGCAAACTCAAAGTACTAAAGTATTAAACTAGTGATTTATAGTTACTTCTTATTATAATATAACGTCCTTAATTACTCAAACTAACATATCTATCCATGTAACTGTTCACGACCCCTCGACACCTGCGGCGTCTCGCTTCTTTTCTGAGGTGCGGATTTGCCCTCAGCGCCGCAGGCGCTGAGGAGTCAAGAAGAGAGGAGACCTGAATAGTTACCCAGTGGGATTATCTACACATAGCCTCCAACCTCATCGCCCGCTGGCTGGAGGAGCGGAATAAGCGACGGAGAGGCAACCGCATGGTGTATAATGGTGGTAACTCTATTATCATATTTTGAAAGGCAGAGAGCAATCATGAATTTATATGAGCAACTTTTAGTGGTGCGCGAACGCCTCGAAGGCATTGGCGCTCATGACGATAGCATGGATTTAGTAGAGAAGCTCCTTCAGAAGGCTGAGACAGCCAGGGGAGATAAGACCAACATCAGCCAGGTCCAGGTGTTGCGACACATGTTGCACATGCGTGAGGCCATCGACAACTACAATATATATAACGACTTGCAAGAGCTCCTCAGCGAGCGCGACGAATTTGAGGTCTCCGCTCGTGAAGATGCTGCCCCGGCGGCGTATGAGGACACCGAGCGCCATCCTAAGCCGAAATCATTCTATAAAGCGAAAGCAAAGAAGGAAAAAGAGAAAAAGCGGGGCTAGCTTCATTCTTCGGGAGCTGGCCCCTCAATCTGTCGTTGGGTTGGGTTCGAGCCGCCGAGTTGCAATCGCTGTTTCATTGCTTGTAGCTGCGTTTCTACATTTTGTTCCACGGAGATCTTTTGCAACTCGCGGTCGAGCGTATCGCCAGAGCCTGGTCCAAGCATCCCCTGCTCGCTAAGCGCCCCCTGCTCAATCAGAGCTTCCATGGCGTTTGCGCGTGATTGCATCGACAGCACTTTGTCTTGTGCCCGTTGCATCGCAAGATTCATCTCAGTCATTTCCTGAGAGATACCAGTGAGCGTCTCGTTGATCTTTACCTGCGCTTGTGCCGCGCTGTATTGCGCTTTCACCATCTCCTTTTGCGTGCGGAACGCATCTATGCGGCCCGAGACCGTGCGCTCCATATTGATCAATTTCTCTTCCTGGGTTTTCAATTGTGCTAATTGTTGCTCATAGCTGTTAATTTGTACTACCAATGTCTCTTTGCGCTGCAGGGCCATGCGTGCCAGGTCCTCTCGATTTGCCTGCAATGCCTGCATCGCCTGCAGGTCAAGTTTATTGATCCGCTCGATAAGCTGTGATTGCTGCATTTCCAGGCGTTTTTCGTTCGTGACGACATCGGCAATTGAACGGCGCAGTTGTTGAAGCTGCTCGAGTTGCTTGCTATAAGAGTAGTCCATCACCTGGCCTGGGTCTTCGGCTTTATCCAGCGCTGCACTGGCGCGAATACGAAAGAAAGTTGCGAGGCGTGAAAAGAAGCCCATAAGTCCTCCTTCTATTGACTTTTGCTTCTCAATCGGCTATACTCCACCTTGTCAGCAGAGTGCTTGCGGGTTTAGTGTAGTGGCAACATGCGACTTTCCCAAAGTTGAGATCACGGGTTCGAATCCCGTAACCCGCTCCATGAACGACCTCTATTATTTTACGATAGAGGTCATCTTTTTGTTTTAACTGGCCTTTTCCGCCCCAGATATCTGCTTTGCATACGCTGCATGTCGCGTGCCACTGTTCTCAAACCTAGCAGACAAACCAACCCTGCCAGGAACAGGCATATTGGTGCCGTGATGATCAGTGCAAAAAAGAGCGAATACTTATTCGCTATCGCTCCGATTACAGTTGGCGCGGCGGCATCACCGAGTAAGTGGGCAAGCAATAGAGACAGTCCAAGAGCGGTAGCACGCATTCCGGGACTGATAATGTCCTGGATCACTGCATTCAATGGCCCGATGCAGAAAGAGAGGAAAATGCCACCAACGACAAACAAAGCAATGAAAAACGGCAGGTTATGCATGAGGAGCGCGATCAGCACAAAGGGCGTTCCCACGAGGAAACCAAGCGCAGCAGTCAACAAACGACCTTCAGGTCGACGGCCCTGCACAAAGTCTGCCAACCAGCCACCGGCTATGGTTCCTACCAGCCCGCTGCCCACCAGAACTCCTCCAGAGATGATCCCTGCGCTGCTGACTGAAAGATGAAACGTATTGACAACGTAAGACGGTAGCCAGAATGATGTGCCGCCGATCGTAAAGAAGCTAAACACAAGGGCGACAACCAGTATCCAGTAGGTTGGAATCTGGCGCAGTTTTGTAATGTCGGCCCAGAAGTCTTTTCCAATGCTCGCGTGTGCATTTGCCGTAACCGCTTCGCCTATATTGTCCTCCTCATTATTGTCAAATGCACCATTGTCAAATGCGCCGCGTGTAGGTTCAATCATGCGCCATGCCAGAAATGCTGCAATCAGGCCCGGTACACCGACAATGAAGAATGCATAGCGCCAGCCGATAGCATCGGCAATCAATCCGCCGATGGTTAAGCCAATAGCAGAGCCAATCAATTGGCCCGCCGACCAAAGGGAAAGAATGCGGGCTCGCCGGGCTTTTGAGAAATAGTCGCCTAGCAGCGAGAGAGAGGCCGGAGCGTAGCCTGCTTCGCCGATACCTAACACGGTACGCACACTAAACAATTGCAGGAAGTTGCGCGTGAAGCCTGCCAGGGCAGTTGCCACGCTCCAGATGCCTACGCACAGGGCAACGATGTTCTTGCGTACGCTTCTGTCTGCCAAAACGCCTATTGGCAACGTGGCGATCGCATAGACAAACAGAAACGATGAACCAAGTAGGCCTTCTTGAAACGGTGTCAATCCAAAATCGTGCTGGATTTTCGGTAATACCGCTGGCAGAATGTAGCGGTCTGCGTAGTTTAATATGTTGATGATGAGCAGGATGCTGAAAGCAAAACGAGCCTGCCCCCTACTGGGTTTAACAAGCGCCTTTTTGCCGGCTTTTGAAGGGATGGCTGTCGGCATGAATCATTCTTTCTCTCTCACCCCGTTTTAACCACATGCAAGTAGCTGTGAGAATATCGCTTTTTTCTTCGATACAATGTCTTTATCAATTTATGCCATTATAACCCTGGCTCTTATAAAAATCATACGCAAAAAGGACTAGAAAGTTGTGGTCAGGTTTGTAGGAGCGCATCAGCCACTCCTACAACTTCACCAATGTCAACCCAAAAATGTCGCCGGCCTTATCAATCTCTTCGAGTGCCCAGTCGGGGATAGGGTCATCTACCGAGATAATCATCAGAGCCGTGTCGGAAGAACGTTTTGGATCTCTGATATGAGGTGTGCGCACGCTGGGCCCAACATCCATATGGCGAATATTGACCTTGGCTTTGCCCAATATTGTGCCGACGCGACCAATCATGCCAGGCTGGTCGGGATTGCGACAGAAGAGTATATAGCCTTCGGGTACAAATTCCGGCCAGTAGCGACCGATACGCACGATACGAGGTTCGCCATGCATGACCGTGCCACTCACGACCTCTACGTGCTCATCACCGGAGCCAGGCTTGCCCGCGAAGGAAGAAGTGTATCCGTTGGTGCTCAACATGCGCATCGTCACTAAATTGGCAAACTCGGTCGGCATTGTCGATTTTTGTTCAATGATCTCCAGGCCCCACTGCCTGGCCAGCAGCTGTGCGTTAATCATGTTGACATGCGCGTCTGAAACCGATTCGAGTAAGCCTTTGATCAGCGCTGCCTGCAAAGGACGCAAATCGTAATTCGCAATATCGCCGCTACAGGATAATTCGATCTTGTTGAGGGGCCCGGGCTGCAATTGTGTGTATAGACGCCCCATCTGCTCGACCAGGTGCATATAGGGTTGCAGCACTTTTAGCGTCTCTGGGAGAATGAGCGGCGCATTGACTGCTGCACGCGGAAAACCTCCGCGCAAGACCGCGACAATTTGTTCAGTGACATCGATGGCAACTCCCACCTGCGCCTCTTCCGTTGCAGCTCCAAGATGCGGTGTCACAATGATGCGCTCGTGGGCCAGCAGTTGCTTCAAGGTGATATCATCGCGTACTGGTTCCTGGCTGAAGACATCGAGGGCGGCTCCTGCCAGGCGGTTCTCATTCAGGGCATTGAGTAATGCCTCCTCGTCGATCAGCCCACCTCGCGCACAATTAATTAGTCGTGCTCCCGGTTTAAGCAGGTTCAATTCACGTGTGCCGATCAGTCCGCGAGTTCCTTGCGGACCGCTGGTGAGCGAGGTATGCAGCGTCACAAAGTCGGCCTGTTGCAGCACCTCTTCCATATTCAACATGGTTACACCAAGCTTGCGAGCAAATTCAGGGGCTACATAGGGATCAAAGGCGATGACCTGCATTTCAAGCCCCTGGGCACGGCGAGCTACTTCTGTACCGACCTTGCCAAGGCCAATGATGCCAAGTACTTTATTGCGTACTTCGACACCCAGGAAGCGATTCTTCTCCCATTTCCCCGCTTTGAGGCTATCGTTGGCAGCGGGAATGTGCCTGGCCATCGCCATCAGCATGGCGATGGTATGTTCCGCTGCAGCTACGATATTACCGGTGGGGGAGTTGACGACCATGATGCCCTGGCGTGTTGCGGCTTCGAGGTCAATGTTGTCTACGCCGACGCCGGCGCGTCCTACGATCTTAAGTTGCCCGGCTGCTGCCAGTATCTGGTCTGTAACCTGGGTTTCACTACGGACTACCAGGGCTGTATAATTGCCAATGATCTCTCTAAGTTGCTCAGACTTAAGCCCGTAGCGTATATCTATTTGCCCTTCTGGAAGCTGCGTGCGCAAGAGATCGATACCCTCTTGCGCAATGCGATCAGCAATCAGGATACTTATTGCTTCTACCACGTTTCCTTGTTCCTCTCCCATCGTTCCACATTCCTCTCTCTTATGCTTTAAACCCAAATTCTTGCAGGCGCATCTCCATTTTGTCCATTGCCTCGACCAGGTCAACCTCCTCGAAGTAGCCAAGATGACCTACACGGAAGATTTTCCCATCCAGATGTTGCTGTCCGCCGCCGAAGACGACCTGATCCTGCTCGCGCAATGTGTTCAGCAACTTCTTGCTGTCGATACTTTCGGGTGTGAGCACCGCTGTAACCGTATTCGATGCGTACTGATGATCGGCCAGCAGTCGCAATCCCATTTCTTTGGATCGCCAGCGCACGTAATCGCCTATGCGCTGGTGGCGTTCAAAGATAGCCTCTCGTCCCTCGGCCAGCATCATCTCGAGCGATAGATCCAGGGCATAAAAGATTGAGAGAGGTGGCGTGGTTGGGTGCTGCCATTTCTCTAGATTTTTGCGCGCGAGCTCCCAGTCGAAGTAGAAGCGGGGGAGCTTCGCGGTCTTATTGGCCTCCCATGCGCGTGGACCGGCGGCAATCATCATGAGACCAGGAGGCGTCATCCATCCTTTTTGTGACCCCGTGAAGACTACGTCAATATCCCAGGGATCCATTTCCAGGGGAACGCAGCCAAGCGAACTGACGGCATCAACGACAATGAGCGCATCGGGATTGAGGCGGCGTATGATGGCTGTCAGAGCCTTCACATCGTTTGTGACACCTGTGGAAGTTTCATTGTGCGTCATCAATACTGCCCGGTAAGGTGCAAGTGATTTCAGGCGTTCCTCAACGATGCCAGGTTCGGCTCCCTCTCCCCAGGGAAATTCGATACGTGTTACCTGTAATCCGAATCTTTCGGCGATTGTAGCGAAGCGGTTCCCAAAAACGCCAATAGTGATTGCCACAACATGCTCGCCAGGAGAGAAGAGGTTGGCGACAGCCGCCTCTTGCCCGCCCGTACCGGAGGCTGGATAGGTCAGCACTGGCGAAGCTGTCTGGAAGAAATATTGTAAACGCGCGGTGACACGCCGCAGGATAGCAGCAAACTCGGGCCCGCGGTGGTTAATCATTGGCTGCGCCATTTCTTTCAACACCTTAGCAGGTACGGGGGTTGGGCCTGGAATACGCAGATTTTGTTGCGGAATGGGTTTACGGGGCTCTACTTGCGGAATAGGGATGGCTTTTCGTTCTTGAATTGTCATTCTGCACTCCATCTTAACCGGCCTTAGCGACCGGTCCATATCTACATCTATTTGTGCCTTATGCAATAATATACGGCGGACAACAAGGAATTATCCGCCGCGTTGCTCGATAACTTTACTTACACAGTATAACATAGCTTTTCAACCGTCATGTTTGCCGCTCTTTCGCGTCGCTTGACAGCATGATGCTAGGAGTGTGAGCCCTGCTCTCTCGCGATACGGATCATGGTGGCAAGGCTGCAATCGACATCCGCCTCAGTCGTCGCCCACGAGGAAATGCTGATGCGCATGGCAGAATGTCCCTGCCACACCGTTGGCCCGCACCAGCAGGTGCCATCGCGCTGAATTGCCTCAACTACTTGGCGCGTCATCGCCTCACTACCGAACGACGATCCCAAACTGACATCCACTCATAAAACAGATAGGTGACTTTGCTGGTATATTGGCAAGAATGGTCAAATCATGGACGGCAAATGATTCTTGTCCACCAGCACGGCGAGAGTGAATGTGCAGTGCCAGCGCTCCGGCCGCTCCCACCAAAAGAGAGCCTTAAAAAGACTCCCATTGCTATCACGCCCATGAAGCAAGCCTACTGCTCCTTCACAAATTCACTTTTGAGAAGGGAGAAGAGCTTGAT
>Ga0207646_10003567_pt1 | contig 17479 bp, 20 predicted proteins | sample KBSK5502metaG_FD_184343 | JGI IMG/M metagenome (GOLD analysis project Ga0207646, IMG submission 184343) | Corn, switchgrass and miscanthus rhizosphere microbial communities from Kellogg Biological Station, Michigan, USA - KBS K5-50-2 metaG... | ecosystem: Host-associated > Plants > Roots >... | reverse complement strand
CGCCGCGATGTCCTGCCGGTCCTTCGCAAGATCTCCTGTCGGCGTTTCTGTTGGCGTGGTTTGCGCCAACGCGGTGGTAGTCAGCAACGCCGATAACAGGAACGTTGCGCTACCGATGGTCCGCACTAATCTATCCATGTCGTTCCTCCCTTCTGCTTGTGCGTTGATCTATGCCAACTTGCGTCCCTCATCTAGGGCACGCGTGTTTGTATGAACGGTTAGACGGGGGGAAAGGCCAAACGTTTCTTGGCGACAAATTTATGCAGAAATTAAGGATTTATGTTGTGGAATACTTTTTCAGAAATTATGTACCGTGCTTACATAGTGAGAAAAGTGAGAAAAAAATGGTGAGGGAAAAAGAGCTTGATCACGGGCTGTATTTGCCGTAACCTCGCCTCCTGCCAACACAGAGGACGCAAACGTTCGAGATCGAATCGCCAACCGGGAGGTCGAAGATGAAGCTGTTCAAAGTTGTCGCAGGAGTGGGTATCAGCGTCTTTTTGCTGGCAGGCAGCCCCTACGCGCTGGCGCAAACCGTGATCAGCCCGGGGCCGGAGGTAAAGACGAAGGACGGCATGGAGAAGTGGCAGATCGGGCTTTCGGCCACCTATATGAGCGGGAATTATGGCACTGACGTGCGGACCAACACCCTCTATGTCCCGCTTTCGATTCGTCGGCTTTTCCAGGATGGAGACATCACGCTGATCATTCCCTACGTTCGCATTACCAGTAACGGCAGCGTCACGTTCGTGAACGGCGTTCCCGTGAGGATCCAGACGACAGGGGCGACGACAACGCGGACGACGCACGAGGGGCTGGGGGATATCATTCTGCAAGGTCGCTACTACATTCTGAACGAACGAGAGTACCTGCCCGCCACTGCCGTGATCGCGCACGTGAAATTCCCGACAGCCGACGATAGTAAAGGGCTGGGCACGGGGGATTGGGACGAAGGCATCGGCCTGGAACTCTCGAAGCACTTCGGCGAGAACTGGGTGGGGTTCCTGGACGGCGGCTATTCGGTTATCGGAAATCCAGAGAAGGTTGTCGGAAGGCCAGCCGGCGTGCCTCTGAAGAATCAATGGTGGAACTACGACATCGGCCTGGGCTATTACTTGACGAGAGCGCTCTTGGCCAGCGTGTTCTATGAAGAATGGCGCACGCTGGTGCCGGGGACAGTGAACCCGCGGGATATCCTGTTTTCTTTGATGTACAAGGCGACGCAGACGGTCCGGTTCAATGTGGCTTTCGAAAAGGGCATATCGAATGATGCCCCGGACTATGGGATTACCGGAGGCGTGAGCTTTCGGTTTTAAGCGCAAAGCGGCCTGAAGTTTTATTGTAGGCAAAGTCATACGCGCCTTACCTGTTGTTTAATCAACAAGTTCCTGCTCTGCCCAGTAAAAGCACTGAATACTGGTCCCTTCAACCCTTCTATCCCAACTGGTGGCGGATGACTGTTCTGAAAACCTTGCAAAGATCAGAAGATAGGTAGGTTCAAGGCACCCCAAAGCCGTTCGGCATCACCCTTGCTAATTTCAGCGAGTGGAGGTGTCTGCGTGAAAGGTGTCAATAGATTTATGAGGCTGGGAGTCAGAGTAGGTCTCTGTGGTCTTCTGCTGCTGGGGAGCATCGGGGCAACCATTCTGTCGGACGACGCCAACACAACCTCTCCGCCTGTCCAAACTCCTGCTGGGACTCCCGAAGACGAGAAGGGCAATGTTGATCACGCTAAGAAGGGGAAGAGTAACTCTGGAAAAAAGTCCGAGAAGGCCGAGGACAATAACGCGAATACGGCGAAGGCCAGGTTCCTCGCCATCTTTATGAAAATGTTCCAACGCTGAAGTGCGGTCCCAGCGCTGCGTGAAGGCAGCGTCGAGGCGTTTGGCGTACCCTGTGCCAACACATCGACAAGGGATCGCGGGGGGCGGCTGGTGGACTGACCCTCCGGCCAGCCGTCAACCTTTCAGGCCAGGAGCCCACTCGCGCGCAGGAAGGTCATGGCCACTTCGGCCAGGGGCCGGTGCTTGCCGTCCACCTGGTAGTTCAGCGTCCGCATGATCTCATCCGAAAATTTTCCCGAGAGCAGATCGAGCGCTTCCTTCAGGCCTGTGTGCGCCGCTAGCGAGTCGTCCCTCACGATCAGAGCGGCCTGATATGGCGGGAAATACCGCTTATCGTCCCTCAGGACGTTCACGTCCATCACCGACAGCAAGCCGTCCGTCGCGTTGGCGGCCACCATGTCCACCTGTTTCTGTTCGAGCGCCTTGTAGAGCAAGCCGAGGTCCATGGTCTTGGGCGATCCCTTGACGGGCAGCTTGTAGGCCTTCAGCAGACCAGGCAGGCCGTCCGGCCGCTGCTGGAATTCGTACCCCACGCCGAAAGTCCAGCCGCCGGCGTACCGCGCCGCGTCACTCAAGGATTCAATCTTGTTGCGGCGGGCATCCTCTCCGCGAATCACCATCGCGAAGGTGTTGTTGAACCCCAGCGGGTCCAGCCAGTGAATCTTGAAGCGGGCGAGATATTCGGCCTTCACTCTGGCGAAGACGTCGGCCGGATTGGAGGACGGCGGCAGCTTCAAAATGGATGTCAGGGCGGTGCCCGTGTATTCGGGATAGAGGTCAAGCCCGCCCTGCACCATCGCCTGGTGCGCCAGCAGGGTGCCGCCCAGGTTCAATTTGCGGTCCACCCGCTGGGAGAGCCGGAGGCTCACATGCTGGGCAACAATTTCACCGATGATCACCTGCTCCGTGAAATTCTTGGAGCCCACGGTGATCGGGCGATCCCGGCCGCAGCCGATGATCCAGTTGACTCCCGCGGCCGCGATCAGGCCGGCGACAATTTTTTCTCCACCCATCCGAGTCCTCCGTCGGCCAGCAGAGCGATGAGCGCGGCCGGCACGGCTCCGGCCAGGATCAGCGTCGAATCCACGGATGCCAGGCCGCGGAAGATGAACACGCCCAAGCCGCCGCCGCCGATGGCCGCCGCGATCGTGGCGGTGCCGATCGTCGTCACGGTTGCCACCCGCACGCCGGCGAGAATCGTGCGCGCCGCCAAGGGCAACTCCACTTCGAAGAGAAGCTGCCGTCCCGTCATGCCCATCGCGATCGCCGATTCGCGGACTGCCGGGTCCACGCCCAGGATGCCCGTCAGTGTGTTCCGCAGCACGGGCAGGAGCGCGTAGAGCACGAGGGCCACGATCGCCGTGTGCTTCCCGATGCCGCCGATAAGAGGAAGGGGAATTAAAAACCCGAACAGCGCGAGGCTGGGGACGGTCTGCATGACGTTGGCGAACCCGATCACCCACCGCTGCAACGGCGCGCGCCGGGTGAGCAGGATGCCGGCGGGAATCGCGAGCGCGATCGCGATTGCCATGGCCACGCCGACCAGCACGAGATGCTCTACGGTCAGGTCCGCGATGTCGCGCGCCAGGTCGGGTGTCATGCGGGCATCACCTGTGTATCAAGACAGGACAGGAACGCGCGGGCTTCCTCGCCCTGCGCTTTGAGAAACTCCGAAGGCGTGGCCAGAACCGCCAGCCGGCCGTTGTGCAGGAGCGCGATGCGTGTGGCCACCAGCAGCGCCTCCCGTACGTCGTGCGTCACGAAGATGGCGGTCTTGCCGAGGCGGCGGCGCAGTTCGAGGAACTGGCGCTGCAGCTCGACGCGCGTGACCGGGTCCAGCGCGCCGAACGGCTCGTCGAACAGCAGTAGCGGCGGATCGGCGGCCAGCGCGCGCGCGACGCCCACGCGCTGGCGCTGCCCGCCGGAGAGCTCACGAGGATAGCGAGCGGCGAACTGCGCCGGCGGCAGCCCGACCTGCTCGAGGAGGGCATGCACCCGGGCCCGGATGTCCTGTGGCGGCCGCCCTTCCAGCCTCGGCACAAGGCCGACGTTGGCCTCCACGGTGAAGTGCGGGAACAAGCCCGCTTCCTGGATCACGTAGCCGATCCGGCGCCTGAGTAAGATCGGGTCCCAGTTCGTCGTCGTCGTGCCTTCCACCAGCACGGCTCCCGTGCTGGGGCGGAGCAGGCGGTTGACCATCTTCAGCGCGGTCGTCTTGCCGGAGCCGCTGCGTCCCAACAGCACGACGGTCTCGCCGGCGTCGACGTCCAGGCTGAAGTCGCGCAGGATGTCTTTGCCGCCGACGCGATAGGAGACGTTTCGAAAAGAAACGAGCGGGCTCACGAGGTGGCGGTCGAATCCGGCGCGGCGAGCCACAGATTCTCGGCAAAGGGCCACTCGCTGTCCACCCATTGCGCCTCGCACGTGAAGCCGGTGCGGTGAGCCATGCCGGGAATCTCTTCGACGCGGTACTTGTGGCAGGCCTCGGTCCAGATCGTTTCGCCTTCTTGCAGCCGGCCGGTGAAGTCGGCGGCCCGAATCGTCACGACCTGCTTCGTCGTCGAGCGTAGGTGTATCTCGATCCTCCGTTCGCGATCGTTCCAGCGCGCCTCGTGCGCGAAGTTGCGCAGTGCGAAGTCTCCGCCCAGTTCGCGGTTGATGCGGGCCAGGAGATTCAGATTGAAGGCCGCTGTCACGCCCGCGGGATCGTCATAGGCCAAGAGCAGGTCGGCCACGGGCTTCTCCAGATCGGTGCCCAACAGGAGCGCGTCGCCCGGCATCAGGCAGTGCCGGATCTCGCGCAGGAAGCGCTCGGCCGCCGGACGGTCGAAGTTGCCCACGGTGCTTCCCAGGAACAGCACGAGAAGCGTCTGCCCCGGTCGTCGTTGTGAGGCCACCTCGCGCAGACCTTCCAGATAGGATTTCTCCAGGCCCACGACGCTGAGGGCGCCTACGGGCGAGAGTTCCTGCCGGCATTTGGCCAGCGCGGTCGGCGAGGTATCGACAGGGAAATAGACGACGGCTTCCCGCTTGGCGAGGGCCTCGAGGAGCCACCGCGTCTTCCGGCCGCTGCCGCTGCCGAGCTCGGCCACGATCACCGGCGGGGACAGGCGTTCGATGATGTCCCGAGCGTATCGGCGTAACAGGCGAGTGCCGGCGCGCGTCAGTCCGTATTCCGGCAGCACCGTAATCGCTTCGAACAGCGCGGTGCCGACTTCATCGTAGAGATACTTCGACGGCAGTTCCTTTTGGCCCGGTTTGCTGAGCCCCTCGCGCACGTCGCGGGCGAACTCGAGAAGAGCTTTGGATGGTGCGGTCGGCGCGGCCATTAATTCTCGACGCACCGGAAGGTGGCATAGACATAGGGATAGTTCGGCCGGAACCAGTTGCGGAATGACCGGCGCAACAGCCGCGCCGCGGTCCGAGGCGAGGCGCCTTTCATCACGTAATGGGCGCCGTCGAAGAACGGCGCCGAGTAGCCGGGGTAGGAGGGAAAGGGCTGGAAGCCGGGGAACGGGCGGAAGACCGTCGAGGTCCATTCCCATCCGTTGCCGAGCAGTTGGGACACGCCGAAGGCGCTGTCCCCCAGCGGGGTCGCGGTGACCGGGACGGGATCCCAACGAGTAAAATCGAAGTTGCCTCGGCGCTCATCGGGGGACTCGTCCCCCCACGGATAGAGCCGCTCCTCGCCGGTCGGCGTGCCGTAGGCCGCGCGATGGAACTGAGCCTCGGTCGGCACGGCCTGGCCCATCCATTGCGCGTAGTCTAGGGCTTGCATCCAGGTCACGTAGACAGGCCAATCGAGCGGCAACGGAATTTCGCCGAACATCGTGCGCCAGAACCACTGATCGCCGCGTCTCGTCCAGAAGTGCGGGGACGCGCCGCCCTTACGCACGAACTCCAGGTATTGGCCGTTGGTGACGGTGTATTTGCTGATCGCGAACGAGGGGACGGCGAGAGTACGCGCGTTAAACTCGTTATCCCAGCCGAAGCCGTCCCCGCGGGGTCGGCCCAGCGTGGCCGGACCTTCCGGAATCTCGATCATCGTATGAATCGGAGTGGGACCGGCGAGCGTGGGAGCAGTCTGCTGAACGAACTTCTGGATCGGCGACATGTTATGGAGGATGTAGGCGAAGGTCTCGGCGTGCATCAGCCGGTGCTCGAGTACGACGTGGAGCATCGGCTCCGGCGTTTCCGCCAACACCTCATCGAGCGCCTGGCGGACGCGCTTGTTGTAGCCGCGCACTTCCTCCACCGAGGGCCAATCCGAGGCGCTGTCGTTCGGCAATTGTCCTACCGGCGGGTCAATGCCGAAGGCAAACAGCTGATCAAATGAGGGATGGAAGGGTTTGAGGTCCAGCGCGCCCTGGCCGAGCTGGTTCCAATCGAACGCCTCGAGATGGCCGAGGTAGAAAATCAGGCGATGGCGTTCCGGGACCGGCCGCTCGTAAAACGAGTCGGGCCGCACCATCGTGAAGAGAGAATCGGTTTGCGCCCGAGCTTCAGTGAACGCCTGGGCGAGGTGTGCGTGCGCGCGTGGTGTCATACGGAGGCCCCTCCGTGGGTGTGCAACCCCGCGATTGTGCCTGTTCTACCTCACGGAAGGCAAGCGAATGGTGTAAGCAGGGGGGCACTACTTCAGAGTCGTGAGAAACTCGCGAAAATGCGCAGTCTGCAGAAGACCGCCTCCACGATGGACCAACGCAATTCGCCCTTGAGAGTCCAGCAGGACATAGGTCGGCGTGACAGTGATCTTGAAGGCCTTGGACACGTCGTTGTCAATGTCGTACGCGGTCGGGAAGACAAACGTGCTCTGGTGCGAATAGACATATTCTTCAACATTACGGCGCCTGTCCGCAAACCCGATCGAGATCAGACGAAGCTGAGGCGGCTTTTCTTGGGCATGGAATTGCGCCATCAGGGGCAACTCGCGCTGACAGACCTTACACCACGGCGCCCAGAATATCAGCAGTGCCGGCTGGCCCTTGAGCGATTGGTTGTTGTAGGCCTCACCGCCCAACGTGACAACGTCAAAGGTAGGCGCCGTCGCATCGGTGGCTTGGGCCCCTGGGCCATGAACGGTCATGACCAATACGAACAGGCCCGCACCGATCACGCGCGTTCCCCATCGTAAGAGGGGGCTTCTGAGGGCCCCCTCCCACGCAGACTCCAGGCGATTGTGCTGCATGAGCCCTGTGCGCTCCGTTACGGCTTGATGTAGAGATAGCCCTGCTGCTGAAGATCCGCGATCCGTTTCACCGCGACCGGGTGCAAGGTCGCGACGAACCCCTTGGCGAGATTGTCCAGCGTCTTGTTGTAGAGTTTCATCGAGACCTGGCACATCTCCGCGTGGACGCCCTTGTCAATGATGGCTTGGAACCGCTTCGTCATCTCCGGGTCCATCTTGTCCTTTTCGAAAAGCTCGAGCGCCGGCCCGTGCACGACCAGCTCGACATCGATGTTCTCCGGTCCGCCCTCGGCTTCGATGTGCTTGTTGATGAGCGCGAGAGCGTACTTGGCGACATCCGGGTCCTTGCCGTCCACATGGTAGACGACTTTGACCTTGGCTTTCCCCTCCGCCGCCTGGACAGAGTTGGGGCTTAACGGAAGCGCCAGCAGCGCGAACGCCGCGAGCGCGGAGATGAGCACGTATTTTGATTTCAACATAAAGGCCTCCTTGGTTGGAAGAACAATGGATTGGAAACCGCCGTCCACGTTCTATTGTGCGCTTCCATCTGGAATGAGCGCAACTAGCTTGCCGCGGCGATCATGCGGATGCGGTGGTTGAAGGTGTCGGCAATATAGAGATTGCCGGATGGGTCCAGGGCGACGCCGAAGGGATAGTTCAGGCTGCAGGAAGAGGCCGGCCCGCCGTCGCCGGTAAATTGCGCCACGCCGTTGCCGGCGAGCGCGGTGATGATTTTGGTTTTGGGGTTCCACTTCCGGATGAGATGATTGTCCGAGTCGGTGATGTAGAGCGTCCCGTCGGCGGCGAGCGCGATGCCGGCCGGCCTCGACAGGCCCGTCGAGAACTCGTTGGAGACACCCTGATAGCGGTACTCAGTGCCGTCCCCGGCGATGGTGGTGATGATCCCCGTGGCGACGTCCACTCTGCGGATGCGCCCGCTGAAGGTGTCGGCGATGTAGAGACTGCCGTCGGCGTCCAGCGCCAGCCCGCTGGGACCGGTAAGCCCCGCCTGCCGCGCCGGCTGCCCGTCGCCGTCATAGTCCTGCTCGCCGCTTCCGGCATAGGTGGAGATCGTGCCGGTCGCCAGCTCCACCATTCGTACGCGAAAGTTCGCCAAGTCCGCGATGTAGAGCCGCCCTCGTCTTTCATCAAGTGCGAGCGCCGCCGGCTCGTTGAGCATCGCCTTCTCCGCCGGCCCGCCGTCGCCCGAGAAGCGGGCTGTGCCGGTACCGGCTAGTGTGCGGATGCGGCCAGTCGCCACGTCCACGCATCTGATCCGATGATTGAACGTGTCGGCGATGTAGAGAGTGCCGCGACTGTCCACTGCGACGGCTGAGGGAAAATTGAGGGTTGCCGCGACGGCCGGCCCCCCGTCGCCCTTGAAGCGCCCTTTCTCCGCCGCGCCGACGAGGAACCGAACCGTGCCGCTCTGGTCGGCGAGCTGCACGACTTTGTCGTCCTTCGCCTTGACGGGGTCGGCCAACGGGTCAAGCTCGTCGTCGGACTGAGCGGGTGAGGCGGATGGCATCGCAGGTGCCGGCGAGGTTCCTGAGCCTTCTCCGGTGATGGTGGTAATCACCCCCGTTAGGAGATCAACCTTGCGGATGCGGTGGTTCTCGGAGTCGGCGATGTAGAGCGTCTGCCCGATGACGGTCACGCTCTTCGGTTCGTTGAGCGTCGCCTGAACCGCCGGGCCGCCGTCGCCGGCACCGCCGGGCTCACCGGTGCCGGCGACGGTCGTGATGGTGCCGGGAGCGATGGTGGGCATGAAGTCAGGCGCGGGCGAGTTCCTGCCGGACGAGACGACCCATTTCCTGCGTGCCCACCACCTTGGCGCCCGGTGACTGGATGTCCTTGGTCCGGCACCCACCTTCGAGTACACGGACGATCGCCCGCTCGATGGCCGCCGCTTCCTTGTCGAGGTTGAAGGAATAGCTCAGCATCATGGCCGCCGAGGCGATGGTCGCGATCGGGTTGGCGAGGTCCTGGCCGGCGATGTCGGGGGCACTGCCGTGGATCGGCTCGTACAATCCGATCGGGCCTCCGGCGCCGACGCGGCTCCCGATGCTGGCGGAGGGAAGCATGCCGATCGAGCCGGTCAGCATCGCGGCCTCGTCGCTGAGGATATCGCCGAAGAGGTTCGTGGTCACGAGCACGTCGAACTGTTTCGGGTTGCGGATGAGCTGCATCGCGCAGTTGTCCACATAGAGGTGCGACAACTCGACGTCCGGATAGCCTTTCGCCACGCCGATGACCACTCGGCGCCAGAGTTCCGAGGACTCGAGCACGTTGGCCTTGTCCACGGACGTGACCTTCTTGCGGCGCTTGCGCGCCGCCTCGAAGGCGATCTTGGCGATGCGGATGATCTCCGCCGTGGTGTAGACCTCGGTGTTGACGCCCTTCTCGCCATCGGCCGTCTTCTCGATGCCCTTGGGCTTGCCGAAATAGATGCCGCCGGTCAGCTCGCGGACAACCAGCAGGTCCGTGCCAGTGATGACCTCCGGCTTGAGCGTGGAGGCGTCCGCCAGCATCGGATAGAGCTTGGCGGGACGCAGGTTGGCGTACAGGCCCAGTTGCTCGCGTAGGCCTAACAGCGCCCGCTCCGGGCGTACGTCATAGGCCAGCCCCTCCCACTTGGGGCCGCCGACGGCGCCGAGGAGAATCGCGTCGCTTTCCTTGGCGAGCGTCAGCGTGGCGTCTGGCAGAGGCTTGCCGGTCTTGTCGATGGCGGCGCCGCCGACGTCGGCCTGGCGGAACGCGAAGCTGTGGCCGAATTGTGCGGCGATCGCCTCCAGCACCTGAATCGCTTGCGGCACGATCTCTGGCCCGATTCCGTCGCCGGGGAGGACTGCGATGCGCGCCTTCATGACTTCAGCAATCCCGTTTGGCGGGCATAGGCGAAGACCCCGCCGGCCTTGATGATGTCCAGCAGGTCGCCCAGGGGGCGCAGGCTGTAGGTCTTGCCGTTCGTCAGGTTTTTCAGCGTGCCCGCCGGCACGTTGATCTCCAGGTCGTCGCCGGTCTTGATCTCGGTGATAAGGCGTTGGGTCGATTCAAACGGGATGCAGAAGCCGCCGTCCACCACGTTCCGGTAGAAGATCCTGGCGTACGACTCGGCGATCACCGTCGTGATGCCCGCGATTTGCAGCGCCTCGGCCGCATGCTCGCGCGAGGAGCCGCAGCCGAAGTTCTTTCCGCCGATCACGATCTGGTAGAACGAGCGGTAATCGCCGTCGGGGACGAACTTCATGTTTCCTTGCGGAAGCCCGGCGGCTGCGTCGGGAATACCGGAGAACGCGTACTTTCCGTAGAGCTTGCGCTCCTCGGGATCGCTCAGGCTGTAGACCAGATGTTTCGCGGGGATGATCTGGTCAGTGTCGATGTTGTCCCCGATGACGTATGCTTTACCTTTAATGATGTCCTGCATAGTTCCTCACAATACTTCCTCATCCTCGAGTCGCCAGGCCGGATCCACGATGCACAGGAAGACAAGTTCCTCTGGGCCGGTGTTCTCCAGATGCTGCACGGCTCCGGGCGGCACATACAGAGCCTGCCCCGGCGCGACTGCGGCCGATTCGCCGTCCACGTGCATCCGGCCCTGCCCGCTGAGGAAATAATAGACCTCCGAGGTCTTCAACCGATGCGGCAGCGACGCCGTCCCTTTGGCCAGCTTCGCATGCGCCAGGCTATAGCCGATGGCGGCTTTATTGCGGGCGGGATGAAGCAGCTCGCGGAGGACCGTCTTGTCCCCGGCCAGAATCTCTTTGCAGTCAGCGAGCGACCTTGCGAGCACAGTCCATCCCGCTCACAAGAATTCGCGCGGGTCGGTGATCGTACCCGTGATCGCGGAGGCCGCCACCGTATAGGGAGAGGCCAGATAGACCTGAGCCGTCTTTGAGCCCATGCGGCCGGGGAAGTTCCGGTTGGTGGTCGAGATGCAGACCTCGCTCTTGTTCAGCCGGCCGAATGTGTCCGACGGGCCGCCGAGGCAGGCCGCACAGGATGCCCCCTGCGAGATCTTTGCGCCTGCCTTCTCGAAAATCTCCGCGAGGGTTTGCCCGTCCAGCTTGGTGGTCGCCAGGCCCTTGGCCACTTCGGTCGTCGCCGGAACTATATACGTGTCGGTCTTCACCTGCCGGCCCTTCAGGATCTTCGCGGCCGCCACGAAGTCATTCAGCTTTCCGCCTGTGCAGGAGCCGATATAGGCGCGGTCCAGCGTGATGCCGGCGCACTCGCGGGCGGTGCCGCGGTTGTCCGGCGAGTGCGGTTTGGCGACCGTCGGCTGGATGTCGGCGGTCTTGTAGCGCCGCGAGCTGTGAAAGTGGGCGTTCGGGTCGTCGGCCACCGGCTGGTACGGTTTGGAGGTCTTGGACTTGACGAATTTCTCCGTGACGGCGTCCACGGGGATCATGCCATTCTTGCCGCCGGCCTCGATCACCATGTTACAGAGGGTCATCCGCTCCTCGATCGAGAGCGACATGACGCCGTCGCCCGCAAACTCCATGGCACGGTACGTCGCGCCGTCCACGCCGATGTCGCCGATGATGTGCAGGATAAGGTCCTTGGCCATCAGATAGGGCGGGAGCGGCCCTTCGAATTCGAAGCGCATCGTCTCCGGCACCTTCACCCAGAGCTTGCCGATGCCCATGATCAGCGCGGCGTCGGTGTTCCCGATCCCCGTGGCGAATTCGCCGAAGGCGCCCGCGGTGCAGGTGTGCGAATCGGTGCCGAAGAGCACCTCGCCCGGGCGTGTGTGCCCTTCCTCAGGCAGGGCGATGTGGCAGACGCCCTTGTACTTGTCCGTGCCGACGTCATAGTAGTACGGCAGAGCCTGCTCCTTCACGAAGGCGCGCAGGACGTCGATGTTGCGGTGCGCGTGCTGGTCGTTGGTGAAGATGTAGTGGTCCGGGATGATGACGACCTTCTCCCGATCCCACACCTTGGCGGTCGGCCCGAATTGCTTGCGGAAGATGCCGATCGTCCCCGGTCCGCAGACGTCGTGGGTCATGAGGATGTCCACGTCCACCCAGATATGGTCGCCCGGCGCCACGCTCGTGCGTCCCGCGTGCCGCGCCAGGACTTTCTCTGTCATAGTCATGCTCATAGAAGCCTCATTCTAGCGTGAGAAACGCCGGAAGTGCAATATCGGCGCGATTGACAAGGCAAACGACGTTCGGCTATCGTAACTCTCTATGTATGTGAGCCCGAACGCCGGCGCCGGGGATAATCTGGAGCCGATCGTCATACCCAGCGTCATTCCGTTGTTTCCCCTCCCGAATGTGGTCTTTTTCCCTCAGACCTATCTGCCGTTGCATGTCTTCGAATCCCGCTATCGCCAGATGGTCCGGGATGCCGCCGCCAGCCACCGGATGATCGGCATGGTGCTGCTCAAGGAGGGGTGGGAGTCCGAGTACGAAGGCCGGCCCCCGATTTTTCCGGTCGGGGCGGTGGGCCGGATGGTCGCCGTGCAGTCCCTCTCGGACGGCCGGTTCAATATATTACTGCAAGGGCTGCGCCGGTTTGAACTCCAGGATGAAGTCGGTCTCGAGGCCTACCGCCAAGGGAAGATCACGCTCACGGAAGTTGCCCAGCCGGAGACGAAACTCCTGCCTGAACTGCGGGCGGAAATCCTGAAGATGGTCGGCAGCTTTTTGCTGTCCCACGAGGACGGCCTGGCACTGGCGAACTTTCTGAAGCAGCCTGTGGACGATGAGACGCTGGTGCACAATCTCTCCTTTGGGATAGACTTCACGCCGTTGGAGAAACAATTTCTTCTGGAAGCGGAGTCCCTGGTCCAGCAAGCCCGCCGCCTCCTTGACCTGCTGCAGTTCAAGCGTTACGAGCGGCCCGATTCGCCGGCCGGATGGGGCTGACCGTGGGCGGCCCTTTCGCGATCGAGGTGACGCGCCTCTCCAAAACCTATGAGGGGAATGTCACCGCCAGTGAGGACGTCTCCTTCCAGGTTTCTCCAGGAGAGGTCTTTGGGTTGCTGGGTCCCAACGGGGCGGGCAAGACGACGACCCTCCGCGTCCTGATCACGGTCCTCCGTCCGTCCGGCGGCTCCGCGCGCGTGCTGGGGATGGATGTCGTCAAGCAGGCGACTCAAGTCCGTCAAGCCATCGGATACGTGCCGCAGGAGCGGGCCATCGACCGGTTCCTCACCGGCCGCGAGCATCTCCAGTTGTTGGCCAGTCTCTATCACCTTCCGAAAGACCGCGCGGCAACCCGCATCGAGGAGGTGCTGAAGCTGGTCAATCTCGAGCACAAGGCCGACGAGGTGGCGCGGAACTACTCCGGCGGGATGAAGCGCAAGCTGGACATTGCCTGCGGACTGATTCCGGACCCGCAGGTACTGTTCATGGACGAGCCCACGCTGGGCCTGGACGTGGAGAGCCGCCTGAAGATCTGGGAGCACGTCCGGCAATTGAAGGCCCGCGGGATCACCATTTTACTGACCAGCAATTACCTGGATGAGGCGGACCAGCTCTGCGACCGCATCGCGATCATCGATGGGGGGCGGGTCAAGGCCATCGGCGCTCCGAGCGAGCTTAAGTCCGGCCTGGGCGGCGATGTCGTCACCCTCACCTTGGCGCCTACTGATTTGGACAAGGTGGAAGCCTTGGCGCAGGCCCTGAAGGCGCAAACGGGAATCAGGGCCGTGAGCACGAAACAGAATGTCCTGGACATCCGCGTCGCCTCGCCCGAGCAGACTCTGCCGGCCATCTTGACCCAGGTGGGCGCGCACCGGTGCCGCCTGGAGTTCGTGGACTATCACCGGCCGCGCCTGGACGATGTCTTCCTGGCGCACACCGGCCGAAAGATCACGGAAGACTGAATGCAGATGTATCTCCAGGAAGTCGGCGCGCTGACGATGCGCTGGGTGAGGCGGCTGAGCCGCGAGCGGTTCAGCATGCTGTTCACGCTGGCCCAACCGATGGTGTTCTGGCTGATCTTCTTCGGGAACCTGTTCCAGAAGACCGCCAACACGCAGGTCGTCCAAGCCCCGAGCTACATCGCGTTTCTCGCGGCCGGCGTCGTCGTGATGACGATCCTGAACAACGGCCTGGCGGGCGGGACGGACCTCCTGTTCGACAAGGAGAACGGCTTCCTGGAGCGGCTGATGTCCACGCCGATCTCCCGGACCTCCGTGGTCATCAGCCGGTTCCTGTTCGTCATGACGATCACCTCTGGGCAAGTCCTGGTCATCCTGGGCGTGGCCTATCTATTCGGCGTGCATCCGGTGACCGGCTTCGGCGGCGTGGCCGTGATCATCCTGATCGGGCTGCTGTTCGGGGTCGGGCTGATAGCCATCTCCATGGCGCTGGCCTTCTCGGTGAAGAGCCACGGAGATTTTTTCTCGATGCTCGGCTTTCTCTCCCTGCCGATGATCTTCCTCAGCACGGCCCTCGTGCCGCTCTCGGCGATGCCGGGCTGGATGGCGGTCCTCGCCCGGCTCAATCCCATGACGTGGGCGATCGATGCCGTCCGTCCGTTGATCCTCACCGGCTGGGCCGCGGCCGTGAAGCCGCTCATCATCGTCGTGATCGTCATGGTGGTGTTCGATGCCGTCTGCCTCTGGGGCGCTGCCCGCGCCTTCCGCCGCACGCTGGGGTAGCATCTCTATAGGCAATCACTCCTGGGTCTTCGCCATGCTTGCACGTTTCCGCGTGCTGCCTCCTTATACAATCTCAATTCGCCAAGGCGATTCGTTGGCACCAGAAGAGTTCGACCGTAACGGATACAGAATCCGGGTTTATCCGCCGTATGAAGCCTCGACTAGCATTCGAGCCCTCGACAATCCAGGTGTTGTGCCTTCAGATCTAGTGTACGCCTTACATCCTGCGGATCCCGGCACCGTAGATGCGTCTCTTACTATTAATGGGAATCCTGCAATTCCGGCGAATGCTATCCGTGTTGACGTATTCAAAGATGAGTTTGACCGGACCGCAGCGAGTGCGAGTCATGCCAGTTCCGATGATCCACCAATTGAGATGCTATTTGATGTGGTCAATTCTCTTCTCCATAGACTCCGTTCTGTAGGACGGGCGTACCCTATTCATCCGATTAGTGTTCAAGGAAGCTATTGGCGCCTCGAATATCTGACAGACTCTGAAAATGAACTCGCATCCGAGGAGGGAAAGTTCAGGGCTCGCGCTGGTGCGACAGGAACGATTCGGATATCAGGAATTACTGAGGCTTCTTGGAATGCAGCGAGAGGATTACCCTCTGAATTTCGGACAAAGGCATGGGAAGCACTCCTTCTAGATGCTGAAGCACACCTTCCTGATATAACACCCGCCCTAGTTCTCGCAGCAGGTGCGATTGAAATACTCATAGAATACTCGCTTACAGCATTGGCACCGCTAGAACGTTTACCAGCCGAGCTCTGGAGCTTTATAAACAATCGAGGTGACTATCGGAAGGAGCCAAGCGTGGCGGAGCAGTATGATCAGCTCCTCCATGCACTGACTGGCCACACCCTAAAAGAGAGAGCAGATTTATGGGACGCGTTTCGCCATATCCGAGACGCCCGAAACTCGCTTATGCATGAGGGAACCCTCATGATTGCTCATCAGCCAGTTAGCAAACAACAAGCATTCGAACTGATAGGGAAGGCGAAAGAGATTGCTGACTGGATAGAGAATTTACTACCGGCCAGCACGCGCCGCCCCGTCTGTCCTACTATGAGTATTGAATGTATACGCCCTATTATTATTAATAGGAGCGCGCCTTCATAATTGTTTGGCAAAGCTAACTAACGTCTCTCCACGTTCGGCATCTTTTCCAGGTTCTTCCACTGAGCTAAAGAAATTAGGGTCAGACTCCATAATATGGAGCAGGGTTCAGCCCGCTTTTCTTCACGCGTCTGGCGCGGAGGGGGAAGGGTTGAAGGCGCGGACTATGGGGCGCCCAGAGCTTGAGAAGGAGTAATCTGAACGCCCCCAGCCGTAGGTAGGTTATTGACCCTTTGGTTTCTCCATGTTGTCAGGCAAGGGCACTTCGTAGAACTCGTAAATGACCACGATTTGTTCACGACTGCCTAAATCCGGCCAGTTGTTTTTATCGAAGCCCGGTGCCTGCTTCAAATCTTTTTTCGACACATCCAGCCGTATCGTGCGGTCGGCTGTAAGTTCAAGCGCATCCCACGGCACGGCAAAATATTTATCCCGAAAACCGAGGAACCCGCCAAAATCGAGGACGGCATATTGGATATTGCCTGTCTCTGGATCAATGACCAGGTCTTTGATATCGCCCAGTTTCTTGCCGTCCGTGCTTTCGATTTTTTTGCCGATCAGGCTGCTGGCTTTGAGCACGCCGCTTTTATCATTGGCTGCCTCTGCTGGAACGCAGAGGCCTATGACCATGGCCAGCGCCGCGAGGCTCACGATTAACTGTTTCATGTTGTCCTCCCTTTCTCGCCGAAGATCAATCTTAATTGTAGGGTCGGACTGGCGCGCGTTGCAAGTAGCCTTTCACTCCCCTTGTCAATGAGACATAGCAACGGACAAAAGATGACGTGGTCACGGCGCGCGTCGATTTTTATGCTATGAGAATAATTAGGGTCAGACTCGATTTTCTTCACGTGGGTGGCGCGGGAGGAGAGGCGTCGCTTGGGTCACTGCTGCTTGCACGGGGCATACGGAAATTCGTCCACTTGGCCCGTGTGCGGATTGATGACTGCCAGTTTGTCCTTGTATTGCGGATTTCGCTTGATCCACGCGGCCGAGAAGCCCAGCTCCTGCCGTTCGGCTCGATGCACGCCGGTCTTCGGGTCTACGAGCGGCGTGAATCGGTAATACTCGACGTCTTGCGTCCCGTCGGGCTTCAGTTTACTTTTCACCAGATAGTACCCATAGACATCTTCCAATGGGTCGCACAATTTCGTCCCGGGTGGCACTTCGACAGAGTCTGTTTGAGCAGCAAACAGCGTGCTGTGTCCTGCCAGGACCGAGAATGCGATCGCCATCAAGAATGGACTGATCGTTGTGGGTCTGTATCGCTTCATCAGGCCGTCCCGCACGGTGGGTTCCAGTCATATTGTAACCTTCCGGATGTCATCGATCAGGCCCAATTTTTCAGTCAGCCTGTCTTGTGCTAAGATGCCATCATGCTGTCGCTGCCGGAGATTCAGATCAGGGCGTTGATCCGCCTCCTCTCGGATGAGGACGAACGGATCGCCCGCACCATCGCCGGGAAATTGACGGAGATCGGCGATCCGGCCGTGCCGTTGCTGCGGGAGGCCGAGATCGAGCAGCCGGAGATGGCCGCGCGTATCAGCGGCATCATGGACGATATTCGCGGGCAACGCCTCGAAGGCGACTTCCATACTCTCTCGGCCTGCGACGACGACAACCTTGATCTGGAGGCCGGCGCCTTCCTCATCGCGCAGTTCGCCTATCCCGACCTAGGGGCGTCCTCCTATCGCGATGTCCTGGACGCCATGGCG
>Ga0207646_10003566_pt1 | contig 17480 bp, 20 predicted proteins | sample KBSK5502metaG_FD_184343 | JGI IMG/M metagenome (GOLD analysis project Ga0207646, IMG submission 184343) | Corn, switchgrass and miscanthus rhizosphere microbial communities from Kellogg Biological Station, Michigan, USA - KBS K5-50-2 metaG... | ecosystem: Host-associated > Plants > Roots >... | reverse complement strand
CCGGGCGGCCGTCGTCGGAGACGGCAACGATGCCCGCGCGCCGCATCTCGCCGATCTCGGCCAGGCGCTCGCCCTTCATGCCCTGCGAGAGCGCGCCGATCGCGTACACGCGCGCACCCTGCGCGATGCGGGCCCGATCGAGGATGTACTGGGTCACCGCCGCGCTGTCGTTCACCGGCTCGGTGTTCGCCATGCAGGCGAGCGAGGTGAAGCCGCCCGCGAGCGCGGCCGCCACGCCCGTCTGGATCGTCTCCTTGTACTCGAAGCCGGGCTCGCGGAGGTGGACGTGCATGTCGACCAGGCCGGGGAGGACGAGGAGGCCGCGCGCGTCGAGCACCTCCGCGTCGCCCGCGGCGAGCGTCCCCGGGGCGCCGGTCGCGACGATCCTCTCGCCGTCGATCAGCACGTCGCCGGCCGCCGCCCGGCCCGCGAGCGGATCGACCACCGTGCCGCCGGAGAGGAGGAGCCGGCTCACGCGCGCCCCCCGGTCCGCCGGAGCGCCGGCTCGGGGAGGGAGTCGGCCGCGCCGGCCTCCTCGGCCTTGCTGCGTGCGACCAGGAGGTAGAGGAGCGCCATGCGTACCGCGACCCCGTTGGTCACCTGGTCCATGATGACCGAGTAGGGTCCGTCCGCCACCTCGCTCGCGATCTCGAGCCCGCGGTTGAGCGGCCCGGGATGGAGGATGATGACGTGGGGCTTCGCCAGGCGGACGGCGTCCTCCGTCAGGCAGAAGTAGTGCGAGTACTCGTCCAGGGTGGGGAAGAAATTGGCCCCCTGCCGCTCGCGCTGGATGCGGAGCATCATGACGACGTCGGCGTCGCGCACCCCGTCGGCCAGGTTGGTGTGCAGCTCGGCGCCGAGGGCAGCCAGCTCGCGCGGGAGGAGCGTCGGCGGGCCAACCAGGCGGACCGTCGCGCCGAGCGTGCGGAGCGCGTGCAGGTTCGAGCGCGCGACGCGGCTGTGCAGGACGTCGCCCACGATGGCGACGGTCAGCCCGGCGATGCGGCCGTGACGCTCCCGGATCGTCAGCAGGTCGAGCAGCGCCTGGGTCGGGTGCTCGTGGCAGCCGTCGCCGGCGTTCAAGATCGGGCACGAGACGTGGCGCGCGAGCAGGTGGCAGGCCCCCGAGTTCGGGTGGCGGACGACGATCGCGTCGGGCCGCATGGCCTCCAGGTTGCGCGCCGTGTCGGCCAGCGTCTCGCCCTTGGACACGCTCGAGGTGGAGGCGCTGATGTTGATGGTGTCGGCCGAGAGCCGCTTGGCCGCGATCTCGAACGAGGTCCGCGTGCGCGTGCTCGACTCGTAGAAGAGGTTGATGACCGTCTTCCCGCGCAGCGTCGGCACCTTCTTGATGTCGCGCTCCGAGATCTCCTTGAAGGAGCCCGCCGTGTCGAGGATGGTCGTGATCTCCTCCGCGGGGATGCCCTCCAGCCCGAGCAGGTGACGCTGCGTGAACCCCATGGCCGCCCTCCTCAGCTCTCGATCACGACCTCGTCCGCACCGTCCGCCTCGGCGAGCCGGACCTGCACCTGCTCGCGGCGGGAGGTGGGGAGGTTCTTGCCCACGTAGTCGGCGCGGATGGGAAGCTCGCGGTGTCCCCGGTCGACGAGCACCGCGAGCTGGATCGACTGCGGCCGGCCGAAATCGACGAGCGCGTCCATCGCGGCGCGCACCGTCCGGCCGGTGAAGAGCACATCGTCGACGAGCAGGATGCGGCGGCCGTCCACCGGGAAGGGGATGTCGGTCCCCTGCACCATGGGGTTCTGCACGCCGCGGTCCAGGTCGTCGCGGTAGAGCGTGATGTCGACCACGCCGAAGGGCGGCAGCGCGCCGCCCTCGATCTCGCCGATCTTCGCGCGGATGCGCTCGGCCAGGTGGACGCCGCGCGAGCGGATGCCGATCAGCGCCAGCTCGTCGCTGCCCTTGTTGCGCTCGAGGATCTCGTGCGCGATGCGCACCAGCGCGCGCTGGATGGCGACCGCGTCCATCACCTGCCGGGTGCCGTTGGCGGTCACCGGCGCCCCCGCGACACAAAAACGCCTCCGCGGCTCGGCCGGGAGGCGTCGTTGGCGGCATCCCGCGGCGCGCGGGCGGCGTACGGCATCGCTGACCTTTCCTGACCTCGCTGGGTCAAGTTAAAAGGCTGTCGGGGTCCCGGCCTTCCTATGCGCCGGCGGCGGCGCTGTCAAGTTGGTATCGACCTGTCGGTCGGATGCGGGGTGTTCCGCACGCTCGGCGTCCTCCACCCGCCCAGGCTGGATGCCCACCAATCCAGAGCGGCCTGGAACGGGCTCGGCCGTGCCGTCGGTCCTAGAGTCTAGGGAATCTAGCGGACCAGGGTGTGCCATTTTTTCATTTGACTAGCGTTCGATCCCGGGACTAGCAGGCACAATCGACTCTCCACGAAGGGAGGAACTCAAAATGAAGTCGCTGCGGTGGACCCTCGGGGCAGCAATACTCGTCTTCCTCGGCGTCGCCGGTCGACCCCTCCCGGCCTCGGCGGTCACGATCACGTTCGACGCGCCGGGAAACACGCCGAGCATCGCCACCAGCTACACCGAGGCCGGCATGACCGTTGCCCCCGACGTCTCCGGTTTCTATGTCATGCTCGGCGACCACGACGGGAACAGCTCGCCCGACCTGGAGAACCACCCGGCCTGCTGCTCGACGCCCTACCGCTTCACGTACAACGGCAACGCGGTCTTCAGCGTCGCCAAGTTCGACTTCGTGCTGAACGGCGGGATACACACGTTCACCTCGTCCACCGGCGCCAGCATCACGCCGGGCGCGACCGGGCTCGTCACCTTCCCGGCCGCCGGCTTCACCGGCATCGCGTACTTCAAGTGGGAAACGCCGAGCACGGACCAGGACCAGAGCCATACCGCGATCATGGACAACCTGAAGTTCTGTCCCGGCGACTGCAACGACGGCAACGGCTGCACCGACGACTCCTGCGATCCGGACGCGCCGGGCGCTGATGGTAACGGCTGCGTCCACACGGCGAACAGCGCGAGCTGCGACGACGGCACCTTCTGCAACGGCGCCGACACCTGCGGTGCGGGAAGCTGCAGCGTGCACGCCGGCAACCCGTGCGCCGGCGGCCCCGACTGCAACGCCACGTGCAACGAGGGCGCCCATACCTGCTTCGCGCCCGCCAACACGCCCTGCACCGACGACGGCAACGTGTGCACCGACGACAAGTGCAACGCGACCGGCACCTGCACCCATCCGAACAACGCCGCCCCGTGCAACGACGGCACGTTCTGCAACGGCGCCGACACGTGCAGCGGCGGGAGCTGCGTCGTGCACGCGGGGAACCCGTGCACCGGCGGGCCGCAGTGCAACACCAGCTGCAACGAGACGGCGGGGAACTGCTTCAACCCGGCCACCACCTCGTGCATGGACGACGGCAACGTGTGCACCGACGACCACTGCAACGGCGCCGGCGCCTGCATCCACCCCGACAATACCGCCCCCTGCAACGACAACGACGCGTGCACCCTGAACGATCATTGCGCGGACGGCTCCTGCGGTGGCGCGACCCTCGACTGCGACGACCACAACGCCTGCACGCAGGATTCCTGCAATCCTTCGAGCGGCTGCGTGCACGATAGCGCCCCGCTCGACGGCGCCTCGTGCGACGACGGGAACACGTGCACCGACAACGACACCTGTAGCGGTGGGACGTGCGCGGGGACCTCGCTGCCGCAGAGCTGCGACGACGGGAATCCCTGCACCGTCGACGGCTGCGACCCGCAGGGCGGCTGCACCCACGACGCCGCGGCCCGGAACGGCTTCGTCTGCGACGACCTGAACCCCTGCACCATGCAGGACACCTGCAACAACGGCGTCTGCCGCGGCGCGCTCACCGAGGCCGACACCGACGGCGACGGCTACTGCGACCGGGTGGAGAACACCGCCGGCTGCAACCCCAACGACCCGAACGAGATCCCCCCTCAGCCCGCCAAATTCCCCGGCTATCCCGCCAAGGGCACCGGCGAGGTCCTCTTCACCTACGTGTCGCCGACCCTTGCGAAACCCGTGGCGGCGAGCGATCCTGCGTGCGCGACCGCGGGCACCTGCGGGCCGATCGGGTTCTGCAGCGCCGGGCCGGTCGGCGATCCCTGCGCGACCGACGCCGACTGCACCCAGCCCCCCAACACGTGCCGCGTGCTGGTGAACTTCGCCAACGTGCCGAACCTGACCCTGCTCAGGTCCCGCCTGGGACGGACGACGCTCACGAGCTTCACGCCGCTGACGCGGGGCTGCTCGCGCAAGGTGAGCATCACCCTCGACCCGACCCGGCGGATCAACAAGCTGAGCCTCAAGGTGAGCGGCACGGTCGGCGGTCTCACCAAGCGCGACGGCGACAGCTTCAAGTTCCTGGGCCCATAGCGCGCCGACTGCTCTCCGGCAGCGCGACGGCGACGGTGGAGGCGGGCCGCCCATGGCGCGGCCCGCCTCACCTCTGCTAGGGCTCCGGGCCATGGACATCCCGCAGACCACGCCCCCCGAAGCCCACGCGGCGCTCGCCGCGGACCCGGCGGCCGTCTACCTCGACGTGCGCACCGAGGCGGAGTTCGAGGCCGGGCACCCGGCCGGCGCGCGCAACGTGCCGGTGGTGTTCTTCGAGCCCGCCACGCACCGGCCGACGCCCAACCCGGACTTCGTCGCCGCCGTCGAGCGCACCATCCCGCGCGCAACGAAGCTCCTGATCGGCTGCCAGGCCGGCGGGCGCTCGCAGCACGCCTGCGAGCTGCTCGCGCAGGCCGGCTTCACCGGCGTGACCAACGTGCGCGGCGGCTTCGGCGGCGCGCGCGATCAGACGGGCCGCGTCGTCGTACCGGGCTGGCGCGACGCCGGGCTCCCGGTCGAGACCGGGCGATAGGAGATGCCATGGCCGAGACGCTGATCCTCCACCACTACGATGCCTCGCCGTTCTCGGAGAAGATCCGGAAGATCTTCGGCATGAAGCACCTCAAGTGGCGCGCGGTCGAGCAGCCGAGCATCATGCCGAAGCCGGACCTGGTGCCGCTGACCGGCGGCTACCGGCGCATCCCCGTGCTGCAGATCGGCGCCGACGTGTACTGTGACACGCAGGTGATCGTGCCGCTCCTCGAGCGGCTCCATCCGACACCGACGCTCTACCCCGGCGGCAGCGAGGGCACCTGCCAGGCCTGGAACCTGTGGGCCGATCGCCTGCTCTTCCTGCCCCTGGTCGCGACCGTGTTCGCCGAGACCTGGCAGTTCCTCCCTCCCGCGTTCATCGCCGACCGATCCAGGATGATTCCGGGACGGGACTTCGGCGAGCTGCCGAAGCTGGGGCCCCACGCGCGCGAGCAGGTGCGCGCGCTCCTCGCCGTCGTCGAGACCCAGCTGGCCGACGGCCGGCCGTACCTGGTCGGCGCCGAGCCGAGCCTGGCCGACGCCACCTGCTTCCAGCAGGTGTGGTTCCTGCGCGTTGCGCCGCAGGCGAACGCGATGGCCGACGAGTTCCGCCGGGTGTGTGCGTGGCGGGATCGGGTCGATGCCCTGGGCCACGGCGAGCGCGTGGAGATGGCGCCCGCCGAGGCGCTGGCGATCGCCAAGGAGAGCCGTCCCAAGGCGGAGGCCGCCGCGGATCCTCACGAGCCGAACGGCCTCGCGCCGGGGGATGCCGTGTCGGTCACGCCCGACGACTACGGGCTCGATCCGGTCGCGGGCGAGCTGGTGTTCTCGACGGCGCACGAGATCGCGGTGCGGCGGCGGGATCCGGCACTGGGCGAGATCGTCGTGCACTTCCCGCGCTTCGGGTTCCGGGTGACGCGGGGCCGGTGAGCGCCGATCGCGCCGTGCAGGTCAGAACGTGACCTTGGGCAACATGGCAATCCCCCGGGATCTTCGTACAGGAAATGGCGAAAAGACCAAATTCCGAGGCACCGTAGAGATTGCTGACGGACTCAGCCCCCTGCGCGCGCGCCAATGCCAGGGAGAGGCGTTCGTCCGGTAGCAGCACGGCCGGTCGTATGGCTCGGAGTTCCTCCTTCGAGAGGATCGGGAAGTGAGCGAGATCGGCGTTGCTTTCGATGCTATCCTCATCGACGGCTACCTTCGCGAGTCGCTCGCGCCAAAAGGGAACCTTGGCACGCATGAAGGCGATCTGGCGGCGTAACGCCTCGAGCAGAAGCGCATCGCGGGCCTTCGAAGGGGTGCCGTCGAGTGCAGGATCATCGAGTCTCATCAGGCGTCCCGGACACCGGCGGGGCCGCGGCAAGAACACGGACCATGGTCCGTCGCGGGCAGCCTACTCCCCCGGCCCCGGCGCCCACAGGTACATGAAGCGCGGCCCGCTCGCCGCCAGCACCCCCAGGTCCACCGGCAGCACGTTCACCTGCGCCGGCAGCCCGCGCGCCGCGGAGTAGATGTTCTCGCGGCTCTCGTCCGACCGCCGGTAGGTGACCACGCGCGCCTTGTCCACGCCCGCCGCCGCCCTCGCCGCCTCGATCGCCGCGCGCAGGTCGCCGATCTGGTCGACCAGGCCCGCCGCGAGCGCCTGCGGCGCGTCGAAGATGCGCCCGTCGGTCAGCTCGCCGAGGCGGCTCGCGTCCAGCGTCGGACGCCCTTCCCGCACGACCGAGACGAAGCGCGCGTGGAGGCCGTCCAGGATCCCCTGCACGATGCGCCGTTCCTCGGGCGTCGCGCCGCGGAAGGGCGACAGCAGGTCCTTGTGCTCGCCCGCCTTGAAGGTCTGGTTCCGCACGCCGACCTTGGCGAGCAGGCCCTCGAGGTTGAACCCGGTCAGGATGACGCCGATCGAGCCCGTCACCGTGGTCGGGTGCGCGACGATCCGGTCCGCGGCGCACGCGACGTAGTAGCCGCCCGAGGCGGCCAGGTCGCCGAGCGCCGCCACCACCGGCACGTGTCGCTCCTTCTTGAAGCGCACGATGTCGCCGTACACCTCGTCGCTCGCGGTGACACCGCCGCCCGGGCTGTTGACGCGCAGCACGACCGCCTTCACGCGCTCGTCCTCCGCGGCCTTCGCGAGCTCGGCGTGGACGCGCGCGACGGTGCTCTCCTCCTCGACCAGGCCGAAGGCATGCTTGGTCGGCAGGTCGGTGATGACGTTCGACACCTCGACGAGGAGGATCTTCGCGCGCCCCTCGCCCTCGAGCTTCGTCTCCTCGAGCGGCCGCTCGCCGCGCTTGAGGCCGAGGTCGCCGAGCGAGACGAGGCAGCCGCTCGCGCCGACGGCCAGCACGGCGAGCGCGAGCGTGCGCCTCATCGCGGCCCGCCCGCCCGGCCGCCGCGGGCGAGCTGGTGCAGGTCGAGGAGGCGCGCGATCTCCTCCTTGGGCAGGACCTTCTCCTCCTCGAGGATCTGGCGGATGGGCACGTCGCGCGCCACCGCCTTCTTGAACAGCTCGGCGGCGCGGTCGTAGCCGACCACGGGCGCGATGGCCGTCACCAGCTGACCGGTCAGCTCCGCGTACTGCCGGCAGCGCTCGACGTTGGCGCGGATGCCGGTCACGCACTTCCGCGCGAAGACGCGCGCGGCCGCCGCCGTGACCGCGATCGACTCGAGGAGCGCGTGGGCGATCACCGGCATCATGACGTTCAGGTCGAGGTTGCCGTTCATGCCCGCGATGGCGATGGTCGCGTCGTGGCCGATGACCAGCGCGGCGACCTGGTTCACCGCCTCGGGGATCACCGGGTTCACCTTGCCCGGCATGATGCTCGAGCCGGGCTGCGTCGCCGGCAGCTCGATCTCGTTGAGTCCCGTGCGCCCGCCCGAGGTGAGGAGGCGGAGGTCGTTGGCGATCTTCATGAGGCCGACGGCCAGGGTGCGGAGCGCGCCCGAGGTCTCGACCGCCGCGTCGCGGTTCTGCATCGCCTCGAAGCGGTCCGGCGCCACCACGAAGGGGAGCCCCGTCACGCGCGCCAGCTCGGCCGCGACCTGCTCGCCGAAGCCGGGCGGCGCGTTGATCCCGGTGCCGAGGGCGGTGCCGCCGATCGGCAGCTCGGCGAGATGCGGCAGCGTCGCCGCGACGCGCGCGATGCCGTGGCGGACGACGCTGGCATAGCCGCCGAACTCCTGCCCGAGGGTCATCGGGACGGCGTCCTGGAGGTGCGTGCGGCCCGCCTTCACCACGTCGGCGAAGGCACGCGTGCGCTCCTCGAAGGCGGCCGCCAGCTCTTGCAGCGCGGGCAGCAGGGCGCGCGTGATCTCGCCGTAGGCGGCCACGTGGATGGCGGTCGGGAAGACGTCGTTGGTGCTCTGCCCCATGTTCACGTGGTCGTTCGGGTGGACGACGGCCTTGTCGCCGCGCCGGGCGCCGAGCAGCTCGAGGGCGCGGTTGGCGATCACCTCGTTGGCGTTCATGTTGGTCGAGGTGCCGGAGCCGGTCTGGAAGACATCGACCACGAACTCGCCGTCGAGCTTCCCCTCGGCCACCTCGGCGGCCGCGCGGGCGACGGCGTCGGCGAGCCGCCCGTCCAGCAGGCCGAGCCCGGCGTTGACGCGCGCGCAGGCGCCCTTGATCGTGCCCAGAGCGGCGATGAAGCCGCGCGGGAAGCGGAGCCCGGAGATGGGGAAGTTCTCCACCGCCCGGGCCGTCTGCGCGCCGTAGTAGGCGTTCGCGGGCACCATCATTTCCCCCATGCTGTCGCGCTCGACGCGAGTGTCGCCCATGGAGCGAGCCCCTATCATCTGGACGGCGAAAAAAAAGGGGCCCCTCGCGGGGCCCCTCCGGCGCTCTAGCGGCCTGTGGACGCGCTCAGAGCGTGGTCGTGGTCAGCAGGGGGCTGGTCGTGGTCGTGGTGGTGTTGCAGCTCCCGTCCGCCGCGCAGGCGTCGCAGCAGCTGCTGAAGTTCCCGGGGCAGCCCCCCTTCGCCACGCACGACGCAGCGTCCTTCCGGATGGCGCACTTGCTGTGGCCGTGGCCGCTCTGGTTGGCGAGGCAGCAGGTCACGAAGCCCGGCTTGCCGCAGGTCGAGCGCGCCGCGCACTTCCTCACCGCGCCCTTGCAGCTCTTGGGCAGCACGTTGTTCATGACCTCGGTGTTCGCGTGCTGCGCGACGCAACTCACGTACTCGCCGTGGTTGGTCGCGGCCGCGCAGTCGCAGGACATGGCGATGTCGGAGCGCGCCTGGGCGCGCTTGGAGCCGGTAGGGTCGTCATCGGCGCAGCTGGCGAAGCCGAGCCGGGCGATGCCGAGGATCAGCCCCGCGATCACGAGCCCCCGAACGACGAATTTCATCTGCAGCCCTCCTTCGTGGCCGGCCCCGGACCGGGGCCGAGTCACCGGCCAGTATCCTCGCACCGGGGCGTCAATAGCAAGCAGGAAAAAAAGGGCCCCTTGCGGGGCCCCTCGTGGCGGCGGTGCGGGATCACGGACCGGGGAGCGTGGTCGGCGGCAGGAAGGTGGTGGTGGTGGTCGTCGGGACGCACCCCGACGCGCTGCACGCGTCACAGCAGCTCGAGTAGTTGCCGACGCATTCGCCAGCGTCGGCGCACTTCGACGCGGCCTTCTTGATCTTGCACTTGGTGCTGCCCTTCTTGGTGACGCAGCAGGTGACGGCGCCCGGCTTGCCGCAGGTCGAGCGTGCGGCGCACTTCTTGACCGCGCCCTTGCAGCTCTTGGGGATCACCCCGTTGGTGACCTCGGTGTTCGTGTGGTCCGCAACGCAGCTCACGTAATCGCCGTGGTTGGTCGCGGTCGAGCAGTTGCAGGACATGGCGATATCGGACCGCGCCTGGGCGCGCTTCGAGCCACCGGGGTCGTCGCTGTCGCAGTTGGCGACGGCGAGCTGGGCGGCGCCCAGGATCAGCCCCGACACGATCAGCACTCGCGTCAATCCTCGCATCTAGTGGTCTCCTTTCGCGCTCGGCGACCGTGCCGAGACCCGGTGGCAATCATCGCTGATGGTGGGCGCGGCCGGCAAGGAAAAAACGATCACTCCTTGACGTGAGAAATCGATCCGACCGCCGGGAGTCGGCCTCGTACCAGAGGGCAGTGCTCGAGGCCCCACGTCAGCCCTTCACCACCACCAGGGGCCGCAGGCGAGCCACCCGGCGCGCGATGCCCGCCCGGTCGACGACGTCGACCACGTCGGCCACGTCCTTGTAGGCCCAGGGCATCTCCTCGGCCACGCCGCGGAGCGACTGCGCGCGTACCACCACGCCGCGCCCGGCGAGCTCGGCCACGAGGTCGAGCCCGCGCCCCATCTTCTTCGCCTGGGCACGGCTCATGAGACGGCCCGCGCCGTGGCAGGTGCTGCCGAACGTCTCGGCCATCGCCCCCGCGGTGCCGAGGAGGAGGAAGGAGTAGCGGCCCATGTCGCCCGGGATGATGACCGGCTGCCCGAGCGGCCGGAGATGCGCGGGGAGCGCGGGATGCCCCGGCCCGAAGGCGCGCGTCGCGCCCTTGCGGTGCACGCACACGCGCCGCGGCCGGCCGTCGACCACGTGCTCCTCCAGCTTGGCGATGTTGTGGCAGACGTCGTACACCAGCGCGAAGCGGAGCGCGGCGGGCCCGAGGCCGAGCGCCGCCCCGAAGGCACGCTCGGCGAGCCCGCTCATCACCTGCCGGTTCGTCCACGCGAAGTTCGCGGCCGCCGCCATGGCGGCCAGGTACTGCCGTCCCTCGGGCGAGCGCAGGGGGACGCAGGCGAGCTGGCGGTCCGGCATGGCGATCCCGTAGCGCGCCATGGCGGGTCCCATGGTGCGCAGCGCGTCGTCGCACACCTGGTAGCCGAGGCCGCGCGAGCCGGAGTGGATCATCACCGCCACCTGCCCCGCGGAGAGACCGAGCGCCGTGGCGGCGCGCGCGTCGTAGATCTCGTCCACGCGCTGCACCTCGAGGAAGTGGTTCCCGGAGCCGAGGGTGCCGACCTGGCTCCGCCCGCGCTCGAGGGCGGTGTCCGACACCGCATCCGGGTCGGCGTCGCGCATGCAGCCGCCCTCCTCGGTCGCTTCCAGGTCCGAGGCGCGCCCGAACTGGTTTGCCACCGCCCAGGCCGCGCCGCGCGCGAGCATCTTCTTCTCCTCGGCTTGCGTCAGCCTGGGGATCGCGCCCGCGGAGCCGACGCCCGCCGGGATGGTCTGGTAGAGCGCGTCGGCGAGGCGCGCGAGGTGCGGCGCGAGATCGTCGGCTGCGAGGCCGGTGCGCAGGAGCCGCACGCCGCAGTTCACGTCGAAGCCGATGCCGCCGGGCGAGATCGCGCCCTCCTCGGCGTCCACCGCGGCCACGCCGCCGATCGGGAAGCCGTAGCCCCAGTGGATGTCGGGCATGGCGAGCGAATGGCCGACGATCCCGGGCAGGTGGGCCACGTTCGCGACCTGGGTGAGCGCCGGATCGTCGCGCAGGTCGCCCATGAGCTTCTCGCTGGCGTAGATGCGTCCGGGGACCCGCATGCCGCCGTGGCGCGGGATCTCCCAGACGCAGTCGCCGACACGATGCAGCTCCACGGTCAGACGTCGAAGATGACGCGCGCCCACCAGCCGGTCGCGGTCTCGCGCACCGCCAGCTCGTGGTAGGTGACGCCCTTCACCTCCGTATGGAGACGGTGCCGCGCCCGGTCAACGCGCTCACCCGCGCCCCAGGCGCGGAGCGCGCGCTCGCTCAGCTCTTCGACCGTGAGCTCGCCGCAGGCGAAGGCCCCGGTCTGCAGGCGAACGAGGAGGTGCTGGAGCCAGTCGTGGAACAGGGCCTCGCGGTCGTCGGCCGCGAGCGCGATCGCGTCGCGCTCGCGCGGCTCGACCGTCGCCAGGTCGATCATCAGCCCGAGCATGGCGAGGCCCGCCCGCTCGAAGAGGAGCGGCAGGCTCGGCGCCTCGACCTCGAGCCCCAGGTCGGCCGTGTGCTCGAGCTCGCGCACGCACGGGCCGAGATCGCACGCCCGGGTGACCATCGCGCCTACAGCGGATCCGGCACGCCGGTGCCGGCGACCTCGACCAGCATGCCGTGCGCGTCGACCGGGCGCACGTACCAGCGCTCGGCGGCGCCGCGCGCCTGCACGTGCGCCTCCGCCAGGTCGTCGCGCGCCTTCTTCGGGTCGTCCACGCGCAGCTCCATGGCGAACATCCCCTCGCCGCGCTGGCGGAGGAAGAGGCCGGGCGGCGACTTCTCGTCGTGCGGCTGGACCAGCTCGAGGAGGCAGTTCTCCGCGCGCAGGAAGACGTGGCGCGCGCCGAGGCTCGGCACGTCGCTCGGCTCGCCGACGCGCGCGAAGCCGAGCGCGTGCTCGTAGACGGCGAGCGCGCGCTCCAGGTTGCGCACCACGAGGACGAGCGAGGCGAGGCGGGTCATGCAGGGCTCCTTGGTCAGTGCGCGGGCTCCGCCGCGCGGCGGCTCTCGTGCTCGATCTGGATGGTCACGTGCTCGATGCGGAACTCGCGCGCGCAGACCGCCGCCATGGCGGCCAGGATGGCGTCGTCGGCGTCGTGGTCGACCGCCACCACGGCGTGCGCGGAGAGCGCGTAGCGCCCGGTGGTGAGGCTCCACACGTGCAGGTCGTGCACCTCGTCGGTCCCCGGCACGCGCTCGAGCGAGCGGCGGAGCGCGTCGAGGTCCACGTGCGCCGGTACCGCCTCCATGAGCACGTCCACCGCCTCGCGCACCAGCGCCCACGAGCCGACGAGGATGAGCGCGGCGATGAGCGCGCTCGCCAGCGCGTCGGCGGCGTTCCAGCCGGTCAGCACGATGACCAGCCCCGCCCCCGCCGCGCCGAGCGAGCCGAGCAGGTCCGAGAGGACGTGCAGGTAGGCGCCGCGCAGGTTCAGGCTGGCGGCGCTGTGCTCGCGCAGGCGGCGCGCCACGAGCACGTTCACCACCAGCCCGGCGAGCGCGAGGACGAGGAGCCCGCGGCCGGCCACCGGGGGCGGCGCCTGGAAGCGCCGCCACGCCTCGGCGACGATGAAGACGACGACCATCCACAGCACCACGCCGTTCACCAGGGCGGCCAGGATCTCGGCGCGGTAGTAGCCGAAGGTCTTCGTCTCGCTCGCCGGCCGATCGCAGATCCAGAGCGCGAAGAGCGTCAGCCCGAGGGCCGCCAGGTCGGTGAACACGTGCGCCGCGTCGCTCATCAGCGCGAGACTGTTGGTGAGCCAGCCGCCCACCAGCTCGGCGACGCAGAGGAGCGCGGTGACGGCGAGGCCGTTGCGCACGGCGCCGAACTCGCGGGCGTGATCGCGTGCGTGCATGCGGCGCGCGCCCTCAGGGACGCTCGTAGTCGACCAGCGAGAAGGTCTCGATGCCTTCCAGCCGGCGGCGGCCCCCGAGGAAGCCGAGCTCGATCACGAAGGCGCAGGCGAGCACCTCGCCCCCGCAGCGCCGGACCAGCTCGACCGCCGCCGAGGCCGTGCCGCCGGTGGCGAGGAGGTCGTCGATGATGAGCACGTGGTGGCCGGCGCCGATCGCGTCGTGGTGAATCTCGAGCGTGTCGCTGCCGTACTCGAGCTCGTAGCGTGCAACGTAGGTCTGCGCGGGGAGCTTCCCGGGCTTGCGCACCAGCGCGATGCCGGTGCCGAGCCCGTAGGCCACGGCGGCGCCGATCAGGAAGCCACGCGACTCGATGCCGAGCACCACGTCCGCCCGGCCGCGGTAGCGCTCGACGAAGCGGTCGACCATGGCGTGGAAGGCCTCGCGGTCGGCGAGCAGCGGCGTGATGTCGCGGAAGATGATCCCGGGTTTGGGGAAGTCGGGGATGTCGCGGATGCGGCGGCGCAGATCAATCATGCGCTCCCTCTACCACATTCGCGCGCTGCGGCGCCGCCCCGCCCGCGGCGAGCGCCGGCAGGTAGAAGAGCGGGTTGCGCGCGATGTTGTCCTTGCGCACCTCGAAGTGGAGGTTCGGGCCCGAGGTCTTGCCGCTCCGCCCGACCGCCGCGATGACCTCGCCCTGGCGCACCTCGGCGCCCGCCCGCACGCGGTTGTCGCGGTTGTGCGCGTAGACGGTCGCGTAGCCCTCGTCGTGCGCGAGGATGATCAGGTTCCCGTAGCCACGCAGGTGGTCGCTGTAGAGCACGCGGCCCGCGCGCGCGGCGCAAACCGGCGCCCCCTCGCGCGAGCCGATGTCGATGCCGTCGTGATGGGCCGCGCCGCGCGGGCCGAAGGCCGAGGTCACCAGGCCGGCTTCCACCGGCCAGACGAAGGGCGCCGCGCCGCGCGGCAGCTCGGGCGGCAGGGGACGGTCGCCGCGCGCGCTGAGCGGCGTGATCACCCCGACCGGCAGCACGCGCCGCGCGCGCGGGACGACGATCATCTGGCCGACCTCGATGCGCGTCGCGTCCTTGATGTCGTTCGCGCGCGCGATCTCTTCGAGCGAGACGCCGTACGCCTTGCCGATCCGGTAGAGGCTCTCGCCCCGCTCGACGCGGTGGCGGAGGACCGCCGGCCCGCCGCACGCGATGAGGCTCACCGCCACCGTCACCGCCGCCACCCCTCCCCGCCCGCATCGCACGGTCCGCTACGGCTCCTCCCACCCGAAGCTGCCGAGCAGCTTCACGAAGCGGCACTCGCCGAGGTACTCCTCGACCAGGCCCGCTGGCTCGCGCCGCAGGCGCACCAGGGTCTGCAGATCGTCCTCGCCCATGGGGAGCACGAGCCGCCCCTGCTCGGCGAGCTGCTCGACGAGCGGGCGCGGGATGCGCGGCGCGCCCGCCGTGACCACGATGGCGTCGTAGGGCGCGCCCGGCGGCCAGCCGAGCGTCCCGTCGCCCACCTCGACCCGCACCTGCTCGCCATAGCCGAGGACCTGGAGCACCTGGGCGGCGTGCTCGGCGAGGCGCGGGATGCGCTCGAGCGAGACGACCCGCGCTCCCATCTCGGCCAGCACCGCGGCCTGGTAGCCCGAGCCCGTGCCCACCTCGAGCACGCGCGCCCCCGGCGCCAGCTCGAGCGCCTCGCTCATCAGCGCCACCATGTACGGCTGCGAGATCGTCTGCCGCTCGCCGATGGGCAGCGGCGTGTCCTCGTAGGCGCGCTCGGCCAGCGCGGGCTCGACGAAGAGATGGCGCGGCACCTGCCGCATGGCCGCGAGCACCGCCGGGTCACGGAAGCCCCGCGCCTCGAGCTGCTCGGCGATCATGCGGTGGCGGGCCTCCTCGAAGTCTAGGGCCATGGGAAGGAGAGCGCCCGCAGCGCGTCGAACGACTTGTAGTTGGTGAGGTCGAGGTGGATGGGGGTCACCGAGATGAGGCCCTGGCTCACGGCGTGGAAGTCGGTGCCCTCGGCGTCCTCGAACTCGAGCTCGTCACCACCGATCCAGTAGTACTTCTTGCCCCGCGGGTCGACCTTCTCGATGATCGCGTCCCCGTAGCGGCGCCGGCCCATGCGCGTGAGCGCGAAGCCGCGCACGGGCTGCCCGTCGAGCGGCGCGGGGACGTTCACGTTGAGCAGCGTGTCGGGCGGCAGGCCGCGCTCGAGCACCCAGGCGGCAAGCCGCCGCGCGAAGCGCGCCGCCGCCTCGAAGCGGAACTCGCCCCGGCTGACGAGCGACACGGCGAAGGACGGGAGGCCGAGCAGCGTCCCCTCCATGGCGGCCGACACCGTGCCCGAGTAGGTGACGTCGTCGCCCAGGTTGGCGCCCTTGTTGATGCCCGAGACGATCAGCGCCGGCCGGCGCGGGAGGATGCCGTTCACGCCCAGGTTGACGCAGTCGGTCGGCGTGCCGTCGATCGCGTAGCGCCCCGGCCCGAGCTCCTCGACGCGCAGCGGCCGGTGGAGGGTGAGCGAGTGGCTGACCGCGCTGCGCTCGCGGTCCGGCGCCACCACGATCACCTCGCCCAGATCCCGGAGCGCGTCGGCCAGCGCCGCGATGCCCGCCGAGTGCACGCCATCATCGTTGGAGACCAGGATGAGCGGCGTGGCATCCATGCTGCGCTGCGCGCAGGGTGCCACCACCACCGCCCGCCTGCAAGCTTGCGTGGTGGCACCCCGAGAGTCGGGGCGAGCCGATTTGAACGGCCGACCACTCGCACCCCAAGCGAGTGCGCTACCTGGCTGCGCCACGCCCCGGCGCCCTCTCGCTACGCGACCCCCGGCAGGGAGTCAAGGCGCGCGTCAACCGCCTGACACGGCCCGCGCGCGCCTGGTAGCTTGCCAGCTTTTTGACGGTCCGGCCACGAGTGTCAATTTGGCCGCGGGCCACGCCGCCCGCGGCACCCCGGAAGGCAAAGAATCCGAGCATCGCCGGCCGGCCACGCGCTGGCGCACGGGTTGCATTCTCGCCTGTCAGGCGGAGGGCAGCCCATGGCGAACACATCGAGCGAGACGGCGGCGGTCGAGATCGAGGCGCGGGAGCAGGCGCTGGCGGAGCCGCTGCGGGAGCGCAGCCCCGAGAGCCTCGCGAACCTGTTCGCCCCTGACGTCGTCCTCCCCGAGCAGTTCTTCGAGGGTGCACGGCGCGACAGCCAGGCCTCCGGCGAGAAGGCGCTCATGCTGGCGGTGCTGGAGGACGGCATCCGCTGCTTCCAGGAGCATCTCCGCAACCCGCGCTCGAACCCGCGGCTGCTCTCGCAACAGGCCGAGGCGTGGATGCGCGCCATCGACTACGAGTGGCCGTTCTCCTTCAACAACGTGTGCGAGACGCTCGGCATCGATCCCTCGGCGCTGCGCGGCGCGCTGCTCGCCTGGAAGGCGAAGCGGTTGACGGAGAGCGAGACCACCGGCGGGCCGACGCCGACGGCGAAGAAGGTCTACCGGCTGCACCTGCGCACCAAGCGCACCAGCGCGGTGCGCTAGCCCCGCGGGGCTACCCGATCTTGAGCGGGGGAGTCGGCTCCCGCTCGAGCAGCCGGCAGAGCTCGGTCAGCTCGCGGCGCACCTCGACCAGGGTCGCGCCCTCGGGACCGGTGCCCTCCGCGGCGCCCCGGTGAAGGCGCTCGCGCAGGCAGCGCTTGGCGCCCTCGATGGTGTAGCGCTCGGCGTAGAGGAGACGCCGGATCTCGAGCAGCGTCTCGACGTCCTTGCGACGGTAGAGCCGGTGCCTGGAGCGCGTCTTCCCGGGGCGGAGCGCGCTAAACTCGCTCTCCCAGTAGCGCAGCACGTAGGGCTTGACGCCGATCAGGCGGGCGACCTCGCCGATCTTGAAGTAGAGCTTGTCGGGCAGGTCGACGGGGGCCATGGCCGGCTCCTCAGGCGGCGTCGTCCGTCCCCGCGGGCGCGCTGCCGTTCATCGTCTTCTTCAGCACCTGGCTCGCCTTGAAGGTGAGCACGCGACGGCCGGAGATGACGATCTCGTGGCCCGTCTGCGGATTGCGGCCCTTGCGCGGACGCTTCTCGTTGACCACGAAGTTGCCGAAGCCGGAGATCTTGACCTTCTCGCCCCGCTCGAGCCGGCGCTTCACCAGCTCGAAGATCGACTCCACGACGTCCGTCGCCTCCTTCTTCGAGAAGCCGACCTTCTCGTAGATGCGTTCCACGATATCGGCCTTCGTCATGGTCATGGCGGCGCGGCTCCTTCAGGCGCGGAACTCGAGCGCGAAGCGCCCCGCCAGGC
>Ga0207646_10003565_pt1 | contig 17483 bp, 22 predicted proteins | sample KBSK5502metaG_FD_184343 | JGI IMG/M metagenome (GOLD analysis project Ga0207646, IMG submission 184343) | Corn, switchgrass and miscanthus rhizosphere microbial communities from Kellogg Biological Station, Michigan, USA - KBS K5-50-2 metaG... | ecosystem: Host-associated > Plants > Roots >... | reverse complement strand
GCTGAGGGCTTTAGCAGGTTTTCTTTGGGAGCAAAGAATTCATCGTTGGCGAATAGCACCGCGCCACCGAGACGTTCTGAAGCCAGATCGATTAGTTCGGTGAAATCCATTAAGAAGTTAAGCCACAAAAAGAGTGTCAGAAGCCCGACCGTGAGGGAGGGCAATCCGGCCCTTGCTCACGCGCGGGCTTCCGACACTAGTGCTCGCGCAAAAGACGCTGGCCGCCCGGCTCTGCAAACTCGCCGCCATCATAAACGATTTGCCCGCGAAGGAAAGTCTTTTCTACCATGCCGCGAAAGACTTCGCCGGCGTAAGGCATCAACTTGTGACGGTGATGAATTAGCTCTGGTACAACTTGAAACTCGCGATCGGGATTCCAGATCACGATGTCTGCATCGCCGCCAAGACTGATTGATCCCTTTTTCTGGGCCAGCCCAACCTGCCGAGCGGGCGCTTTGCACAACCACTCCGCCAGTTGGGTAATCGTGAAGCCGCGCGCCCTTGCCTCCGTCCACATTATCGGCAGCCGCAGTTGCAGGGAAGAAATTCCTCCCCAGGCTTTCATAAAGTCACCCTGCTCGCGCAGTTTCAACGCGGGCGGGCACGGGGAATGATCGGAAACCACCATATCGATCGTGCCGTCGCCGAGCGCCTGCCAAAGCTGCTCGCGGTTCTCGCGTTCGCGGATCGGCGGACAGCATTTGAACTCGGTCGCTCCGTCCCGGATATCTTCGGCAGCGAAATGAAGATAATGCGGACAGGTTTCGACGGTGAGTTGCGCGCCGGCTGCTTTTGCTTCCCGCAATATTCCGAGCGCATCCGCTGAAGAATGATGGACGATATGAATCGGGCAGCCCGTCTCTCGGCTGAGGCGAATCATTAGCCTGACCGCCTGGTTCTCAGCCTCGCGCGGACGCGAGTTCAGGAAGGTCCGATACGCGCGAGAATTTGAGCCGGCGTCGGTTTCGGATGGGGCGCAACACGCATTTTCAATCGGCCCGGGCAATTCCGCGTGGACAATCAAGGTCGCGGACAGGTGCGCCAATTCTGGCATCGCTTCGCGCAAATGACTTTCGTTGACGTTAGGAAACTCGTCGACACCTGAATGAATTAGAAAACACTTGAAGCCGACCACCCCTGCGTCCCAGAGTTTTGAAAGCTCATCCGTATTTCCCGGCACGACGCCACCCCAGAAGCCAACGTCGACATGAAGCTTGTCATGCGTGGCCGCCACCTTTGCTTTCAAATTTTCAGCTGAGGTCGTCGCCGGAATGGAGTTCAAAGGCATGTCGACGATCGTCGTCACACCACCGGCAGCCGCGGCGCGCGTAGCCGTCGCAAAACCTTCCCAGTCAGTCCGGCCTGGTTCGTTGACGTGAACGTGCGTATCCACCAGGCCCGGCATCACAAAGGAGTCTTTGCCTGCTTCAACTATCTCGCAGTTTGTCGGGACTTCGTCGAAAGCCGCCACCTTTGCGATGTGGCCGTCGCGAATATGCACGGATGCCGCCGTAACTTCACCTGGAAGCACAACTCGGCGTCCGCGGATAACCAGGTCAGGTTGGCTCATTGCGTTTAGGCGGCCCAATTGCCCGGAGGAGGCGGAGGCGATGCAAAGTTTTGCGAGACTTCCGGAAATACCTGTCGATAAGCCACGGCGTAGGCCGCAAACGATACGGGCATCACAAAAAAGACGCCCACGTAACAACAGATCACACCAACGATGCCGAGGCCAACATTTAGAAGGATCAAGCCCACGATGCCGCCAATGTTCTTGACGGCCGCGCGATAGCTGGTCTTAATCGCATCCCAACCGGAAAGCTTCCGATCGACAATTAGGGGGTACGCGAAGAGGAAAAGCGTATGGATGGTGAGACTGACGATCATCACAAACAGGACAAACACGATCAGACCCAGGAAAAAAACTGGTGGCGGTGCCTGGCCGCGAGAGTATCTATCGTGCGGCATGATCGCGAACATGAAGACGAAATAGATCGCATCCGCTGCAATGACCAGGATCAGGATGGGGACCGTTTGAATCGCCGCGGCGACCAGTCCCGGAACAAAATAATCGAAGCCCTTGAAGAGCTGGTCGAACTGAACCTGTTCACCGCGCATCTTTGCGAACAGGCAGAGGTAAAGACCGCACATCATTGGCCCAATTACCACAATCGGTACGGCCCCACCAATCAACATGGCCACCAGGGTTATGCCGAGGAACAGCCAGTAGCGATCCTTAATCGTAGCCCAGCCGGCTTTGAGACATTCCATCGGCGCGATTGCCCCGGCGCGAAACTCAGTGTTTGGCGTCATTGCATCATCCTTTCTTAGAGCCCGATCCAGGCCGCGGAGAAGTGACACGCACTGGTGCTGCGTGACAACTCGGTGTTAGAGCACCAACTTCGGTTCGGTGGTTTCTCAACTCACGAAACCCCGACCAAAAGTCGGTCCTCTAAGCTTTGCCTTATCGAACAGGGTTGCCCGGTGCGACTAGCGCACGCGGCGCGTCTCTCAACCATCCTGAATCGGCGATTAGCGGCCGCAATTGTGTGTTGATTGCCTCGGCATACATCACCGCGCCCTTGCGGTTAGGGTGCCCAATAGCAGCTATCCGGCAAAGCATCAGCCGACTCTCCCGGAATCTCTTGTCATCTTTGGTTTCGCCGAGCATGGGTTTGAAGATTTCTTTGCAGCTCTGGTCGCGCTGATTTCTGCGCTCGTCGTTGGTTCTCAATGCGACATTGCCGAGAGTTAAAACAACCAAGAGTTTTCTAAGAAAAGAAGCATCAAAACCCCACAACCGAGACTCGCGTGCCCGAAAGGAGTGTTCGGGCAGGAACGAAACCGGTGCAAACAAGACTCGGCGCCGCGAGCCTTGCGCGGCAAGGTCGGCATCGACTTTGCTGGTGGCCAACGCCAACCAGTGGTTCGAAGACTGATACCATTCTTTCGAGATCGCAATCAGCCGGGCGCGCATTTCCTTATCCTTCATCCGGGGGACGCCCGCCGCGGGTGTATAAAGCGTTTTCGCCAACGCCCTCATAAAAAAATCATTCGTCGTCGCTTCTGAGATAATTGGAAAGTAACCGGTGACGATGACGTGTGCGTTTGGAAATGACGCTGTGACCCTCTGCAACAGGCTTTCGACCAGACCGCCGCATTTTGCTTCCGCCGACCGGTGTATCTCATCGGGCGTATTGACGGCATTCAAGAGTCTGCGCGCGTCGACGTCATTGATACAGCCGTCTACCAGGACCAGATCGACCTGGGAAGGGTCGGGGTAGGATTTCAACGCCTCATCAATCTGCTCGTTGATCGTGGGAACGCCGCGATTGACTTCGCCATCCAACCGCGCGTGGGAAATCCGCGGCTCTTCGGCTGAGCCGATCAGGGCGCCCGAATGCGCCTCGATCCTTTCGCGGACATCTCGGCCAGTCGCTTCTTTCAGCCATCTCTTGGTCTGGTGCCACGCCTTGTGTTCGTCTTTCAGGCCCTGGCCCCAGGTTATGGAGTCTCCCAGAACCAGCATATTGAGCGGACGCGGCGCCGGCTTTTCTGTTTTGGTCGGCTGAGGATTCTGTGCCCAGGCCGCCCCGGATGAAATGAGAATGATCGCCGCAAGGGCGATGAGTAGACGCTTTGTGGGATAGGCAAACGCGTTCATTGAGGGAACTCGCTGCCGATTCTAACGCAAGCTCTCCCTCAGGTCACGATTAATCCGCGAACAGTCGCGACGCCATTTGGCTGGGGTCAGGATGGTTGGGCCAGGTTCCCTAAGAAATCCGCGAGCAGGTTGAGAGAAACCCTCATGCGATAGTCCCTGGTTGAACGAAGATCGTCAATCGGAGAAATATCATGCGCCAGGGCGGCCCTGGCCGCATTAGAAGTGTCCCTATCAATTACTTTATTACGAATGGAGTTTTCGGTCTGCGCGCAGCGAATCGGAATGGGCGCCACGCTACCCAACGCTATTCGAACGTCGTCGACTCGGTTTCCATTCATACTCACCGTCGCGGCGAAGCAGACTTTCGAGATGGCCTGCGCCCCGCGCGTGCCGACCTTGCGATAGTAATGCGCGCGTTGCTTCGAGGGACGAGGCAGACGGATGGCGCGCAACAACTCGTCGGGACGGATGTCCATCTGCTTATAACCGAGGTGGAACTTAGAATAGGGAATTCGCCGCGAACCCTCTTTCGAAACCAGCGCCAACTCGGCATCGTAGACCAGCAATGCCGGCGGCGAGTCGGCCGCCGGTGAAGCATTAACGATGTTCCCTCCCAGCGTGCCGCGGTTTTGAATCGCCAGGCCGCCGGTCTCGCTCGCCGCTTGGCAGAGCATCGGAAATTCTTCGCGCAAAACTTCGTTGCCTTGTACTTCGGTGTAAGTCGTGAGCGCGCCGAGGGTGATGTGGTTATCCGTTTCCTCAATTCCGCGCAGTTCCGGCAGGTTCCAGATGTTGACGTAATTCTTGTGGGGAAGTTTGCCGGCTTCGAGCAAGACCATCAGATCGGTGCCGCCGGCGAAAGGCTTCCACGCGCCATCGTCACTCGCGAGCACGTCGAGCGCTTCGCTCAGACTGGCCGGCGAGGTTAGTCGATATGAGGGAACGTAGGCTCTCACTTTGGTCTCGTTCGACGAGCAGGTTTGCTCTTGTTCCCGTATTCTTTTCCAGCGGCAGGTCTTGACTCAATCTTGGCGGTGCTAAGTGAGAGGCAGAGTCGTCGCAGTTGCGATACAAGCTTGAGTCGAGCTGTGACCGCCTCGGCCGACATATCAATTTCCCGCATCGTCAGCATCCTCCATCAAAGCACTAATGTCGGCGAGATCCTGCGGCCTTGCGCTCATCTTTTTTAGGGCAATTAGGCCTTCGCGTGAAACGACCGACAGCTTCCCGCCTTCCCAGTTAGCTTGCACGCGCGAATCCCAAATCGGCCTTATCTCGTTTGTGACGAGAAGCAAATCCAAGGAAAGCACGATGCCGGTTTCGCTGTCGATCTTTGAAACTCGCCGTATCTCTACAGCCCCAGCGGTAAACGTCATATCTAAGCCACGACTTGTGTAATCAAGCGCCTTGGCTATCGCCATCACATCATCCAACAACTCCGATAGGATCAACAAGTCAATGTCGACCGTCGCTCGAGGATGATCGTATATCGCTAATGCGATACCGCCACAGAGCGCGTAATCGATTTGATGTCGATCGAACTCTGCGATTAACTTGCTTAACTCTTCGTAAAGATCCAACATCGTTCGAACCGCTATTTCTGACAGGCCCGCACTACCGATTCGAAAATCTTTATATACCCGGTGCAGCGACAAAGATTTCCGGCCAGACCGTTGCGAATCTCCGCTCCATTTGGATTCGGATTCCGCTTTAGCAGATCGACAGCGGCCAAAACCATTCCCGGCGTGCAGATGCCACACTGCGCGCCGCCGCATTCAATGAATGCCTGTTGCACGGCGTGCAATTGATCTGCGCTGGCGATTCCTTCGATTGTTTGAATCGTAGCGCCTTCAACCTGGGCCACCGGCACCAGGCAACTGTTGACGATACTGCCGTCAATCATCACCGAACACGCGCCGCACTCGCCTTCACCACAGCCTTCTTTCGTTCCAGTCAGGCGCAACTGCTCGCGCAGCACGTCGAGCAGACGTTCCATGGGATAAGCATGAAGCGTTTTTTCTCTTTCATTTACCGTGCAGTTAATCTCTATCTTCGCTGACAAGGGTCTTCCTCTGCGTTCTCTGCGAGATCCTCTGCGCACTCTGCGTTAAGATCTTCCAACGTTCTCTAATCTCAATCGCGTTTATGTCCATACTTATGGCCCGACGTCTGCCGGGTCAAAAGCCACTCTTCCACTGGCAAGGTAATAGAGACCCCACTTCACTTGCACGCCGGGCTTACCAAAGGTGGGAATTTTAGAAGCCACGAGTCGCGCATTTGCTATCGAGACTCTATCCAGGTCCTTTTTGTTTTTTGAGTCTATCCGAACACCGCCATTGTACCTGTTACTCACATAGGTAATGGCTGGCTCAATCTTACACAACAATTCCGGCAGGTAATCCCCTCCCGCTCTGTCAACAGCTCCTTTGACCGCACCGCAATCCGTATGTCCAAGAACTATCACCAGCTTCACGTTATAATTGACAACGGCAAATTCCAACGAAGCTAGTTCATCGTCATTCAAGACCGGCGCGGCCACACGAATCACGAAGATCTCGCCGAGCCCTCGATCGAAAATAAGTTCCGGCGGCACTCGGGAATCCATACAAGCAATTACAACTGCAAAGGGGCGTTGAGATGTCGCAGTTGCCTTTCGCTCATAGTCCCAATCTCGTTTCTTCATTGTGTTCCGCCAACGCTGGTTTCCACATTTGAGCGTTTGCAGAGCCGAGTTGGCATCAGTAACCGCCGGCTCGACTGCCGTACAGGGGCCTTCCGTTCCTTTCGCCTGAGATTTGTTAACCTGTGAATTAACCGTCCGCAGCGCTCCGGATACACCGAGCGAACCTGTCGCGAGGGTCAGCGTGATGACGATGATCAAAGATCTCAATGCATTTTTCTTCATGGCGTTGCTCCTCCGGTCAGTTGTTTTCTTGTTAAGCGAGGAAACTCAAAATGTCTCTTGTCCGACATAAAAGGTTCCTCCTCGTCCTCTGCGCAATCCTCCGCGCCCTCAGCGCTAAGGATTCCTTCTTACTTGCTCGCTAAAAAAGGGAAGCATATCATGGTCTGCATGTTGGATTGGTCCGATTGCCAGGAAGTCGAGCGCGCCAACGACAAGGTAAGCGGCGCCTGGGTTTTTCGCGGAACCCGCGTGCCCATGCGAGCACTTTTCGAAAACCTGGAAACGGGCGACGACTGATCAGTTCCTGGAATGGTTTCCCGGCGTCACCGCCAAGCAGGTTGCGGCCGTGCTTGAGCATGCCGAGCAGAGCCTCGCCGAAGTCTAAAATCAGAATGGCTCTCCCACGCAGATGAGAATCCTCTTCGATCAAGGAACTCCAGTCCCGCTTAGAACCTATCTGGTCAATCATGTAATAGAAAACTGTCTTCGAATTGGGCTGGTCAAAGCTGAAGAATGGCGAGCTATTACGGCGGAAGAGTCGTTCGACCTTCTGATTACGACTGACCAACAGCTCCGCTATCAGCAAAACCTGGCTGAAAGAAAGTTAGGCGTTCTCGTACTCATGACTACAAGTTGGCCGCGTATTAAACTTTATGTTCAAGAAACTGCCGAAGCGGTTGAGCAAATGAGCGTCGGCGAATATCGTGAAATCAGTCTGAAGTAATCAGCGCTTTTTCCATCATCGCTTCCGGCATCAGCGGTACCCGATTGAAACTCTCGCCGGTGGCGTTTTCGATTGCATTCAGAATAGCCGGCGCGGGGCCGTCCATTGGTAACTCGCCGATCCCTTTCGCCCCGGCCGGACCATAGGCGTACGGGTTCTCTTCAAAGAAGACGCGAATCGGAGGAATGTCGGCTGCGGTCGGCATAATGTAGTTAGTCATCTGGCCGTTTAGCATGCGGCCGTTTTGCCAGACAACGTTTTCGTAAAGAGTCATTCCGATCGCCTGCGCCACGCCGCCTTCGATTTGTCCTGCGGCCAACACCGGATTGATCACGCGGCCGACTTCCTGCACGGCGACAAAGTCATCGACGTGCGCTTCGTAGGTCAACGGATCGTACGAAACTTCCGCCACGTAAACCGCCCAGGCGAACGCGCCATAGGCGTCGCCTTGATACTTCTCGTCGTCCCAGTAAATATTCGGCGGCGGTTCGTACTTGCTGAATGATTTTAGCGAGCCAAATTTTTCAATATGTTCAGCGCAGGCTTTCTGAAACTCGGGCTGAGTGAAGTGATCTTTCAACAGCCCGCTGCCAATCAGAGTTTGCTTCAAGCCGAGCACCGCCGACTCAACCAGTTTGCCGACAATCATGCAGGTGCGCGACGCGACGGTGGGGCCGCTGTTGGGAACCTGAGCAGTATCCGGCTGCGTCACTTCGACAAGATCATAATCGAGACCGAGGGCTTCAGCGGCGATCTGCGCAAAGATCGTATTTGTGCCCTGGCCAATCTCTGTACTGGCGGCGAGAATTTTGACCCGACCTTCCGCTGTAGCTTCGGCGCCAACGACGGATTGCAGAAAAACTTCGCCCGAGCCGGTAAAGCCGGCGCCGTGCATGAATGAAGCGAAGCCGATGCCTTTCAGGATGCGTGAAGAACCGTTCGAGCCCTCCCTTACGGTCGGGCTAATGCCCCGCTCGGTAAGGCGAGCGCTCTTATTCTCGCGAGCGGACGATGTGGAACGGGGCACTAGCCCGACCGTGAGGGAGGGCTCACTAGTCTTAGCATTCTCTTTCGCGAACCGTTCGCGCTTCGCGTAATAGTCGCTTACTTCGAAGGCTCGATTGAGCAAGCCTTTCATATCAACTTTTTCGCGAATCGTTTGATTGGTCGCCGTGGTCTCGCCTTCTTTTATAAAATTGCGACGACGAAACTCTTCGGGAGTCAATCCGATTATCTTCGCGATTTTGTCCATGTGCCGTTCTAGAGCGAAGATGCTTTGCGGCGCCCCAAAACCGCGAAAGGCGCCGTGCGGCGGGACGTTGGTCGCCACCGCCTGGCTTTTGATGCGGACGTTTGGGCAAAAGTAAGGCCCGGCGGCGTGAATCGTTCCGCGGGATAGCACAACTGGCGAGAGCGTACAGTACGCGCCGCCGTCGATCACGAAATCGATTTCCATCGCCAAGAGCTTTCCATCCTTGGTGACGGCGGTTTTATGTCTGGTTCGTGAAGGATGGCGCTTGGTCGTGGCGACCATGTCCTCCGCGCGATCATAGATGATCTTGACGGGCTTGCCCGATTTCCACGCCAGCAGCGCTGCGTGTCCGGCGATCATCGACGGATATTCTTCTTTGCCGCCAAAGCCGCCGCCGGTCTCAGTTTGAATCACACGAATCTTTTCTTCCGGCAATCCGAACAACTTGATCAGAGCCTTATGAACGTAGTACGGACACTGCATCGAACCCCAAACAGTCACACCTTCGTTTGGGTTGGCGATCGCAATCGTCCCGTTGTTCTCAATATAGAGTTGCTCCTGCGCGCCGGTTTCGTATTCGCCTTCGACGATGAAGTCAGCTTTGGTCCAGACATCGTCGACATTGCCTTTGTCGACCAGAAATTTTTTGAAGACGTTGTCGTCGCCCCAGATGATTTCTTTCTGCGCCAGTGAATCCTGGAGAGAAAAGATCGGCGGCAGCTCCTCATACTCGATCCGCACGTGACGACGAGCTTCTTCGAGCAGATATTTATCTTGATGAGCGAGCAGAACGATCGGCTCTTCGGGATGATTGACAACTTCGTCGGCGAGATAAGGCTGGTCGTTGAGAATCAGCGCGACATGGTTCTCACCCAGCTTCAAATCGCGAATGTCTTTGGCTGTAACTACCGTGAATTCGTCCCACGGAATATGGCAGTCAGAACCGTCTGCGGGGCGGGGTCCCAGCGAGGGCATCCCGAGCGGGGTGCTGAATGCGGGTGCTTGATCGAAAGAAATATTCTTGATGCGGCCACGGGGAATGGAACTGCGCACCGTGACACCGTGCAGCATCCCAGGGAAAGTCAGATCGTCAACATAAAGCGCCTGGCCGGTAACTTTCTTCCGGCCTTCTTTGCGGGGAATGGGTCTGCCAACGAGGTGATTTTCCATTTTTGTCGCGCGGTATTTAGCTTGTGGGGAAAAGAGATTCAGAAATCAGGGATCTGGAACAGAAAGGCTACGACAGATCTTCCTGGCAAGCTGGTTTGATATTTCCGTATGGCGTGGTACCGCTTCAACTGCCCCAGTCCTTGGGTTCAACCACAATGAATGTTCCCGACCCTCCCGCTTCAGATAGCAGCCATACTTGCGCAAGTGCCGCAACAAGGAGTTGCGTTTCATTGCACGATAACCGTTTCCTGAATAGCGCCCTGCGGGACTCCGCGCAAACCGTCCTCACGCCGATCTTCAAGAATCAGGGCGATCGCCGCGGACAGATTAGCCCGGCACTCTTCGACGGTGCGACCCTGGCCGTTTGCGCCCGGTATTTCAGGACAGTAACCGATGAACCATTCTCCGTCTTGCTCAATGACAGACGTAAATTCGTTATGCATGCGATGCCTCCTTGACTAAGGATCTAAATGAATTCAGTCTCGATTCGCTTGACCCCGTACAGAATGGCACTTGTTGCCGCCACTCAAAGCGGTTGTCAAAGTTTAGATTATTCGCCTGTCAGCCGATGGTAAGCCTTCTCGAAAAGAGGAACGAAGTCTTCCACCTTCGTCTTGCCGGGCTCGATGTAATAGACGGCTTGCTTCCACTGTGTTTCGTATCGCGTCATCTTTGGTCCGGTGGCTGACGCCTCCGGTTCCGATAACTTTACAAACATAGCAAACGTCTTTGAGCCTATCCATTTCACACCGAAAGCGTTAAAGAATCCAGCCTTGAAACTGCAATAATGCTTGTTGAACTTGGTCTCAAGGTGCCAATCTTTCCTGTGTACCAGTTCCTCGGTGTCCTTGGCGTAACGGATGAACTCAATTACGCTCGTCTTGTTATAGCCTTCCCTCACATAAAAATCAGCGTCGTATATCTCAAGGCCCGACACAGGTCGAGCAACTCGCCTCGGTTGCTCCGATTCGAGACGATTGACTAGCAGAAAGCTGTTTCCTCTTTCTATCCATCGTTTCACTTCGATGAGATCAACTGGGTAGTTTATCTTGTTAACGATGTCCAGGGTCGAGCGCAGTATGGTAGGCGCTATGACGATGATTCGCACCTCAAAATCGTCCCAGCTCACGGATAAGTCGTCGGGTTTTGTTTCTACTTCCAGCCAGAGCGACTTGATTGAATCCGGATTAGTTTCTGCCCAGAAGGCGTATTGAAGTACTTGCGGAATGATCGAGGCATCGACCGTCACGTTCTTCATCTCGATTTCCTCTTCGGTACGAAAGGGCGTTTCGACCAGTCGAGTGGTGGCTTCTTTAGATTTCCAGAAAAGGTTGGCCATATTTCGATGTCCGGTTCTGGCGGTCTTTGATTCTAACAGTCATTGCTCACGACGGGTGGGCGTATTTCAACTGGCCGGTGATATCCATGATTTCGATTCCGACCAGTTCTTCTCCTTCATAATCGAAAACGACCAGATCGTCTACATCGCTCTTGCTGTGAGTAGGGTGCGCTTTCTCTTTTAGGCTGATATAGAGCGTGTCCACGTCATCCTGGTAGTCAAGCCACAATTCACCCGGCGGGAGGCTGACGCGCCGGTGCGCCGCTTCAAGCAGTTCTTCTCTACTGGGAATGACTATTCCTCTTGGTTCTCTTTGCGCCATACGATCTTGGCTTTATTCATCTTCTCTTCCACCAGAGCGGATATAATGAATCCATCTCGCTGACTCTTCTCAACGTAGAAGACGTGAAGGAAGGCCCTTCGTCCCAAAACAATCATCGCAGCGAGGGCGCCACGTCTGCGGCTAGAATATAGTCCGGGTTCTCAACCGCATCAAGTACGGTTTCGCGAAAGGAGGCCATGTCAGGATGAGAATCAACAATATGTTCCAATCTCTCATCGGTGAGGCGAATCGGAACTCCATTGACCGAGTCGGCGATGCCCAGAATCATAAGTCAAATGAATAGCCGGAACGATGTCATGAAAAGTCACGCGAGAGTATGCCTTTCGCATTTCTTCAGCAAGTAATGATCTTGCTAAGACTATGGATATCGGGATGGGGGTGAGAATTTTCGCGGGGCTAGATCTCGACCGCCACTCTACTCGGCGTGTTCGCCTGTTCACGCGAATGCATCGTCTCGGCGGCGCTGGTGATGCGGGTCGGATACTTTTCGTTCCAGCAGGCCACGCACGATTCGTCCGTGTTCAGACCAGTCGCTTCCAACATGCCTTCGAGCGAAAGATAGCCAAGCGAGTCGGCTTCGATAAAGTCACGTATGCCTTCGATGGAATAGTTCGCCGCGATCAGTTCCGATTTGTTCGGCGTGTCGACGCCATAGTAGCAGGGGCTGATTGTCGGTGGGCAGGAAATGCGCACGTGAATTTCCTTCGCGCCGGCCTCGCGCACCATGCGCACGATCTTCTTTGAAGTCGTGCCACGCACGATGGAATCATCGATCAAGACGATGCGTTTGCCTTCGATCAGATCGCGCACTGGATTCAGCTTGATACGGACACCGAAACTGCGTATGGATTGCTTCGGCTCAATGAAGGTACGGCCGATGTAGTGATTGCGAACCAGGCCGAAGCGAAACGCCAGCCCGCTCTGAGCCGCATAACCAATCGCTGCCGGCACGCCGGAATCGGGCACCGGCACCACGAGATCGGCGTCAACCGGCTGCTCGATTGCCAGGCGCTTGCCCATCTTGTGTCGCGAGCGGTTGACCGATTGACCAAAGATCAGCGAATCAGGGCGCGCAAAATAAACGTGTTCGAAAATGCACATCGCATGTTTCTGTGACGACAGCGGATGTGATGAGCGCAAGCCTTCCTGGTTGATGACCACCATTTCGCCGGGCTCGATGTCGCGGACGTACTTGGCATCGATTAGATCGAAGGCGCAGGTTTCCGACGCGATCACCCAGGCATCATCCAGCCGGCCGAGGGCCAGCGGCCGAAAGCCGCGCGGGTCGCGAATCGCAATCAGCTCTGTGGGCGTGAGAAAGAGCATGGAAAACGCTCCTTCGGTATCGCGCAGGACTTCGGGTATCGCTTCGGCAACGCTGGCAGCTCGAGAGCGCGCGACGCCGTGCAGCACTACTTCGGTATCCGAAGTCGAGGAAAAGATCGCTCCTTCACGTTCCAGTTTTTTTCTCTCTTCGCGCGCGAACGGCAGGTTGCCGTTGTGACAAACGGCGATCTGACCGTGCTGACAGGTGACCAGAAAGGGTTGGCATTCGAGTAGCGAAACTTCTCCCGCGGTCGAATAGCGCACGTGGCCGATCGCGCTCGGACCCGGCATTCGATCCAGGCGAGGTTGATCGAATGAGTCCGAGACGTAACCCATGTCGCGTTCAGCGACCAGACGCCCGCCGTCTGAGACCGCGATGCCGCACGACTCCTGGCCGCGATGCTGCAACGCGTACAGACCCAGATAAGTCAGACGCGCGGCTTCGGCGTGTCCATAGATCCCGAACACCCCACATTCTTCGCGCAGCTTGTCGTCCCAAAGATTGTCCACAGCTTGATTGAGATTATCGCGCATCAGGGCGGCTTTCAACCAGTGCAGCTACGCTGAACCCTAACTGGTCAGTTCTTCTCTGCGCCTCCTTTGCGCCCTCTGTGTCTCGGCCGTGAGCTTTTCGCGAGCCGAAGTCAAGGGTCCGAAAGCGCGACAACCTGGTGAATTCGAGTTATAAATAGACGTCGTTTGAATTGTCCGACGATGCAAGCGAGCAACGCGCTGCGATTAGCGAGCTACTAAAGAATCGTGCTTTTCAGGATGAGTCTAAATGGAGGATTGGAACGGGATGAATAGCTCACAAAGATTCTGCACTGCGCTAACTGTGGGGTCGGCTTTGTTTGCGCTTGCCGTTTTCATATCCGGCTCGAGAACTTACGCCGGCACGGAAACATCAGTCGCCGGTCCGAGCGATGCGAAGACGACCTTTGATGCTAAGTGCGCCAAGTGCCACGGGAAAGACGGGCGCGCGAAGGGACTAATAAGTAAAGCCAAAGGCGTACGGAATCTGACGGACGCAAAATGGCAGGAAGACGTCTCTGATGAGCGCCTTTTCAATTCGATCAGCAATGGACGCGGAAAAATGCCGTCCTTTAAAAAGCAACTCTCAGAAGCTGACATCAATGCGCTGGTTGCATACGTGCGGAGCTTGAAGAAATAGGCCGATAGAGTTTTGCTAGTCGGGAAAGCCAAGCGGTTACGAGCGCCCTCAGGCGTGAATGTTTATAGGTCCACGACCTCTCCAGATGATTTTGCAGCTCCGCAGAAGCGAAGCAACTCGCGCTTGCGGAGCTGACATTTCTTATTAGCGAATCAGTGCTATAAATAATCGGCTCCTCTGGAGCCAGAATTCTGAACCTGCTTTACCCAGCAGACGGTCGTGAATATAGAAAGCTTCGGGTTAACGGTCTTAAGAGGGGTTCTTGGCCTGGGATTGCTGGCTGCGCTTTTCTTTGCCGGCTGGAACATCTATCGTCGTCTGCCGAGCGATGACCCGGTTGTTCCGCGCCTCGACGCGGCCGACGGTCGCGCGAAAACCCAATTGAGAATCGTTCTCGGCGATGAACTTTCCGCCGCTTCACTGAATTCCCCGGTTGAGCTTTATCCTTTCGATCTTACCGCCGCCCAGAACGAGTATCAGGCGTCCCCGCAGCTTGGCAAAACTTTCGACGACTTTCTCGTTCGGCGCATGCACGGAGTGACCCCGGTGCAGGCGCCAACTGATTCCCACGGTCGTGTGATTGCGCTCCTAGGTACCGGCAATTGGTGGCTGCGCGCTACGGCGGCGCTGGGCAACGGCGAGACGCTGGAGTGGCGTCTGCCGTTTGCGGTCTCTGGTAACGCGCAAACGATTGAGTTGAGCGCCGAGAACGCTTATGAAAAGACGAAGAAGTTCTAAGACTGTCAGTTGTCAGTGGTTAGCGGCCAGTTGCAACTAACAACGGACAACTAACTACTGACCAGGTAGAAATGAAGGCTCTCCGTTACGAACATCAAAAGCTTTTGGTTGCCGACGTGCCGCCACCCCGTGTAGAGGGCGAGGCTTTAGTGCGCGTCACGTTGTCGGGGATATGCAATACCGATTTGGAAATCGCGCGCGGCTATGCGGGCTTTGAGGGGACTATCGGTCATGAGTTTGTGGGTGTGATCGAAAGTGTGTCAGAAGCCCGCGCGTCAGCAAGGGCTAGTCAGCCTCCCATGCCCTCCCTAACGGTCGGGCCTCTGACACCAGGCCAGCGTGTAGTCGGCGAGATCAATGCCGGCTGTGGCGTGTGCGATCTCTGTCGCGCAGACGATCCGCGTCACTGTGCACGGCGCACGGTGCTGGGAATTGTCGGACGGGATGGAGCTCACGCGGAGTTTCTGAAATTGCCGGTCGCGAATCTGTTGCCGGTGCCGGGCGAGATTTCTGACCAGCACGCGGTGTTCACGGAGCCTCTGGCTGCCGCCTGCGGCATTCTGGAACGAGCGGACGTTACCGAAGAGACAAGGGTCGCGGTAATCGGCGACGGAAAACTTGGGCTACTGTGCGCGCAGGTTCTGCAGACGACCGGTGCCCCCGTCACGTTGGTGGGAAAGCATCAAAGCAAACTTGATATCGCCGCACGCCGCGGCATCGAAACAATTCTGCTCGACCAGGCTCAAAAGAAGAGCTGCGAATTTGACGTGGCCGTGGAAGCGTCCGGGTCGCCCACGGGTTTCCGATTCGCACTCGACCTGCTGCGTCCGCGCGGCATCCTGGTACTGAAGTCCACCTTTCACGGGGTCACGGAAATCGACGCCGCGCCCCTGGTAGTCAATGAAATCAGCGTGATCGGCTCGCGTTGCGGACGCTTTGGGCCGGCCCTGGAGCTGCTCAGAACAGGCGCCGTCGATCTCGAGAGTTTGATTAGCGAAGAGTTCGCACTGGCCGAGGGCGTGCGCGCCATGGAGCGCGCGGCTGAGCCCGGCGTGATGAAAGTTTTGCTGCGCCCCTGAAGGTAGCACAAAAAAACATCGGCTAGGGAAAACCATGAGAAAAGTATAGAATTATCTGGCTCCCTCTGATATAAGGAGGGGCCTTTTTCAGTTGCTGAAAACACTCAATTTTGACGGACTACCGAATCCGACACTGATAGGCTTTAGCTGGCCTGAGCCGCGAAGTTCGTATTCCTGTCCAGTTTGTTGAAATGGGGATTAGTGGTTATTGATCCCGACTCAGAACTGGTAAGGAGTAAGCATGGAAACCATTACCAAACGGGCTGAACTCCAGTCCTCCTCTGATTCTTCGAGTTCTAATGGAACACCAGAAAAGGGTCGTATGACCAAAAGCAAGGTCCACACAACGAGGTCTGGTACTCAGTATGTTAACGTTGTAGATGTCATTCAGAGCGAGGCGGGATGGGCTGAGATTGAGCGAATTTTAGACGCTGATCTCATTCAGAAGCCATCCTCACCCAACGGGGGTGGTGAGCCTCCTCCGACAACGCGTAACGAAGCAGCCTAAGTCCTCAAATGTCATTCAACCTGCTTTTCCTCCCTTTGTTGGGCGGGTATGTCTTTGCACGAAATTGCTTCCGCACGAGGTATAGTGCCCTCAGATCGGAGAACTATCGACTGCTCTTTGTTGCGGCTGAATGCGGGCTGTATCTCTTAATTTTAGCGGCAATCCTTAGATACATATTCACCCTCGCTGAACAATCCCTTCCCCTACTCGCATTTGCAGATCGCCTGTGGCACGCTGTCTTTCCTTTTGAGTACTCAGGCGTTGCCGTACTCTCGTTCATTCTAGGAAGAACGCTGTGGCCTGTCGTAAACAGGTTGTTTGACTTCACCAGTGAAGGTGAAGTGAATAGAACAATTGATGAGAAAGGCGATCCTCTTGAGGTGCTACTAAAACACGCCATGGAAGAACACAGGGCGGTAATAGTTACTCTTCAAAGCGGTAAGGTGTATGTGGGCCAGGTCATAACTAATTTCAACCCGGCATACGACGTGCAATCGGTAAAAATATCAACCATCCTGAGCGGATACAGAAAACCTGAAGATCAAACCGTTATCTTCAACACCGATTACGGTAGCGTCCTCAAAGCCGTTCATGCCAAAGATCCAAGTGTTTCAGAGCGGGACATGAAAGATCTGGGCACTGTTTTTCCACTCACCGAGATTAGGTCGGTCGGCATCTTTAGCTTACCGATGTATAAGCAGTTCTTCGCCCATCTGACCAATCGGCCGCCTCTGCAAGACCACCCGTAGTCTGCCCAAAAAGTAACCCGCAATAAGCCCGAAATCGTGTACACACTAGTTCCGTACATCACCGCCGCACCCCGACTTCTAGTTTTTCCCGCAGCCTTTCGCTATACTGCCCAAATCTGCTCCCCTTTGAAACCGAAAGACGCCAGCGTGCGTCTCTTTAAGCAAGTCGGATCGACAAGGATTTTCTAAGGCGGTGAATCATGTTTGACTCTTTCAAGCCAACCTCTGACGCTGAAGCGACAATTCTGGGGAAACTGCGAGTGTGGATTGCGGGCCTGGCCGCTGTCTGTGTGCTGGCAGGCGTCGGCATCGGCGCGATACTCGCGGGCCACCCGGCGATCGCTCAGGACGCCGCGCGCGCGCCTGAGGCGCTCTCCGCTTCGTTTGTCGAAATCGCCAAACGCGTCGAGCCGGCCGTGGTGAACATCGATACCTTGCAGGCTTCGACCGAGATCGCCGAGGGCGATAACGAAGAAAAAACCACTCCGCAGAGCAATCCGCTCTATGACATGTTG
>Ga0207646_10003564_pt1 | contig 17484 bp, 12 predicted proteins | sample KBSK5502metaG_FD_184343 | JGI IMG/M metagenome (GOLD analysis project Ga0207646, IMG submission 184343) | Corn, switchgrass and miscanthus rhizosphere microbial communities from Kellogg Biological Station, Michigan, USA - KBS K5-50-2 metaG... | ecosystem: Host-associated > Plants > Roots >... | reverse complement strand
AGTCTCACTGCTCATCATCTGAAACCTTTCAAACTATATAGTATTTCCTATATTCTATCACCCCGCAGCGGCGCATTTCCACCTCGTTATATCGTCCACATTGCCCTTGATGCCGTTTGCTTGCATATAAAGATATCAGTAATGAGCCCGCGTTAGTTACGTACTAACGTGAAATGACGTAAAATAGAAATGACGTGACAACTCCCCACAGCTAAAGCTGGGGGCTTCTCAGGCTAACATCCCCATCGGGATGCTTAGCGCCTGATGGCCGTGCCCCGGCCCAAGACAAAATGTTTTTAGCAGCGTTGACATCACGGTCAGCGACGAATCCACAGGAGGTGCACATGTGCGTGCGAACACTCAAGGACTTCTGTATCAGCGTCCCACAGTGACTACATGCCTGTGTCGTGAAGCGCGGATTCACCCGGATCACCTGATGTCCAGCGTTTTCAGCTTTGGCTTCAAGGATAGCGAGAAATGCGCCCCAACTAGCGTCCATGATGCTTTTTGCAAGGTGGTGGTTTTTCACCATAGTAGTGATAGTCAGGTCCTCAACAGCGATATGATGATAGGACTCGGCATACCGTTTGGCAACCTTGAAATGATGATCGCGGCGTTGCCGCTTGATCTTTAAGTGCGTCTTGGCTACAAGACACGCAGCCTTGCGGCGACGGTAACTGCCTTTCTTGCGTCTGCACAACTGGCGTTGTTTGCGTCTCAAGGTTTTCTGCGACGTGCGATAGAAGCGCGGGTTCTCAACGGCGTTCCCCTCGCTATCGGGCAGGAAGGACTTGAGTCCTACATCGATGCCGATAGCAGGATGCTCACATGCGCAAGGCAGATGCTCAGGCTCGGGGTCCGTCTCACACACGATCAGGGCATACCAATGCCCATCCGCACGGTGGACGAGATGGACGGTCTTAGGAGTACCCTCAATCGGGCGATGGAGTTTAATTTTGAGGAAGTGTCCCAGTTTCTTGGGCACAATGAGGTATTTCTTATCCTCATGCAGGTATGCATCTTTCCCGTACTGTCTGAGTTGGATGGAATGCCAGCGGTTGGGCTTCTTAAAACGAGGGAAGCCCCCTTTCTCACCAAGTTCTTTGAGGGCAAAGAAGCGTTTGAACGCCTTATCCAACCGATCGGTAAGCATCTGAACCGTAGTGGCTGGCACATGCTCACCGCCGCAGCCTTTGAACTGCTTTTGCAGATTATACTTACTAGGGAAGGTTGCTTTCTCCTCATAGTGCTGCTTGGCGGTGGCAAGCATCTCATTATAGAGCTGACGAGACTCTGCCAGGCATGCCATGAGCAAGGCACGTTGCGCTTTATTCGGATAGAGGCGATATTCAAACGTTCGCATGGAGCTATGCTATATGATGTCTATAGAATTGTCAAGAAGGATGTGTGCCTGCGGCGGCATTTCATCCCCATGCTTGAAGGCAGAGGCCCTCATGCCGCATTATGGTAGAATATCAGAGAGTAATACTACCAAGAAACAAAGAAACTAGAAAGGGGTCCATGCCTGTGAAAGTATTTGGCCTCATGACAGTCTTCCACACCCTGCCTTCTCGCATCAACCGGCTCCACGAACTGGCGTATAATGTCTGGTGGAGTTGGCATCCCGAGGCCTGTGCGCTCTACAGCAGCCTTGACCCCGACCTGTGGGAGCAGGCCGGGCATAACCCTGTGCGCTTTCTCATCAAGGCACAACCGCAGGTCTTCGAGAACGCGGCCAAAGACGCTGGCTATCTGCAACGCTACGATAGCGTTTTCAGCAAGTTTGACGCGTATCTTCACCCTCGTCCCGGCGACACCTGGTTCGCGCGCACCTACCCCGACCTGACCGACCACACCATTGCCTATTTCTCTGCCGAGTTCGGATTGCATGAGTCACTGCCTATTTACTCTGGCGGCCTGGGAATTCTTTCCGGCGATCACGCTAAAGAGGCCAGCGACCTGGGCTTGCCCTTCGTCGGCGTCGGTTTTCTGTACGAGGAAGGCTATTTTCACCAGCGCATCATGCATGAGGGCAAACAAGAGGCATACTACGATACGTTACATATGTCCCAGGCTCCTGTTCTTCCCGTTTATAACGAGCAAGGTGCAGAGGTGCTGATCGATGTCGATCTGCCGGGCAGGCGTGTGTATGCCAGGATATGGAAGATCCAGGTGGGACGTATTCCACTGTACCTGATGGACACCGACATCCCACATAATAACGCCGGTGACCGCAAACTAACAGCACGTTTGTATGGTGGAGATCAAGAGACACGCATCTCGCAAGAGATCCTGCTCGGTATCGGCGGGGTACGCGCGCTGCGTGCCCTGGGCATCGCCCCCGCCGCCTGGCATCTCAACGAGGGCCATGCTGCCTTTCTGAACCTGGAGCGCTGCCGCGAACTGGTCGCCGATGGACTGACCTTTGAAGAGGCGCGCGAGGTCGTTGCAGCTAACTCGCTCTTCACAACGCATACGCCCGTAGCAGCAGGCAACGATACCTTTAGCTACGATCTAATTGACAAATATTTCCGGTCTTACTGGGGGCAACTGGGCCTGACACGCGAGCAATTTATGGAACTGGCACGCGAGGATCATGGCTCGGGTCCCAGTTATGGTATGACCGTGCTCGCACTGCGGTTAACCGGGCAGCACAACGGAGTGAGCAAGCTACATGGCGCCGTCGCCCGCAAGATGTGGCAGTTCTTGTGGCCCGACCTGGAGGTTGACGAGGTACCGGTAGATTCCATCACCAATGGGGTGCATGTGCCCAGCTGGATTGCTCCTGAGATTGATGTTCTCTTCAAGCGCTTCCTGGACATGGAATGGAAAGAGCTTGTCGATGAGCCTGAGGTGTGGGAGCACATCAACAACATCACCGGCGAAGAACTATGGCTCATACATCGGCGGCGTAAAGAATCGCTGCTCGACTATGCACGCCAGCGTCTGCAAGAGCAGTCCCTACGTCAGGGAGAAGCGGCGGATTCCAGCAGCCAGTTCGCGCACCTCCTCAATCCCAACGCCTTGACGATTGGCTTTGCCCGCCGTTTCGCCACCTACAAACGCGCCACTCTCATCCTGCGCGATCTCGATCGCCTGAGCCGCATCCTGAACAATGTAGACCGCCCGGTGCAGCTCATCTTCGCGGGCAAGGCACATCCTGCCGATGCGTCAGGACAGGCGCTGGTCGAGCAGGTGTATACGCTCTCACAAAGTGACGAGTTCCGGGGCAAGATCGTGTTCCTGGAGAACTACGACATTGACATGGCGCGTTACCTGGTCTCCGGCAGTGATCTCTGGCTGAACAACCCTATTCGTCCCTATGAAGCCAGTGGCACCAGCGGCCAGAAAGCGGCTCTCAATGGGCTGCCCAATTGCAGTGTTCTGGATGGCTGGTGGGCCGAGGGCTACAACGGCCACAACGGCTGGGCGATTGGCGAGGAGCGCGAGTATGATAATGACGATGAACGTGACAATGCCGACAGCCAATCACTGTACGAACTGCTCGAGCAGCAGATCATTCCGACCTATTTTGAACGAGAGTCCGACGGCATCCCGCATGGCTGGATAGCCATCATGAAGGAGACGATCCGCAGTTGCGCGCCCGCCTTTAACACGCGGCGCATGGTCAAAGAATACACCACCCGCTATTATGTGCCTGCCATCCAACAAGATGGCCGTATGGAGCAGAACCATTATCAACAAGCACGCGAGCTGGCTGTCTGGGAGAACAAGGTGCGGCGCGCCTGGCCCGGGCTGGGTCTCTATGTAGCCGGGCGGCGCGATGGACACTTCGAGCTGGGAGCGGAACTCGATATACGTGCCTGGGTGCGTGATGACAGCCTGCACCCCGAGGATATACATGTTGACCTGGTGTATGGCCAGGCTGACAGCGCTGCGGACAGCCAGGTGATTCCACAGCATACTTTACCGCTGACATACACCAAACGCGAACAAGATGGTGCCTATCGCTACGATATTCACCTCGAACTTGCTGAAAGTGGTACACTTGCCTATGGAGTGCGTGTCTTGCCTGAGCATCCCGATCTTACAAATGTATATAACCTGGGATTAGTACGCTGGGCGTGATTTGAGAGAAAGGAGCCAACTTACGATGACCACAACAGACAGCAGCATCGACCCCACCATCTTTAAAGCCTACGATGTTCGCGGCGTCTACGGAGTAGACCTGACCGAAGACGCTGTCTATCGCATTGGACGTGCTGCTGCTATATACCTGAATGTCCCGCTGATTGCCGTGTGCCGCGATATGCGTATCTCCTCCCCCCAGCTGGTCGCGGCCGCCATCCAGGGCATTACCGACCAGGGCGTCAACGTGATCGATTGCGGTCTGACCACCACCGACGAACTATACTTCATTGTAGGTTATTACAATTTCCAGGCGGGCATCATGATTACGGCCTCGCACAATCCCAAAGAATACAACGGCATGAAGTTCTGCCGTGCCCAGGCCTATCCGATCAGCCTGGATACCGGCCTTGCCGACATCCGCGACCTGGCAATACGCGGAGAGTTTCCCGAGCCAGCGCGCAAAGGTTCGGTCACGCATCTTGATGCGACCGATGATTACATCAAGCACGCCCTCTCATACATCGACGTCAGCAAGATTCGCCCCCTCAAGGTAGTAGTCGATGCCAGTAATGGCATGGCCGGGATGGTGATGCCGCGTGTCTTTCAACACCTGCCCGCGCATCTCATCCCGCTCTACTTTGAACTGGATGGCACTTTTCCCAACCACTCGCCCAGCCCCATTGAGCCGGAGAACCTGGTGGCGCTACAAAAAAAAGTACTGGAAGTCGGAGCCGATTTCGGCGCGGCTTTCGATGGCGATGCCGACCGCATGTTTCCCGTCGATGAGCATGGCCACATCGTGGATGGCTCCATGGTCATGCTGCTCGTGTCGAACAGCATCCTGCGCAAGCATCCAGGCTCAACCATCCTCTACAACCTGATCCTCTCCAAGAGCGTGCCGGCGCTGATTGAAAGGGACGGGGGCAAGGCCATCCGCACGCGCGTAGGGCATTCCTATATCAAAGCAGAGATGCGCAAGGACAATGCCATCTTCGGCGGCGAACATTCTGGGCATTTCTACTTCCGCGACAACTGGTTCGCCGATTCGGGCTTGATCGCTTTCCTGCTCATCCTGGAACTGCTCTCGGTGGAAAACAAGCCGCTTTCCGAACTGATCAAGCCGCTGGATACGTGGGTACGCAGTGGGGAGATCAACACCCATGTCAACGATGTCCAGGGCAAGCTGAAAGCCATTGAGGAGCATTACGGTAAGGACGCACGCTCGGTCGATCACCTCGATGGTGTCACGATCGACTATGGCGACTGGTGGTTCAATGTGCGCCCCTCCAACACGGAGCCGCTGCTGCGCCTGAACGTCGAGGCGCAGACACGCCCCCTGATGGAACAAAAGCGTGATGAGTTGACAGAGTTCATTCGTAGCTAATACGTAACCATTCAGGAGGAGGTGCAGGGGGATGCTAGTCCCCCTGCCGGGATAGTAATTATGACTGTACCGCAGCACGAAAATCCGCCGGAACAAGCATCGACGGGCGAGCAGGATACATCTTCCATATTGAGCGACTTCGACCTGTACCTGTTTGGCCAGGGTAAACATCATCGTATCTATGAAAAAATGGGAGCGCACGCCTGCACCGTGAACGGTGTGGCAGGCGTCAATTTTGCGGTCTGGGCACCCAACGCGCAGACAGTCTCAGTCATCGGCGATTTCAACGGCTGGCAGCATGCTGCACATCCAATGCATCTACGTCATATCGACCTGGGCGTCTGGGAGTGCTTTATCCCAGGCTTACAGATCGGAGCGCTCTACAAGTATGCCGTCTATTCGCGCTACAACAACTACGTGGCTGAAAAATCTGATCCTTACGGCTTTGCCGCTGAACTGCGTCCGAAGACGGCTAGTATCGTCGCCGATATCCACCAGCACCAGTGGCAAGATGAGGCATGGATGCAGGAGCGCGCTCAGCATCAACAGTTATCTTCACCCATCTCAATCTACGAAGTGCACCTGGGGTCATGGCGACATGTCATCGAAGAATCTGGCGAAAATCGCTCCATGACTTATCGCGAACTGGCGCACGCGCTGGCTCCATATGTCAAAGAACTGGGTTTTACGCATGTCGAACTGTTGCCAATTACCGAATATCCCTATGACGGCTCCTGGGGCTACCAGGTCACGGGCTACTTTGCGCCTACGAGTCGCTATGGCTCGCCGGAAGACTTCCAGTACTTCCTAGATTTTCTCCACCAGCAGGGCATCGGCGTCTTGCTCGACTGGGTGCCCGCACACTTTCCCAAAGACGAGCATGGCCTGGGCTACTTTGATGGCACCCACCTCTATGAATACGCCGATCCCCGCAAAGGCGAGCATAAAGAGTGGGGCACCTACGTCTTTGACTATGGACGCCCCGAGGTACGCGATTTCCTGATCGCCAGTGCCCTGTTCTGGCTGCGCGAATATCATATCGACGGCCTGCGCGTTGACGCCGTCGCATCCATGCTCTACCTCGACTATTCGCGCAAAGCGGGGGAGTGGGTGCCCAACCGCTATGGCGGCAGAGAGCACCTGGAAGCGATCGACTTTTTGCGTCAATTTAACGAAGCGGTCTACGCGGAACAGCCGGGCACGCTCACCGTTGCCGAGGAATCGACGGCCTGGCCAATGGTGACTCGCCCCACCTATACGGGCGGCCTGGGCTTCAGCATGAAGTGGAATATGGGTTGGATGCATGACATGCTGGATTACATGAGCCTGGACCCGGTCTACCGGCGCTATCATCATAATAATATTACTTTTTCACTGATGTATGCCTACAATGAAAACTTTGTGCTCCCGCTCTCGCACGATGAGGTAGTGCACGGCAAAGGCTCGCTGCTCAGCAAGATGTCTGGGGACATCTGGCAAAAGTTCGCCAACTTGCGTGCTTTATATGGCTTTATGTGGGGCCATCCCGGCAAAAAGCTGCTCTTCATGGGCGGCGAACTCGGGCAATGGCAGGAGTGGAATTTCGCGCAGAGCCTGGACTGGCACTTACTCCAACCGCCAAGCGATGCCCATCACGCTCGTTTGCGCGACTATCTAGACGACCTGAACCAGCTTTACCGGGAAGAACCCGCGTTGAGTCTGCTGGATTATGACGCGGCAGGGTTCTCCTGGATTGACGTGCATGACTCGGATAATAGCGTTGTGTCCTTTATGCGCAAGAGCAAGAAAAAGCACGAGACGCTCGTGTTTGTGTGCAATTTCACCCCGGTGCCGCGCTACGGCTACCGGCTGGGCGTACCATACGCGGGGGAGTACTATGAAGTCATCAACAGCGATGCCACGCGCTATGGCGGGAGCGGTATAGAGAACAAGCAACCCATGCCGAGTGCTCCCATCTACTGGCAAAACTGTCCGCATTCACTCCTTTTAACCTTACCCCCGCTGGCCACGGTCATCCTCAAGCGGCGGACAATTACACAATGGGACATAGATACATATCCTTCTTCCTAGAATAGCAAACGTGGCGTGGATGGGATAAAATGAGGGAATGGTTCTAGCATGAAGAGCGTGCCTCTTTCTCTAAAGTACTGTGCCACGAACTTATTGGGAGAAGACGTTATGCTATTTGAACAGCTAGGTGAACCAGAACCTTTCCCAAGTTTTCTGCCAGTGCCCGCCAACGTACGTGAATACGCGAGTAAACATCGTGTTGGTACACTATTGACGCTCTATCGTAGTAGGCATCTGCTCTTTGCCATAATTCGTTGTGCTGTGGAAACGGTTGGTTTAACAATAGCAACGGGATATTTCATTAAAGAATATATCGACGGCATCATTCTGGATCGGACCTATCCTCTTCCAGCGCGGCGGCAATCGGTTTGGCAGCCTCACGCAAGTAATGAAAGTGGCATAATTGGTGGGGAATCCCTAGGAGTGCACTCGCCACTGCGTTGCGAATGGAACGTTGCCCATCAGTGATCACTCTGCAATGGGGATGTTCAACTGCTGGCAGACGGTCGCTGCTTCCTCCAGCAGCGGAACCAGATCATTCTCTGTGGCTCCCAACAAACTCCGTGCCACCAGCACCCCTCCCGAACAGCAGTCGCACAGCACCCATAACACCTCATGTCCCACATCCGGCTGCAACCCATCGAGCGCGAGGATCACCTGCTTCTGTTCAGAAAGCCGCTTCTGCTGCCTGCTGGTCGCCGGGGCGGTCGCCCTCGTCGTGGCGGCGCTCGACGACTGGCGAGGCTGGTTAGGGAGATCGCGTTCAGCTCTGGTGAACAACCGGTTGCGCGTCCATTCGGCGCGACCGATCCTGGAAGGAGGGCGGAGGAGGGCGCAGTTCAGCGAGACGGCCAGCGGACCGCTAGCGTTCGTGCCGGTGCACCCGCAGCCGCAGCACGGGGGGAGGGGGGGAGGCCCTCCCCCCGTTCGCGATCTAACCGCTTACCAGGCGGAGGGTGGCGGAGGGGGGACGACCGGCGGCCGATCGTTGCAGGTGATCGTGTTCGGCAGCTCCCACGGTGCGAGCCAAGGACCGGTGGTCCCGCCTCCGGTGTTGCCGCCGAGGTCGATCACCTTGAACTCCGAGCCCGCCGGCGTGAAGTGGAAGGAGCCGCAGTTGTTGATGCCGACGGCACCGACGTTGCGCGCGACGACATTTTGGAACGTCGCGTTTCCGGCGGAACGCGCACTCAGCACCGACGTGCCCGTTCCGTCAACGTGGATGTCCTGGAAATGGACGTTCGAGATGGAGTAGAGATCCTTCACTGGGAAGTCGGCAACGATCAGGATCGCGTTGTACGTGTTCTGCAGGAAGTTGTCGCCGGTAACCTCGATGTCCGCCGTGAGAGAGCCTTCGAGCGCGTAGAGCCAGATCGCTCCAAGGCCGATCTTCCAATTGAGCTCGAACGAGCCGGCCCGCACGGTCGTGTTGTTCGTGAACCGGAGGTAGCCGGCGAACGGGGTCGAGCCGAAGCGCGATCCCGCGTGGAGGCCGCTGCCCTCGCGCACGGGGTCGGCGACGATGTTGTTCGACACGGTGTTGTTGCGGCCGCCGTAGATGGCGATTCCGTTCGCGAGCAACGGGTTCTGCACCGTGTTGTGGTCGAACACGTTGTTGGCATCCTCGATTCCGGGCTGCCCGCTGACCGCCTCCGACCACATCGCGAGTCCGTCATCACCCGTGTTGCGGATGAGCGAATTGACGACTTTCGAGTTGGTCACTCCCTGGTGGAAGTTGATGCCGTCCGCGATCTGGTCCATGATGACCGTGTTCTGGATCGTGACGTTGTTCATCGGCCCGTCGAGCCAGATGCCGACTTTCGTGTGATGGATGTAGAGGCCATCGATCGTCGAGTCGCTCAGCGCCCCGCCGATACCGTTCACCTGATCGAGGTCGATTCGCTCTCGGACGTCGCCCTCGATTGCGAAGTTCGACAGGTGCACGTTGTGACTCCCGCCATCGGCTGCGTACTTGCCGTAGAAGCCGACGCCCGTGTGCACGGAGCCGTCGGGCGCCGGTGAGGTGAGCGTGACCTGATGGCCTTTGACGATCGACCACCAGCTGCCGGCGCCTTCGATCGTCACGTCATCGACGATGATGTGCCTGTTCACCTGGAACGTGCCAGCCGGGATATAGACCGTCTTACCTGAGGCTTTCGCCGCCTGAATCGCGAGATCGAACGCATTCGCGGAGTCGCGAATGCCGCTCGGGTCGGCGCCGAAGTTGGTCACGGAGACGGAGTTCTCCGGCTGCGGCGCGGGATCGGCGATCTGCTGAAAGTCGACGAGGTCGATGACCGTCCACGCTGCGTTCGAATCGGCAGGCACGGTCAGGCGGACGACGTCTCCCGCCTGGTAGGTGTTGTGGAGAAGCACACGCTGATCGTCGTAGAAGTGCATCGGCCTGAACGGTTTCGTGATAGTCGGCGGCGGTGTTGTCTGATCCGGAACGCATGAGCACTCGGTGATCCACCAGTCCGGGTGTAGCAAGCCCGCATTCGGGTCGTTCGTGAACGGATATTGGTTGTAGAGCCATGAGTACTTCGAGGTCAGCGTGATCGTCTGCGGATGCGTGTTCTCACTGCCGTTGTGGTCCACGCTCACGGTCAACGGGGCGTCGATTCCGCCGCCGGTCGGGGCGTCGGGGATCGCGTAGCGGATAGTCACCGCGTTCGCCCGCTGCGTGAGCGTGAACGCGACGTACTGGCCAGGCGTGAGCCGCACGGCTTGCCGGCCTGACGCCTCGCCCGACAGCGTGTAAGCCGACGTGTCGAACGGGAGTATCGTCCCGTTCGTCGCGGCGTTCTCGGCCTCCTGCTCGACGATACCGAGCTGGGCGCCGCGTCCTGCGACGAGCGACGGGTCGATCGCGGCGACGGTCACGCGCGGGGAAACTTGCGCTTTTGCGTGTTGAGAAAAGGGGCTGATGCCTAAGATCATCACACAACTCGTGAGGACAAGGAGGGATACAATGAGCATACGACCGCGTTTTTGCATTGATCGTGCTCGATTGAGAAAATATACGCTCCTTGATGTTGTACCCATGAGAAACCTCCTTGAAAAAGGGCACATTGTTCTTACGTCATGTCGTGAGCATGTCAGAAGAAAGACAGGCAATAGGCATGAACCAGTCAGTGACCAGTGTTACGAGTGAGAACTTCCCTGTTTTGCCGAAACGACGGAAGCGGTAGATAGGGATGGCCAAAAGCGGTGGATTCCCCGCGCAGAGGGTGTAGATAAGGAGAACCTGCGCAGATGATTACACCAGGAGGAAACAGGAAACGTCTGGAAAAAAGCACGTGGAATGCCTCCTGCCTTGAAGGAAACAGCATCATAGCTTCGAAGCCTCCTCAAGATAGTTCGTCGAACAGTGACGATACAGACAGCAAAGCGCTCCATAGCTCCGGTGCGGATACCAACGAATAGCCATTCCGCTCTGTCCGCTCAAGGCAACATTCTCAATTCCGCTCTTCTCCCTCCTTTGCCGGGAAGACAAGTCGGCTTCCATCTTCGCCGCCTGACTCTGGCATGGATGGTGGAGCAGAAATTAAGGGTAACGTTTACCTTTTTCTGTACTAAAAAAGTAACATAGAAATGGATGATTGTCAAGAGGGCGGCGATTTTCATGGGAAATTCGTTTCTCCAAACGCATTTTTTTCGGCATTTTGGAGAAAATGCCGAACGTGCCGCAGATTTTCTGGGGAGGGAGGTTGACCAGAGGAAAAAAACATGGTACGATTGACGCAACAAATTGAGTTATCGTTTACCTAAATAAAGGGAAGAGTGCATGGCGCAGGAGCCGAAACAAAGCAAGCGTTTAACCATGGTAGAGCTCGCAAAGGAAGCGGGTGTCTCAACTACCACGGTCTCCAAGGTGCTCAATCAACTTCCTGGAGTCGGTGCCCAGACACGTGCCCGCATTCAACAGTTGTTTGAGCAAAATGCATCCATCAAAAGAGCCTCCTTGCTTCTCTCTCTTCATACAAGAGAACTTTCCAACGTATGCCGGATTTTTACTTGGAAATATCGATGTGCTGTTTTCCAGGAAGTGGCCTTGTGCGGGGCGGAGCGCAGGACTCTCTGACGACGAGCGAAGTCGAGAGTTCTACATGATTTGATTCGAGCTGCTGCCCGGCGATAAGGCGGAGCAGCATATTCGCTGCCATCTTGCCTATTTCAACCAGCGGCTGGTGAATAGTTGTCAGTGGTGGCGACATCTGGGCAGTGTACATGACATCGTCGAAACCGATCACGCTCATCTGATCGGGGACGCGAATATTGCGCTCGTAGAGTACCTGGTAGACGCCTGCGGCCTGCGCGTCGTTGCCAGCGAAGATCGCCGTGGGTGGATCTGGCCGGTCGAGCAGATAACGAGTTTGTTGGACCCCATCGCCCAGCAGGTAGTTGCCTTCGCAGATCAAGGCAGGGTCTACCGGTATGCCCGCTCGCTCAAGCGCCTCGCGATACCCCGCCAGGCGCGCCCGAGAAGTCATGAGATGGAGTGGACCGGTGATAGTGCCAATGCGCCGGTGGCCCAGTGAAATCAGATATTCTAAGGCCGTGTACCCTCCCAGCCAGATGGTCGAACCAATGGTGGGAAAAGCAGCAGTCTTTGTTTCATTGCGATCCCCAATGGCGACAAAGGGAATATTCTGCTCCATTAACGTGTTGGCAATGCCGATCCGTTCGTAGGGCAGCAGGAGTAGCACACCTTCGGTCGATTGATCGAACAGACGCCGTAACCAGAGACGCTCCCTGGCCTCGTCTTCGTTTGTGGCAAAGACCACGAGGCGCTGCCCGCTCTCTGCAAGCGCGTCCTGAATGCCATGCATAATGCCCAGATCGTAGCCGCCCTCTAAACGCATGATCACCAGGTCGATCAGCCCGCTCTGCCCTTTGCGAAGCTGGCGCGCCGCGTGATTCTGTACATAGTCACGTTGCTCTATGATCTGCTGAATGCGGGCTCGTGTCTGGGCACCCACGCCGGGAAGTTGATTGAGTACCTTGGAGACCGTTGTCGTTGAAACTCCCGCCTCCTTCGCAATCTGTGCCATGGTTAAGCGTTTAATCTGTCGCTGCTCCAAGGTTGTGTTCTCCCTCACTTTAGGTAAACGATAACCTAGTTTCGTCGCGTTAATCTTACCGGTTTTCCCCCTGTTTGTCAACCTCATCCGCGTGATTTTGCTCGAAAGGCACTTTCGCCTTGTGCATTTATCGGCTATAGAGGGCAAGACGGGGAAATTCACAGAAAATACCGCCCCCTTGACAATCATAATTTTCTATGCTACTTTTCTCTTAAGCAAGAAAAGAGTAAACGTTACCCTAGATTTACCCTTTTCCACTATCCGGGCGTTTGATACTTGTGTGTATCTTTTCTCTATGCGAAAGCTTTAATAGTTCGCCTTTCTCTTTCGTCACCGTTTGACGAGCACAATATTTTTGAGGAGGTTATTAAGAAGCTATGGGGCTAAATCCTTCGCGGCGTTCCCTGCCCCGCTGGAACGCTTCAGACCGTGCGGTCTCATACCATTTACACGCAACGCGCGGGTGATCTTTCTCCGCCAGCGCCCCTAGTTGCTGCTTCCACTGGTTACTTCAACGCGGGGAAGTTGATGTTTTTCTCATCAATATACGCGTGTTTATGTTGTGACGTTAATTCCTGATGTACTCACAACATGACATAGGGAAGACATGTACTTTTTTTCAAGGAGGTCTCTCATGGGTACGACACCAAACTTTGGGTCTTCTTTCAACCGGAGGAGCTTTTTGCAGCGCTCTGCCGCGGTTGGCGCGGGCGCGCTTAGCCTGGAAGCCTTTCTAGCTGCCTGCGGTTCCACCACCGGTACGGCGGGTACGGTGACCGCTACGGTGAACTCGCTGCCACCTTCAAGCAATGCGGGGGCTCTGTACGTGTTTAATCAGCTTGTCAAGCAATTTGAGCAGGCGTATCCGAACGAAAAGATCGTGGGCAAAAACGATCCCTATGATCCCACGACTTTTTACGCCAGGCTGGCTGCTGGTCAGCAAGAGGACGGAGTACAGAGTTATTTTACCGAGCCGCCCCTCCTGATTTCCAAACACGCAGCGGCCGACATTACCAGCCTGGCGAAGGGCTGGCAGTATTTCAGCGACTACGTTCCGAGTATTGCCTCCATTGTGACCGATTCGTCCGGGAAGGTGTACGGCATTCCCACCAATGGCTATACGCTGGGTATTTATTACAACCGTAAGATGTTCCAGGCAGTTGGACTTGATCCTGATAAGCCGCCGACCACCTGGGCTGACTTCCGCAGTTACGCTAAGGAATTGACGAGTTCCAAGGTAGCTGGTTTCGCCGAGACCAGCACATCGAATCAGGGCGGCTGGCACTTCACCAACTGGATGTACACGGCGGGCGGCGATATGGAATCTGCCGATGGGACGAAAGCGCTTTTCAACAGCCCGCAGGGCGTAAGTGTGCTGCAATTGCTCAAAGAGATGCGTTTCACCGACAACTCCATGACGAAGGAACAGCTTTTCACCCAGGCCCAGACGCTTCAATTACTGGCTACCAACAAAGTGGCGATGGTGGTAATGGCACCCGACCAGTTAAATACCTTGCAGTCGCAGTACGGAGCGGACCTGACACAATTTGGCATCGGGCCGATGCCGCAAAACGGGGGCAACGCGTCGCTGGCCGGTGGCAATCTGTGGGTCTTCAATCCCAAATCATCGCCGGATGTGATTAAGGCCGCTTTTGACTATGTCATCTATACCAACTTCGATTTGGGCGTGCTCGAAAGCAGTCTGGCCCAGCAGGCTGCAAATGGACAGGCAGTCGGAGCCCCAACCGCCGTACTGTTCAAGGGCGATTTCCAGCAGAAGCTAACGGCATTGAATAAGAAATATGCCACTGTCCCTCTCCAGAACTATGCGACGTTCATTAACTCGACGTTTACCCTGCGCCCGGAACCACACAATCAGACGCAGAAGATGTACGCTGTGCTTGACTCAGTCATGCAGGCGGTCCTGACTAATGCGGGCGCTGATCCACAGGCGCTGCTGAACCAGGCCGCGCAACAGTTCCAGCAGATCCTTGGCTAGTCGGCCTCCTAATAGGGAAAGATTCTGCTTCCATTGAGCTGCCCCGAGAGAGTCTAACTTCTTCTCGGGGCAGCGGGCGGAGCAGTAAAAGGAGCTAGTTATGAGGCTATCATCGTCCTCTCCGTCCTCCTTATCCTCCCAGGAGCAATCACGACTGCCACAGGATGCGCTGGCCGGGCGCCAGGCTCTACGCAAGGCACACCTGTTTTTCCAGCGCAACCTCGGCGGCTATCTATTCTTGCTGCCTGCCCTGGTGATCTTTGCACTCTTCGTCTGGTATCCAGTCGTGCTGGGGTTCATCATGAGCTTTCAGATCGTGGATATGATCAATCCTGCCGTCTGGGTGGGTTGGGCCAATTATCGACACGTGTTCTCAGATCCCCTTTTCGGAATTGCCTGGCGTAATACGCTGGCCTTTACCGGTTATGCGCTGCTTTTTGGCTATTTTGTTCCGATTGTACTTGCACTGCTGATTAATGAGATGCGCCATGGTAAAGGACTGTTCCGCCTGGCTTTTTATCTGCCGGTAATGCTGCCGCCAATTGTGACGGCCTTTCTCTGGCTCTGGCTCTACAATGCCGATTCCGGCCTGCTCAATGCCTTACTCCACCTGGTTCATCTGCCTGGCGCTCTCTGGTTGGAGAATCAAGGTACGGCCTTGCCGGCACTGGTGGTGGTCGCTACATGGGGTGCCGCCGGCTCAACCATGCTGATCTATCTCGCGGCGCTACAGGGGGTTCCTGCCTCGCTCTACGAGGCGGCAGAAATCGATGGCTCGAATCTCTGGCAGCGCATCTGGCATGTTACGCTGCCAACCATTCGCCCCATCATGCTGCTGATGCTGGTTCTGCAGATCATTGCCACGATGCAGGTGTTCACCGAACCCTTCGTCATTACGGACGGAGGCCCGAATAATGCGACGATGACTGTTCTCCTGTTGATCTATAACTATACATTCAAGAACGCCGATTTCGGAGAAGCAAGCGCGCTGGGTGTGCTCCTTTTCCTGGTACTGGCCGTATTTGCGCTGATCTATATGCGTATGACCCGCCGCGCAATGGAAGGAGACTAAGATATGGCGCTTTTCACGCAGAATGCTCAAAGTTCGGCATCCAGGCAGAAGCAGCGGCCTCGCCAGAGAGTCGAGGAGAGCAGTGAACGTACACTGGTTTCCCCGCTCATGCTGAAACGCCCTGCCGGGCGCGTAATCTACTGGACGGTGTTCGCTCTGTTGCTTGTCTCGACGCTGATAACCTTTGGCCCGCTCTACTGGATGTTCAGCAGCGCACTCAAGCCAAGCATTGAGATTTTCCAGGACCCGCCAACGTTCTGGCCGCTACATCCAGCATGGAACAACTACGCCACCGCCTGGAATGTTCTGCAATATCCGCTCTATTTCGGTAATACATTGATCCTGGCAGCAGGAGCTGTGGTTTTGCAGCTTCTGGTCTCCGCCACAGCGGCGTTTGCGCTTTCAAAGTTACGTCCGGCAGGAAAAGGCATTATACAGTTCTTTTTTTTCTCTACTTTGATGGTGCCGCCAGTGGTTTATTTAATCCCGCAATTTGTGAACATCAGCGATCTGCCGCTGATTCATGTGTCGCTGATCAATAACTGGGCAGGCGTCTGGCTTCCCGAGGCGGCGAGCGCTTTGAATATTTTGATCCTGAAAAGCTTTTTTGATACGATTCCGACGGAATTGACAGATGCCGCGCGCCTGGATGGAGCGAATGGCTGGCAAATCTTTAGCCGCATTATTCTGCCGCTCTCACGCCCGGCCCTGGCAGTGGTTACGATTTTTACGGTAGTTGCCTCATGGAAGGATTTTCTCTGGCCCTTGCTTGTACTGTCTAATCCTGATCTTCAGTCGTTGAGCGTGGCTATCTATCATGAGGCGGGGATAAATTCAAACTACCCTCTGCCTTTTAACTATCTGATGGCCGGCCTTGTGCTCGCCAGTATTCCTCCCATTCTCCTGTTCCTGCTTTTCCAGCGCCAGATTATTCGTGGCATCAATCTAACTGGATTAAAAGGATAGATGTTAGTGTTCTCTCTTGACTATCCGTGCGGAGCTGGCAGAGATCTGCCAGAATAGAAAGGAAGGAGGAGAGCTACCTTGCCCTCTCTGCCAGTTTCGCACATTTTTCGTTCAGATCAGAACCTGAACCGGGGAGGCATTCAACTGGACATCCCGGTTCAGGTTCTGATCTGAACTCTGTTTTGCGTGAAACGCTTTTTCACTAGAGAAGTTTTTTGTTGAAAGGAAAACACTATCATGGAGATGGCACGGCCAGCCGGTACAAGCGCTCAATTCGTCTCTGCACCTCCTTCGGGATACCAAACTCCAGGTACAGCGACAATAATTGAAAAAGATGCGTCAAAGATTTGCCTGCGTGCTGGCTCGGCAACAGTCGAGGTGACTGCGCTCGCGCCTGATCTGTTTCGGGTTGGCCTTTTCCCGCATGGCCGGTCCGCTTGCTATAGCTCTGAGGCTGTGGTCCCTCGGGACCGGGACCCGGGGCCAGTGACCATCTGGGAGGGAAACGGCGAAATTACCATCGCAACATCTGTTGCAACTGCTCATCTCTCTCTTGATCCGCTGCGCATCGGTTTTCATGATGCGGCGGGACGTGTTTTCGCTATAGACGATCCAGAGCTTGGCATGGGCTGGTTCATCTCGCCCGAGGGAGCGCCGGTTGTCGATCTGGCAAATCCACCTGGAACTCTGGGGACCCCCGTGCGTGTGTATAAGCGGCATATGGCCGGAGAACACTATTTTGGCTGTGGGGAGCGTACGGGTGAACTGGATAAGACGGGGACGCATCAGCTTTTCTGGAACATTGATCCACATCGTG
>Ga0207646_10003561_pt1 | contig 17492 bp, 18 predicted proteins | sample KBSK5502metaG_FD_184343 | JGI IMG/M metagenome (GOLD analysis project Ga0207646, IMG submission 184343) | Corn, switchgrass and miscanthus rhizosphere microbial communities from Kellogg Biological Station, Michigan, USA - KBS K5-50-2 metaG... | ecosystem: Host-associated > Plants > Roots >... | reverse complement strand
TTGGGCTCGTAGGGGTCGATCATCACGGTGGCCTCGCGGCCGCGGAGCCGCACCGCATTCAGGCCGAAATAGGTGATTTCCATCGGCCCGTAGTCTACATGCGGTCGGGCGCCGAAACGCCCATCAGCCCGAGCGCGTTGGCGATCGTGACGCGGGCCGCGCGCGACAGCAGCAAGCGGGCCGCGGTGAGCGGCGCATCGTCGGTCACTACCCGGCAGTTCTTGTAGAAGCGATGGATGGCGGCCGCCAGCTCATCGGTGAAGAATGCCAGGCGATGCGGCTCGAACGCCTCCGCCGACTCGCGGACCACGTCCGGCCAGCGCAGCATGACCCGCATCAACTCCAGCTCCCACTGCGAGCTCAGCCGCTCGAGCGCGATCGGGCCCACGACCTCCCCGCCGAGCTTGAGGACATTGGCCAGCCGGGCATGGGCGTACTGCGCGTAATAGACGGGGTTCTCACTGGACTGCCGCCGTGCCAGCTCGACGTCGAATTCCATCTGGGCGTCGGCCGAGCGCAGGAGAAAGAAGTAGCGCACCGCATCGGGGCCGACCTCGTCGAGCATTTCCTTCAGGGAGATGCCCACGCCGGCGCGGCGCGACATCCGCACCGTTTCCTCGCCGCGCTTCACTGAGACGAGTTGGACCAGCAAGACCGATAGCCGTGCCGGATCGATGCCGATCACGGCGAGCGCTTCCTTGACGCGTCCGACCTGACCCTGGTGATCGGCACCCCAGACATCAACGACGCGATCGAAGCCCCGCTTCTCGAACTTGTCGCGGTGATAGAGGATGTCCGACCAGAAGTAGGTTGGATACCCGTCGCGCTTGATCAAGACCTCGTTTTTCTCGCCATCCGTTTTGAACCAAATCGCGCCGTCCTTCTCCTCGATGCGTCCGAGGTCACGCAGCTTGCGCATCGTGTCCTGGTCCCAACCGGTGTAGAGGCTGCTCTCCGAGAAGAAGTTGTCGTGACGGACCGACAGCCGCGAGAGGTCGGCGGTGATGCGCTGCTGAACCCATGTCATGCCGAGCTCGGCCAGGGCCGTCGGCTCCGCGGTTAGGCCTTTGGTGGCGGCCTCGCGGGCAATCTCGTCGATGTAGCTGCCGCTGTATCCGCCCTCAGGGACGGGCAGGTCCTGCATGCGTGCAGCGATCGACTCGCCAAACAGTCGCACCTGTCGACCTTTGTCGTTGATGTAGTACTCGCGCTGGACGCGAAAGCCCGCCGCATCCAATACCCGGGCGACGACATCGCCGACGACCGCGCCACGCGCGTGACTGAACAGCATCGGCCCGGTTGGATTGGAGCTCACGAACTCCACCTGCACGCGGGTTCTTTGCCCGACGTCACTCCTCCCCCACCGTTCGCCCGCCTCGGCGATGGGCGCCAGCTGCGCCTGCAGCCAGGCCGGCTCCAGGGTGATGTTGATGAATCCCGGCGCCGCCAGGGCGACGCGGCCGAGCGACGGGGCCAGGGCCATCGCGGTTGACAGCTCGGTCGCGATCGCCATCGGCGGCCGATGGAGCGTCCGGGCGAGCTTCAGGGGCAGGGTGACCGAGTAATCGCCGTAGGCCGGGTTCTGGGCTCGCTCAACCAAGACCGCCGGCAAGGTCGTCCCGGCCGGCCAGCCACTGATCGACGTGACGGCCTGCCGGACCGCCTCATCGATAATCGACGACGGAGACCTGGGCGGTGACGCGATCAGGGGTGCGTTCCGAGCGTGACCTGGAGCGTCTGGGTCTTTCCGCCGCGGTAGACCGCCACCGTGACCTTGGTGCCCGGCGCGTACTGGCGCAGGACGTCCTTCAGTGGATGTTGATCATCGATCGTCTGGTCGTTCACCTTGGTGATCACGTCGTGGACTTTGATTCCTGCCTGGTCCGCCGGCGATCCGGGCGTGACCGCGCTGACGACGGCACCCACCACCAGCCCGTTGGCCGCGGCGGTGGTCTCGTCGAGCATGTTGTAGGTGACGCCCAGGAACGGCCGGTTGACGTGACCGGTTTGAATCAGCTGGTTCGCGATATCGCGGGCGGCGTTGCCGTCCAGCGCGAAACCGAGGCCTGGACCGGCCTGCGCCTGCTCGATCGCGAAGTTCACCCCCACCACCTGCCCGGCGGAATTCAGCAAGGGGCCGCCGCTGTTACCCGGGTTGATCTGGGCGTCGGTCTGGATGGCGTTGAGGATGTTTTCGACCTGGCCGGTGCTCGAGTCGGGCACCGAGATCGACCGGTGCAGCGCACTGATGACCCCCTTGGTCACGCTGTTCTGCTGACCGAGCGGGCTTCCGATGGCGATCGCGAGCTGTCCCACCTTGAGCGCGCTCGAGTCGGCCCAGTTGAGGGTGGGCAAGTCCTGCGCATCGATCTTAAGGACAGCGACGTCATCTTCGGGACTGGTGCCGACGACGCGCGCGTCGTACTTCTTTGCCTGGTCACGCAGGATGACCTGCAGCTGGCGCGCATTTTCGACCACGTGGTTATTGGTGACGATGTACCCATCCGAGCGGACGATGAACCCGGACCCGATGCCGTGCTGCTCTTGCTGGATGATGTCTGGCACGGTAATCGTTGTCTTGATCTCGACGACGGCCTTTCCAGCTTGCGCAGCGACACTGATGACGGCCGATTCCTCGGTCAGGTTATTGGTGACGGGTGCCAGCGGCGCCACCACGGTGGTGCCCGAGGGCGTCACCTTGATCAACCGAGGCGCCAGCAGAATCGTCGCCGCCGATCCCACCAGGCCGCCAATGATCGCGCTGGCCAGAACGATCGCGACGATGCCCGTCCGGCGGCGCGGGCGCGCAGGCTTCTCGACCGGCACCGGCGATAGGGGCGCCGGTTCGGGCGTAGGTGGAAAAAATTGAGGTTCGCTGGCCATCGAACTCAGCTCAATTCTACGCTCGAATCTTTCAGCGACCGGGCAGCGGAAGCCACGTAAGGACCAACTGCTCGGTCCGTCGGAATCCTGCCTCCTCGTAGAGGCGCACCGCCTGCGGATTGTTCTCACGGGTCCACACGGCGGCGAAGGTGACGTTTCGTTCACGAAACAATTGCACGGCGTGGCGAAGGAGACGCCCACCGATCCCCTGGGACCGGAAGGCGGCATCGACGTAAACCTCCGCGACCTCGGCCTCGAGACCGGTGCCCGGATTGAAGAGCACACACCAGCAGAGCCCCACTACCTTTCCCGCCGCTCGGGCCGCCAGAATGATGTTCTCGCCAGCGAACCGCGGACCGGGCGCGGTCGCGATATCGTGCTCGACCTCATCCTCGGTCAGCTGCGGATGGTCGTAGTGGCGTTGTTCATCGAGCATGAGCTCGCGCAGCAACGGGCGAACCAGGTCATGCTCGGCGGGATCGAGAACACCGATCGAGATATCGGTCGCGGCGGGCCGGTCTATGTCTTCCCGCCCGCGGGCGCAGCATCGAGCACGCCGCGGATCGCCTGGACGGCGCCCAGCAGGGCCGCGGTCTCCACGGGCACGACGATCTTGGTATTCTCGCTGTCCGCGAACTTGGACAGCGTGTCGAGTTGCAGGATGGAAACAAGCGTGGGGTCCGGGGCGGCGGCCTTGATCGCTTGATAGACGGTGGCAATCGCCTGCGCCCGGCCCTCCGCTTCCAGGATGGTCGCCTGCCGGAGGCCTTCAGCGCGCAGGATGGCCGACTGCTTGTCGCCTTCAGCGGTCTTGATCTGGCCCTGCTTCTGGCCATCCGCAATGTTGATCTGCGATTGCTGCTGACCTTCCGACTTCAGGATGAAGGCACGCTTCTCCTGATCTGCTGTCTTCTGCAGCGCCAGAGCGTTGAGGATCATCTGTGGCGGGGTGATGTCGACGATCTCGATCCGGTTGATCCGGATGCCCCACTTGTCGGTCACCGACTCCATCTGGGCCTGCAGCTGCGCATTGATCCGTTCCCGCTGACTGAGCGCGTCGTCCAGGCTCATCCCGCCGAAGATGGCGCGCAGCGTCGTGCGCGACAACTGGTCGATCGCGACAAAGTAATTGCTGACACTGAAGAGCGCCAGCTTGGGGTCCACGACTTGGCTGAAGATGGTGGCGTTCACGCTGACGGTGACGTTGTCGCGCGTGATCACGTCTTGCTTATCACCCGTGCGCGGGGTTTCTCGAATGTCAACCGTGACCATCGAGTCGACCAGGGGAACGAGGAACGTCACGCCCGGCTGCCGCACTGAATGGAATTCGCCGAGACGCTTGACGATCCCCACGTAACCCTGCTGGATGATGTTGACGGTGCGGGCGATGATGACGAAGGCGAGCAGAACGAGAACGGCGACGACGATTAGCGGTGCTGACATCTCTCCACCTCTTCTCAGCCGGACGGCATTGACGGGGACGACGCGGGCGGCAACGACGCCGCGCGGACAACAAGGACGGTGCTCCGCAGGTCGGTGACGATGACCGGCGTCGTGGCGGGCAACGGGCTGCCGTCTTCGGTGATGGCGGGCCAGAGCTCGCCGGCGATCTTGACGTGCCCGGGTTGGCCTGATGCGAGGATCGGGTCGGTCAGCACGGCCCGCTGGCCGACCATGTTCTGCGCCCCGGACTCGAGTCGTCGGCGGCCGACGTGCAGGCGCTCGACCAGGAACGGGCGGGCGGCGAAGATACCCACGACCCCGATCACGCCCAGCACGATCGCCTGCACCAGGAGACCGAACCCGAGCAGGCTGACGACTGCGGCCGCCAGCGCCCCGAGGCTAAGAAAAACGGCAAAGAAGGCGACCGTCATGACCTCAGCGATCGCGAAGGCAACGGCGACGATGATCCAGAACCAGAACGCCGTCATCCGCGGCCATTCTACGGCCTACGGTACGTATCTGTTCAGGCGGCTTCGGCTTGAAAACGCCCGCGCGCTCGACGTTCGACGGCTACCGGCATGATGCCGGCACCCTGAATGGCCTCGAGCACGCGGGTGAGCCCGACTTCTTTGCGCCCCGCCGGGAAATCGATCCCGATGACAGACATCGCCGCATTGCAATCGGGGCAGCCCGTGGCGCTGATTGCCTCGGTTGGGTCCCAGATCCGCTGCGCGCAGGCGCCACAGCCTCGACAGATAAGGTCGAAGACCATCCCCGTCCCCGCGGCCATAGGCGCGCGGTCCACACCTTGCTCCACCCAGATACAACGGGACTGTCCTTCCCTCGCTTGCGGGCCGACAATTTCCCTCCCCCTCCGGGGGAGGGCAGGGTGGGGGTTGGCCGGTCAGGCGCTGAGAGTCCGCCGCCAGCGTGACGGCAGGCGGCCGTCGTAAGCGATTGCATTGGCGCCGACGAACGTCGCGAGCTGTGCAATCGCGTCTTTCGTTGAGCCGGCGATGCTGGCATCCTCGAAACCCGGCTCGATGGTGATGGCTCGGATTGACAACCGCTTCGACTTCCGGTCGAAGGCCGGGTCCACACGCGCCACCAGTCGGTCCTCGTGGAGCACGGGCATAGCGAAGTAGCCATATTGCCGCTTGGCCACCGGGGCATAGATCTCCAGTTTGTAATCGAACCCAAACATCAGCCGTGTCCTTGCCCGGTCGCGGATCAGGTTGTCGAACGGCGACAGCAGCGTCGTCCGCGGGCTCCAGTTGCCCGCCTCGAGGCGGTCGAGCAGCGCGAGATCCTCGGTGTGGACGTACCAGGTTGACGGCCACGATCGCTCACTGTCCTTGACCGTCAGCGGCACAATGCGTCCCTGCTTCTCGAGCGTGAGTAGCGCAGACGCGAGATTCGGATAGTGCGACGAAATGAAGTGGTGGCTGATGTCCATGGCGCGGCCCACCCCCAGGGCGCGCAACGAGATTTCCGCCGCCCAGCGGACGATGGCCGGCTCCGACAGCGCCGTCATTGGCGTCCATGGAGGAAGGCACCGCTCTGGGAAATCCCATAGCTTCTGTCCGCCCTGGCGGCCCGCCACCATTAACTTTCCAGATCGCGAGAGGATGGCCAGCATCATGCCAACGTTGCGATTGCCGGTCCATCCGCTCGAATGCCAGCCAACGGTCGAGGCATCCTCGAACGCGCGCGAGGGCAGCGGCCCATGTTCGCGTAATTGACGAAGGATGCTTCGGCGTAGTGCATCGTTAGCCTTCACCCACGCGAGCGCTCTCGTGGTCCAAACCCATTTGCCCGACGCGTAGCTGCGCGTGATCCAGCGGTGAATCGGGTAGTGCTCGGTGAGCACGATCGAGGCGGCATGCGCCCAGGCTTCAAACAGGCGGCGCTCTTCCCAGAGCAACGTGTCGAGGTGTTTCGGTTGGTACGGTCCGACGCGGCTGAAGACGACGAGTTGGTGGCTGGGCGCTACGACGTTGGTGGGATCGAGTTGCAGGCAGCCTAGATCCCGGACGACACCGAGGATCCCGTCAGCGGTCGGCTTGCCCCTCGGTCCCGCCAGCTTCTGGCGCGTGATCGCCAGCCGTCGCGCCGTCGTGGCCGAGATGGTGCGCACCCGACGAAGCTTAGTCAAGGGTTAGAGAAAGCCGCCTCGGGGATTCGAACCCCGGACCGATGGTTTACGAAACCATTGCTCTACCGCTGAGCTAAGGCGGCTCGCCAGCGCTCGGCTATTTTACGGCTCCGAGCCGTCTGACGAACCGGCGGCCACAGCGGCGGGCTCCCGGGCACCCGCCTTGCGCAGGATCAGCTCGCCCTTCTCGGCGTCGACCAGGACGGTGTCACCCTCGCGGAACTTGGCGTCGAGCACTGCCATGGCGAGGGGGTCCTGAATGCGGCGCTGGATGACGCGCTTGAGCGGACGGGCGCCGTAGGCCGGGTCGTAGCCTTCGTTGGCGATCACCTCGAGTGCGGCCGGCGTCAGCTGCAGCGTGATCCGCCGCTCGCCGAGGCGCTTGCGGAGCCGCTCGAGCTGGATGTCGACGATGTGCTTGATCTGATCGCGGGTCAGCGGCTTGAAGATGATGATCTCGTCGACCCGGTTGAGGAACTCGGGGCGGAAGTTGTGCCGCACCGCTTCCAGAACCGCTTTCTGCTTGTCGTCCTCACTCAGCGTCGGGTCCTGCAGGATGTGGCTACCGAGATTCGAGGTCATGATGATGACCGTATTCCGGAAGTCGACGGTGCGACCCTGACCGTCGGTTAGGCGTCCGTCCTCGAGGATCTGCAGCAGGATGTTGAACACGTCCGGGTGCGCCTTCTCGATCTCGTCGAACAGGATGACGCTGTACGGGCGGCGGCGAACCGCCTCGGTAAGCTGACCACCCTCTTCGTAGCCCACGTAACCGGGAGGCGCGCCAACGAGCCGCGCCACCGTGTGTTTCTCCATGTACTCGGACATGTCGATCCGGACCATGGCCTGCTCGGCGTCGAAGAGGAATTCCGCGAGTGCTCGAGCCAGCTCGGTCTTCCCCACCCCGGTCGGTCCGAGGAAGATAAAGGACCCGATCGGTCGATTGGGATCGCTCAGTCCGGCGCGGCCGCGGCGAACCGCGTTGGCGACGGCCATCACGGCCTCGTCCTGGCCGACCACGCGCGCGTGCAGCCGCTCCTCCATCTTGATCAGCTTCTGGACTTCGCCTTCGAGCATCTTCTGTACCGGGATGCCGGTCCAGCGCGACACGATCTTGGCGATGTCCTCTTCGTCGACCTCTTCCTTGAGCAAGCGATGCTCCTTCTGGAGGGCGACGAGCTCGGTGTTCTTGGCCTCGAGGTCCTTCTGAACCTTGGGCACCTCGCCGTACTTCAGGCGAGCAGCCGCTTCGAAATCCGCCATCCGCTCGGCGCGCTCGGCGTCGAGGCGTAGCTGCTCCAGCCGGGCCTTGAGCTCACGGATTTGCTGGATGAGTGCCTTCTCTTGCTGCCACTGCGAGCGCATCACCTTGCTCTGCTCCTGCAGGTTGGCCAGCTCCTTCTCGATCGCGTTGAGGCGATCTTTTGAGGCACGGTCCTGTTCTTTCTTGAGCGCCTGGCGCTCGATCTCGAGTTGCCGAATCTGGCGCTCGAGCTGATCGAGCTCCTGGGGCAGACTGTCGATTTCCATGCGCAGGCTCGAGGCGGCCTCGTCGATCAGGTCGATCGCCTTATCCGGCAAGAAGCGGTCCGTGATATAGCGTTGCGAGAGCACCGCGGCCGCGACGATCGCGGAGTCCGTGATGCGCACGCCGTGATGGACTTCGTATTTTTCCTTCAAGCCACGCAGGATCGAGATGGTGTCCTCGACTGACGGCTCGCCGACGAAGATGGGCTGGAAGCGGCGTTCCAGCGCCGCGTCCTTCTCGATGTACTTCCGGTACTCGTCGAGCGTCGTAGCGCCGACGGCACGAAGCTCGCCGCGAGCCAGCGCCGGCTTCAGCAGGTTGGATGCGTCCATGGCGCCCTCCGCCGCTCCGGCGCCCACCAGCGTGTGGAGCTCGTCGATGAACAGGACGACCTGGCCGTTTGACGACTCGATCTCTTTCAAGACAGCCTTCAACCGGTCCTCGAACTCGCCGCGGTACTTAGTGCCCGCGATCAACGAACCGAGATCGAGCGAATGGACGCGCTTGTCCTTGAGCGACTCGGGCACATCGCCCTGCGCGATGCGCTGAGCAAGCCCCTCGGCGATGGCGGTCTTGCCGACGCCGGCCTCGCCGATCAGCACCGGGTTGTTCTTGGTGCGCCGTGAGAGGACCTGGATGACGCGACGGATCTCCTGCTCGCGGCCGATGACCGGATCGAGCTTGCCCTGACGGGCGAGGGCCGTCAGATCGCGGGTGTACTTTTCGAGTGCCTGGAACTTGGACTCGGGCGAGGCGTCGGTGACCCTGGTCGAGCCGCGCACTTTGGCGAGCGCTTCGAGCACCTTCTCGCGGGTGACGCCGGCCCGTTGCAAAATCTTGGCGCCCTCGCTGTTCGTCTCATCGATGATCGCGAGCAGCAAATGCTCGGTGGAGAGGTACTCATCCTTGAGCCGTTCCATTTCGTTCGAGGCCGAATCCAGCAGGCGACGGAGCCGCGAACCCAGGTAGGTCTCGGCACCGTAGACCTTCGGTAATCGGTCGAGCTGGGCTTTCAGCTCGCCTTCGACTCGCGATGGTTCGACGCCGATCTGCTGCAGGATGGGGCGGACCGTGCCGTCCTGCTGCTGGAGCAAGGCGTACAACAGGTGCTCGGGCGTGATCTCCTGGTGCTGGGCTTCCTGGGCAAGCGACTGCGCCTGCTGGATCGCCTCCTGCGTCTTTTCGGTTAATCGGTCAGGGCGAAACGGCATAGTGTGGGTGTACCCGACCCAGAATATCCCTTAAACGAGCCCGGAGCCAAATGGCGCCCCCACCCTCACCCTCCCCCGCGAGCGGGGGAGGGAAAGAGCAGGGCTCTTGGAAAGTGCGGAGCTTTGTTTAGACCTCTTTGAAGTCGGCGTCGACGACGTCACCGTCGCCGGACTTGCCGGACTGGGGGCCTTCCGTGCCGGTGGCCGACTGGGCTCCAGCGCCGGCGCCCTGCGCCTGGCGGTAGACGGCTTCGCCGATCTTCTGCATGGCGGTCGCCAGCTCCTGGCTGGTTGACCGCATGCGCTCGACGTCGTTGTCCTTGATCGCCTGCTTGACCGGCTCGATCTTGCTCTCGACTTCGGAACGGACGGCAGGGTCGATCTTGTCGCCATTCTCCTGCAGTTGCTTCTCGGCCTGGTAGACCAGGTTATCCGCCTGGTTGCGGGCCTCGACTTCCTCGCGGTGCTTGCGATCCTCCTCGGCGTGCGCCTCGGCGTCCTTCACCATCTTCGAGACCTCGTCCTTGTTCAGGGTGGTGGAGGCGGTAATCGTCACCTTCTGCTCCTTGCCGGTGCCAAGATCCTTGGCCCGCACGTTGAGGATGCCGTTGGCGTCGATGTCGAAGGTCACCTCGACTTGCGGCACGCCGCGCGGTGCCGGCGCAATGCCGTCGAGGTGGAACTTGCCGAGCGTCTTGTTGGCGGCCGCCATCTCGCGCTCGCCCTGCAGGACGTTGATCTCGACCGAGGGTTGGTTGTCCGATGCGGTCGAGAAGATCTGACTCTTCGAGGTCGGGATGGTCGTGTTGCGCTCGATCAGCTTGGTGTTGACGCCACCGAGGGTCTCGAGGCCAAGCGACAGCGGCGTGACATCGAGCAGCAAGACGTCCTTGACCTCGCCCTTGAGCACGCCCGCCTGGATGGCGGCGCCCACGGCGACGACCTCATCCGGGTTGATGCCGCGATGCGGCTCCTTACCGTTGGTCAGCTTCTTGACCAGCTCCTGGATGGCGGGCATGCGGGTCGCGCCACCGACGAGGATTACCTCGTTCAGCTCGGCGGGCGTGAGTCCCGCGTCCTTGAGCGCCGCGGTGAACGGCGCAATCGTCTTTTCCGTGAGGTCAGCCGTCAGCTGCTCGAACTTCGAGCGGGTGATTTTGATGTCGAGGTGCTTGGGCCCGTTCTGATCGGCCGTGATGAACGGGAGGTTGACCTCAGTCTCCATGCGGCTGGAGAGTTCGATCTTGGCCTTCTCCGCGGCCTCGGTCAGACGCTGCAGGGCCTGGCGGTCGGAGCGGAGGTCGATCCCTTGCTCCTTCTTGAACTCGTCGGCGATGTAGTCGACCAGCCGGCGGTCGTAGTCGTCACCGCCGAGGTGGGTGTCGCCGTTGGTCGCCTTGACTTCGAAGACGCCCTCGCCGATCTCCAGTACGGAGACGTCATAGGTGCCGCCGCCGAGGTCGAAGACGAGGATTTTCTCGTTCTCCTTCTTGTCCAGGCCGTAGGCGAGCGCGGCCGCGGTGGGCTCATTGATGATGCGCACCACGTTGAGGCCGGCGATCTCACCGGCGTTCTTGGTCGCCTGCCGCTGCGAGTCGTTGAAGTAGGCGGGCACGGTGATGACCGCATCCGTGACCTTCTCGCCGAGGTAGGCTTCGGCGTCCGTCTTCAGCTTCTGCAGGATCATCGCCGAGATCTGCTCGGGCGTGTAACGCTTCCCCTGGATCTCGACTTCGACCCGGCCGGCACTGCCGGTGACGACCTTGTAAGGCACCATCTTCCGCTCGCGCTCCACCTCATCACCTTTGCGACCCATGAAGCGTTTGATCGAGAAGACGGTGTTCTCGGGGTTGACGGCAGCCTGCCGGCGGGCCAGCTGGCCCACCAGACGTTCGCCGGATTTGGTGAACGCGACGACCGACGGCGTCGTGCGACCGCCTTCCGCGTTCGGAATCACCACCGGTTCGCCGGCTTCCATTACGGCGATAACTGAGTTCGTAGTTCCGAGGTCGATGCCTACGGTCTTTGCCATCTCGAAGTACTCCTTAAAGTAGATGCTGGCCCCAGCGCCCTAGTGCCCGGGCAAGCTGGGCGGTATATACCCTCGGCAATTCGGCGCTAAACGATATGAACCCTAGAATAGTTTCAGGTTATATGCGCACGGTGATCGTGGGCTGCGGACGGGTCGGCTCCAGCCTTGCCCGGCAGCTCAGCCAGGAGGGGGACGACGTGGCTGTGGTGGACTCCAGCGAGGCGGCCTTCAACCGCCTGGGCGAAGACTTTGCCGGCGAGATGGTCTTCGGCTCCGCGGTCGATGAGGACATCCTCCGCCGTGCCGGCACGGATCGCGCCGAGGCCTTCGTGGCGGTGACGAATGCCGACACCACCAATATCATGGCGGCCCAGCTGGCCCAGCATGAGTTCGGAGTCAAGAAGGTCATCTGCCGGATCTACGACCCGGCCCGGGCCGATCTCTACGCCGACCTGGGCATCGAGACCATCTGCCCGACGACCGTCGGCGCTGAGAAGGTCGCGCGCTTCTTCGAGAAGTAGGTGGGCCGCATGACGCCCTACCGCATCACCCGAATCGTCGGCTTCACCTCGCTGGTGTTGGGCGTCCTGATCCTGCTCCGCGACCTGATCGAGGTGCATTCCGTACCCTATGGCATTGCCGGCGTCGGCTTGTTGGCCTTTGGCGCCTGGCGGCTACAAGCGGCGGCGCGGCTTCGCCATTGAGCCTCACGCTCAGCCCGCTCGGCATCACGCTGGCGGTTGCCTTTACCGTCGGCCTGGCCGGCACCCTCGGCTGGATGCTCCGCGTTCCGCCGCCGGCGCCGCGCGGCGCCACGAGCACGGTGCGGTCGGTGGAGTCGATTCGCAAGGTGCTAGTCCCCATCCTCGACCTCGGCGCGTCGGTGCGGGCCGTTGAGCTGGCGGCTCGCCTGAACCAGGGCCACAAAGCCGAAATGTTGATCGTCTACGTGCACGAGATCCCGCTGCAGGCGCCGCTCGCCATGCCCGAGAAAGACCCGCGGATCGAGCGGGCGCTCAACGCGGCCGCGTTCATCGCGACGCAACATGCGATCCAGCCACGCACCAAGGTCAACGTCGCGCGCCAGGCCGGCCACCGCATCGTCGAGATCGCGCGGGAGGAGAACGTAGATCTGATCGTGATGGGGATCAGCCACCAGAACCGGCCGAATGAGAGCCCGCTAGGCCGTGTCGCCGAGCACGTGGTTCGGAATGCGCCCTGCGAGGTGGTCGTCGATCGGGTGCCGCGCCAGAAGATGGCGCTGATCCCGACCGAGATGGACTAGCGCGACAGCAGGGCGTAGACGGTGACCGTCCCGACGGCGTTGTTGAGCCCGTGGAGCAGGACGGTGTTGGTCAGTGAGCCGGTCCACGCATAGACCACGGCGAGCACGATGCCCATGTAGGTGAAGACCGGCAACAGCGCGAAGCTGACGGTGGGGCTCGCATGAGCCAGGCCAAATGCCATCGCGCTCAGCAGCACGGCCGCCCAGAGCGGGAGGCGGCGACGCAACAGTCGGAAGAGCATGCCGCGAAAGAACGCCTCCTCACAGAGGGGCGCCGCGATCGCTGTCACCAGCAAGGCGAGCACCAGGATGCCGAGGCCGTGCGGATGCTGAATGAAGAGCTGGCGGGAGTTGCCCGGAACCACGTGGCCGCCATTCAAGGCCGCGGAGGAAAGCGCGGTGACCACGGCGATGCCGATGTACCAGGGAACCACCAGCGCCAGCGTCAGGACCAGGTCCCGCGGCGTTGGCCAGTGCAACCCGAAGAAGGCCAGGGGTGACCCCAATCGCCGGAGCGCGACAGCGATCCCGGCGCCGAAGGCGAGGTAGATGGCGAGTGTCGCGCTCAGCGCAATCGTCTCGAGGTTGGCGCGATAGAAGAAATGGTCCAGGCGGGCCAGCGCGACGACCGCGGCGAACACCAGGATGACGCCCAGGATGGTGAAGACGAGCACCGGGAGAAGGTCGAGCCAGCGCAGTTGCGGCTGGGCGCGGGGCGCAGGAGCTACGTCTTCCATCGATCAATTATCCGCAGGCCGGTTTGAGTTAGCTGGCGGTCCGCTGGCTTAGCCGATCGCCGTAGGGTAGGCCGAGCGTCGCACGGATCTCGAGGCTGAGGCGGCTGAGGGCCACCTTCGACTTCAGGAAATAGCGCTGGACGTTGGGAGCGGCGTGCCACCAGACGTTGTCCTCCGGCATGGTATTGCTCAGGATCCAGATCGGAATCGCACCGGACACCGGATCACCGGCCCAGCGCTCGACGAGTTCCCGGCCGTCGAGGTCCGGCAGCTTGAGGTCGACGAGGATGAGGGCTGGCACGCGGTCGCGTACAAAGGCATCGGCCTCCGCTCCGTTGCGGGCGTGCTCGACGGGAATTCCGTCACGGCGAAGCTGTAACACATACAGGGCCGCAACGTCCGCATCGTCCTCGATGAGCAGGACCCGCCGCTCCCTCGCCACACCAGCGACACTAGGAGAGCAAGCTTGCGAAAGGCGTTGCGTCAGCCGGAAACCAGCCGGCTGATTAGGCCGCAGGCCGCATCCGATTCCGCGCCGTGCGGTAGGCGTCGTAGGCGCAGAATGCCCACAATCCCAGTCCGCCGATGTCGAGCGGAATCCCGAGCGCGGCTCCGACGACGGTTAGATCGAGCTCGGTGCCGATCACGAGCGGTCCGAGGATGGCGGCGAAGAAGGCCAGACCCTTGATCGGTGCGCCCGCATACCAGTGTCCGAGGCCGGGAATGATCGACAGGCGCGCGGCGCGCCCCGGACTGATCGGTCGCTGCTTCGCAAACCGCCGGGTGCCGTCGATAATCTCGCCTTGGACCGGCTGCACCTTGAGCTGGGCGCCGCAATGCGGACAGAAGAGTGCCTCGGCCGCCACCGGCTGCTCACAGCGCGGACACGTCTGCATGCAGCAAGCGTACTAGCATTACCGACGGTGCCGGCACCCGAAATGTCTGCGGTTTCGATCACGATCCGGATCCAGGATGGGATCGCTCGGATCACGCTGAATCGACCACCACTGAATGTGCTCGACATCGAGATGCTGCGACGGCTCAATGAGGCGCTGCGCGAATGCGACGCAACCGCGATCCGGGTCGTCGTGCTCAGCAGCGCCCTTCCCCGCGGGTTTTCCGCCGGCGTCGAGGTGCGGGATCATCGCGCCGCCCGGCTGGAGGCGATGCTCTCTGAAGTCCGGGAAAATGCGCGCCTCCTGCTGACCCTGAAGCCGCTGACGATCGCCGCGGTTCATGGGTCGACGCTGGGCGGCGGGGCGGAGATCGCCCTGCTTTGCGACCTCGTGCTGGCCGCCGACGACACCGTGTTCGGCTTCCCGGAAATCAAGCTCGGTGCCTTCCCACCGGTGGCAGCCGCCGCCTTGCCGGAGATCTGCGGCGCTCCGCGGGCCATGCGGCTGTTGCTCGGCGAGGCCATAACCGCCGACGTCGCCGAAGCGGCAGGGCTCGTGACTCAGGTCGTGCCCGCGGCACAACTCACGGAGCGCGTCGATCGCCTGGCGACCGACCTGGCGGCTCGCAGTGGAGTGGCCCTTCACGCCCTCACCAGCGCGACCCGTGGACAGCGAGCCCCGGCGCTGCTGCAACGGCTCGATGCCGCAATCGCGACCTACCGCGCCACGGTTGGTCCCTCGCGCGACGCCGCGGAAGGAATCAGCGCGTTCTTGGAGAAACGAGCCCCCGCATGGACCCACCGCTGACCAGCAAGCGGCGCTCACTGGCAGAGGCGATCCGCGAGCAGGTCCATGACGGCGATGCGGTCGCGCTCGGACTGGCACTCGAATCTGGCATTCCGTTCGCCGCCGTGCACGAGATCATCCGCCAGCGGCGAAAGGATCTGACGCTCATCGGGCCGATCTCGGACATGGCCTTCGATCAGCTGATCGCGGCCGGCACGGTGGCGAAGGTAATCGCGGCCTGGGTGGGCAATGTCGCCGGTGGATCGGGCTACGGTTTTCGTCGCGCCTACGAGCAGGGCCAGCCGCGTCGGATCGTGATGGAAGACCACTCGAACTTCACGGTCGGGCTGGCGCTCAAGGCGGCGGCCATGGGTCTCCCCTTCCTGCCGACCTTCACCGGGATCGGTGGTGACATCGTGCGGGGCCATCCTCGCATTCGGCCGATCGAGGATCCCTTCGGTGGAGCGGGCCTGCTGGCCGTCGGCGCGCTCAAGCCGGACGTCGCCATCGTGCACGTCCAGCGCACGGATGCCTCCGGCAATGCGCATCTCTGGGGTAATCTCGGCCTCACGGTCGAGGCCGCCTATGCGGCGCGTCGCACTATCGTCGTCTGCGAGGAGATCGTCCCCGATGACGTGATCCGCAGCGATCCTAACCGCACCATGATCCCAGGTTTTCTCGTCACCGCCGTCGTCGAGGAGCCCGGCGGGGCGCTGCCCTCGTCGGTACAGGGCTACTGGCGACGCGACTTCGAGACCTTTCTCCGTTATCACCAGCTCTCAAAAACCGCGCCGGGATATCAGTCCTGGCTCAAGGAATGGGTGCTCGACCTCCCCGATCGGCCCGCCTACCTGCGCCACATGGGCGACGCCGCCGTCCAGCGTCTGCGGGTGAGCGATCGCCGTCTTGCCGCCGCGGCAAACTTCGCGCCATGATCGCGAGCTACACCCGCAAGGAGCTGATGGTGGTGGCGGCCGCCCGCGAGATCCGTGATGGCGAGGTGGTCTTCGTCGGGATGCGACTCCCGCTCCTTGGCTTCGGCTTGGCCAAGGCCACCCACGCCCCGACCGCGGTCGGCCTGTTCGAGAACGGCGTCATCCGCGATCGGCCCGCCGAGGCCTTCATCTACACCATGGGCGATCCGCCCAATATCGTCGGGGCGATCGCCTGCCTTGGACTCAACGACGTGATGAGCCTGCTGCAGCAGGGGCGGGTCGACGTCGGCTTCATCGGCGGCGCGGAGATCGACCCCTACGGCAACCTCAACACCACCCGGACGAGCGGCAGCGGCTCAATGGTCCGTCTTCCGGGGAGCGGCGGCGGCGGCGATATCGCCTCGCTGGCGGGACGAACGGTCTTGATCATGGAGCACGAGCCGCGCCGTTTTCGCGAGCGCGTCGACTACATCACCTCACCTGGGCATTTCCCCGGCCGTCGCCAGGGTGGTCCCGCCACCCTGATCACGACGCTCGGCGTGTTCGACCTTTCCCGCGGACAGGTGCGCGCGGTCAGCTTGCATCCGGGCGTCACCCCCGCGCAGGTACGAGAGGCGACCGGCTTCGCCATTGCCGTCGACGACTCGGTCCCGGCAACGACCCCGCCTTCCACGGATGAGCTCGCTTATATCCGTCACGCCGATCCGGAGGGATTCTGGACCCGCGAGCGAAGAGAGGGCGAATGACAGGCCCCCCTGTCTGGTCACCGACCGATCAGCAGGCACGCGAGAGCCGGCTCTGGCGGTTTGTGCACCAGCTCGGGTGCGCCAGCTACCCGGAGCTCTGTCAGCGCGCGGCGAAGAACCCGCCCTGGTTCTGGGATGCCCTGGTCAAGGACCTCGGCATCGTCTGGTCGACGCCATATCGCGAGGTGATGGACACCTCACCAGGCATTCCCCTGACCCGGTGGTTCCCGGGCGGACTGTTGAACGCGTATGCGTCTGCCGTCGTCCGGTATCGGCGGTCGGATCCCGGCCGTCTCGCCATCATCGGCGAGACCGAGGCGGGGACCTCGAGGCAGCTGACCTATGCGCAACTCGATGAGGCGGTCGAGCGAGTCGCGGCCGGTCTGCGCGAAATCGGCGTCGGGCGCGGGGTCGCGGTCGGGCTCTACCTGCCGCTGGTCATCGAGAATGCCGTGGCCTTGCTGGCCTGCACCAAGCTGGGCGCCGTCGCCGTGCCGCTGTTTAGCGGTTTCGGCGCGGAAGCGATCCGTCAGCGATTATCCGACGCGGATGCGCGCGTCCTGATCACGGCGGATGCCGCCGTGCGGCGCGGCCGGCCGGTCTTGATGAAGCCGATCGCCGTGGAGGCAGCTGCCGGACTGCCGCACCTCGAGCGGCTGGTCGTGGTCAAGTGCGCCGGTGTCGATACCGCGACGGATGATGGCCGGGAGGTCGCGTGGGAGGACATCGAGCAACCGGCGCGGCCGCCGGTGCCAACGGAGGCGATGCGGCCGGACGAACCCTTGTTGCTCCTCTACACCTCGGGCACGACGGGCCGCCCGAAGGGCACCGTCCATGGGCACGCCGGTCTCCCGA
>Ga0207646_10003560_pt1 | contig 17493 bp, 16 predicted proteins | sample KBSK5502metaG_FD_184343 | JGI IMG/M metagenome (GOLD analysis project Ga0207646, IMG submission 184343) | Corn, switchgrass and miscanthus rhizosphere microbial communities from Kellogg Biological Station, Michigan, USA - KBS K5-50-2 metaG... | ecosystem: Host-associated > Plants > Roots >... | reverse complement strand
TGATCGCCCGAGCGCTGCGGCCGCCGCAAAAAAGGCGTTCATCACCACGCGCATCGGCGACATGGGATTCTTTCTCGGAATCCTCTGGCTCTATCACCGCAGCGGCACATTACTTTTTTATGATGGCGGCCGTGGTTGTCTTGAAAATGCCAGCCTGCTCGCGCTTGGCGCCAGCGCCACGTTTATCGCGCTTTTGATTTTTTGCGGCGCGGTCGGCAAGTCTGGACAATTTCCGCTTCACGTCTGGTTGCCGGACGCGATGGAAGGTCCGACGCCGGTCAGCGCGTTGATCCACGCCGCGACAATGGTCGCGGCCGGAGTATTTCTCGTCGCCCGGGTCTATCCAATTTTTTCGGTCGGCGCCATCAACGGCGTGACACCTTCGCTCACGGTCGTGGTTTGGATCGGTGTCGTCACCGGCTTAATGGCGGCGCTGATCGCGGTCGCGCAATCCGATATCAAACGCATTCTCGCTTACTCCACGGTTTCGCAGCTGGGTCTGATGATGGTTTCGCTCGGCGTTGGGGGCGTCGCTGCCGGCATCATGCACCTGCTCGCGCACGGATTTTTCAAAGCCCTCCTCTTTCTCGGCGCCGGTTCGGTCATTCATGGGCTGCATCATGAGCAGGACATTCGCAAAATGGGCGGCCTGCGCGGGCTGATGCCAGTGACGTTCATGACCTACGCGGTCGGAATGATGGCGCTCAGCGGGGTCCCCTTCTTTTTTTCAGGTGGCTGGACGAAAGAAGAAATTCTGCACGCGACGTCGCACTGGCCGCGCTCGCACTTGCCGTACTATCTCCTGTTGCTCGGCGTCATTTTGACTGCGCTCTACATGACGCGGCAGATCATTTTCGTTTTCTTCGGCGGGCGACGCTCAGGTTCGGAGCAAGCGCACGAAAGTCCAAGCGTAATGACGCTGCCCCTGATCGTGCTCGCGATTTGTGCAATTCTTTTCAGCGTCGTTCTCACTCCGGCCTGGCCTTGGCTTGGAAATTATTTAACAGGACGTCCGGCGCGCTTCGACCCACATCTTTTAATTCAGCCGACGATTATCATCTCGCTTGCGCTCGTTGGCGCGGGTGTATCGCTTGGGATCTGGATCTATCGGCGCGCTGGTGAAACCGATGCGCTCCAACACGCGCAACCGGCGCTCTTTCGTTTTCTCGAAAACAAAATGTGGATCGACGAGATTTACGAGCGCACCGTCGTCGCCCTCTCTGCTATTTTAGCGCGACTTTCCGACTGGCTGGATCGCAATGTCTGGGACGGTCTCGTTCAAGACATCGGCAGGATCGGACAATTTTTTGGCCGCGTCACAACCAGTGCCGACGAGCGTGTAATCAACGCCGGCGTGGATGAAGGTACCAGCGGCGCGCAGGGATTGGGGCTTTTGATGTCCCGCTGGCACTCGGGGCAAATTCAAACTTATCTCGGCGCGGTCGCTCTCGGCATGCTCGCGCTCGTTCTTCTTTACGCATGGTTGGGTTAATCAGCGCGCTCATTCTTATTCCGCTGGCCGGCGCGGTCGCGCTTTACATCGGCCAGCCAAAAAACGCGCGCACGGTTGCGCTCATCTTTGACGCGCTCTCTGCATTTTATGCCCTGATGCTTTGGCAAAAATTTGATGCCACGGCGCCTGGTTTGCAGCTCGTCGAGCGCCACGTCTGGATTCCATCGATCGGCGCCGAATATTTGGTTGGCGTCGATGGTCTGAGCCTGCTTCTCGTTTTGCTGACGTCGCTCGTTTTTCCGTTCGCCTTTTCCGCGCAGTCCCGCTCCGCGGGAGAACGCGGCGCGTGTGCGCTCATGCTCGTGATGCAGGCCGCGCTCTACGGCACGTTCACCGCCCAGAATTTTGTTCTCTGGTTTTTGTTTTACGAGATGAGCCTGGTTCCGGCGTTTCTGCTTATCAAAATTTACGGCGGCGAAAATCGCGATTACGCGGCCGTGAAATTTTTCGTTTACACATTTCTCGGCAGCGTCGCCATGCTGCTGGCGTTTCTCGGAATTTATTTTACCAAGGGAACGTTCGATTTTGTGGCGCTGGCTGGTCTCGGCAAAAGCGGATTGCTCGCCGGCAAACTTCAATGGCTCGCCTTCGCCGGAATTTTCCTCGGGCTCGCGGTCAAAGTTCCACTTTTTCCATTTCACACCTGGTTGCCTGACGCTTATCAAACGGCTCCGACTGGTGTGTCGATGGTGTTGACCGGCGCCCTGTCGAAAATGGGCGTTTACGGTTTCATCCGACTGCTGGTGCCGCTTTTCCCGAACGAAATAAAGATCGCCGGGCCGTGGCTGCTCGCGCTGGTGGTTTGCTCGATTGTTTTCGCGCCGCTCGCGGCCTGGGCGCAACGCGACCTCAAACGAATGGTCGCGTATCTCTCGATCAACCATCTCGGTTACTGCCTGCTTGGTCTCTTCGCCATCACGGCAAGATCGACATCTTCCTTGATCGATATGCACGCGGCGTTGAGCGGCGTGTTTCTTCAAATTTTCAACCACGGCGTCACTGCTGCGGCGCTTTTCTATTTCGTCGGTTTGCTGGAGCAACGGCGCGGCCTGCGCGGTATCGATGATTTCGGCGGCCTGATGCAACGCACGCCGTTGCTTTGCGGTTGGATGAGCATCGCCATGTTCTCTTCGTTAGGCTTGCCGGGGCTCAACGGTTTCATCGGCGAATTTTTAATTTTCAAAGGCTCGTTTGCGGTTGCCGCTTCGTTTACCGCCATCGCGGTTCTCGGTCTCCTTTTTACTGCCGTGACTTTCATGCGCGCGATGCAATCGCTCTTCAGCGGTCCCCTCGCCGAAAGTTGCAGCGGTTTCTCCGATCTCATCCGCAGCGAAAAGTTTGTCATCGTCCCGGTCACGCTTCTGATGTTCGCCGTCGGCATCTCGCCGCAATTCGTCTTCAACATCTTCAACGCAACCGTCGTTCAAATGGCGCGTTTGTTCGCGTGAACGCGTCATGATTGCCTGGACGATTTACATCACGTTCGCCGGCGCGGTTGTGCTGCTCGTTCTCCCGCGCGGTTTCGCCCACTGGATCGCGCTCGTTACCGCTATCGCCGGCTTCGCCATCAGCTTGGCGACATTTTTCTGCGACGATATCGATCTTACGCATTTCACAACTGTTGTCCGCGTTCCGTGGGTGCCAGCGCTCGGGATGAATTATCATCTCGCCCTCGATGGGATCAGTTTGACTCTCGTTCTGGTGACCGGCATTGCCGCCGTCAGTGCGGTGCTCTTTTCCTGGGACGTCGATCAACGGCAGAACGAGTTCTTCTTTTGGCTCTTGCTCGTAGTCGGCGGCTCCTACGGCGTCTTCCTCAGTGCCGATCTCTTCCTGCTCTTTCTTTTTTACGAACTCGTCATCGTCCCCAAATATTTTCTGATCGCGATCTTCGGTTCGACCAACAAGGAATACGGCGCGATGAAGCTGACGCTCTATTCGTTTTTTGGCGGTGCGCTCGTTTTTCTTGGGATCATTGCCATTTATGTCAGCGGCGGTTCGCTCGACGTAAATCAACTAGCGCAATTTCAATTTACGCCGCAGCTGCAATCGTGGGCGTTTCCGGTTTTGTTCCTCGGATTCGCCGTTCTTGCCGGTATTTGGCCGTTGCACACTTGGGCGCCGACCGGTCACGTCGCCGCGCCGACCGCGGGTTCGATGTTACTGGCCGGTATCGTCATGAAACTCGGCGCCTACGCCGCTTTGCGCGTGGCGATGAATCTTTTTCCGCAGGGTTTCCAAATGTGGCGGACTTGGATTGCAGTCCTTGCCGTCGTCGGAATTGTTTACGCCGCGGCGGTCGCGTTACGTCAACGCGACCTGAAATTTGTGATCGGCTACTCCAGTGTGAGCCATATGGGTTTTGTGTTGCTTGGATTTGCGACGGCCAACGTCTTCGGCGTTTCCGGATCGGTTCTGCAAATGTTTTCCCACGGCGTGATCGGCGCCCTCCTCTTCGCCGTTGCCGGACGAATGATTTATCGGCGCACGCACACGCGCGAGCTCGACGCGCTTTCGGGAATGAATCTCAGCCGCGCGTTACCGTTTGCCGCGTTTGCGTTTGTCATCGCGTCAGCTGCGTCAATGGGCATTCCGGGCTTCAGCGGATTCGCCGCGGAGATAACGATTCTTATCGGCGCATGGAAAAGTTATCCGCTCGCGGTCTGGATTACCGGCATCGGCATGGTCCTGGTCGCGGCATTCACACTCCGCGCGTTGAAGCGTTCCTTCTTCGACGTCGATCTTGCTACCGCCAGCGCCGCGCCACCTGAAATGGAACCGATCACGATTCCCGAAAAACTTGGCGCCGGTCTGCTTATGTTCGCCACGCTGGCCGTTGGACTTTATCCCAAATTCTTGCTCGATCGCATCCAGCCGGCGGTCGAAGCGATGCGGTTTCTGAAATGAGCTACCTCGAACTTCTTAAGCTCGCCGCGCCCGAAACGATCGTTGTCGTGACCGCGCTCGCGGTTCTGACGATCGGTTTAACTACCACGCGCGCGAGAGGGTTGTGCCCCATTGTTGCGGCGCTGGGAATCGCGACCGCAATCGCCACACCGCTCGTGCTGCCACTGCACGCAAATTTGTTTGGCGGCATGCTCGTGATTTCGCCGCTCAATTCGCTCTTCAAAATTATTTGTCTCGTCCTCGCGCTCGTTACGGTTCCGCTTGCGTCCTCGGAAAAATCCCTGCGCAATCCTGGCGAATATATAGCTGTGCTTCTGCTCGGCGCGGTTGGATTAATGCTGCTCGTCGGGAGCGAAGAGCTCCTCATGATCTTCATCGGACTCGAGCTGCTCGGGTTGTCGCTTTATGTGATGGCGGCTTTCGACAAGAGCGACGTCCGCTCGGCCGAAGCCGGTCTGAAATATTTTCTTTTCGGCAGCACTGCGAGCGCGTTCACGCTTTTTGGCATCAGTTTCGTCTACGGCATGTCGGGAACGACCGCACTGGCCGCGATCGGGCTGAAATTGGCGGCCGGTCCAGTCCAACCCCTTCTCGCCGTCGGCATCGTGATGACACTGATCGGCTTTGCATTCAAAATCGCCGCCGCGCCATTTCATCTTTGGGCGCCGGACGCTTACCAGGGCGCGCCGATTCCGAGCGCCGCTTTTATCGCTTCCGGCTCGAAAGTCGCTTCATTCGTGGTGCTTGGGAAAATCGTGCTGGTTGGTTTTGCACCCGCTCGTGGAAGCGCCGACTGGCATGCGATGCTCGCCGGTTGGTCGCCGGTGCTTGCCGTCCTCGCTGCCTTGTCGATCTTGCTCGGCAATTTCGTGGCCCTGGCGCAAACGAATGTGCGTCGCTTGCTCGCCTACTCGGCCGTCGCGCATGGTGGCTACACTTTGCTCGGAATTATCGCCGGCGGGCGCGACGGATTTTCAGCGACCCTGTTTTATACCAGCATCTACGCTGTCACTCTCGTCGGCGCGTTCGCTATCATCGGCGTGGTTCGCCGCGAAAGTGGCGGCGACGATTTACAAAATTTCTCCGGACTGGTCGCGCGGTCGCCGTTCCTCGCCGGCTCGATGTCGATCTTCCTTCTGTCGCTCGCCGGTCTGCCACCGTTAGCGGGATTTTTTGGGAAATTCTATCTTTTCAGCGCGGCCTTTCGCGCCGGAGGAAATCACGGGTTGCTCTGGCTGGTCGCCGTTGCGCTCTTCGGAAGCTTCGTCTCGCTCTACTATTACCTGATTGTTCTCAAGGTGATCTTCGTGGGCAAAAAGCCCGAAACCATCACTTCTGGATACGCGTCTGACCTTTTTTCGCGAATCACCGTGACCGTTCTCGCCGCCGCCGTTCTCTTTCTCGGGATCATGCCGCAAACATTGGCCGCGCGAATCTTTGCTTCCCTGCCTTAAAAAAATCTCGTTTTGGCTAAAAAAATGCGTGATCAATCCTTGAAAATCACGTTAATACATTTTCCGTGCATCGACAGCGCACAAAGCAGGTCGCGAACGTTGATCACATGAAGGCGGGTCCGATCAGCGAATTCATCGACCGGCATTACCGCCACTTCAACGCCGCAGTGGTCAAAGACGCCGCCGATGCTTACATCGCGCACGTCAATGGCGGCGGCAAAATGATGATCACTCTCGCCGGGGCGATGAGCACGGCCGAGCTCGGCGTGTCCCTCGCCGAGATGATCCGTCAGGACAAAGTCCACTCCATCACCTGCACGGGCGCGAATTTAGAAGAGGACCTGTTCAATCTGGTCGCGCGAACCAAGTACGAGCGCCTCCCCAACTACCGCGAGCTGAGTCCACAGCAGGAAGAAGCGCTCTTAAATCGCCATCTCAATCGCGTTACCGACACGTGCATTCCCGAGGAAGAGGCCATCCGTCGGATCGAACGGATCGTGATCGATGAATGGGTTTCGGCCGCGAAAAAGAAGGAGAGGAAATTCCCACACGAGTTTCTATTCAAGATTTTGCGCGAATGCCGGCTCAAGCAATTCTACGAAATCGACCCGGCTGACAGTTGGATGATGGCCGCGGCCCAAAAAAATCTGCCGATGGTCGTGCCCGGCTGGGAGGATTCAACTTTGGGAAATATTTACGCCGCCCGCTGCATCACCGGCCACATTAGCGCTGTCCACACCGTCCGATCCGGTATCGAATACATGATGGAGTTGGTCGACTGGTACCGGCGGGAATCCAAGAATTCATCCATCGGCTTCTTTCAAATCGGCGGCGGCATCGCGGGCGATTTCCCGATTTGCGTTGTGCCGCTGCTGAATCAGGACCTCGTCACCGAGCAGGTGGCCGAGTGGGGTTATTTCTGCCAGATTAGCGATTCCACCACCAGTTTCGGATCGTATTCCGGCGCGGTCCCGAACGAAAAAATCACCTGGGGCAAACTCCGCGCCAGCACCCCGCGTTTTATCATAGAATCGGATGCGACGATCGTCGCCCCGCTGATTTTTGCCAAGGTCCTGGGTTGGTAGTTCGCACTCACCATTGCTTCCTGCGCCGTAGCTTTAGCGAAGGCGGGTCGCGCCATTGAGCTTCGCCAAAGTTCTCGGCTGGTAACCTACGGTTTGTCATGTCGAGCGAAGTCGAGACATCTCTTACTATTTTCGAACCTGACTGCTGACATCTGTCTTCCTTGGCTCGCCGTAGTCTTGGCGAAGGCGGCTACTTTCTGCTTCCTAATTTCTAATTTCTTTGGACAATCGGTGGCATGAAAACTTCCCTGATTGTAACCGTGTTTATTACAGCGATTGCGCTCGCTGTCTCCTCGTTCGCTCAAAGTTCGCCGGCCCCGGGCGGTAAGGTCGCCAATAGCGGTCAAGTGGCCGTCCCCGCAAATCCGGCCACTGGACAGCCGAATCCCGCCGACATGATGAAACAGATGATGGAAATGTCGAAACTGAATGAGAATCATAAACTTCTCTCGAGCCTCGACGGCAACTGGGATTACACCATCAAGTTCTGGATGAATCCCGATCCCAACGCCAAGCCGCAGGAGTCCAAAGGCAGCGCGACCCGCAAATCGGTCATGGGCGGCCGCTACGTGATGATGGATGTGAGCGGCAAAATGCAGATGCCGGGCGAAGACGGAAAAATGAAAGATATGCAATTCAAAGGCATGGGTCTGGAGGGCTACGACAACGTGAAAAAGAAATTCGTCGCTTCCTGGATCGACAATATGGGCACGGGGATCGAATTTTCCGAAGGCACCTACGATCCGGCGACAAAGTCGTTTACCTACACTGCCGAGATGGAACCAGTCCCGGGAATGAAAACATCAGTCCGCGAAGTGATCAAAATTGCCGACAACAATCACATGAGTCTCGAGTGGTACGAGAACCAGGGCGGCCAGGAAAAGAAGACCATGGAGATTAACTACACGAAGAAGAAGTAACGTCGTTTTTCCAATAAATAATCTTTAACGAAGCGCTCGCGGACTTGTTCGCGGGCGCTTTTTTATTCTGCCAGTCCGGCTCGGACTCAATCGGAAGACATGACAAACCGATTACCTTCGCTGTCCTTGAACATTGCGTAGGTGCCCCACGGTTCTTTTTGAGGCGAACTTTCGAATTCGACTCCGCGTTTTTTTAATTCCTCGTATGTCTTCTGAATGTCATCGCATGCGTAGGACATGTTCATGAACGACCCGATTCGCTTTTGGTCTCCTGCTGGCGTGAATAAGACCACTCGCGTCTCCGCTTTCGGCACCCGCAACTCGATCCAGCGCTGTTTCTCATCGAACGGCTGGTCGGTGATGATTGTGAACCCGAGCTTCTCGGTGTAAAAATCTAGTGCCCGATTTTGGTCCGCGACCGGGATGCTGACGAACTTGATTTGCTTGATCATGATGGCGCAAAACTAATTCGGTCTCGCTTTGTCCGTCCAGCGAACAACGGCGCATCGCGCAAAAACCGCTGTCCATTTAAAAGTATAGCTGATATTGAGTGGAATGATCGCTACCTGCCGCGCCATAGCCTTGCCCGGAGGCGGGTCCATTTATCGGTATACCTGCCAAATTTTCCCTCTCAACTTCTCATGCCTCGATTTAAAGAAACAATTCCAGTCGACGACTACGTGCTCGATGTCCTGATGCGCGATCTCGTTGGGCACGATCAGCAACCGGCCGCGTATCTCGTTTACTTGCATCTCTATCGTCAGGCCGTGCGCGATAAGTGGAAACCGGTTTCAGCAAGTTTGCGTACGCTCGCGGATGCGACCGGCCTCTCGAAAAGCGCAGTGCAGACAGCGCTGGAGAAATTGCGTCGCCGGGAGCTGATCGCTTCCACCAGCGAACATTCCACCGCCGTCCCGCGTCACCGCGTTCTCCGCCATTGGCGCAAGTGATCTCTTTTTCTACTTTCCGATGTGGACACATTTTCCGTTTTCTTTCTCGCGCAAGGCGAACAATCCGCTGACTCTGTCATGGATCGCCTCACCGCATTCATCGGCGGCGCGACCCGCACGATCGACTTTGCCGTCTACGACATGCGGTTTAGCGATCGATTGAAAACCGCGCTCAGTTCGACTTTACGCGAGCGCGCGGACGCCGGCGTCCAAATTCGCTTTTGTTATGACGGCGACAAACCGATTCAGCCAAATGTCGCTGCCGGTCAGGACCCCGCGCCCGCCGGCACGAGCGCATTCGTCCAGTCGTTAGGCTATCCCTGGCGCCGGATCGCTGGAATGAAACTGATGCACAACAAATTCATCGTCCGGGATGGGCAATCGGTCTGGACCGGCTCAACCAATCTGACCGACGACGCTTTCACTTTGATGGAAAACAACATTGTTGCCGTCGATTCCGCGCCGCTGGCCGGTTATTACGCCGAAGAATTCGAGCAGCTTTGGGAAAAGGAAAACTTCGATAACACCGGCGAAATACAAACCGTGCCGGTGCCAATCACGTTTTCGGATCAACCCGGCACGGCTCGAGTAATGTTCTCTCCGGGCTGCGGCCAGGAAATCGATTCCGAGATCGCCCAACGCGTTCGAGCGGCACGACGTCGCGTCCGCATCTGCAGTTTGCTGATCAATTCAGGCACACTTATCGGCGAACTCGTGAATCTGCTGCGGGCGAGTCGCGTGAAAGTCGATGGAATCTACGATCGAACGCAAATGGAGGAGGTCTACCGGCAATGGCAGGACGTTCCCTCAAATCGCTGGAAGATTGGCGCGCTCAGCGATATCACCGAGCGGGCCGGTTTGGTCGGAAAAAACTCTACGCCTTACACACCAACCAGCACGCACGATTTCATGCACAACAAGGTCCTGGTCATCGACGACACGGTGATCACCGGTTCCTACAACTTCTCCCGCAGCGCCGAATTCAACGCCGAGAACATTCTGTTCATCGAAAGCCCACCGCTCGCCGAAACCTACAGCGCCTACATCGACCACCTGATCCAGAAATACCGCGACTCAAAATAAAATGAAAGTTTCTGCACCAGACGATGAATTATGATTCATGACTCGTCGATCGTCTTGCCGCATGTTCGCGCCATTCTGCCTCCTCTCCCTTGCTCGGGAGAGGATTGAGGTGAGGGTGCATTTCTTACTTCTTAACTTTTACTTCCTACTTCTTTTGTAGCCCGTGCCTGAAACTGTAACGCCAGTCCGGTCGCAGACTCGCCGTGGAGCGCTCGGAGTCGACCCGCGCTTTCAAGATCGTGAACGCCAGCCGGGTCTCGATCTTCTCCGCGCGCTCGCCATCATTGTCGTCGTTATTTACCACGCCGCGCTATTCGGATTCAAATTGCCCGGCTCCGTCGATCGCTTCGGGTGGATCGGTGTCGACCTTTTCTTTGTCCTCAGCGGATATCTGATCGGCGGCCAACTCCTCGCGCCGCTCGCACGCGGTCAGCGGATCAACCTCGGCCGTTTCTTTGCTCGCCGCGCCTTGCGGATCATGCCGGCCTATTTCGTCGTCCTCGCCGTCTATTTTTTGTTGCCGTCATGGCGCGAGTATCCGGAGATCTATCCGTTGTGGAAATTTCTCCTGTCCGTGCAAAACATCGGCCTCCACGGCGGCACCGCCTTCTCGCACGCGTGGTCGCTCGCGGTCGAAGATCAGTTTTATCTCACGTTGCCATTGATTTTAATTTTGATCAGTCGCTGGCCGCGCGCGGTGATCATCATCCCTTGCGTCATCGTTCTCGGTGGGATTGTGCTTCGTACATTTCTGGCCTGGCAGAACTTGGCTGAGACCGGCGTTTCCTTCCGCGGATTTCAAGTTTGGATTTATTATCCGACCTGGACCCGGCTCGATCCGCTTGTCTTCGGCGTTGCTCTGGCCGCGATCGAAAAATTCCGTCCGCAGTGGTGGCAACGGCTCATTAACTGCGCGCCCTGGCTGTGGCTGCCCTGGCTCGCGCTCATCGTTTATGCGCTTTATTTGGGAGAAGGCGATTACATCAACTTTGCCGCCAGTGTCTGGCAATTTCCATTGCTCGCCCTCGGCATGGCAGCGCTCCTTGTTTGCGCACTCAGCCCGCGCCTGCCGTTTCGTCGGGTTGCAATTCCAGGCGCCGCATTCGTGGCCAGCATCGCTTACAGCGCGTACCTGATTCAGAAGCTCGTCATTCACTTCGTCGCGCAATTTTGCACAACTCGCAACATCGCGCCCACGTCTGCGCCCGCTCTCGTCAGTGTCGAAATCTGCGTTTACGCCGTCGCCACAATTCTCTTCCTCGCCGTCGAGCGTCCATTCTTGCAACTGCGTCATCGTATTGCGCGGCGCGAACAACTTTCAGTCCGGTAAATTCTGTTAATTCTGTTAATCCTGTCTCTCTCCCTCAGAGCCAGCGGCGCACTTCGCGTTTCAATTCCAGATAAGGTTCGCCGAATTTTGCGGTGAGATATCTCTCTTCCCGCAGGATCACTCCGTAATGCATGATCAAGGCCAGGGGAACGACGAACAGCAGGGTGATCCAGTCGTTCAGAAAAAATCCGAGTGCGACCTGCAGTAAACAAAGTGCCAGGTACATCGGGTTACGGGTGAAGCGATACGGCCCGTCCCGCACAATCGTTAACGCGGGTTCGGCTGGGTTCACATTTGTCCCTGCTTTTTTCATCGTCACCAGAGCCGACAGCGCGAGCGTCGGCGCCAAAATCACGAGAACAATTCCGCAAACCAGACACGCGCCGTAACTCATGATCGGTAACCGGACCACGAAGAAGTGAACCAGCGCGCTGATCACCACGCTCACCAGCCAGATCAATGGAGGGAACGCAATCACCCCAGGGTTATCCGATGATGTATCTGAGGAATTTCTCACCTGAGTTAACCGCGGATCACACGGATATCACCGATAAGATCAAAAATAGGATTTCCATTTTATCCGTTTGATCAGCGTAATCCGTGGTTACCTGACCGGCTCTTCCTCTTTCGATCGCCACGCTGAAATTTTGCCAAATAAATCGCGCGTTGCCGCCGCGATGTCTTCCGCTTTCGATACGCCGCTGTCGATCAACGCGCGTCCTGTGGCCTCCCAGATTTTCCGCACCACGAGCGCGCCGTTTTCGCGCACGATCCGGCCGAGATGCTGGACAGCGGCAGCGGTTGCAGATTTACGAATCAGTTCGGGTGAGCTGCGCGATGTGATTTCACAGTAGCGTCGGGCGACTTCGCCCACGCGCAGGGTTAGAAATGCATTGGCCGCGCCGTTTGAAACGCATCTGACCAGCAGAGCTGAGATCCCGCTCAGGCCTGGAATTCCGCCCTTGAGCGCTGGCACAATCGAAGTCGCCAGCGGCGCCACCATTTCTCCGAGATCGAGCGATTCGAGTCCGCTGGAAATGAACGCGGTGCCGGCAACGTTCAGGTAAAGCCGCATCAATTCGCGAGGCGACGGCCGCTGCACATAAACGCGCGCGACACGTGTAACCATTTGGATTTGGGTGAAAAGGAGAATGAGCGCGTCGAGCCGGCCGTTTTGCATCAGCGCCGTGCTCAGAAAAACGGTGCTCGCTGTTCTGCGAACAACGGTGTCCGATTCCGCCGATAAGACGCCGATCGCATTTTCGATCTCTTCCTGCGTGGTGAGACGCTTGCCGCGGGTGCGCGGGTTGGCGGCGAGTCGGACGCGGAGCGCTTCCAAATAGGCGTCGTGCTTCGGACCGAACTCTTCCTCTGGAGGAATCAGCGCCGCCGGAAGTTTTGCGTAAGCGATCACGCAATAAAGCGCGAAGAAGCCAGCCGCGAGGACAACTGTCCAGAAGACGATGCTACCGGCGAGTGGATGGATTCTCTCGGCCAGAGAAATCAAGCTGGTTACGCCGGCGATTATGAGTGAGAGCAAACAGACCGTAACCAGCACGACCAGCGCGATAATAATTTTCCGCGCGTTAAAGTTCTGCTCTGGCGCGGTCGTAGCGTTCACAGTTGTTGTCGTTAGTCTCCACCGGTCTCGACCGCGTTCAACTTCTGCCTTCCGGTAACGAATAACAATTAACTGATAACGGTGCGCGCCGGCGCTTTTGCTGCAGTCGTTTACGCTATAAAAGGCGTTTATGATGCGTAATGCGGAATCGATCGCGCAGACGTTGGCTCATAATAATAGGTGCGCGGTTGCTGCGATCGCGACCGCAGTAGGGGTTACCCTTGTCTTGCTCAACCCGGCAATGACGCGATACGTCGAAGGCTCGCGATTTCGTGTTGCACTGGAGCAGGAAACAGCCAGGGGATTGCATTTTCCGAATTCTAAATTCGCGCCCATTAAGCGAACCGGATTCCTGAGCGCGAAAAGCGAGACCTTCGAAGCGCGCGACGGGCGAAAAGCCATGACCGCGCTCGATGCGCAAGGGGTCATCGCCCGGTTCAATCCTCTCGGCGTGTTCCTTCGGAGGTGGCAGATCGACGAATTGCAAATCGATCGCGGCGAGATTGGCATTCAGATTTACGAACCAAAACCAGAACCGGCGCCGCGCAGGCCGTGGTATTCGATATTTTTGCCTGACCGCGTCTATTTGAAACGCGTTTGGTCAGACAACGTTGATGTCACGTGGCCGATGCATGGTGACAAGGGCGGAATTTCCCAGACTCGCCTGCTCATCACGCCGCATGGGCGCGATTTCGAATATCGAGCGAGCGACGGCACCTTAAAAAATCCGGGTACGCCCGACCTGGCAGTGCGCCAGATCCATCTTCTCATCACGAAAAAGCTTTTCACCTTGTATAATCTCGATCTTGGTTGCGGCGAAGGCGGCATTCACGGTGAGGGCACAACCGCGATCGCCAGCGAGAAACGCGCCGATTTCGTTTTCAAATGGAATGAAGTGCCCGTTCGTGAGTGGTTGGCGAGAACCTGGACCGGGAGCTTTGCCGGCGCAGCTACCGGCGATCTTCATTGGACCGGCAAAGACTACAAACTCGCCGCCGCCACCATCGCAGGCGCGGTTAGCGTAGTGGGCGGCCGGGTCAGCCACCTCAAATTTCTCGACACAATTGCGGCCGTCACGAATCGGAAAGACCTCGCCCAGCTCGATCTTGATGAATGCCATGCGCAGTTTGATTGGCGCCAAGGCGATTGCGAATTGAACGAGATCGCGCTTGAGCAAAAGGGCAAGTTTCGGATCGACGGGGCTGTTTCGTTCAGCGAGCGCTCGTTAGGCGGAACATTGCGGATCGGATTATCGCCCGAATATCTCGTCTGGTTGCCGCATCCGGAAGAAGTTTTCTCACGACGAACCGGCGGCTATCTCTGGACGACCGTGCATCTCTCCGGAACGCTCAAATCGCCCCAACAAGATTTGAGCCCACGCCCGGTTAATGCGCTCAAAGATTCACCGGGCGCATTAATCGGCGCAGCCTTCCGCGCCTTGGACGCCTGGCTGCACAGCAAATGATCCGGCGCGATCTCGTGCGACAAAATACCGGCGCCGGATCAGTTGCGGTTGAACGCGATGGACGAACGCTTGAAGTTTGCCGGTAATGAAAAATACATTCGTGATGATTTCTTCGGCCGGTCCGAATCGTGATTTATCGAAGGGTACGCGGGAGCAGTCCTTTTGGGATGAGCACGCGGCATTTATCGATCGACTCGTTGCCGAAGGTTTTATTTGGATGGGTGGGCCTTTGGTGGACGAAGGCGGCTCTCTCTTATTCTTCAATGCCAAAGATGAAAACGAAGTGAGAGAGAAAATGAAGGACGATCCCTGGCAGAAACACGGCATTCTGAAACCGGAGAGCGTCAAACGTTGGCAAATCTTTATTGATCCGAGGAAGTAAGACCTCGAAATCTGAGCCGCGGTTTCTTGCCGCCGACCTCCTTGGCTCGCCGTAGTCCCGCGCCTGCGGGACGTAGGCGGCTGCCCTCTTAACTCGCTGGCCTGTCGCGCCGTAGCCTCGCGCGAATGGAGCGAGTGGGACGAGGGACATGGCCGGTGCAGCCGCGAGGTAGCGGTCGAGCGCAGCGGGAGCTGCCGAGATACAAGGCGGATCGCTTTTTCCCGGATCTGGGCTATAGTCTTCGATGTCTAAATCCGTTGGAGCCTCTTTTTCACGTCGGATGCCCGACAACGTAACCGAGGAGTTGGTGGCCGTGCTTTCGTCCAGGGCCTCATTTGAATTCAAACCTCTGTTCGACGTCATCCTGCTTAATCTTCGGGAACGAAACGCGGCCAGCGGCGGCGAAGAAATGCTGCGGTTGCGCGTTTACGAAAAGCTTCAGGGCCTGGTCGGACAGGGCGTGGTAACGAGAACGGTCAATGGTATAACCAAGAAATATAGGGGAGTCACACCGCGAATGACTGCGCTCAAGGCAGAAATGAAAGTCCTACGCTCCGAATGGAGCAAAAAACTTCGAGCGAAGGCCGCTGCGCGTAACTGATCGCAGTTATCCGTTCTCACAATCGAATGGAGCGGTTGGGAACCGCGACATGGCCGATAACAGCCGCCGAAGCGTTGCCGACGTTCTCCCGCGCTTCTGGTAGAACTAAGCAACTTTTTCGAGCAGCTTTTCTCCAACCCCGGAAACAATTTCTTTTGCGATCCTGTAGCGATCTGGGGGAGCTTGGCTCGGACGATCTTTCGTCAGGCGGTCTATTGCTTGGGAGACAACAGACACGATTCCTTTTTGATGAACTCTGTCTGCTTGCATCTCCATTTTGTGGAGCCGATGGCTTCGCTTGCCGACGTATGCCACGAAATCGTTCATATCGATACGGCTGATGGGTTCATCATTAATGTATTTGAAAAATACCCTGGCAGTTCCGCGCTGCTCATCTAGTTCACCTGCCACTGCCTCTGGCACGTCATACGGAGAGAACTCGAAGGAAACGTGCTCTCCTTTCCTCGTTGGTTGATTAAGAGAACCACTGTCGATTTTGTACCAGATGTTCCGAGGCATATCGGGATAAAGGGTAGCAGGAACGCGCCTGATCTGTCGAAACCATTTTGTCATACTAGAATCTCTCCATCAATTTACTTAAATACCGGCCGTTAATCTTAAAGAAGCTATCGATTAGAGGGGCTTTCTGGGTGATTTGTTCATTTCGGCTATCCAGAACTACAACGCCCCAACGTTTACCTTTAACATCGAACGGAATTCCACAGAATGATCGGGAGCAAGGCTTGTGCTTAGTGAGCCACTTAGTAGTGCTCCTTGTCGCGTTTGCATATTGCTCCAACTCTTGTGGAGATGGGTTACCGGAGATGTCAGGGAGGTTCTCAACGTAAATAGTCTGTTTGCCTGCCCATGCCGCCCCCGCAACGCCTTCGGTTCTGTCAGCGTCGTCGGGAGCACGAAAAGTTGATTTAGACCTACGGGTTGCGTGACCAGAACGCTCCACTGGAACGAGCCAGCCTCTCCAATCCCAGAATCGCCACCCTCGACCGAAGGACACCCGCTTAAAAAGCGTGGCTCGGTGATGGTGAAGATCACCGGCTTCATCTCCAAAGACTAGCTCTTGAAAACTATCGAGCAGCATATGCAGATGCTCCCAAACCCACGGCGGCCCGATTTGATTGCGCGCAATTTGTGCAATGCCAAGCGCGATTGTTAGTAACGGGATTGTGACCCAAGCTGTATGCTGAATTCCTTCAACGGGACCCTTCAAAAATTGCCATCCAGTGTTCACCAGTGACGTAGTTTCGGCTTTGAGCGAGGCGGAGATAGTCGCGATCATTAGTGCCAAGCCCCATTGCAAGATCGCGAGCCCTTTGTAGAGCATAGACCATAAATTGCGTTTCCTCATTGGGGGGGTAAGATCCTGACGGATCGACACCAAACGTTTAGCGATCCCGCAGCGCGCCGAAAAGCTTTTTTTCGAGTCACCAAGAGCTTTACTTCATTCGGTCAAAAGTCTTCTGGGGGTTGGGATGTTATCGGTTAATCGTTGTCCGTTATTGGGGACAAACAAGATCGATATCATTTCATTCTGTCGAAGGTTTTTTGGAGAAGTTGGAGGTCCGAGGCGTTGCCGGTTTTCTCACGAGAACTTTCAATCCATTTCTTCTCGAGGGCATTTTTTGTAGGTCTGTCATTCTGATAGAATACCCCAAATACTCCAGGAAAGGGCAACTGGGCGAGTTTGTAGGCGGCAAGTTCGTCGGTGACGTCGTGGCGGAGTTCGTCCTCCGGAGTGTTGTCCCATTTCTTTTCCTGGATCAGCTCGAAGCTGCCGCCTTTGCGCGGATCGGCCGGATCGAACACGTCCGGAAAAAATTCGACGCATTCAGACAAACATTCGATGACGCTGAAGCCCTGGTGATCGAACGCGCGCTCGATCATTTCCATCATGTGTTTGACCTGAGTGGCGTGGGTGCGCGCGATGAAGGTGGCCCCGGCGGAAATGAGTTGTTTCATCGGATTGACCGGCATGTCGATCGCACCCGTCGGGTCGGTCTTGCTCTTGAAACCGATGGGCGACGTGGGCGAGGTCTGCTTTTTGGTCAGGCCATAGACGAAGTTGTCCATGATGAAGTAGACGAGGTTGACGTTCTTGCGCGCGCCGTGATTGAGATGGTTGCCGCCGATGGAGAAACCGTCGCCGTCGCCGCCGAAGAGGAAG
>Ga0207646_10003559_pt1 | contig 17493 bp, 14 predicted proteins | sample KBSK5502metaG_FD_184343 | JGI IMG/M metagenome (GOLD analysis project Ga0207646, IMG submission 184343) | Corn, switchgrass and miscanthus rhizosphere microbial communities from Kellogg Biological Station, Michigan, USA - KBS K5-50-2 metaG... | ecosystem: Host-associated > Plants > Roots >... | reverse complement strand
TCCCCCCCGTCCCTCGCGGGTCCACGGTGTCGGGGAGGCACTGCCCACGAATGTCCCGATCAGCGTCGGTTCCGGCGAACGATCCGGTCACCTTGAGCCCCAGCTTCTCGACGGCCCGCGCTTGCTGGTGCAGCGCCTCCAGGCACTGCTCCCGCGTGGGGAAGGTGCCAACGGGATCCCAGGGCGACGAAGCGCCCATCATCCACAGCGTCCAGGCGCCCTCGACGGCGGCCGACATGGCAGGGCCGATCAGAGACAGGAAGGCGAGGAAGACGACGCGCTTCACGAGCTTGCTGAATGGCCGATCGTCCGCCAGGAACCCACCACCAGGCAGCAGGGGAGCCGGCGGCAGCAGGTCCAGCAGGCGCGCGGGCCCAAGGGGCATGCGCGTGACGCGACCGCCCGCGGGCCCGACCGCATCCTCGATCGCCGCGGCGAGGACGGCGGGGACGGGGAGCGCGCCGGACTCGCCCACGCCCTTCAGACCGAGCGGGTTCAGCGGCGAGAGCGTCTCGAGATGCTCGATGGCCATGGTCGGCACGTCGGTGGCGGTGGGCAGGAGATAGTCGATGTAGCTGCCGGCGAGAAGCTGGCCCGCCTCGTCGTAGGTGATCTCCTCGAGAAGCGCGCTGCCGATGCCCAGCGCCACCGCGCCCTGGATCTGGCCCTCCACCACCAGCGGGTTGATGAGCCGGCCGGAGTCGTGGCTGATCCAGTAGCCGAGGATCCGGACGCAGGCGGAGAGGGCATCCAGCTCGACCAGGGCGACGTGGGCGCCCGACGAATAGGCCATGTCGGTGGGCTGGAAGAAGCGCGTGCTCTCGAGGCCGGGCTCCACGCCGAGGGCGGCCGTCGCGGCGCCGGCCAGGCGCGCCAGCTCGGCGAAGGTGACCCGGCGCTCCGGGCGCCGGCGGTCGGCGAAGGCCGCGCCCGCCTGCTCGAGCTCCGATTCAACGCATCCGAGGGCCTTTGCCGCGAGAAGACGCGCCTTTGCGCTCACGTCACGCGCGGCGAGGGCCACCGCGCTTCCGCCGACCACGGCGGCGCGGCTCGCGAAGGAGCCCGTCCCGTGCTCGACGCCCGCCGTGTCGCCCGCGATGACGGTCACGTCCTCCGGCGTGACACCCAGCTCGTCGGCGGCGATCTGAGCCAGCGTCGTCTCGAGCCCCTGGCCCTGGGTGGTCGCACCGCTGAACGCGGTGATGCGCCCCGCCGGATCGACCCGCACGCGCGCGCTCTCGAAAGGGCCGACGCCGGTCAGCTCGACGTAGCAGGCGACACCGACGCCGACCAGCCGGCCCTGGGCGCGCGCGGCGGCCGCCTCGGCGGCGAGCGCGTCGTAGCGGGAGCTCTCGAGCGCCCGGCGGAGCACCGACGGCAGATCGCCGCTGTCGAGGACCACGTGGCCGCTGCCCCGGTAGTTGGGCAGCCCCGTGTCCCACGGCATGTCCTCGGCGCGCACCAGGTTGGCCAGGCGCACCTGGGCGCGATCGCGCCCCGTCTCGCGCGCCACTAGGTCAAGCACACGCTCGATCGCGAAGACGGCCTGGGGCTGTCCGGCGCCGCGGTACGGGGTGACCGGCACGCGGTGGGTGTAGCGGCTCTCGAAGCTCGACTCGACCGCGGCGATGCGGTACGGCCCCGTCAGCATGGACGCGGTGAGCAGCGGCACCACCAGACCGCGCGGCGTGTAGGCCCCGGTATCGTGAACGAAGTGATCGCGCAGGGCTAGGAGGCGGCCCGCGTCGTCGAAGCCGACCGTCACCTCGTGCTCCTGCTCGCGCTCCTGAGTGGCGGCCAGCATGTGCTCGAGGCGGTCCTCGATCCAGCGCACGGGCCGGGCCACCCGCCGCGCGAGGAAGGGGATCAGGACGTCCTCAGGATAGACGATGAGCTTGGCCCCGAAACCCCCGCCCACGTCGGGCGCGATCACGCGCACCTGGTGCGGGGCCAGATCGAGCAGGTCGGCCACGAACTGGCGGATCTGGTGCGGCACCTGGGAGGAGGCCCACACGGTGAGCTGGTCGAGGGCGGCGTTCCAGTCGGCCACGAGCCCGCGCGTCTCCATCGGCTGGCCCCCGCCGCGCCCGATGCGCAGCCGGAGCGAGGCCACGCGGGGTGCCGCGCGCAGGGCGGCCTCGACGTCGCCGCGGGCGAGGGTCACGCGCCCGGCCACGTTGTCCGGGATCTCCTCATGGACGGCGGGCGCGCCCGGCGCGAGCGTCTGGGCCGACGGCAGCGGCTCGTACTCGACCTCCAGCAGCTCGCGCGCGTCCTCCGCCGCGTAGCGGCTTTCCGCCACCACCGCAGCCACCGGCTCGCCCACGTAGCGGGCGCGGTCGCCTGCGAGCGCGGAGAAGTTGTGACCGCGCAGCTCGGCGTGCGGCGGGACCATGGGAAGGGCGCGCCCCGCGGCTCCGAGATCGGCGAAGCACACCACGTCCACCACCGCGGGGTACGCGCGGGCGCGGGCCGCATCCACGCGGCGGATGCGCGCATGGGCGTGCGGGCTTCTCAACAGTACCGCGTGGAGCATGCCGGGCAGCGCGATGTCCCCCACGTAGCGCCCGCGCCCGGTGAGCAACCGCGGGTCTTCCTTGCGGAGATGCCGGTCGCCGACGAACTTCACGCCGAGGTGGCCGCCGTCCACCCGGCCGCCGCCTCGTCCAGCGCGGCCTGCACGATGTGCTGATAGCCCGTGCACCGGCAGAGGTTGCCGGAGAGCGCCTCGCGGATCTCCGTCTCCGACGGCGCCGGGTGGAGCCGCAGGTAGGCGACGAGCGTCATCAGGATGCCCGGCGTGCAGAACCCGCACTGGAGCGCATGCCGAGCCCGGAAGGCCTCCTGCAGCGGGTGCAGGGCCGGGCCGTCGCCGGCGAGGCCTTCGACGGTGTCCACCCGGCAGCCGTCGGCCTGGACCGCGAAGACGAGGCAGGAGCGCGTGGGCTCGCCGTCCACCAGGACGGTGCAGGCCCCGCAGGCGCCGTGCTCGCAGCCGAGATGGGTTCCGGTGAGGCCCCACTCCTCGCGGATCACGTCGGCGAGGAGCATGCGCGGGATCACCCGCGCGCGGCGCTCGGTGCCGTTCACGATCACCGCGATGTCGTGCAGGGTGGCGCCGGGGCGGGCCGTCACGCCACCTCCGCGCGCGCGGCCGCGCTGCCGAGGGCCCGCGCGGCCAGCCCCGCGGCGACGCGCCGCCGGTACTCGGCTGTCGCGTGCAGATCGCCGCGCGCGTCGATCTCACCGGCGGTGGCCCGCCCCACCTCGGCGAGCCGCGCCGCCGACGGCCGCTCCCCGACCAGCCCGGCGGTGGCGCGCGCCAGGTGGGGCCCGTCGCCCACGCCGAAGATGACGAGCCGCGCGTGCCGGCAGACGCCGGCCGCGTCGAGCGCGAGGACGGCGCACGCGCCGGCGAGCGCGAAGTCCCCGTGCCGGCGGGCGACCTCGGCGAAGCCGTGTCCCGGGCGCGGGACGGGCGCCCCCGGCACCTCGATCTCCGCGAGCAGCTCGTCGGGCGCGAGCGCGGTGGCCAGGAGGCCCCGGAAGAAGTCCCGGGCTGCGCACGCGCGTTGCCCGCGACGGCTCCGCAGGTGGAAGACGGCGTCGAGGGCGATCATGCAGGCGGGCAGCTCGGCGGCGGGATCGGCGTGGACCAGGCTGCCCCCGACGGTGCCGCGCGCCCGCGTCTGCAGGTGCCCGATGAGAGGCGCCGCCTCGGCCAGCAGCGGAGCGGTGGCGGCGATGCGCCCGTCGAGCTCGAGGGCGTGCTGGCGAACCAGCGCGCCCAGGCGGAGCCGGCCCGCTTCCTCCCGGACGTCCCCGAGCGCGGCCACCCGGTTCAGGTCCACCACCACGGCGGGACGCACCAGCCGCATGTTCATCATCGGCACCAGGCTCTGGCCGCCGGCCAGGAGCTTGGCGTCACCGCCATGGCGCGCGAGGAGGTCGAGCGCGTCCTCCACGGTGCGCGGGGCGAAGTACTCGAACGGCGCAGGGCGCACGCGAGTCCGGCTACACCTTCCCGAGCTTCGGGTGATCGAACAGCGGCAGCTTCACGCCCCAGGGCTCCATCCGCGCGCGGATCTTCTTGATGAACTGGGGCACGATGCGCATCTCGTCCTCCGGGGTGGTGCCGCCGAGGCCGGCCTCGCAGGCCACGCGGTCGGCGTCGATCTCGACCGGCGTGGCGCTGCCGCCCTCGATGGCCAGCCACAGGTTGCGGTAGCCATTGAACTCGACGTTCTGGATCATCTGGGTCACCGCGCGCTCGATGTTCTGCACCGTCTCCGGCGTGAAGCTCGGGGCCCAGGCGTCCAGGCACTGCCACCCGAATGCGATGTGGCGCACCTCGTCGCGCAGGATCAGCTCCATCAGCCGATGCACTGCTGGATTGCTGGCCTTGTGGACGGTCGCCTTGAAGGCGTCGATCAGGATCTCCTCGGCGGCGCAGACCAGGCTCGCGAAGATGCCCTCGAGCGACGTGTCGGGGTCGAAGGCCATCCGGCGCACGCCGTGCGTCCCCACCGCGCTCACCGTCGGCGGGTTCTGCGGCTGCGGGAAGTAGCCACCCAGGCGCTCGGCCATGAGCCAGGAGGCCTCGGCGTGGCGGCCTTCCTCCTGCGTCCGCATGGTGAAGAAGAAGCGCAGGTCCGGGAGCCGGTTCTCGAGGCAGAAGCGCAGGAGCAGGGCCGGGCTCTCCGAGATGGCGCCGTACTCGCCCCAGGTCCGGCGGCTCCAGTGAAGCCGCGCGGCCATGATGTGCTCCTCGGGATACCGCTCCGGATGGAGCTCCTCCCATGGAATATCCATCTCCGGGTCCCACTCGAGGGTCTTGGCGCGCTGCCACAGCTCCCAGACGTCGGGCATGGCGGGGGCGAGCTCGAGCGGGTACCGGGTCTCGGTGAGGTACGTGCTCATGCGGGCTTCCTCCTGGACGGGACGGTCGGGCGACGCCTCATGCGCGGCCGAGCTCCGGATGGTCGACGTGAGGCAGCGCGACGTCCCACGTGGCGAGGCGGTCGCGCACCTGGGCGAGGGTGGCGCGGACCACCGCCTTCTCCTGGGCCACGGTGGAGGTGCCGAGGCCGTGCTCGGCGGCGAGGGCCTCGGCGGCCAGCAGCGGCTCGCGGGCGCCCGCAGGCAGGAGCCACGTGTTCCGGTAGCCGGCGAGGATCACGCGCTCCAGCATATCGCGGACGGCCTCGGCCACCGCGGCGCGGCTGGCCGCGTCGAGCCGGGGCAGCCGCTCGCCGAGCAGGGTCCACGCGAACAGCACATGGCGCTGCTTGTCGCCGGCCACGAGCCGCAGGATCTGGCGCGCGGTCTCGTCCCGGCTGTGCTGGAGGTGGCAGAGGCACAGGTTCAGATCGAGCTGGTCGTCGAGGCAGCCGAGCGCGGCCACCACCGCCTCCACCGGCAGATCGGGATCGAGGACCATCTGGGCGAAGGGCTGGTTGGACGCCCTCGCGACGGCCTCGGCGGGAGTGGACTCGTAGCCGCCGAGGCGCTTGGCGAAGAGAAAGCACGCCTCGAGGTGCTTGGCCTCCTCCGCGGGGCGGAAGGACAGGAAGAGCTTGGCGTCCATGCCGGCGGCCCCGGACTCGAGGCAGAAGCGGATCAGGAGCGCGGTGCTCTCGCCGAGTCCCGGATACGTGCCCCAGGCGCGGCGGCTCCACACCAGGCGCCCCGCCTCGCGCACGGGCGGCGGATACGCCCCGGGGTCGAAGCGGCTCCAGGCGATGTCGGTCTCGGGGTTCCAGCGCAGCCCCTTGGCCTGGCTGTACAGCTCGCGCAGGGTGGGGTTCTCGGGCGCGAAGCGCAGCGGGAAGCGCCGCTCCAGGAAGCGCTTCTCCTGCGCCTGGTACCCCCGCAGCAGCCGGTCGCTCGTCTCTGACATGCCGTCGATGCCTTTCCGCGCCGCTCGTCAGATCCGCGTCATCGCGGGGATGACGCTCTTGCCCATCAGCTCGATCGACCGCATGGTCGTCGCGTGGTCCATGCGCGATTCCTGCGCCTCGAGGAGCAGGTGGCCGATGCCCAGCTCCTTCTGCACGCGGGCGAAGCGGTCCACCACCTCGTCGGGCGTGCCGGCCACGATGTAGTAGTTCTCGACCAGCTCCTCGTAGCTCATCTTCGAGAGCGAGACCGACCGCGCCTTGAGCGCGAACTGGCTGGCCGCCCGTGATCGCATGCCCACCGGAGAGAAGTACTCGAGCGGGCCGCGCAGCGTCGGCCCCATCCGCCACACGAAGTTCCGGCCGGCCTGGAGCGCCTTGGCCTTCGAGTCAGCGGTGACCGCGCAGATGAGGAAGCCGAGCTTGTCTGGGGTGACGGTCCGGCCGGCCTCCGCCGCGCCCTGCCGGTAGAAGTCGAAGAGCTCGCGCGCCACCTCGAACGAGACCAGGAACGGCACGTAGGTGTAGCCCATGCGCCCGGCCCAGACCGCGGTCTCCGGGCTCGCGGTGCCCGGCACCCAGATCGGCGGGTACGGCTTCTGGAGCGGCAGGCACCACGGGTTCACGTGGCGGAAGTGGTAGTGCCGGCCCTCCCAGCGAAACGGTCCGGGGGTAGTCCAGCACTTGATGATCAGGTCGTGGCACTCCTCGAAGCGCTCGCGGTTATGCACCGGGTTGGTGTTCGCCCACCAGCTCTCGACGCCCACGCCGCGCACGAAACCGCTCAGGACGCGGCCCCCCGAGATCAGGTCGGCCATCGCGACCTGCTCGGCCACCTGGATCGGGTTCTCCTGGATCGGGAGGATGTTGCCGAGGATCAGGAGCTTCGCGCGCTTGGTGGTGCGCGCGAGGATGCCGGTGGTCATGTTGGCCGAGACGTTGACGCAGGAGGGCGTGGAGTGGTGCTCGTTGATCATCAGGCCGTCGAAGCCGGCCTGGTCCGCGAAGTCGTACTCGTCCAGATAGCGCTGGTAGTTGCGGTGGGCGATCTCCGGCGAGAAGAACGTGTTGGGGAAGGCCAGGCGGAGCGACGGGTACTTGTCGCCCTCGGCGTCCGGAAACTCGTGATGCGGCATCTCGCTGAAGTAGTAGAGCTTCACGTCACGCCCTCCGGAGGAAGTCGAGCACCAGGTTCGCGAACACGTCCGGCCGCTCGATCGGGGGCAGGTGGCCGCAACGCTCGAGGACACGCAGGGTCGCGTTGGGCAGCAGGCGGCGGTACTGCTCGCCGCAGATCAGCGGCACGATCTGGTCCTCGCGCCCCCAGACGATGAGGGTGGGGTTCTGGACCCGCGGCAGGAAGTGGGCGAGCCGCGGGTTGAACATGTAGGGTTTCCAAGTGAGCCGGGCCGCCATCTCCCGGTTGCGCAGCGCGCCCTCGATCTCCTCCAGGCCCGGCTTGCCGCCGAAGAGCTCGGCCCACTCGGGGACCGTGGTCGGGTCGTGGACGGTGTACTCGAGCAGCTCCTCGGGCGGGTAGAAGAAGATGTCGCGGATCTCGCCCTCGTCGGGCTTGAGGCCGGTGGGGCTCACCAGCACCAGGCGGTCGATCACCCCGGGGCGCATCGTGGCCAGCTCGGCCGCCGTCCATCCGCCGATCGAGTGGCCGAGCAGATGCACCTTGGAGAGGCCCATCACGTCGAGGAACCAGAGATAGAAGCGGGCCAGGTCGTCGATGGACTCCATCCAGTCGGCCGCGTCGGAGCGGCCGAAGCCGGGATGGGTGGGCGCGTAGACCGTGTAGTGCTCGCCTACCGCGGCCATCCACCGGCGCCAGCCGCGGTTGCCTCCCGCCCCGTGGAGCACGAGGAGGGGATCGCCCTGGCCGCCGATCAGAAGGTGGACCTTCGTGTTGCCGACGACGATCACTTCCTCGCGAGGCGGCACTGGCGGCCTGGCTCCTTCCGACGGAATGACTCCGGGTACGGAGAATAGCAATCGCCGGCCCCATTTGCTTGCCGGAAGGCGCCGGTGAGCGCTGCAGCCAGAGGGTACCGGGAGCCATCCAAAAGACGCAAAGGAGAGACCATCCATGAGCGCAGGCGCGCTGCACCTCACCTCGGCCACGATCGCTGGTGTTCCTCGAGGGCGGGCAGCGGGTGGATACCCTGGTGGGGAACGTGCCGAAGGCGGTGCTCGCCGACCGGCTGCGGGCCCTGTGCTACTGAAGCGTCGAGGAGCCGGCTCTCCGCGAGCACCGGCATCGGTTCATCTCGAGCCTGAGACGAGGAGAACTAAGCATGCGGAAGGGCCACCATCTCTCCGCGTAGCCCGACACTTGCCATCATCGGCCCGAAGGGCGCGCTCCGGCTCACCGCTTCACCGGCAGATCGTCCAGCTGAAGAGTCAGCGTCCCCGCCTTCGGGTTGACGGTCATCGTGAAGCGCCAAAGGAAATCTGCGCCGAGGATGCCATCGACGGTAGTAGGAGGGTTCACGTCCCTGTCCCATAGATCGAACGCGTACACTGAGACGTTGATGTTGTCGATCCTGGCCAATCCAACCGCGATCGACTTCAGGCGGGTCCATGACACCTCAACCTCCTGTCCAGTGGCCATACGGGCTTTTGACTTCACCCCGGGATAGGCCGATTCGAGACCCGCACGGCGCACCAGGTCCGGTGTCACCATCGTGTGGTTGGCGCCCGTATCGAGCACAAACGTTGCCGTCCGGTTCTCATTCAACACCACCGGCACCAGATACATGTTGCCGAACCTCTGAATCGGGACCGACGTGACACGCGAAGACGGGCGGGCGCCGGATGACTCGGCGGATGAGGGCGACTCGACGATCCGTGCCGGGCCAGCGGCCCGTATTGCTACTGCCAGTTTCTCGCTGGTCTTCCGGTTGTAGCAAGCGGTGAAGGCCGGGAGGTCTTGTTGACCGCCGGGAAGGAACGTGACATGAGCCCGCCCATCACTGTCGATGCGGTCGACTTTGATAGACCCCTTGCCGCTCGCACACTCGGTCGCCGCCGCCCAGAGAGCCGCCCGACGCATGTCCTGGTCTGGCGTCGTGGTCGAGCAGCCCTCGAGAGCAGCGAGAAGCACCAGCGCCACCGCGAGTTTCGTCCAGCTCGCTAACGGCAGGATGTTCACGGCCTCCCCCGACGTGTGTCGGGTGCTACCGTCGCCAGCTCCACAGCAGCTTCCAGACGAGGCGCACCGCGGCGTCGCCTACGTGCATCCAGCCGAGCTTGCGCATAGCCCCTAGCTTCGCACAGCTGAATTTGAATGGCAGGGGAGTTCGACAACCTCCAGCTTGACCCGCATCGTGGCCCGCCCTAGCCTAGTCCGACTGGAGGATGATCTCTTCATGGAGCGTCGGGCGTTCCTTGGAACCCTCGTTGGCGGTGTCCTCACGGCGCCGCTCACCGCCGGGGGGCAGCAGGCGGGGAAGACGTACCGGGTCGGCCATCTGGCGGCCAGCGCGCCCTCCGCCGAGAACACCCGGCTGCTGGCGGCATTTCACGGGGAGCTCCGTGAGCGCGGCTGGGTCGAGGGTCGCAACATCGCGTTCGAGTATCGGTGGGCGGAAGGACGCTACGAGCGGCTGCCGCGCCTGGCCGCCGAATTGACCCAAGCCAAGGTGGACCTGATCGTTGCCGGCGGAACGCCCAACGCGCTGGCGGCCCGAGAGGCGAGCCAGACCATCCCCATCGTGATGGTCGGCGCGACCACCCCGGTGGAGGTGGGTCTGGTCACCAGCCTGGCCCGCCCGGGCGGCAACGTCACCGGCGTGACCTTTGACGTCTCCCCTGAGCAGACGGCCAAGCTCGTCGAGCTCATGGCCGAGATCCCCGGTGTGTCCCGCATCGCCGTCTTGTTGAGTCGGGGATACCCGGCCGCCGAGCAGTACCGTGGCGCGCTGGAGCGCGCGGCGGTGGCCCGGCAGCGGACCATCCGGTTCATCGACGTGCTCAAGCCCGAGGACTTCGATTCCGCGTTCTCTGCGCTCCGCCGGATGCCCGTCGACGGGCTCATCGTCATGACGGATCAGCTGACCCAGACCCGAGGCGACGACATCGTTCGGTTCGCGACGGACCGGAAGCTGGCGACGGTCTTCGGCGGCCCCGCCAAGCGGTTCGTCACGGCGGGGGGGCTCGCGTCGCTCTCCGCCGACTCCGCCGGCTACTGGCGACAGGCCGCCGTCTACGCCGACAAGATCCTGCGAGGCGCGAGCCCGGCCGCCCAGCCGGTCGAGCAACCGACCAAGTTCGAGCTGGTGATCAACCTCAAGACCGCCAAGGCGCTCGGGCTCACGATTCCGCCGTCGCTCCTGCTGCGGGCGGACGAGGTGATCGAGTAGGCTCCATGAACGTCACGGGCGCGGTCGCCCTCGTCACCGGCGCGGGCTCGGGAATCGGCCGGGCCACCGCGCGGCGCCTGGCGCGTGACGGCGCCGCCGTCACCGTCGCCGACATCGATGAGCCCAGCGTGCGCGAAACCGCGCGGCTGATCGAAGACGCGGCGGGTCGCGCCGTGTCGATCCGGGCCGACGTGACGGACGAGGAAGACGTACGTCGGATGATCGGCCGCGCGCGCGAGCGCTTCGGCCGGCTCGACATCCTGGTGAACAACGCGGGGGTCGTCGAGGCCGTCACCACCCAGCGCCTTGCCTTCCCCGAGCTCGAGGCGGCCCGCTGGACGCGGATGCTCGAGATCAACTTGCGTGGCGTTCTCCTCGGAACCCAGCACGCGATCGCGGTCATGCGAGAGGCGCGTGGCGGGGTGATCATCAACGTGTCGTCGATGGCCGGCATGGGCGTCGGCCCGCACCCGGCTCCGGTCTACGCGGCGAGCAAGGCGGCGGTGATCCGGTTCAGCGCCGCGCTGGCGCCGCTCGGGCGCCGGCTGAACATCCGCATCAACTGCATCTGCCCGGATTGGGTCGATACTCCGATGGTCGAGCGTGCGCGGGCCGAGATGTCGCCCCAGGAGTGGCACGCGATCGCGCCCCCCGTCATGAGCCAGCCAGAAGAGATCGCGGAGGCCGTCGTCCGGATCGTCAACGACGAGAGTCTCGCCGGGCGCGTGATGCTGTGCGTCGGCCCGAAGCCCTGGCCGCTCGCCGAGCTCCCCAAGCGACCGCCTTGACGGGCCTCACCCGCGCACGAGCGCCGTCGGGCGGGAGCTCCATCCGCACGGTCGTCACCTCTCCCGGCCGACCGTGGATCAGGCGGGACGGTCGGTGACCAGGACCACGACCGGATAGGCGTAGTGGACGCGATCCCCCTCGACCCGGATCGGGATGCCCAGGCGGTCATCGGCGGCCGAGGCGCGGAACAGGGCGCGGATCTTTTCGTCGTCCCCGGGATTCGGGAAGGAGCGCTGCAGCAGATTCTCCAGCTCGTCCCGCAGCTCATAGGGCGACCGCCGCGGGTCCGGCAGCCCCGCGGTGTGGAAGAGCCCGATCAGCTCCGCGGCCGGCATCGCCCGCACGTGGGAGGGATCCCGCAGCCGCTCCATCCGGTTGAACTCGGCGGCCTTCGCCGGCTCCGCGGAGGCGTCGGTGTCCACGACCGCGATGCGGCCGCCCGGCACGCACACGCGCTTCATCTCCCGCAGCACCCCCAGCGGATCCTGGAAGTGATGGAACGTGAACCGTGAGGTCACGATGGTGAACGACGCGTCGGGGTAGGGCAGGGGCAGGACGTCCCCCTGGCGCCAGTGGGTGTTGGTCAGGCCTTTCTCGGCGGCCAGGGCGCGGGCCCGCTCCAGCATGGCCGGGGTGATGTCGATCCCCTCGACCCGCCGGACGACCCGGGCGAAGGCGCACGCGACGAGCCCGCCGCCGCAGGCGACGTCCAGCACGGTGTCCGCCGGCCCGGCGCCGCAGGCCTCGACGAGCCGCTGCAGCGCCTCGTCGTTGGCGATGGTCTTCGCGGTGGAGAACGGCGTGGCCTGGCGGGTGAACTGGTCGACGATCAGATCGCGGTGGCTCGAAGCGCTCACGGGAAATAGCCTCCTTCGACGGTGAGAGATGGCCGGCGCATGGAGAGTATACCCGTGGCTCACGGGCACGCCGGGCCACATTTGCTGGAACTATCCGGCCCGCGCGGGTTATGTTCCTTGCCGGGAGGCCAGGGCATGAGCCGAGACGCCGGGGGGCCGGAGTTCAAGAACGTGGTCGAGACATTCGAGGAGCTGCGCGGGCTGATGGGCGAGCCCTCCGAGATCGCGCTCCGCAAGGACATCGGTCGGCTCGACGAGCATTGCCGGGCCTTCATCGCCCGCGCCCCCTTCGTGCTGGTGGCGACGGCGGACCCGAAGGGCCGCTGCGACGTGAGCCCCAAGGGCGACGCGCCCGGCTTCGTCCTCGTCCTGGACGACCGGCACCTGCTCATCCCCGACCGCCCCGGCAACAAGCGCTTCGACGGGATGCGGAATCTCCTCGAGAACCCGGGCATCGGGCTCCTCTTCCTGGTGCCGGGCAGCGAGGAGACACTGCGGGTCAATGGCCGCGCCCGGATCGTCCGCGACCCCGAATGGCTGGCGCGTCTGGCCGCCCAGGGCAAGACCCCGCAGCTTGCCATCGCGGTGGAGGTGGAGGAGTCCTTCCTCCATTGCGCGAAGTGCGTGAAGCGCTCGGGCCTCTGGGACCGGGAGCGCTGGCCAAATCGCGAGGGCCTGGCCTCACCCGCCCAGATGTTCCGCGACCACGCCAAGCTCAGCCACGTGACGGTCGAGGAGCTCGACCAGCGCCTCCAGGACGGGTACCGGAAGAACCTGTACTGAGCGCGCGACATGGCAGGGCGCCCGGCCATGAGTGTGGCGTCTCTCGTGAGCGCGTCGGCGTTGCTCGTCTCGACGGCGGCAGTCCACGCGCAGATCCCAGCCGGAGTCACGGTGCGAGGCGACTGCCGTAGTCGTCTCGAGGAATACCTGAAGAAGCGCAATCCAGGTCATTTCTACTATGTCGAAGATCCGGAGTCCTCGAAGTACGGCTGTGGGTTCAGCTTCGAGGACCCGGGCACGTTCGATCGGTACCCGAGCTCGGCCCAGATCGCCTTCACCTTCTGCCAGAACGGGGCGGATGAAAGGGGCAGCAAAGCGCGATGTGAGCTGATGGCCCGCGGCTCCACGATCGTTGCGCGCTCGTACCAGGAGGCGCAGAGCCGTCAAGACGGCGCCGACCTGGTCGGCGACTCGATGCGCTGCGGGCAGATTCCGCTCAACCGCTGGTTCTGGTCGGAGCGAGCGTTCTGCGACATGGCGTGGCACGGCCCCGCCAGGGCCAGCGGGCTGGTGATCTGGAATCACGGCATCCACGGAACCGTGATGCAGTACACGGCTCCGGTCCCTCCGGTATTCCGACTCCTGCAGGCTCGCGGATGGGACGTGGCGAAGATCGCCCGTAACAACCTCGGAGAGACATCGGGAGAGCAGTCCCTCTATCGGGCCGTGCAACGAACCCTGGACGAGGTAGCGGCGCGCCGGCGTGAGGGGTACGCGAGGGTCATCCTGGCCGGACAATCCTTCGGCGGCTACATCACCCTGGACGCCGCCGAGTCCTCGAAGGACATCTACGGTGTGGTGGCGATGGCTCCCGGTGTTCGGGCGGCGGTCGCCGGTCGTCTCGAGGCCGCGGTGACCGAGCGAACGATCCGGCGACTGGCCGTCGAGCGGCTGGCCCTGGTGTTCCCCCGGGGCGACACGCTATTCGGGAGCATCGAGCGTGGACCGGGCGCGGCCAAGGTGCTCGCGGGACGCAAGGGCTCGTTCCTCCTGCTCGACGAGACGCACGATATCCAGGACCACGGTGGTGGGACGACCGGGAAGTTCGCGGTCAAGTACGGACCGTGCATCGTCGAGTACCTGACGAGCCCCGAGGTGGGGACGGGGCCGGTTCGCTGCCAGGCGACTCCGGCCGAGCAGCAGAGCGCGGCCAAGGAGCTGCTGCCGAAGCTCCCGGACTCGGTCACGGTGCTTCACGCTCCGGATGCGCTGGCCGGATCGTGGTACGGCATTCTGGAGCCTTCCGGAGAGGTCGTATCGTTTGCGATCGTCGATGCGGGAGGCATCGGCCGGCGCGCCATGTTCGGCTCCGTGTCCGGCTGGCGGCGGGGCGGGCTCCACGACTTCACGACGGGCGAAGGGGGCGTCACCTTCCGTCTGGGGGAGCGAGGAACCATCACGGTCAAGGATGCGACCCTGACCTGGAGGCCGGCCAGGGGCACGGGCTCGCAGGCGGCCAAGCTGCTCCCCGGACCCTGATGACGACGCCGCTCGCCGACCACGCCGAGGTCCGGTCCGCGATCGATCTGCTGGAGGCGTGGATCGAGGCCCAGCGCGTCTACCGCGAGCTCCCGGGGCTGTCGATCGGGATCGTCCACGACCAGACGCTGGTGTGGGCGCGCGGCTTCGGCCGCGCCGACGTCGAGCGGGGCGAGGCGGCCACGGCCGACACGCTCTACCGCGTCGGCTCGATCACCAAGCTCTTCACCGCGACCGCGATCCTGATCCTCCGCGACGCCGGCGCGCTGCGTCTCGACGAGCCGCTCATCAGCTACCTGCCGTGGTTCGAGATGAAGGCGGCCTCTCCCGACTCGGGGCCGATCACGGTCCGTCACTTGCTCACCCACACCTCGGGGCTGCCCCGCGAGGCGGCCTTTCCGTACTTCACCGACAACCGCTTCCCGGGCATCGAGGAGATCCGCGCCCGGCTGCCGATGCAGCAACGCCCGCTACCCACCGAGAGCCGCTGGAAGTACTCGAACCTCGGCGCCACCCTCGCCGGCGAGGTCGTCGCCGCCGCCTCGGGGAAGCCCTACGCCGACTTCGTGCGCCGCTCTATCCTCGAGCCGCTCGGGATGTCGGCGACGCGGGTGGCCTCGCCGGCACCCGGCCATCCGCGGCTCGCCACCGGCTACACGCGCTGGCTCCCCGGCCGCGAGCGAACCCCGGCGCCCTTCAACGATCTCCGCGGGCTCACCGCCGCCGGCAACATGACGACGAGCGTGGCGGACCTGGCGCGCTTCGCGATGCTCCAGCTCCGCGGCGCCGCCGCCGGGGGCGCGCAGATCCTCTCGGGCCGGACGCTCGGGGAGATGCACCGGGTCCATTGGCTCGAGCCCGAGTGGCAGGCGGGCTGGGGGCTCGGCTTCCGCGTGCTCCGGATCCGCGGAAAGACCTTCATCGGCCACGGGGGCGGGGTGCGGGGCTTTCGCAGTGAGCTCCGCATCTGTCCGACCGACAAGGTCGCCGTCGTGGTGTTCGTCAATGCCGATGACGGCGACGTGTGGCAATACGTCGACAAGGCCTTCGAGTGGGTCGGAGGAGCGATCGCCAACATGACGAAGCCGGCTCCACCCACGGCGGACCCGGCCTGGCAGCGCTACGTCGGCCGCTATCGCAGCGCCTGGGGCGACGTCCAGATCCTCGTGCGGGGAGGGGAGCTGACCGTGATCCACCCAGCCGGGCCGGAGCCGCTACTCGTGTCATCCACGCTCAAGCCGGTCGCCGAGCACACCTTCCGCGTGGAGACCACGGACGGGTACGGGATCCCGGCCGAGCCGGTGGTCTTCGAGGTCGACGCAGCCGGCCGGGTGACGCGCGCCAAGTTCGGCGAGAACTACACGCAGCGGATCGAGACCTGGGAGGATCACTGAGAGTCCCCCGATCAGCCCTCGAGGCGGAGGGCTCGCCGCACTTCAGCAAGCGTCTGCTGGGCCACCGCCCTTCCCCGGGCCGTGCCCTCCCGTAGGACTCGCGCGACCGCCGCCGGATCCTTGGCGAATTCGATTCGACGCGCGCGGATGGGGCCCAGGAAGCGCTCGAGGACCTCGATCAGGCGCCGCTTGAGCGCGACGTCACCCAACCCGCCGGCCCGGTACCTCCGCTTGAGGTCGTCGACCGCCGCCGCATCGGGATCGAACGCGTCGAGATAGCTGAAGACCGGGTTGCCCTCGACCGTGCCGGGCAGCTCGGCGCGGAGGTGGAGAGGATCCGTGTACATGCCCATGACCTTCTGGGCGACCGCGTCGGTCGGATCGGAGAGGAAGATGGCGTTGCCCAGAGACTTCCCCATCTTGCTCTGGCCATCGGTCCCCGGCAGGCGCGCGTGCTTCGGGACGAGGGCGGCGGGCTCCACGAGCACGGGACCGTAGAGGCGGTTGAACCGGCGGACGATCTCCACGGTCTGCTCGATCATCGGGAGCTGATCCTCGCCCACCGGGACCACGTCGGCCCTGAAGGCGGTGATGTCCGCGGCCTGGCTGACCGGGTAGACGAGGAAGCCGGCGGGCACGTCGGCGTCGAACCCCTTCTGCCGCATCTCATCCTTGACGGTGGGATTCCGCCCCAGCCGGGCCACCGTGACGAGGTTGAGATAGTAGACGGTCAGCTCCGCCAGCTCCGGCACCCCGGACTGGACGACCATGACGGCCGCCGTCGGATCGATGCCGACCGCGAGATAGTCGAGCGCCACCTCGAGCACGTTCCGTCGCACCAGCTCGGGCTGCTCGGCGTGATCGGTGAGCGCCTGCAGGTCGGCGATCAGCACGTAGGTCGCATACTCGTGCTGGAGATCGACCCGACTCTCGAGGGAGCCGACATAGTGGCCGAGGTGCAGCGGTCCGGTGGGCCGGTCGCCGGTGAGGATGGTCTTTCTCATGACTCCTCCTTCGTCGGAAAACAGAAGGACCGCGGCCTCTTCTGCGAGGCGGCGGTCCCACGAAACAATAAGAGCCGCCCCGTGAGGCGGCTCCTGCGGTCAGTCCAAAGACTTTACCCGAGGCCGCCTAGTGCGGCGGCCACCATCCCTCCTGAGGTACGCCCGTCTCGTTCATCAGCCGATCGTGGCACGCGGGGCCACCGGCGGTCAAGGTGTTCCCAAGAGCATTCTATGTTCCCAAGAGCATTCTAGAGGTCGGTCGCAGTGCACGGTTGCGAGCGGTAAGCTAGCGGGTAGGTTCTCCTATGGCACGGGTCGTCTACGTTGTGGCGCGGGACCAACCCTTGCTACGCGGCTATCTGATGGCCAAGGTCGGCGCCCGATCCGCTGAAGGGCACCCGGTGGAAATCAAGCTGGACGAGCGGCGGGGAGACCGCCGACAGCAGGACGGGCCGCGAGACCGGGAGCGACGGAGGGGCGAGCGGCGACTCGAGCCGAGCCTGGACAGTGAGCTGCGTTCGCGAGGTTACGCTCGCGTGGTCCAGACCGAGACCAGCCGATCCCAGTCGGGTCGGCGCACCGTGGAGCCAGCTCTGGGCTGGCGACCCAGGTCGACCTGGCGAGACCGCGGCGTCAGGGTGCTGGGGCGCCGCGCTCGGTGGGTCGCTGGCATCCTCATGGCGGTCTGGAGCAGAATCCGGTACGAGGCGCACGGTCGGAGGCGGCGCCACCGACCCTGACCACTCTCGGACAGCACCTTGACCTGCTCCGAGGGCCACGAGACCATGCCTGCCGTGCTGATCGTCGACGCCCGGTACACGTCTGGGGCAGTGGCACACCGCTTCCGCCCCGCCGTCCGGTCTCGGTCTACTCGAAGGACGAGCTGCTCTCCGAGATGGACGCGGCGGGGGTCGACGCGGCCG
>Ga0207646_10003558_pt1 | contig 17500 bp, 15 predicted proteins | sample KBSK5502metaG_FD_184343 | JGI IMG/M metagenome (GOLD analysis project Ga0207646, IMG submission 184343) | Corn, switchgrass and miscanthus rhizosphere microbial communities from Kellogg Biological Station, Michigan, USA - KBS K5-50-2 metaG... | ecosystem: Host-associated > Plants > Roots >... | reverse complement strand
CGCGAACGGCGACATCTACGACGCGAACGCCGATGGCACGAATCGCCACGCGATCACGTCGGGTGCGTCTGTCGACACCGCGCCGACCTGGTCGCTCGACGGCCAGCACCTCGCGTGGTTCTCGAAGACATCGGCTGACGCGCGGCAGGTGTCGATCGTCATCGCCGACGCCTCGGGCGCCAACCCGTGGGTCGTCGCGACGCCGGACACCTGGACGTTCAGCTCGGTGTCGTGGTCACCCGACGGGCATCGGCTTGCCTACATCGACCACATCACGGTCACCAAAGCCGGCTGGGCGGATAGCGGTGATCTCGCGATCGCCGACCTCACGGCCCACACGACAGCGACGCTCACGCACGGCGTCGCGGCGTCCGACCCGGCATGGGCTCCGGACGGCAGGCAGATCGCGTTCAAGGCCAGCAACTCAAGCGCCGGCACGTCGCAGCTCGACCTCGTCGGCGCCGACGGCGCGAACCCGCACCGGCTGTCCACCGTCGACTCCGACAACGCCGGCTTCTCCGCGCCACAGTGGTCGCCGGACGGTACACGCCTCCTCGTCTGGGGCGGCACCGGAACGCACGATGTCTTCGTCCTCGACGCAGCCACCGGCCAAGTGACGAACCTGACGAATTCGGAAAATGCGGACGATTTCTGGGCAACCTGGTCCAACGACGGCAGCCGCATCGCCTACGAAACGTTCGCCAATCCGCCCGGCCCGATCGACATCGTGCATGTGATGGCCGCAGACGGCAGCGGCGATCACGTCCTGACGAACGCCCACGTAACCGGCAGCACCATGCTCTGGTCGCCGGACGACAAGTTCCTGATCGGCTGGGACAACGATGGGACGTCGAGCCAGAACCTCGTCCTGATCCCGGTCGACGGCACGACGCCGCCGACGCTGATCCCCGCGCCGAGCAACTCGATCACCGGGAGCTGGCAGCGCCGATAGCCAGGAGCCAATAGGCGTACCACGAGAGCCCGGGCCGGCAACCCGTCGACCCGGGCTCGTGCTCGTGCTTCCAGCCATCGGTCGCTGTCGATTTCCGCCTCGCTCTTCGTCGCTTGGGTAGCGGGACGGATGGCTGCCATCTCGCCCGGAGCGAGGAGGCACGCAATGCGAGGTCGCATCGGCAGGGGGTTCAACGTCATCGGGAGCATCGCGATCGGTGGCCTGCTCGTCGTCGGGCCAGGGCTCGGCACGGTTGCCGCCCGTCATGCCGGCAGCGATGCCGTTTCGATATTCGCCTCGGCGCCGGCGCCCGGCCACCCGTTCGGGATTGCCGTCGGCGACGGCCTGGTCTACGTCTCGACGAGCGCCGGCGACTTCTTTGCCGACCCGGCCCACGGCGGACACTTGAACAGCGACAACGAACGGGTCTTCACGTACGACGAGGACGGGAACCTCGTCCACACAACGGTCATCGACACCGCCGACAACTCCGACATGGGGCTCTTCGGGCTCGCCCTGGACGGCAACCCCGGGCCCAAGCACCAGCTGTTCGTGTCCGACATGAATGGCCGGATCCTGACCGTCGGGCTGGGGCAGCACGCCGGACCGCCCAAGGTCTTCGCGCAGGTTCCGGCCGACAGCGGGCTCGCCGGGAACTGGATGCTGTCGATGTGGAACGACCTCGTGTTCGATCCGGCTGGCAACCTCTACGTGCCCGACGACAAGCCTCGCATCTGGCGGGTCTCATCCGACGGCACGGCCCACGTCTGGTTCACCGACCCGCGCCTGGCCGGCCTCTTCGGCTTCGCCGGCGGACCGCTCGGCGGGCGGATCGATCCGAGTGGTCAATGGCTTTACATCTCGATCACGCTGCCGGCCGAGTTCCCATTCGACGCGACCATCTATCGCATCCGCCTGGTCGACCACCCGACCGCGGCCGACATGGAGCTGGTCCACCGGTTCGTCGCCTCGCCGGATCCGACCGTCGCGCCGCCGCAGGCGACGGGCATCGCCTTCTCGAAGGCCGGCAACCTGTACGTCAGCCTGCTCGGGCCGAACCAGGTGGCCGTGCTCGATCCGGCCGGCAACGAGATCCGGCGGATCTCCGACCCGCGCTTCTTCTCGCCGTGGGGCCTGGCGTTCCTCGGCAACAAGCTCCTCGTCACGAACGGCGACCTCGAGCCCGGTGACCACCCCGACGCGTGGAAGATCTTCACGGTCGACGTCGGCGAGACGGGCCTGCCACTGAACCGCCCCCGCGTGCCCGTGATCTGACGACTCCAGCCCCGTCGGAGCCCGGGTCGGCCTTCGGGCTGGCCCGGGCTCTTCCCGCGCGGGGTTGGCCTGCTCGTGCCATGCTCGTGCCGATGAGTCGGCCGTTTCGCGTCGTCCTTCTTCCCGGCGGGATCCTGCCGGCCGAGCCGGCGTACGCTGCGCTCCTGGCCACGCTGGGATCCGAGGTCGATGGCCACGCCAAGGATCTCGAGCTCTACGCGAGCGACGCGCCGCCCCTCGGCTACACGTTGGCAACCGAAGTCGCCGGGATCGCCCGGGTCGCGGACGAGGCGGGCTTCGACCGGTTCCACCTGGTGGGGTACTCCGGTGGTGGGGCCGCATCGCTGGCGTTCACGGCAGCCCATCCGGAGCGGCTCCTGAGCCTCGCGCTGATGGAGCCCGCGTTCGCGGGCTGGCAGCGGATGACGCCCGCGGAGCGGGCCCATCTCGAGCGGTTTCGCTCGCTTCTCGATCTGGATCGGGCGGCCGTGTTCCCGGCATTCCAGGCGCTCCAGCTCGCGCCCGACGTCGACCCGCCAGCCCCGCCACAAGGACCCCCGCCGCCGTGGATGGCGAAGCGTCCGGCCGGCATCCTGGCGATCCTCCAGGAGTTCCTGAGGACCGACCTCGATCTCGACGTCGTCGAGCACTTCGACCGGCCCGTCTGGTTCGCTCTGGGTGGCCGCAGCCATCCGGACTACTTCGCGCTCATGGCCGAGCGGCTGGCCGGTGTCTTCCCGGACTTCACGCTGGAGCGCTTTCCGGAGCGCCACCACTTCGATCCTCCACACCGGATCGAGCCCGAACGGGTCGCCGCGAGCCTCCGGGCCCTGTGGGAACGGGCCGAGGCCAAGGCCTGATCAGCGCTCGGGCGCGCGCGCCGTGTTACCCGAACGGGTCGCGGGGCTCGATGCCGTCGAAGCGGCGGAAGTCCCGGTCGTGGCTGTAGATCACGCGGACACCGTGCTGTCGCATCAAGGCGGCCACATGCGCGTCGGGAATGTCGTTGCCGCGGGGTCGATCGCCGGCCGTCGCTCGGAACAGCGGCCAGAATCCGTCGAGCTCGCCGGGCGCCCGGACGTGCGGCCGGTCGAGGAGCGACTCGACATTCCGCATCGCCTCCGCGGGGGAGAGCGGCTTCGGAAGGATCCCGGGGTGCGTGACGATCCGGAGATAGCCGAGCAGGACGGGCCAGAACAGGTAGAGGATCTCCGGCCCCGTCGCGAGCCGACGGACGAGGGCCTCCGCGACGTCGTGGCGTGGATCGCGGTTATGCGAGGCGTAGACGAGGACGTTCGTGTCAACCGTCGCGCTCATCCGGATCCGTCGAGGACCCTCCGGACAGCCTCCTTGTCCTCGAGGTCGACCAAGGGTGAACCGAGGTCTCGACTTGTCCACACGAACTCGGGCGCTGGCGTATCAGGCTCGGTCGAGACGGCGCGGGCGAGGAGCTCCGAGGCGACCTGGCCCATGCTCTTGCCCTCGCGGAGACTCCGCCGCCGGAGCTCCCGCAGCACGGACGCGTCCAGGTCGATCGTCGTTCGGGCCATGATGCGTGATGCTGTTCCGCACAGCATCAGATGTCAAGGACTGAACCGGGCTACCATTCGGGCGTGACGTTCCCGGTCCAGGTCGGCCCCGCGTCGATCACGATCAATCGGGATGATCGCTTCCTCGTCTGCCAACCGGATGGGCGGATCCTCGGCGGGCCGGACGACGGCTTCTTCACCCGCGACACCCGGATGATCTCGGGCTGGGACCTCCGGATCAACGGCAGCCGGCCGGCCCTCCTGAACTCCGCGCCGATCCAGTTCTTCTCGGCCCGCTTCGAGTACACGAACGAGGCGTTCTTCGACGACGCCGGCACGGTCCCCAAGCAATCGCTCTCGATCCGGCTCGACCGGACGGTCAGCGAGGGCGTCCACGAGGACCTCGACATCGTCAACTACGGGCGTCGGCCGGTCCGCCTGACGATCGAGGTGGCGATCGACTCCGACTTCGCCGACATCTTTGACGTCCGCAGCAACCGCCTCGTCCGCCGCGGCCAGCTCAACACCCGCTGGTTCCGGTCCCGCGGCGAGCTCCGGACGACCTACACGAACAGCACGTTCGTCCGCCACCTCGTCGTCGCCGTCGAGAAGGCCGACTCGCCCCTCCAGTACGCCAACGGTCGCCTCGTCTTCGTCGCCAAGATCGAGCCGAAGGGCGTCTGGCACACCTGCCTGAAGTGGCTGCCGTACACGGGCGCCGACGGCGGCATGACCGCCCGGCGGCGGCCGGCGACCCTGCCGTGTAACGCCGTCGACGTCGGCCAGCCAAAGGATCGGCCGAAGCTCCCGACCGTGTCGATCGAGACCCCGAACTGGACCGTCCGGCGAACCTGGGACCAGGCGGTCCGCGACCTCGACGCGCTCCGCCTCGAGGACCCGACGTTCGAGCGGGGCGTCGTCATCCCGGCGGCCGGCGTGCCGTGGTTCGTGACCCTGTTCGGCCGGGACACACTCGTCGTGTCGATGCAGTCGATCTCCGGCTATCCCGAGTTCGCGGCCGGCGCGCTCCGACGGCTCAGCGCCCTCCAGGCGACCGGCGACGACCCCGAGCGCGACATGGAGCCCGGCAAGATCCCCCACGAGGTCCGCCACGGCGAGCTGGCCCAGCTCGGCATCCTGCCGTACGAGCCGTACTACGGGACGCACGATGCGACGAGCCTGTTCATCATCGTCCTGAGCTACCTGTACCAGTGGCTCGGCGACGAGTCGATCCTCCGGCGCTACCTCGACAACGCCGAGGCGGCGATGCGCTGGATCGACCGATACGGCGATCGCGACCACGACGGGCTCCAGGAGTACAAGACCCGCTCGTCGCACGGCTACTACAACCAGGGCTGGAAGGACGCCGGCGAGGCGATCGTGATGGCCGATGGCAGCCTGGCCTCGCTCCCCATCGCGACCTGCGAGCTGCAAGGCTACGTCTACGACGCCAAGCTCAGGATGGGCGACATCTACGAGATCCTCAGCCGGCCGAAGGATGCCCGGCGGCTGCGCCGCGAGGCGAGCGTCCTGTTCGATCGGGTCAACGACAAGATGTGGTGGGAGGCGGAGGGGACCTACGCCCTCGGCCTCAACGGGTCGAAGCAGCAGATCCGGTCGGTCGCCTCGAACGCCGGCCACCTCCTCCAGTCCGGGATCGTCCCGCCGGAGCGTGCCCGCCGCGTCGTCAAGCGGCTGCTGGCCGACGACATGTGGTCCGGCTGGGGCGTCCGGACGCTGTCGTCGGACCATCCGGCCTACAACCCGTTCAGCTACCAGACCGGTAGCGTCTGGCCGCACGACAACGCGATGATCGCGGGCGGCTTCCGGCGCTACGGCTTCGACGCCGAGGCGGCCAAGGTCGCAAAGGGCACCTTCGACGCGGCCGACCGGCTGTCCGGCTACCGCCTACCCGAGTTGTTCGCCGGGTTGTTGAAGTCGGAGGCGAGCTTCCCGGTCCAGGTTCCCGGCGCGAACGTCCCCCAGGCGTGGGCGGCCGGCTCGGTCCTGCGGCTGATCGCCATCCTGGCCGGGATCCATGCGACGACCGACGCCTCGGGCTCCCGGATCTACGTCAACCCGGCGCTCCCGTCATGGCTGCCGGCCGTGACGATCCGGAACCTGCGGGCAGGTGGAGGCGCGCTGGACCTGGTCCTGCGCGACGGCGAGGTGGAGGTGCCGACCAATACGACCAAGTTCGAGGTCATCCACGGGCCGGCGCCGCGGCCGAAACCAGCCGGGGACGGCGCGGCCGGCGGACGCTAGCCGGCCGCCGACAGGACGCCATTCGGCCGAACGATCCGACCCCTAGAGTTACCGACCGTGGATGCCTACGATCTGGCAGAGGCAGCCGAGCGAAGCGGTGTTCGGGCGGAGGAGCTCGCTCGGCTCGTGGAGCTCAGGATCGTCACGCCGGACCAGGAGGGGCGCTTCACGGCGGGGCACCTCCGTCGCGCCGCCCTGGTCAAGAGCCTGGTGGAGTCCGGAATTCCCATCGAGGGGCTCGGCTCGGCCATCCGCAGCGGCGCGGTCTCGCTGAGCTTCATCGACTACGCGGCCTACGATCGGTTCTCATCGCTCGGCGGCCCGACGTTCGCCCAGATGGCCCAGCAAACCGGCCTTCCCGTCGAGCTGCTCATGTACATCCGCGAGGCGGCGGGCTCCATTGCGCCCGGCCCGGACGATCGGATCCGCGACAACGAGCTGCCGTTCGTCGACCTGCTCGTCGTGGCTGCCGGGGCCGGCATCAGCACGGCCGCCATGCAGCAGATGATCCGGACGCAGGCGGACAGCATGCGGCGCATCGCCGAGACGGAGTCGGTGATGTGGCAGGCCGAAGTGATCGGACCGGCGACGCAGCGGGGCCTTCGCCCGGACGAGATCCTCGGCGGGGAGCTCGGCGATCGCATGAGCGCCCTGACCGAGCGAGCCGTGATCGCGATGTACCACCTCCAGCAGACGAAGGCGTGGACCGCGAACATCCTCGAAGGGGTCGAGCAGCAGCTGGCCGCGGCGGGCTTGCACAGCCGTCTCGAGCATCCGCCGGCAATGTGCTTCCTTGACATCACCGGCTACACCCGCCTCACCCAGGAGCGCGGTGACGCGGCGGCCGCGCACGTGGCCGAGGAGCTCGGTTGGATCGTGCGGCAGACCTCGGTCCGGCACGGAGGCCGCGCGGTGAAGTGGCTCGGCGACGGGGTGATGCTGCATTACCCGAGCCCGCGGTCCGGCGTCGTCGCGGCCCTGGAGATGGTCGAGGCCGTATCGGCGGCGGAGCTCCCGCCGGCTCACGTCGGCCTCCACGCCGGCCCCGTGATCTTCCAGGAGGGCGACTACTACGGCCAGACCGTCAACCTCGCGTCGCGGATCGCCGATTACGCCCGAGCCGGCGAGGTGATCGTCAGCCAGTCGGTGGTCGATGCCTCGACCGAATCACCGATCGCGTTCCGCGCGGTCGGTCCAGTCGAGCTGAAGGGCGTGGTCGGAGCCGTGGAGCTCTACGCCGCTTCGCGATCCGCCTAGCGCGGGCGGCTTCCGGCGCACGGAGCGTCTGCCCGCAGCTCCAGATAGATCGGGTGGGCCATCGCCGAGCGTCATCCGTGAGGACGGCACTCAGACGACACTCGGTCCCCTGGGCCGTCCAGGGTTGAGGGAGGCCCATCCCATGAACCGCACACGCTCAGTTGCCCTGGCCATCGGACTGGCGGCGACGCTCGCCGGGCCGGGGCTCGCCCCCGTGCTGGCGACCTACCCGGGAGCCGAGAACGGACGAATCGCCTTCGGCCAGCGCTTCGCCGATGGGAGCTCGAACATCTTCTCGGTGCTGCCCGACGGGACTGGCCTGCGGCAGCTCACCACCGGCAGTCACAACCACCTGTGCGCGGCCTATTCGCCGGACGGCCGCCAGATCGCGTATTGCTCCGACGTGAGCGGCAGCTTCGAGATCTGGACGATGAAGCAGAACGGCACGAAGCAGCGCCAGCTGACCCACCTGGACGCCTTCGCGATCTTCCCGGACGTCTCGCCGGATGGATCGCAGATCGTCTTCGAAGGGGGCGTCGGCTCGGACCCGACCTACGAGGTGTACATCGTCGACGCGACGACCGGCGGCGGTCTCACCAAGCTCACCGGCTGCCCCGGGGTCGATACGTTCTGCATCAACGACTATCCCGTCTGGTCACCCGACGGCCAGCGCATCCTCTTCATCCACGGCGAGCAGTTCGACACGGACGGCAATCCGCTGGACGAGCAGGTCTGGGTGATGGATGCCAACGGGTCCCACAAGCAACAGCTGACCTTCGACAACCGGGTCAAGGACCAGGTTCCGGACTGGAGCCCGGACGGCTCGAAGATCGCCTACCAGAGCGGTGGCTTCGGCGACGGCCAGATCTGGGTCATGAACGCCAACGGCTCCGGCCAGCATCAGCTGACCGGTTGCGGACCGTCTGATCCGTTGCCGTGTGCGATCGGCGACGACTTCGGAACGGCCTGGTCACCCGACGGGACGAAGATCGCGTTCCTGCGCGACTTCCAGGCGCTCGGCACGAGGAACCGACCGGTCTACGTGATGAATGCCGACGGGAGCGATCAGCATCAGCTGGTCGCCGGTACGAGCCTCCAAGCCGTTCCGGCATGGCAACCCCGCGGCGTCAGTGCCGGCGACTGAGGCCGGTCGCAACCCACCGCCATGAGCACGGGCGAGGTCCTGCTGGCGATGCACGGCGATCACGATGCGTTCGCCGCGCTCGTCAGCGGGGCCTCGAACCGGCTCTACGCCCTGGCCTGCCTGATCCTGCGCGATACCGACCGGGCGGAAGATGCGACACAGGACGCCTTCGTGCGGGCGTGGCGGGAGATCCCGCGGCTCCGCGACGCCGAGCGTTTCGACGCGTGGCTGCGGCGGCTCCTGGTGAACGCCTGCTACGACGAGGCGCGTCGCGTCCATCGGCGAGCCGAAGTCTCTCTCGCCGTCATCGGGGAGCGGTCCGTGGTCGACACGGCCTCGGCTTCGGCCGAATCCGATCGACTCGAACGAGCCTTCCGCCGACTGCCCGTCGACCAGCGGGTCGTCCTTGCCCTCCAGCACTACCTCGAGCTCAGCCATGTCGAGATCGCCGAGACCCTTGGCATCCCGCTCGGAACCGTCAAGTCACGCGTGCGCTACGGCGTTGCTGCCATGCGCGCCGAGCTCGATGCCGACGATCGCCGCGCCGGCGTCATCGAAGGCAGGTCGGCATGAGCGATCAGACCGACCTCAGGAGTCCGATGGATCGCGACATGGACCGCCGGCTGGCCGGCTGGATGGGCGCCGTCGCGCCGGACCGGGCGCCGACCCGGCTCCTCGAGGAGACGTTCGCCCGGACGATGACGACGGCGCAAGCGAGCGACGTGCCGTGGCGGAAGATCACGATCGGACCGCGGCGTGGCTCGGCCGTGACGGCGCGATGGATCCTGGTCGCGGTCATCCTCGCCCTGGCGATCGTGGTAGCGAGCGTCGCCGGCCTCGGCTCGCGGACGCCGCCGGAACCGACCGCCTCGCCGAGCCCGAGCCCGAGCCCGAGCGCCACGATCACGCCACCCGGACCCAGCCCGATCTCGGTCACGGCGGACGTCACGGTCCCGATCCAGGGACCCATCGCCATGATCAACGACGGGGTCGATCTGTGGGTCCTGTCGTCCGGGCAGCTCGATCGCATCGACCCGACGGCCGGGAAGGTCACCGCGACCATCCCGCTTGGCAAGACGACGGACCTCTACAACGCCGTCGCCTCGGGCGCGGGCAGCCTGTGGGCGACGAATTGGGATTCCCAGGTGCTGTACCGGGTGGATCCGACGGCGCGCAAGGTGACCGCGACCATCCCCGTCGGACTCACCAAGGGCGTCGTCATCACCCCGGGCGCCGTCTGGATCGCCAACACCCGCACCGGAGCGGTGATGCGGCTCGACCCGGCCACGAACAAGATCGTCGCCACGATCGCGGTGGGCCCGACGGGCGCCAGCGGGCCGAACTGGCTCGCCGTCGGCTTTGGCAGCATCTGGGTCGACGTCCCGAACAACGACACGATCGCCCGGATCGATCCCGTGTCCGGCGCGATCCAGGCCACGATCCGCCCGCCCCTCCAGTTCACCCCGTGCGGCGGTTTCGGCATCGCCGCGGATGCGGTCTGGCTGGGCGATTGCGCGTCATCCAAGAGCGTGCTTCGCATCGACCCCGCCACGAACGCGCCGGTAGTCGCCGTCGACCTCGGAGGCACGGGGTACAACCCGCTGCTGATCAACGGCTCGCCGTGGATCACCGTCGATCGGGGCGGCCCTGACAACGGGCGGATCGTCCGGATCAGTCCCGTCACCAACACGATCGATCGCGTGCTCGTCCCTGACCAGACCTTCGGCGGCGGCGGCGACATCGCGATGATTGCCGGATCGGTGTGGGTCGTCGACGGCTACGAGAACACCGTCCTGCGCCTCCCGCTCACGGCCTTCCAGTAGCCCGCGGCGTGCGAGATCGAGCTCCCCAACACCTATGCGCGTCGCAAGGCGGACAACCGGGCGGTGTGCTTCGCGAGGAGCTCCCGCTCGACCGAGGCGTTCCTCCGGAAGTTCGACGCCGAGAGGGCCCGGGGCGAGCTCGGTGCGGCGATGGTCACGGCGATGCGCGGAAGTGAGATGACGCCAGCCTGGTTCCGCAGGCTGTCAAGGCGCTGACCTCGCGGCTCGTCGCATTGGGCATCACGTTGGAGGCCGGCGCCCGGCCGGGGCATACCCGACGATAGGGGAGCTCGCGCCGACCCTCCACGCCGACTTCGCCGCCATCGCCGAGGCGAGCGGATCACCGGAGCCGTTCCGCTCGGTCACCGCCGACGTCCTCCTCATGGGGGCAGCAAGAGCCCCGTGTTCCTGAAGCAGGCCCTCGATGACCTGGCCCGCGTCCTCCCGAACGCAAGACGGATCGAGCTGGCCGGGCTGGACCACGCCGCCTCTGGACCGCGATCGGGGCGGCAACCCGGCGCCAGTCGCGCAGGAGCTCCGGCGCTTCTTCGGCTGACGTCCGGCTGAGGCCGGCGAGCTCAACTCGCCGGTAGGTACTGGACCAGCCTCACGCCCGACGGGCTATCCAGGGAGCTTGCAGGATTTCGGCGCGAGGCAGGGGCTCGGCGCGAATGCTAAGGCTTGCGAGTCGAGGAACCGCCCTCGACGGCATGCCGCGGCGGCAGTCCGCCGCCGGTCGTGAGCGCACGCTGCTTGGCAAGCGCGTCGCGGACCTCCTTCGGCGAATAGACGACAAACGGTTCCAGGTTCTGTGAGCGCTCCTGGAACGGGATCAATCGGTCGATCTCGGAATGCAGCCAGAGCGCGGCGAAGTACAGCGCCGGAGCCTCGAGCAGGCGGATCTCGGCTGAGTCATCGTCAGGCAACTCCGAGGCCACAGCGATCGCGCGCCACAGCCGCGAGACGTACGACCCTCGGAGCAGCTGCGAGAACCCGCGGACGTTGCCATGCGGTTCGACGCGCACCTCCGCCGCGACCGACGGCGCATCGCCATCCGGCTCGATGACAAACGTTCGAAGGCTCACCTGATGCGCGCGATCTAGGAAATCGCCGTCCGTTACGTCCTCCGGCGTTATGACGTACACCGCATGCGGGACTCCGGTCGAGATGGACGCGCCCCCACCAATCGCCCGCTCGAACGTGTCGGCACTTGGGGACGACGCGCGTAGCGCGAGCTGTAGCCCGCGCTGGATCTCGTCGCTCGCTTCGGCCGGGAGTTCGGCTGCCTGGAGCTTCATGGCGCCGTCCGGTACGTGTGCGACCAGGAGCCCGCTCCCTGATACGAGGTTCGGAACTCGCTGTCCATCACGTCGTGGCCGCCCGACCAGGGGTCCTCGACATAGAGCAATTGTCCACCAACCGTGGTCGAATAGCCTTCGATGACGACGAAGTGACCACCGCCGGCCGCCCACTGTATGCGGGCCGCGACTGGGCGACCGGCATCGATGTCCGCCTGGATCTCGTAATTCGGGATCGTCTTCGTGACCGTGGCGGGATGACCGACCGCCCCGAGCCCATCCTCGAGGAAGTAGGGCTCGTCGCACAGGCTGGGGGAGGGGCAGCAGGGTCGTCCGAGCGCGATGGCGGCGACATCACATTGATGGAACCCAACGCTGCCGGCATAGAAGTTTCCGATCGCGCTCGAGACCGCCGCCCAGCACCAGTTGTCCATCTCCTGATGCCAGAGATCGAAGTCCAGCCGTTGCGTTCTCGCCGGAGTCGCGAAAGGCGGCACGCCGCCGGGTGCACCGACGAGGTGGACAAGCCTCGTGTCAGCGATCAGGTCCCTTAGATCCGCCATCCCAGTCCCCAGCAACTACGAGGTGGTGAAGGCATTCCGGTTCTTCACGAGGTTGCCAACGTCGACACCGGCAAGCTCAAGGCCCGCCGCTTCCAGCCCGAGCACCAGATACCCGGCCCAGCCCGAAGACGGGAACGCCGGATCCTGGGCGTACGCGAGGAGTCCCACAACAACGACGGCGAGCAGCGCCAGCGCGGCACCGATGAGAACGGCGTGATCGCTGATTGGATCTGGACGCGGCGTTGGAGGCGGAGTCGGGGCACCCCCGAGCGCACTCAGCCCGCCGAGCACGGCCTCCGCCTCGTCGCTCCCGTGCTGCAATCCCTGCGCGAAGGCCTGCAGCAGCCGAGTCTTCTCGGTCGACGGCTTGTCGCTCCGAATCACCGCTAGGACGTTTTGGGATGCTCGCTCCAGCTGTTCTAGGTTCGCGTCGATCGACGCCTGGCGCGGCCAGACGTCCCTCAGGATCTGGCCGAGCACGGCCGTCTCGGTCTCGTGCGCCGCCAACAACCCATGAACGTCGGAGGGCAGCTGGCCGGCCTCCTCGACCTGCTCGCGAAGGCTGTTGCGGATTCCTCGGACCCTCGCGGCATCCGTGACGAGGGCGTCGATACCAGTTTCGACCTGGATCAGCTGTGCATCGGCGTTCTCGCTCCGGTCGATCAGAAGGACGATTGCCCCGAGCGTTGCCGCGAAGCGATCTCCATAGTCGTCCGCGTTGAGCGACCCGAGCTTCGTGGTGACTGTCGCGTACCGGGCCTTGTACTTGCTCTTCGGCGCGCCCACATCCGTAGCCCACTTGTAGAACGCGCCAATGCCGGCGCCGACGACGAGAATTAGGGCTGCCAGCCAAGGCGGGTCCTTCACCGTGGCGCTGACGTTGAGGAAGATTGGGCTGATGTCGGGCGAAACGATCTGGATCGTCCCGGAGTAGGACCCAGGGGCGACCCCGTTCGCGTCGACCGTGATCTGGACATTGAGAGACGTCGTCTCAGTTGGCTGGACTGTCACCGTGATGTGCGGCTTCCCCAGGACGTTGGCGCCCGCGGCTGATTGAAAATCGCCGTACAGCGTTGTGATCGTCGTGGCCGGCTTCGCGACCGCCGAAACGGGCACGACATCACTGCGCGACTGAGGACCGTTGGATAGGCCGTCGAATGCGAAGCGGAAGGTGCGCCCGAACGTTGTGCCCGCAGCCGGTGGCTGCCCTGGCGACGGGCTCGCCGAGCTGTCGATCGACGGCTCGGGCGACGCCGCGAGGGTCCCGCGTGTCGCGAGCATCACCATCGCTAAGGCAGCGATCGCACAGTAGAGACGCCGCCACCACATCCCTCCGGCCCTCCCAGGTCGTGTAGCGATAAGCATCCCGGCGATGTCAAGTTGTCCGCCTGCGCCTGTTGTCCGCCTACGCCCGTCGCACCCGGCGCTAACGGCGGGCTCCTCCCGCCCATGAAGGTGTCGCCCTGGAATACGTCGCCGGCGTGCGAACTGCGAACCGGTGCGGTAGCGCATTTCGTTAACGTCCCCGAGTGGGCGCAACGTTTCACCGGCCAGGGCTACGTCTACGACCTGTCCACTGGCGCCGATATCGCCCAGTTCCAGTTCGGCATGCCGCCCAACTCCCGCTGTGGCACACAACGGCGGACGAGGCGCGCGACACGGTCTTCGCCAACATGACGCGCGCGCGTTCGCCGGTCGCTCAGCTCGGCCGGAAGACATCGCCGGGCGCTAACCTTCGCGCGAGTCGCAGCGATTGCGCCCGCCAGGAGCGCGCTACGAAGGCTGGTCGCCGTCGCGAAGCGCCGGATGATGCCCTGGAGTTCGACGGCTTTGAGTGGCGGCCAGCCTCGGCACACGACCAGTCGTCAGCACCGACGACGAGGGGAAAGCGAAGGCCGGTGCGCATCTGCCCGACCAGTCCGCTTCGAGGCGACCCGGCTCTAACTTGCGCCGACGAGTCAGACCTCGCCTTCGAAATAGGCGTCATCCACCCGTTTGACCGCGAGGCTTCTACCGGCCCGCACGCCGAGGCCGTAGTCGTACATCAGCTTGGTAAGAGCCTTCCCGTCGACGAGCACGATCCGACGACTTATCCGACGGACGTACTCCTCGGCCTCGCCAGTGAAGTAGGAGGTAGTCAGGAAGACGCCTTTGCTCGCGCGTTGCCCTTCGAGGCTCCCGGCGAAGGCTTGGAGGGTGGGTCTTCCGACCCCTGTTTTCGCCTGGTACTTCTTCGCCTGGATGTAGACGGCGTCAAGCCCAAGTTTGTCCTCATCGATGACGCCGTCGATGCCCTCGTCGCCCGTCAGCTTGGTGACCCGGAGGCGCGTTTCGTCGGTCGAGCTCCCATATCCCATGGCGCCGAGCAACTCGACCACGAGCCGCTCGAATGCCTCCCACGGATAGGCCGGCGACTGGAGTCGGTCGAGCATGTCCGCCTCGATCGACTGTCGAAGCGCGTCATATGTTCGGTACAACAGCTCCTCTGGGTTCTGCTGGTCGGACGCATCGAGGGCGGTGGTCGCCCCTTCGCCGCCCTTGGGCCTCGCCTTCGCACGAAACGCGGCGAAGTCTGGATAGGCCATCAGGAAGTTCACGTCGATCTTCGTTGGTGCCTTAGCGAGAGCGTCACGGCCAACGTCCGTCATCACGACTCGGCCCCGTGACGGCCGAGCAATTAGCCCCGCCTTCGCCATGTAAGTAACGGCCCAGTGCACGCGGTTCACGAACGTCGCCTGGAGCCCCGAGGGCAACATCTGCTCCCGGTCCTCCGGCGTCAGATGGAACTCCTCAGCGATCGGGTCCGTAACGTCAGGGACGACGCGACGGATCTGGCCGTCGCCCAGGTGCCGGAGTATGGGGAGCATCAAGGTCTGGTAGTCGGGGACTGCCATGTTGCGGAGTATCGCAGGGGCGTCAGGCGATTCGCCCAAGTTGCTGACGGTCCGTCCCTTCGCTAAAGGAGGTCTCCTTCCGTAGCGGGCCGTCCCGGCCATGGGCGGTGACGGGTGCCGTTACAGGCACCGCCCTCACCACTCTTGAACCTGAGAGAGTTGATCCCCGACCTGCGCGAGCAGGCCGGGGATGTCTGGCGAGACGGCTGCGAGACGCCGAGCGCCTACGGTGAGCTGGCCTAGCGCGCTAGGGCGATCGCCAGCGATGAGAAGTTCCGAGCGAGGACGACATGTCGACCGCGCGTGATCCCCGGACGGGCCGCCGGCTGTGGCCGCTGGGTTCGCTGGCCGCGATCACGGCGACCGTCACGTTGTTGGCGGCGCTCCTAGTCGGCGCTGCAGCGCTCCGGGGCATGACCAGCTGGCCACCGCCGGCTCTCGACCAGCTCGTCTTCATCGTGATCGTCGCCTTGGCCCTCGTGCCCGTCGCGATGCTGATCCTGGACCTCGTCGCTGACCGCGGTGGCCGCATCGGGATCCGAGGGTTCTCCATCGATTTCGCCGCCGGCGCGCTCGCAGCACGGAGCTTCAGCGTGCCGCACAACATCGGCCTGCCGGGGACGCCGGTCACCGACTCGGGCTCCGCCGCGATGCTCGACGTCCTTCGGCGGTCCACCGCGACCGAGATCGTCGTCATCGACCTCGAGGACGGCGGCGCCTGGTGGGAAACGCGCCTCCTCGTCTTCCTCGAGGGGTCGGTCCGCCTCGGCCGCCCGACGGCCGTTATCTTCACAGCGACCGAGGCGGGTCAGCCCGATCGATTCCAGGGCTGGGGGGCGCCCGCGGACCTGCTGCCACTACTCGTGCGCGCTGACGAGCAGTACCGGCGGATCGTCCAAACCGTCCGCGCCTGGGTCCGCCAATGGGAGCTGCGACCACCGGTCTTGCCCGACCAGCCGGCGCAGGCGGCACCATGGATGATCGGCACCGGACCCGCCCACGAGTGGATGGTCGTCGATACCGTGACCGGCCTTCCCAACGACATGGCCTTCGAGCAGCTGCTCCAGTCGGAGCTGGGACAGCAGATCGAGCAGAAGCAAGGTCATCGCCTCGTCTCTGTGACTCGATTGCACGATCTCTTCCGGCCGGTCCTTCGCACGTCCTCGATCGACGAAACGTGGTCCGTGGAGCGCCAGGTCGATGTGGCGCTGTCAACTGAGGATCCATACCTGCCGGTGACGTCGGCCGGGCGGTACGTCCGGACGATGACACGCGCGGCCGTGCTGACGGGCATCGTCCGATCGATCATCCCGCCGGCCGCGTAGCCGAAGTACGAGCGCGACGACCGACATGGCATGCTGGCTGGGAGTAGGAACGGATGGCCGGCTCTGTTCCCGGCGAGCTCGGCCGTAGGAGAGCGGCGAACGTCAGTCGGAGCTCGCGGAGCAGGCGACCGAGCCGCGTCGGAACCTGCCCGCTGGTTCGAGCCGGTGTGATGACCGACGCCAGGGCTGCCTTGGTCGCGAGTCAGGCCGGCGCACCGGCGCACCGGCGTCGCACCAACCCAGTTTGAAAAATGTGGACAAGCGGGTTGTCGTTGGCCGGAGGTCCGTCCTACGATGACCAGGAATCTCTGCGAGGCGCAGGGGGGCTCCGCCGAGCCGTTGAGCGCGCCGGCGTAGAAGCGGGGCAAGAACCGCCAGGGGGAGGTTCTGTGCCCAAGCCCGTGCTCCTCAACCTGCTCGGGGGGTTCGACCTTCGTCTGGGGCGAAGGCCCATCGAGTTGGCGCCGGCGGCTGAGCGCGTGCTCGCCTATGTCGCCCTCCACAATGGACCAGCCAGCCGCTCCAACGTGGCTGGCAACCTCTGGGCCGAGATGCGCGAAGAGCGTGCGCTCGCCAACCTCCGTTCCGCGTTGTGGCGCATGCGGCGACCAGGGGTGAGTGTTATCGAGTCCCACGGGGATCGGCTCTCCCTGTCCAGCCGCGTCTCGGTGGATTTCATCGATCTGCGCAGTGCCGCCAGGGGCCTCCTCGATGGTCGCGTCTCGGGCGACAACGCGCAGCTCGATCGGCTCGTGGCGGGTGGGGACCTGCTGGCGGACTGGGATGATGACTGGGTCTTCGTGGAACGCGAGCACTTTCGGCAGCTTCGCCTGCAGGCCCTCGAGCAGATGGCCTTCGAGTTCGCAGCCGCGATGCATTTTGGCCGTGCCGCGGAAACCGCCCTCGCCGCGGTCGCGACTGAGCCCCTCCGCGAGAGTGCCCACCGGGCCCTGATCTCCGTCCACCTCGCCCAGGGAAATCGGACCGAGGCGATCCGCCAGTACTGCGTGTACCGCCGGCTCGTCCGCGAAGAGCTCGACCTGGAGCCCTCGAAGCAGATGAACGACTTGATCGGCTCCGTGCCGTCGCCCGCCCTCGAGCGCGCATTCCGGGTGATCGCGTCCTAGGGAGTGTCCTGGGCGAGCTCAAACCCGCCGCTGCGTGATCGTCCGTTC
>Ga0207646_10003557_pt1 | contig 17501 bp, 12 predicted proteins | sample KBSK5502metaG_FD_184343 | JGI IMG/M metagenome (GOLD analysis project Ga0207646, IMG submission 184343) | Corn, switchgrass and miscanthus rhizosphere microbial communities from Kellogg Biological Station, Michigan, USA - KBS K5-50-2 metaG... | ecosystem: Host-associated > Plants > Roots >... | reverse complement strand
AAAGACCGAACTCGAATCGGCCCGAGGAAAGGCCGAATCCGAATCGTCCGCCGAGCGCGAACAATCCGAACCAGCCAAATGCGAATCGCGCTAATCCAAGTCAACCAACGCCAAGTCAGCCCGCCCCAAATCAGCCGGCGGCTAGACCAAACCCAAATCAACCTCCCGAAAGACCGAACTCGAATCGGCCTGAGGAGAGAGCAAACCCGAATCGCCCACCGGCTGCCAATACTCCGAATGAGCCCAATCCAAATGCGAATCGTCCCGCCAACCGTCCGGCGAACGAACGTCCGTCGGCAACGCCACCCACGGTTGATCGGCAAGCAGAGCAGCCGCAGCTAGAGAAGCAGCGCCAGCAGCAGCAACAGCAGCAACAGCAAAGAATGGAGCAACAAAGAGCGAACGAGCAACGCCAGCAGCAAATCCAAAGACAACAACAACAACAACAACAACAACAGCAAAAACCGCCGCAGAACGAACGAAAGGAAGTTCAAAAACAACAACAGCCGCCGAAACAGCAGCAAGAGAATGCCAAGCCGCAGCCGCCAAAGAAGGAAAACAACAAGGAAAATAAGGAAAATAAGGACCGTCCACCTTCACGCTAACGTAAAAAGTGTCCGACCATAAAAAGGAGCGGCTCCTATCGCCGCTCCTTTTTGCTGTACGCCGTGCATGTTCGGCAGCTAGCGGGTGCAAGTCCCGTCCCAACCTGATGGAGGTGAACGGTAGCGAAGCGCAAGGGCATCACCGTGAGGTGGGTCTGAAGGAAGCGTGGAGCAAAGATACGGGCCGATGGACAAGAACTGGATTTGAGGCCTACGGCGTCGGCCGAGTTGGCAACTGACAACGAAGTCCGTATCCAGCAAGGACGCTGGTGGTAAATCCGGCGGTCGCGTATCGAAAGCAGTCGGACTTATTGCGGGAGATCTGTTGCACGTCTCGGATTCGTGACTGAGGGTGGAGTAATTCACCCTGATCCTGCAGCAGAAGTCAGCAGCGGGCGTAGTACTCACGGAAGTGAGGAAGGCCCAAACAGTGAGAGCGAGCAGTAGAACGTTGAACTCATAAGTGGCATGGCGCCAGCTAATCAGCTTCGGCTGAGTTTTGCAGGTTCAGAAGACGGTGAAGCCGAAACGGAAACCTGCAGGGCGGCGAAGCCCTTGTGGCGAACGCGACTCGAAACCTCACGGCCCGTCAGGGCTCCACTCACTGAACCGCCGTATGCGGACCCGCATGTACGGTGGCGTGGCAGGGAGGACGGGCAACCGTTCCCCCTATGCCGATTACACCCAGGCCTTTGCGGCCAAATTTTGGAGGCAGACAACAGATGGGTTTGTGGAAAAACGGACTTCAGCATGAAATTGTGCGTGTCTTCTTGCTGATCGGGAATCGTCTGCTGAGGGAATCTCTTTTGAGGCTCTTTCGCAAACCGGGGGATTTATCGATTGTCGGCGTAGGATCGCCGGGAATGACCGATCCAGCGGAGATTGAAAATTCTCAGTGCGATGTCCTGGTGACCGACCAATTTCCGGCCAAAACATTAAACGACAGCGTGGCTTTCTGCGACCAATGGACCACCCTCCAGATGGAAATACTCTTGCTCGGCATGGATGAGGATCAGGACCAGTTTCTTTCTGCTGTACGGGCCGGAGCAACCGGATACTTGTTGAAGGACGCATCCGCCGGTGATGTCATCGCCGCTGTTCGCGCTATTTCTCGAGGAGAAGCCGTCTGCCCGCCAAAATTGTGCCTGCACTTGATAAAATGGGTGTCGGGAAAAACTCGTGAAGATTTGGCCCCTCGCGTCGAAGTGAAACCCAACTTAACCCTCCGCCAGAGGCAGCTCGTGACTCTCGTTGCCCAGGGTCTCACAAACAAAGAAATCGCCTCGCAACTGAACCTGTCTGAATTCACCGTTAAGAACCACCTTCACCGCATCATGAAACAAGTTGACGCGGACACACGTTACGAGGCAGTTGAGTCCGTCCGCGCCCATTTGGAAGAAACGCAATAAATCCAATCAACAGCTGTTTTCGAGCGCTTCGTCTTACTGGTTGTTTTGGAATTTACTGCCTAAAAGGAAGCACGGATGGCTGAAGTCTTCTCAATTTTTTGAATTGAGCGCCGCGCCGCAACTCCAGCCATCCGACGCTTCAGTTATGCCAAACGCACAGTACCTCTGTAACTGTCAAAAGTAACAGATGGTGAAATTTGTTTATTTGTTTTTTGTTTTTCCCAGAGATCACTGCATACCGTGAATGCTGTATGCTCCCAGCCTCACATGAACCCTTATATGAATATGAACTGTTTGCTAGATCGACTGGCCAGTTCCCATCGCCGCGGGCCGCGCCGCCTCGGCCGCTCTCACCGCGACCGGCACGCTAGCGCGAACCTTTGTCCCGGAATTCCTGTCGGAATATATATCAAGGTGGCCGTTCACAGCGCGGAGGCGTTCTCTCATCCCTAGCAGTCCGATCCCACTCGACTGTGCGCGGAGATCAAAGCCGCATCCGTTGTCTGAAATTATCAGCTCCGCTTGTGTCTCCGAACACTGCAACGTGACGGTTGCCCTGTTTGCATGGCTGTGTCGCACCACATTACTCAGGCCTTCCTGCGTAATGCGAAACAATACGAGCGCTTTGTCCTCGGACAGCGCGCTTCCTTCACCACGGCAGATCAGCTCCACAAACAGGGAAGCTCCGTGGCTCATCCGCTGGCAAAGGTCGCGCAACGCTGACTCCAGCCCCAGATGCTTCAGCTTTGAACTGTGCAATGCATGCGAAATGTGATGGAGGTCCGTCCCCAATTCGCTCGCGGAGGCTTGCAGTCGTTCCAATCTATTTCGCAGGTCGCCTTCGGAAAGAAGGCGCCGTGCCATATCCAGTTCCATTCCCAGCAGCGCAACTCGTTGTCCTAGGTCATCATGCAATTCGCGGCTGATGCGTTTCCGTTCTTCTTCCTGCGCTTGCATCAGGTGCTTTGCCAGTTCTTGCAATTGCAACTGCGCGTTTTTCATTTCCGATACGTCTATCGTAACTCCGACCAGTCTCGGATGATTCTCTCCGGGCTTGCGCAGCAACTGTCCTTTACACAGCTTCCATCGAATCGAGCCATCCCGCGCAAACATCCTGAATTCCGTCGAAAAGTCTCCTCCAGATTTTAGAACTTCGTCGAGGAGGCTGCGCAAAGCCTTCCGGTCTTCAGGCACCACATGTGAAAGTACACTGTCGAACGAATCGCTCGCGGGAATTCGGTCTTCCGAATCCCGCAAAATCGTCCGGTCAAGCCAGGAAAGCATGTCGGTCTGCGGATCGTATTCCCACGCGATTGAACGCGAAGACTCCAGCGCCAGCGTCAGCATGCGTCTGCTGCGGTCAAGCAGTTCTCTTGCCGCGTTGGTTTCGGTCACATCTTCGATCACGCAGAGCAGCAGGGGACAGTTTCCAGCTCCTGTTCCCGAAAGAGAGATGGTCATCCTCCCCCAGATAACCGAGCCGTTTTGATGAAGAAATCTCACTTCGGAGTGCACAATCTCGCGGACTCCAGCCAACAATTCCCGCAAATGCAGCCAAGTTTGTGGCGCATCGTCGGGATGTATCAGATCGAGAATATTCCCAAAATGTAATTCTTCCGATCCCCGGCCGAAGAATCGTCCCAGCCGCGCGTTCATCATACGCATCTGTGCGTTCGGATCTAGTAGCGCGATTCCGGTCGGCGAATCATCAAACAGGTGTCGGAATCTCAACTCGCTGGCGTGTCCTGCGTCCTGGGCTGCTTTCTTCGATTGCGCGTTCGCAAACATCGCTGCCAGCACGGACAATTGGGCGATCACTTCGTCTTCCCAGGCAATTTCTTTCGTGAACGAGGTTAGCACCAGCGCACTCGCACCGGTGGTTCCCTCATTCGCAGGAATCAACGCAATCGATTTGATCCCGTTTCGCTCTAGAAGCGTCCCGTCGGCTAAACCCTGTTGCGGCAGATCCTTCGTGCAGCGCAGCTGAATAGGCGCGGCGCGCAAAACGCTTTCCACGATCCAGGGGATTTCCGTTGTCGCGGATTCGTCCGGAGTTGGAAGGGCATACTCGCTGCTCGACGTGTGCACGCGAACGTACTTCGTTTCATCATTGCTCTGCTGAAACCAGGAAACTCGATCGACATTCAGCATCTCGCGGATGGCGCACAGTTCCCTCTGTAGCCCCTGTTCCAATTCTTCCCGACTCATGTTCACGATTCTTCCCGATGCTTGGGAAATCGCTCGCTGCACCGAATGGATTTTTTTCAGCGAGGACTCGGCTTTGTGCCTGCGCGGCATTTCCCGCCACAACCAAACCAGCAAAAACGCTTCCAGCGACAACATGATTGTTAGGAAATCATTCAGAGTTATCCGTCTGCCCGCGCCGAAAAACCAGAGACTCGATCTCTCCCCCAAAAATAGAAAGGGATAAACGACGAAAAACAAAACGGCTGTGGTTGTCGCGTAGAGTGCGAATCTATCGAATCGTCCATCTATAAGAATAGGAAAAGGATTGGCTCGGGGTACATCCTTGCGATGGATGGAATCATTCATTAGCCACCTTCATCCGACAATCTTTCACTCGGCGGCAGCCCTGGCTGGCTGCGATCTTGCCGTGGCTTGAAAAGGCTCGAAGTCTACCGCCAATCCCGTACTAAAAACAATCCTCTAGTTGGTAAGCTCGATACCGTACAGTACGGCGATGGCGCGGCTGCCGCGCATCTTAGTTAAACAATCAAACGTACTCAAGTTAAACGCGCTCAGCTGATGATTCGCTCTTTGAGCGCAAACCGCAGCAGGTCAGAGTTCGTCCTCAATTCAAATTCTTCCATGATTTTATATTTGTGAAATGCCACTGTGCGCGGCGTCACCTGCAACACGTCCGCTGCTTCCTTCATCGTTCGACCCTCCGCCAGCAATTGCAGCACTTCCCGTTGCCGCGGTGTCAGCGTCTTACCCGGATGCGAGTCTGGATTCCGAACAAACTTATCCAGCAAACTCTGCGCCATGTACGAAGTTACGAACGTCTCGCCCTTCAACACCTGCTGAATCGCTTTCACAAGTTCCGAAGCCGCGGATTTCTTCAACAGAAACCCCGATGCCCATTTCCGGAGGACCTCGCTTGCCACCTCGGCGTCCTCGCTCATCGTCACCACAATCAGCTTCGCGTAAGGAACGAGCTTCTTTAGCCGCTCTCCCGCTTCAAAACCATTCAGCACCGGCATGCTCAGATCCAGCAAAATCACGTCAGGCCGCAGTTGCTCCGCTTTTTCAAGCAGCACGCGTCCATCCGAAGCAGTGCCCACAACTTCAAACTGAGGTTCCAGCAGTCTGCTGAAAGCTTCCGCGACCAGAGTGTGATCGTCCGCCAAAAGGATTCGCGGCTTACCCATCCCAGGACTCCAACTTATTTCCCAACGTGTAGTTGTTCCCGCAAGTCGATCCGAAATTGCGGGGAACGTATTCTTGCAACTTCAGACACAATACTCGCTTGAGCGAATTGCACAACGTCTTCCCCCGATTTTATGAATGACTGTACCAAATAACTCGCCAAAAGCGTCCTATCCCCAGGCCGCTGTAGGGGTGTAACCCATCAGCTTGGGTCTCCGGCATTTGTACGTAATGATACAACGGAGATTGAAAGTGCGATTTCGAGTTCATCACTTACGCGTAGTCTGTTCTGCCGTGACGCTAGTGGCATTTTCTGCCTTTTGGCAGGTCGATGATGCACAGCAGTCGTCTATCGGTCCTGCGCGTGTCGTCGGCACAATTCAGGTGATTTCCGGCAAGTCGCTCACTGTCATCTCCGATACCGGTGTTTCCTCAGACGTTCGCATCGAGGACGCGACGAAGTTCCTACAAATCGAGCCCGGAAGAACCGACCTTAAAGAGGCCACTCCGCTTTCTTTCAGCGAGTTGCAGAGTGGCGATCGTGTACTGGTCCGAGGCATCCTCGCGGAGGATGGAGAAACTATCCGCGCGGCTTCCGTCATCGCCGTCAAAAAAGCTGCGATTGCCGAAAAACAGGACAAGGAGCGCGCTGAATGGCAACGGGGAATTGGCGGACTGGTGAAATCCGTCGATCCATCGGTCTCAACGATTTTGCTCACGACAAATTCGCTGAACACAAACAAAGAAGTATTGGTGCATTTTACCAAGGCCTCTATCCTTCGTCGTTACGCAGCTGATTCCACGCGGTTTGACTCTGCCAGGCTTGCGCCGCTTTCGGAAATCCAGCCGGGCGATCAGCTTCGCGCCAGGGGCGGCCGCAGCGAAAACGGCTCGGAATTCAATGCCGTTGAAATTATCTCCGGCACGTTCCAGAACATTGCCGGCACGATTTTAAGCATCGACGCCGCCACAAACACTTTTGTCGTGCAGGATCTCGCATCGAAGACTGCCGTCACTCTACGGATTTCCTCTGAATCTCAAATGCGCAAGCTTCCAGCGCAATTTGCTGAGGGACTTGCGGCTCGGCTGCATGGCCAGACGAGCGGCACGGGACAATCTCAAACCCCGGCAGCGCAAGATGTCGCGTCACAGGCCGCTTCAAATGCGCAACGGGGAAATACACCTGGTGCTTCTCAAGGCGGCCGCGGCGCCGGCGGAGACTTTCAACAAATGATCGCGCGCATGCCGGCCGCAACAATCGCGGATTTGCAAAAAAGCGATGCCGTTATGGTTGTCACCACGCAAGGCAACGGAAAAGACCCTCTCACTGTCATTACTCTTCTTGGCGGCGTCGAGCCGATTCTTCGCGCCTCGCCAAAGGGCAGTCAGGACATGATTCTTTCTCCCTGGAGCCTCGGCGGTGGTGAACCTTCCGGCAATTAAGTTTTTTCGGTAGTCCAACTCTTCTCAGGAGATTCGATGAATTTGGCGTTCAGGCTGACTTCGAAACTGGTCGTGTCGCTTCTTGCTTGGTTGATGATTTTTCTTGCCGACGCATTGTCACAAGTGCCTACCGGAAGTTTACGCGGTCAGGTTACCGATCCTTCCGGAGCTGCCGTCCCCGGCGCAACGGTGGTGGTCCTTCCCGCAGAGGGGCCATCCAGTACAACGACCACCAATCGCGATGGGGTCTTCGAATTGAAGCCACTCGCTCCCGGCAAATATACCGTGCAGGCTTTTGCGCAGGGCTTCGCACAATTTGAAGTGAAAGACGTTGCCGTCACAGCCGGCTCCCCCATAGTCATCGCCGTCCATCTGTCGATCGAAGAGCAAAAAGAAAAAGTAGTTGTGTCTGATTCCACAACGCAGCTCGACACCAGCAGCAGCAACGCCAATTCGCTTACGCTTAAAGGCAAGGATCTGGAAGCCCTTTCAGACGATCCCGACGAACTCCAGGAAGAACTCACCGCTCTTGCAGGCCCATCGGCTGGACCGAACGGCGGGCAGATTTACATCGACGGCTTTACCGCCGGCCAATTACCTCCGAAATCGTCCATCCGGGAAATTCGCCTGAACCAAAACCCGTTTTCCGCCGAATACGACAAGCTCGGCTACGGCCGTATCGAAATTCTCACCAAGCCGGGCACTGACAAGCTGCACGGCCAATTTATGATCAACGGCAATGCCTCGGCATTTAACGCGCGGAATCCTTTTGTCGGAGAAGCCGCACAGCCCGCCTACCACTCCGTCCTCTATAGCGGCAACATCGGTGGCCCGATCAACAAAAAGGCCTCGTTCTTTTTTAATCTGGATCGCCGCAACATCGACGAGATTTCCGTTATCAATACTCCCGCACTCGACGCCAACTTCAATCCCATTCAATTTACCGGCGCCGTCCCTAATCCCCGCACGCGGACGAATCTCACTCCTCGCATCGACTATCAGCTTTCCTCTACCAATACTCTCACTGCGCGTTATCAATATTTTCGCGAGAACGAAGTCAACAACGGCATCGGGCAATTCCATTTGGCCACCCAGGGATTCAACGAGCTCAACACCGAACACACTCTTCAAATTAGTGACACTCAAACGTTAACCGAACGCACCATCAACGAAACGCGCCTCCAATATGTACGCTCGGCAAGCACCGAAACGGTTCTGAATACCACTCCCGCCATCGTTGTTCAAGGCGCATTTACTGGCGGCGGTAACTACCAGGGACATTTGCTCCAAAGAACCGACGGCTATGAAATCCAGAACTACACATCAATCGCGTCGGGAAAACATTTCATCAGGTTCGGCGTTCGCGCGCGCATTGACGACGACTCCGTCAACAAGACCCAGGGTTTCAATGGTTCTTTCACTTTCGATTCGCTTGCCTCCTATCAAATCACTGAACAGGATTTGCAGTCCGGTTTCAGTCCCGATCAAATTCGTGCTGACTGCCGCGGCGCGTCTTCCTCTGGAACTCCCATCTGCGGCGGCGCGAGCCTTTTTGCCATAACTACTGGCAACTCCCTTGTTGCCAATACCTATTTCGATCTCGGTATTTTCGCGCAGGACGAATGGCGGATTCGTCCAAACATCACCTTCAGCTACGGCCTCCGCTATGAACGCCAAAACCAAATCGATGACAATGGCGGATTCGCGCCGCGACTCGGCGCAGCGTGGGGAATTGGAAAAACCAAGCAAGGCGCTCCAAAAGCTGTTCTGCGCGCAGGTTTTGGAATTTTTTATGACCGATTCAAACAGCAATATCTCGAACAAGCCCAGTTACTCAATGGCATTACGCAGCAGAGCTTCGTCGTTACCAATCCCGACTTTTTTCCAAACCTGCCAACCAGTGCTGAGCTGGCCGCGGCGCAAACTTCTCCTACCATCTATCAAGTCGATCCTCACCTGAAAAACCCGCACACGATGCAATCCGGCGTCACCCTTGAAAAACAACTCGGCAAAAGTGCAAACGTCGCATTCACGTATTTGTATTCGCGCGGCGTCCACGCCTTGCTCACGCGCAACATTAACGCTCCGCTCCCACCCGATTTCAATCCCGCGAATCGGCCTCTCGGCAGCGACAACAATGTCTATCAGTACGATTCCGCGGGGGATTTCAAGCAAAACCAACTCATCATCAACGGTAATGTGCGCGTTGGCACTCGCGTTTCTCTTTTCAGCTACTACACTCTGAATTACGCCAATAGCGATACCACTGGCGTCGCGGGCGCTCCGTCGAACCAAACGGTCCTCGGATTCCCGTCGAATCAATACAATCTCGCCGTCGATTACGGCCGTGCGTTTTTTGATATCCGGCACCGGTTGTTCCTCGGCGGCTCCATTGGCCTTCCTTATATGTTTCGACTCAGTCCGTTTCTGATCGCAAGCTCTGGCTTGCCATTCAACGTGACAAGTGGGATCGACTCTAACAATGATTCCGTTTTCACCGACCGTCCAACCTTCGCTGAATTCCAAACTGCGCTCGCTGGCGCAATCATTCCCGGTAACGTCAGCTTCCATTGCGAACCGGCAACAGGCGCCACTGAAGTTCCCATCAATTGCGGACTCGGCCCAGCGCGTTTTTCGTTGAACTTGCGGCTTAGCAAAACTTTCGGCTTTGGCAAAAAAGCAAAAAGCGCGGCAACCGCTGGCGGCGGTCCGATGACCGGCGGCACGTTTGGCCGTGGTCCGGGAGGGCCGGGCGGTGGCGGGAGAGGCAATCGTGGCGGCGGAATGTTTGGAGGAGACTCAGCCACTTCCGGTCAACGCTACAGCCTTACGTTCGGTGTTTCTGCTCGCAATCTCCTGAACAACGTGAACGAAGGGCTGCCTGTCGGTGTGATCAGTTCATCTTTTTTTGGACATGCGAACTCGCTAGCGGGTGGTCCTTTCGGCGGCCAGGCTTCCAACCGCCGCGTCGACATGCAGGTAACCTTCAACTTCTAGCTTGCAGATCAGTCCAGATCTTTTTCCTTGGATTTGCGACGGGATTTCGTTTCCTGTGTCGCGGGGAAAATATTGCGTTGCAAAGCTGGCACGGCTTTGTCGCCCATCCTGTCCTGCCACAAAAACTGATTCAGCAAAGCCGTATCCACGGCATCGGCATGGCTGAAATCCATATTCCGGCCCTCCTTCCAATCCTTTTCATTCATTCGGTAGATCAGGCCGTTGTCACGGTTTCGAAAATCGGCGGAAAAAGGCGGCTGTGTTCCGTCTCCAGAAAATAACGGCGCCATGACCGTCGCGCGCGAGTCATTGGAATTCATGGGTGGAACGCCCAGCAATGCTTCGATCGTCCGCACAATATTTATGGTCGTATAAAAAGTGTGATCCACAAACGGAATCACTTCGCCGGCGCTGTTCTTCTTGATGGCGGCGTATTTGCTGATCACCAGCGCAATGCTGCGATGCGCATCCACGTGGTCGGGGCCGTCCTGTGCGTCGTCTTCTAGAATCAAGAATGCCGTGTCATCCCAATACGGACTGTGCGAAATGGCGTCCACGACACGTCCAACCGCCAGATCGTTGTCCGCAATAGAAGCCGAGGGCGTTGGCTTTCCCTTCGTGAGTCCGGCCGTGTGGTCGTCCGGCAATCGCAGAAGAATAAATTGTGGCATTTCGTCTTTGCCTGCCTTTCGCAAGTCCACGAATTTACTGAACTCGTTCAGAAATTCATCCACGCGCAGTTGGTCCGGATACGCCACCTCGAAATCAGGGAACAGCGGATCAAAATGTCCGCGCAGTTCGGATTCCGCCGCAATATTCTTGGCCAGCACCGGAATCTCCCACGGATAGGGACTCGGACCGCCATGCGGCTCCCCAACATTTTTGTCCAGCGGCTCGCCTTTTTTAATCACGGTTCTTGCGCACTGCACACCCGCTACTTTCGGCGGCCCCAACGTTGGAGAAACACCTTCCGTCTTCGCGTTGCACCATCGCGACACAATGTATTCTCCGTAGTGGCGATACGTCACACCATGCGTGGCAAAATTCTTCCAGAGATATCCGCCGGTCGGCTCGCCCGCATCCGGCAACCCATCTTCCACGGAAATGCCTTCCAGGAATTCGCCTTCCGAATCGTACGTATGTTCGCGCCCGCGATAGCCGACCGGAATCGTTTTCGTGATGTAGTCGGAAACAGATGCTGACGTGGACCACACATGGCCATCGCCAGAAACCTCTCCGCTATCGTAAAAGTTATCGAGTACGCCAAACTGTTTTGCGAGCGCGTGCTGGTTTGGTGTGATGTCCGCGCCATACATGGTGATGGAGGGATCACCGTTGCCGACGCCAAGATCGCCGAAGACCTGATCGTAAGTGCGGTTTTCCTTGATGATGTAAATCACGTGACGAATCTTGTTTTCGCCAGTCGCAAACGTCACGCGATCCGTGTTTCCTCGGCTGGTATTTCTTTCCGCGACTTCTTTCGTGTATGCAGCCAAATCTCCGGGAATATCCGCGAGTGGTAGTCGCGCAAGTGAACCGCGAATTAATCCGAGCACGTATGGATATTGTGGGCGCCCGTCCGGCCTCTTGCCGCTCGACTTGGAGTTCGGTCCCGCGCCGTGTCCCTTTGCGCTGGCTATCAGCAAATCCCTGGAAGTGGCAACTACGACCATGGGATACCACTCGGTGGGAATGAAGCCAGCTGCTCGGTGGATGGCGAGATCAAACACGGAAACGGAATCAGAAATCGCGTTTGCCGAAAAAAGAGTCTTTTCATCGGGCGAAAGCGCGAGCGATTGCGGATCGCTGCCGCCATACGTTTGTCCAGAGGGTTTGGTTGAAAGCGCATAAAGCGTTTTTCCGTTGCGAGGATCGAGCGCAACGACTTGATCGCGATTGGTTAGTGCGACAAAGAGTACCGAGTTTTTTTTGTTAAGCAAGAGCGCCGTGGGGTGCGAGCCGCCGGCAAACGCAGCACTCGGTTTGCTGAGCGGGATCTTTTGTACGACTCTCCCGCGCGCCAGATCAAGCTTCGCAACGGTCGAAGCATTCCAAAGCGAGACGAAGCCCCATTTTCCATCGCTTGAAATCGCTGTGGTGTAGGGAAGCGAGGCCGGAATTCGTTTGTAGGTTGAAAGCTCGAACCGATAAACAATCTTTCCGTCTGAACTATTCAGCAGTACTGCCTCGTCGGAATTGTTGCACGCAACAAGAATTCTCTCTTCGCCGCCAACGTCGCCAACACTGAGGCCGGCTGGATACGTTACGTCATTAAATTCCGTTCGGCGCACCTTTCCCTGGGGCAGGAAAGTGCGCGGCGAAATCGGTAGAAATCGTTCCGGCGCGACCTTTCCTTCGTCAAAGCGATAGACAGCGATGCCGTTGCCGGTGCTGCCTTCTTTCTTGCCGAGAGGATCTGTATAGGACGCCATTGACGCGAAGAGATGTTTTCCGTCGAGCGAAAAAGCCAGACCAAGGAAATACGTTTGCCGCGCGTTGTGAGGAAGGCGATTGTCAGGAAAATCCGAAAGCTTATCGGTTTCAAGATTCAGGACGGAAAGCGATTGCTTTCCATCGTCCGTGTCCGCGCCAAATCCGCTGTGCAGAAACACGGCGAAGCGTCCGTCGGGAGATACCGCCGCTGCCGTGGCGAGATTGTTGATCTCGCGCGGTTTGCCGGGAACTTCGCCGAGCAGGCGCCCATTAGGAAGTTGCGTGCCCGGTTGCTGGCCTCGCGTAAGAAAGGGAAGCTGCAGAACAACCAATGCGATCCACAAAAGCCGGAAAACAAATCGAGAGTTGGTCATGGCCAGATTCTACATTGCCTTTGTAAAGGGACGTGAATTTTAGAAGCGGACCGCCTCTCTGCGTTTTGTGCAAATATTGAGTCTAAGAGGACCTGCCGGGAGACAGCATGCCTAAAAAGCAAAAGCGGCTTGACAAAGTTACCGAAGCGCGAAGATTAGCAAGAAAGATTGCTCCCAAGCCGAGCACGACGAGAGTGGTGGAAGACAAGCGCAAGAAAACGGAGAAGCACAAGAAGAAATGGACAGTCGAGTTGGAAGCCTGAGTAGAAGAGGTCCGGACCGGACCTAGTTTTTCGAGCCTCATCCGGGTTTGTGTGCGGGAATGGATTCGTCAGAGCGAAAGACCGGAGCGCGCGTGATGTTGCGACGATCCGCGAGGGTGTTTGCAATGGACTCGATTTCCGCTTTGCCGAATCCAACACTCGCAACTTGAACCGTGCCGTCCTGATTGATCAGAAAGAACGTGGGGACGGTGGTTAGCCCATAAGCGTTCGAAGCCGGGTAGCCGGGAGCGTCGATGAGCACAGGAAAGGTGATGCCGAAATCGTGCGCGAAGTCGCGCGACGCGGCGACGTTGTCCTGCGAGACGCCCAAAAATGTGACGCCATCGGCTCCGTAGGTCTTAAAGAGACGTTCGAGAAACGGGAATGTGAATTTGCAAACAGGGCAGGACACTTTGAAGAACGACAAGACCACAGGGCTGCGCTGCAGCGCGGCGTTCAGCGAGAATTCCTTTCCATCGAGAGACTTCAGCGAAAAGCCAGGCGCAACGTTCCCAGGAACGATGTGGGTCATGCGGTTTTCAGCTCCGAGCCAGCGCAGAAGCCGGCGGTAAAAAGGCATAGAAAGAGTCTATCGTAGGTGTGTTCGCATCCCTAAATTCGATGCGGTGAACTAGGAATGGTTACGCAGACCTGCAGTCAACAGCGAAATGAAATAGCCTAGTGAATGTGGCGGGTTTTGCGCTGCATGAAATCCATCAGCAGATATTGGCCGAGATTTTGCGGCGTCGTGAAGTACGCCTTGCCGCGGCACATTTGTGTGATTTTCTGCACAAAATTGACAAGCGAATAGTCCGTCGCGAGCATGAAGGTGTTGATCATGATGTTGGCGCGTTTGCATTTATTCACTTCTTCAAGCGTTTCGCTGACCACGAAAGGATCGAGGCCAAACGCATTCTTGTAGATGCGGCCGTCTTCGAGAGTGAGCGCCGACGGCTTGCCGTCCGTGATCATGATGATCTGTCGCATGTCTTTGCGCTGGCGAAGCAGAATCCGCTGCGCCATGCGTAGACCTTCTCGCGTGTTCGTGTAAAACGGACCGACCTGCACGCGCGCCAATTCATTCAGTGGAACTTCCTCCGCGCTGTCGTGAAAAAGAACAAGGTGCAGTGTGTCGCCCGGAAACTGGGTGCGAATCAGATGAGAGAGCGCCATCGCCACGCGCTTCGCTGGCGTAAAGCGGTCTTCACCGTAGAGAATCATGCTGTGCGAGCAATCAAGCAACACCACGGTGGCGCAGGACGATTGGTATTCGCATTGATGCACCATCAAATCCTTATAGCCAATCTCGATAGGCACCTTCGCACCGTCGCGCCGCACAGCGTTGAATAGCGTCTCGCTCACATCAAGATTCAGCGTGTCGCCAAATTCGTAAGCTCGTGATGCGCCGCTTGTCTCCACACCGGTTGCGAGGTCCCGCGTGTCATGCCGGCCAAAACTGCTTCTGCCCAGGGAGCCAAGCAGATCGCGCAACGTTTTGAATCCCAGAAAGTCGATCGTTTTATCCGTGATTTCAAATCGCGCTTCCGTTTTGCGTTCTTGCGGATCGCCGATAGCGCCGCGTGCTGACGCCTGGTTCGGCGGAGTAATTTGTGGCTGCTGCTGTGGATTGATGAATCCCTCATTCGAAAGCCGCTCCACCAGCTTGTCCAGCAGATCTTTGATTTCCTGATTGTTCGACGCATCAGAGCGATTCAACAGTTTTCGCAGCTCTTCGGTCATTCTGTCGTTCGGCAGCAGGTCGCCTTCCTGCAGCGCGCGCAGAATCGCTTCGCGCAGTGCTGCCATCGAGCGGTCCGGGTCGAATTCGGAAATGCCGTAGTATTGCGATTCGAACCCGCTTTGCAGAAAAAAATCGCCTAGTCGTTTGACGAGCTCTTCGAGATCGACGCTGTCAGCGGGCTCGCCAGTGTACTTCGTAAATTTGGTGAATTTCATCGTGTTTCGTCCTAATAAACTACGTCGAACTTCGTGTTGAGAGCCTTCGCTTGGTTAGCTACTTCGCTTCGTGCGCTCCTTGCTTTGAGATCCCTCGTCGAGATGCTCCTCGCCGATGACGGCCCTTCTCAGTTCGTCAATTGTAGCTGCGGCGCGGCGGACGATTCACGCCCTCGCGGGGATCGGGCTGTTTCGGCTTCTCTGCAAAAAAGCCGCGCTCCTCGCTGCGCCCGATACGCCGATGCGCCCAAAGTCCCTCAAGAATCATTTCCGCGGCAGCTGAAGCGTGCGCCTGATCTTTTCTGTCGGTGACGCCCAGCCGGCCTACATGGTCGACAAGGTCTTTGATATTGGCCAGCTGCTTGTAGCGTTCAGACGTCGACGCTAGTTCAGCCAGTTTCAGTTCGCCGCCCAGTTCGAACCATTGGACCACGGGTTGAAAATTTACGTCCGCAAATCGCTTTGAAAACACACGGCCGACCGCTGTGCGAATCAATTCGCGCGCAATCGTGTCCGCGCCTTTTAGTTCGCCTTCGTATTCGAGCTCAAGCTTGCCTGTGACGGAAGGCAGCGCAGAGTAAATATCCGCCACGCGTGCGACAGATGTTTTTTCTCCGGTACGAGCAGCCCTCTGCTCGGCGTTGCTCACAACACTTTCGAGCACGGAAATCGGCAAACGCTGGCTGACGCCGGACCTTTTATCGACGCGCTTATCATCGCGGGCCTGGAACGCAATCTCTTCCACGAGCTCACGCAGATAGTCCGGCACTTCGACGCAATAGCCAGAATCGCGGCCAGTCCATGCTTCCTGCTTTGTGATCGAGATGCCTTCCTCAACCGTCGAAGGATAATGCGTGCGAATTTCCGCACCGATGCGGTCCTTTAATGGCGTAATGATTTTTCCGCGCGCAGTGTAATCCTCCGGGTTTGCAGAAAACACCAGCAGCACATCGAGCGGCAGCCGAAGGGGATATCCCTTAATCTGAATATCGCCCTCCTGCATGATGTTGAACAGGCCGACCTGGATTTTCCCCGCAAGATCGGGCAATTCGTTGATGGCAAAAATACCTCGATTGGCGCGCGGCAGTAATCCGTAATGTATTGTGAGTTCGTCGGAAAGATCGCGCCCCCCACGCGCGGCACGAATGGGATCGACGTCGCCGATGATATCGGCCATGGTCACGTCAGGCGTCGCAAGTTTTTCCACGTAACGAAGGTCCCTCGGCATCCAGACAATGGGAGTATTATCACCATCCGCGGCGATGCGATCGCGGCAGGCGCGGCAGATGGGCCGCAACGGGTCGTCGTTGATCTCGCATCCCGCGACCACAGGGACTTCCGCATCAAGCAGACTCGCCAGACCGCGCAATATGCGGCTCTTCGCCTGTCCACGCAAGCCCAACAGAATAAAATTGTGCCGCGAAAGAAGGGCGTTCACGATTTGCGGGATCACCGTGTCCTCGTACCCATGCACACCGGGAAAGAGCGGTTCGCTGCGTTCGATGACCCGCAACAAGTTCGCGCGAATTTCGTCTTTCACGGAACGTGACGCCGACCGCGCATCAAAATCCGGAATGCGGCGCAGTTCGCCAAGAGTTGCGGGCCTTGCGCGTCCGCCTGCAGAATGCATCGATGGTAAAGCAGTCATTTAGCCCCCAAAAGCCGCGCTAGATTCAGCGGAATATCCAGTTAGATGCAAACGCGTCAAAATCGGTCGGTTCTCAGTTCAATGCTTCGGCGCTACCAGCGGCACGCGCGCGCTCAGTATCTGATTTCTGTAGATGCGGAGCCCACTCTCGCAGGTACGCGACGAGGCGCTCCTGACGCTCGGCTTCGGAGCGCAATTCCAAAACGCGCTGCTTCCAGAGCAGGTCCATCGGGAGCTTGGCGGCGATTCGATAGGAAAGCTCTATTCCCGCGATTCCGTCGGCTTCGTCGATATCGCGCGGATAATCGTCAAAAACCAGCGTGTGGCAAGTTTCGTAAAGTTCGATCAGCTCGCGAGAAACAAGCGGATTCAGCGGTGCAGGACGGTCTTCGAGAAAATCCACTGCGCCCCGCATTAGTGGTTCTTCTGTGAAGAGCTCAATGACCCTGAAAGGTTCACGGCCGACGGTCAAAATGTCGCAGCGACCATCTTCATAGCGATTTGTCACTTCCAGAATTTCCGCCGTGCAGCCGGTTCCCGCAATTCCATTCGAAAGAGCGAGCAGCATGCCAAAGGGTGCCTTCGCGTCAAGACAATCGCGGACCATTTGCCGGTAGCGCGGCTCAAAAATGTGCAAAGGCATATCCGCGCCGGGTAAAAGAACGACGTTTAGGGGGAATAGTGGCAGCCGAACCGGTGACATGATGACTTCCAATGAAGAGCATAGCAGAGCCGCGTGTAGAGGCAAATCCGCGCGACGCAAGTAATATTAGAGTTCGTTGAGAAGCGATTCCATCTCAGACAGGGCGTGCCCGTTGCCCGCCTTGCACGCTGCCCCGATGCCCTTGTCCAAAACCTCGCGTGCTTCCTCCGGCCGCGATTCCTTGACGAGCATTTGCGCGAACATCAGATAGGCCGGGACATAATCGGCATTGCGCTGCAGCAATTCGCGGAAATTGGCTTCCGCTGCCGCTGAATCGCCC
>Ga0207646_10003556_pt1 | contig 17506 bp, 11 predicted proteins | sample KBSK5502metaG_FD_184343 | JGI IMG/M metagenome (GOLD analysis project Ga0207646, IMG submission 184343) | Corn, switchgrass and miscanthus rhizosphere microbial communities from Kellogg Biological Station, Michigan, USA - KBS K5-50-2 metaG... | ecosystem: Host-associated > Plants > Roots >... | reverse complement strand
TGCGTAGCAATTCGAGTAGTAATACATATAATGCCAGCCGAGCAACATTTGGCGCATCGAACCGCCGTGAAAGAAGAGAACGCCGGGACGCCTTTCTCCGGGTCTAAGATCTTTGGGCAGGAAGAGTTGGCCGTGAATGTCGAAGCCGCCGGCGGACTTAAAAACAATTTGTTGCGGTACAACGAGTCTGTCAGCGGGAAAATCGGGAGGCCAAGTTTCCACTGCGAGCGGTTGTGGCGTGGCGCGAGAGTCTCCGAGGCGCCTCGTGAACAGTCGAGCCGTGTGCTGAGCATCGGAGGCAAGATAGACCACCGAATCCGTAGCGGGAATCGGAGTCGGCCGCCATTCAATTCCCTGTCCATTGCTTAATTGTTGCGGAGCATCACCCGCCGTGGTCACGCTCCACAAATGGCGCCGGTCAATGTCGTTACAATTCGAATTGAAGAAGATGGCCTTTTCATCAGAGCTGAAGGACCACTGCTCCACTTCGCAATTTCCAGGAGTTAGAAGTTTCGGCGTGCCGCCCGCTACCGGCAGCGAGTAGAGATGCTGCCAGCCATCCTGCTCGCTCGCAAAAATGATTTTGGTGTCCCCGCCCCAGTGGATCGCACCACCGCCTGTATCGTTCGCCATGTAGGGGAAGGAATCCTGCAGTTCCCTGCCGCTGTGCCAAATCTCTTTGGCATTCAACGTCGCGACATCAGCCACCCAGATTGTCCAGGGATGCGGGCGATCCGGTTCGATGAAATAACCTTCAGGCGTGTCACGTGCAACTGCCGGTTTGCGGACAAACGCCAACTGCTTGCTATCGGCAGACCATTGGGGATTCGAATCGGAGTCCACGCTTGCCGCGATGAACCGAACTGTCTTGCTACTCACATCGTAGATGCCAATGAAGCTGTGATCGCCCCGTCCAGAAACGAAGGCAAGTTTGCTGCCGTCCGGCGACCAATGATGTTCAGCGTTGGCGCCACGAACGACAAGTTGTACCGGCTTTTCCTTGCCGTCCAACGGCGCGAGCCATAATTCGCCATCGCGCAAATAGGCGCAGATTCCTTTGCTTGAGATTTCACCGCCGTGACCCGCATCGATTTTTTGCGGGTCTCCACCGCGCCACGAAAGCTGAAATACGGCTTCTTCGGCGCCAGCGGGATTGCTGGTGGGATTCGGCGATTGGCCAGTGCGATTCTTGCCCCCGCCGCGTGTGTACACAATCGTGTTGGAATCAGCCGAAAATTGCAGCGCCGACAATTCCTGCCCGTCTTCTTCCATGTACGAAGTGAGGCGCCGCGCCTTGAAATCCGGCGCTTCGGCAACATAAATATTGCGCTTGCCCTTTTCGTCAAGCACCCATGCAATGCGAGGTACGGATTTCGCGGCGGTCAAATCGCTGGGAAACGGCGCACTCAAAATTTGCTCCAACGTAAACGATTGTTGCGCGCGCACAGGCACGGCCAGAAAGAACAACGCGACAGAAAATACGGAGACTGTTACTGCGGTCGATCTTTTGAGGCGCGGCTGAGTTGGCATCGTTCTCCTTCAATCCCCCGGTTGTTGTGCAGTGGCTTTTTCCAGCGAAACCTTTGGTCCAGCGAGCGGGCCTGAAATCTGCATGAAGCGAACAGTGTTCTCCGCTCGGGCGTTGCGGCCCGTCAGGTGACTTTCCGCGGTGAGGTCCGTATCTTCAGAAAAACTGACGCTGCCTTTCAACAGAAATTCGCCCGACGGTGAGGCCAAGCGCAGGCTGTTCAAATCAAATCCACCATCGCTCAGGTGAAAAGTACCCGCACCAGCAGTCCAGCGTGAAGTCCCGGTTTTCCATTCGCCCAGCGCCATTGTCCCCGCGACGTCCCATCCCCGCAGTTCCACGTTGGCCAAGTGAATTTCGCCCTTACCGTCGAGACCACCGAGCAGAGCTTCCCGGCCGATTCCTGTCGCATGAAGTTCGAGACGACCGTCCGCGGTACCGGCCAAGCGGTCGGAGAGATGCGCCAGCCACGGAGTTTGCGCAATTGAAATTCGGTCGAAGGAGGCAGCAATGTCGTATAGGGGTCTTGAGGAAAACGCGGCATCCGCACTGCCAGTTACCTGCCCGCCCGACCATTGCGCCTGAACGTTTCGCATGCTGAGCTTCAGCGCGTCGAGTTTCGCCTGCGTACGAAATTGCTTCAGCTTGATCTTCTCAATCGTCAATTCATCTACTCGGAGATCGCCCGAAGCACGAATGCGTCGCAACACGATGCTCCGCGGTTCCGGCGCCGACCTCCCACCGAGAGCGGGCGGCAGTAAGCGCTGTAGCCAGCCGGGCCGCGCACGCGGGCCGATCCAGCGATCGAGCTCCGCTGCATCTAGATGATCCGCCTGCAATTGAAAGGTCCAAGGAGCAATTTCGGTCTCGCCAAAATCGCTCGGCAGAATCCTCGGCTGTTCCACCGAACCGGACCAGGTGGCTCCGAACGCGACAACTTTCCCGAGCGTGAATTTCCGTACCGCGTTTCGCCATTCCGCGCGTAGATTTTCAAGCTGCACCGGCTGGTTCAGACCAGCCACTTGCAACGTCGCCTGCACGACGTCAGCGCGGCCGTTCCAAGCGGGTACGCTCCCTGCGCTCCAGTCCCAACGCAAATCGGCAGTCGCTTGGCCGCGCAGCTCCCAGCCATTTTGCAACGGCCGTCCAAAGGCGTTCGCAAGTCCGAAAATATCCTGGATTCGTGCCGCTTGCCCTTCGATACGAATACCACCAGCTTTCGCATCAAAATCGTGAACGAGCGAAAGATTGGCGGTAGCCCCAACCACGCTTCCGCCAGAAACATTGCCGGACGGGGGCCGAATCTTTGCGGACGACGAAACAGTTTTGCCAGTGGGAATGTTTACGCCAAAGGGCTCGATGACCAATTTCTGTTTCTGCGTTCCGCCGCGCATAGCGCGCACTTCAACAGGTCCAATGAATCCTGGAACAGTCCAGCGTCCGCCGGGACTTGAGAACGCCAGTTCGTTTAGTGAAAGTGGCCAGCCACGAAAATTCGCGGCTCCAGTGAAATACTGCGTTGCGCGGATTTCTTCCGCGACTCCCGGGCGAAACGCGCGATACCAGTCAAGAAGATCGGCGGCCTGAATGCCTGCCGAATCCATACGCACTTCCAAACTGGATTCCGCGACATTCTTCAGCGAGGCGGTACCCCGCAAATTTGAATGTGGACTCTCAACGGCAATTTCGTCGGCATCCATCGTGCCAGCGCCAGGATTCCACCGGCCGTTTATGCGAATTCCAACACGTGGATTGTCGTCACGCTCGGTCAAATCCCAACGATGAATTCCCGATGCGCGGGCGCGAACAGCAAAAGTCCAATCACCGGGCGCCACATTTTTGTTCCCTGGAAGCAAAGCGTTAGTACTCGCGGCACTCGCTTCCGCCGCGAACAGCCCGCGGACGCCAAAATCACTCCCGCCAATCAGGCGAAACACGTCCGCTAGCGAACACTTCGCCCAACTGATTTGAAAATGCGCTGGCTGCAATCGCGCGGATGTTCCCGCAACGTCACCTCGAACTCTGACCGTGCCCGCAAGCTGAAGAGGAACGCCACTGCGCCACGGCTCGGCGGTTAAATCCAGACTCCAACGTCCGATAGCAGTCTGCTCGACAGTTCCCTCAACTTGAAGAAACGCAACGGAGGCCTTATTGTCGCCAAGCTTGAAATTGACGCGGCCATCGTTGACGTCAATTCTCTGCAAGTGATACGCGGAAGGCGCGCGCGCGCCAGAGTTCGCCGCCGCGGTTAGAGTCATTGTAGCCGTGGGCAACCAGCGCTCAAGGTTCCACCGGCCTTCTTGATCGCGCACAAGAATCAGACTCGGGCGCTCGAGCTGCAACGTACCCAGTTCGAATCTTCCGCGCAGAAGTCCGATCCAGCGCAAACCCGCCGAGAGTCGTTCCGCGCGAAGAAAATACTCCTGACCGAATGCGGGGTCTTCGCCGACGCTCACTCCATAAGCATCAAGCCGCGGGCTGGGAAATAGACTGGCGGAAAATTGCCGCACTTCCACGTCTCGTCCGAACGAACTCCGCAGCTGTCTGGTGAGAAAAGCTCGCGCACGACCGCTCCGCACGAGCAAGGAGACTCCTTCCTGCACGGCGACCAATGCCAGCAAGAGCGCGAGTCCTGGTTTCCACCATTTGCGTAAGCTGTTCACTGAGATTTCGCCGACGAGTCTTATGAAGTGGCTCGATGCTGCAAAATTTTCGCAGACTCCGCCGCAAATTGGTAGCAATTGCGGATTGCGAAATCCCTCAGCCCAAACGGGCCGGCTAATGAACAGTATGGAGCATCCGGCTCCAGCGTGTGCGGGCGGGCAAGTGCGCCAGGGTGTCAAACACGCCGCGCAGGCGCTGAGCAAAAGTCGATTGCCCGTAATCAGCCGAAGTCGCGTTCACCGACCAATAAATCAAAAACGGACGGCCCATGATGGCGTTGCGGTCAACAAAACCCCAGTAGCGGCTGTCAAGGCTGTGGTCACGGTTGTCGCCCATTGCAAAATATCTTCCGGATGGAACGACAAGTTCGTCGCCCTGAACATACCTTCGAATGTCTCGAGCCCATTCTGGTTCCACAGGTGAGCTATACAGAGGATTGCCAGCTGGAGGAAACGAATAGTTCAACGGGTCGTAGCCCGCAGCGGGATCGTGAACGACGTAAGGCTCATTCAACAGTTTGCCATTGACGTACATCTGCTGATCCACGAGCTTCAGGCGATCACCCGGAAGTCCAATGACGCGCTTCACGAAGTGCTGATGATCCGCATATGGAAATTTGAAAACGATGATGTCGCCGCGTTTGAGGGCACGATATGGAAGGAATTTCTCGTACCACGCTCCAGTGCCGCCGAAAACAAATTTGTTAACCAGCAGGTGATCGCCTACCAGCAACGTCTTTTCCATGGAAGGCGAAGGAATCTTGAATGCTTGCACTACGAAAGTGGTGCCAAAAAGCGCAAGGATCACTGTAACCAGCAGCGATTCCAGGTACTCAGAAATCGTCGTGCTTTCGCGGTGAGTCTGATGCGTGTTGGCCTGCTCGTGTGTGGGACTTTCGGTCATCCAGGATTAATCTCGTGCTCCCGCATGTTCCAGGCGTTCCAGAGCGGCACGCGCAGCCTTCTGCTCCGCTTCTTTCTTGGTACTTCCATCGCCGCTTGCCAGGCATTCGCCAAGCGACCAGACCTCAATGTGGAAAAGCTTTTGGTGGTCGGGTCCTTCTTCGCGCGCCAGCCGGTACTCAGCAGGCGGTCGTCCGCGGCCTTGCAAGAATTCCTGCAGCGCCGATTTGCGATCGGAATCCGCGATATGCGCGCCCCCGCCTTCCAGCGCAAACTCAAAGAGCAGCCGCCGAAGCAAGTCTCTGGCGGCGTCCAGTCCAGAATCGAGAAAAATTGCGCCCACAATGGCTTCAAGCGCGTCCGCAACGATTGCAGCCTTCTCGCGTCCCCCGGTTTTCTCCTCGCCTCGGCCTAACCGCAAAAATTCGCCGATTCCTAACCGCCGCGCCGCCTCCACAAGCGCTTGGGCGTTCACCAGGTACGCCCGGCTGCGCGACAACTGACCTTCACTCCAGTCCGGAAACTTTCCCACCAAATATTCGCTTGCCAGGAGATCGAGCACCGCATCGCCCAGGAACTCCAGCCGCTCGTTATCCTGCATTCCGGACGAGCTTCCACCGGATGCTTCCGCGGCGGCACGCAGTTCTGGAATCGCGGAACTGTGCGTCAATGCCCTAGTAAGCAGTTCAGGATCGCGAAAGCGATAACCCAACCGCTCCTGCAGTTCATCGTCTTCGTTATGCGTCATGCGAGCCTGCTGCTGGGTGCGGGCAGATTTTACTTCGGCGAACTCAATTGCGTCGAACTCTGTTTTTTCGCCTCTTCCGCGCCGTTTTTGCATACGGCCTGCAAGCCACTGGTGATTGCGGCACACTTCGTGAAAACGGCCGCTGCTTCTTCGTAGTGTGAAGCTTTCTGGTTTGACATGCCCAGAACATACAAATTCACGGGATCGGGCGTTGGGTTCGGGTCAATCTTCACGGATTGCTCCAGCTCCGGAATTGCATCGTTATATTTGCCGCGCCGAAAATAGACAAGTCCCAGCCCACTGTGAGCCATCGCCAGCGTGGCGTTCTTTGCTGCGTTGAAGTTTTGGTCCGCCATGCCTTCCGGCTTGGTGATCGTTGGGGTGATTTCAAGTGCTCGCTTACCGTAAGTCTCGGCCTTGGCGAGTTGCTTCTCCGGCTCCGGAGTGTTGGCGTTTATCGCGCGCGGAATCGTCTGACTGAGAATCGCCATCGTCTGAACATCATCCGGTTTCAGCGCAACTTCCTTATCGCCAATTTCGACCGCCTTGTCGGCCTTGCCACTCTGAATGTAGTCAAACGTCAGCGAGGAATACACAATCGGACGATAGCGGCTTTCCGGGTATTTCTTCAAAAAGTCCTCGCCTGCCGCGATTTTCTTTTGAAGATCCGTGTTCGGCATCGCCTGAAACGCCTTTACTGCCGCATCTTCCTCGGCGTTCGCCGGCGGCTGCGAACTGGGAATGTCGAGCGAACTGCCGGCCTCGGCGGGCTTCTGCTGTTTATTAGGTTGCTGTCCAGGCTGGCTCTGGCCACCCTGCTGATTCTGGCTGCTCTGCGCGAATGCAGTCGCTGCAAACGCCGTGAGGCATCCTGCCAGCAGGACGGCTGTCGTCGTAAATCTGTTCTTACTGCTCATCGTGCTTCTCCTTTTGATTGTTGGACATCCTCTGGCTGGTCTACCACTTTATGATACACATTTTCGGCGTGACCCGGGCAGGTCCCCGAAGAACTCATGGGCGTTCCGGATTTTTCGTTCCGCCCATCGCGCTTAGCGCTTTTGTTGCCGCCTGCTTCGCCTTTTCTGGCGCACCATCCACTGCAAGAGCGGCTTGATACTCCGACTTCGCGCGGTCCGGCTGGCCCTCGATGTCGTAGATGGTTCCCAGATGAACGTGCGACCACGCCAGCACCAGCGGATCCTGTGTCGCCGCGTGTTCGCCGCTCGTCAACCGTCCAAAAACTTCTTTTGCGCGGACACCATCCTGCTCCATCATCGCCACGACTCCAATTCCGAACAGCGCCCGCGGCTGATCCGGATATTTCACCAGCACTTTCTGAAAGGATGCCGCTGCGGCGCGCGGATTTTTCTCCGCAATGTGTCGTTCTCCTTCCGTCAGCGCAGCTATCGCTTCCGCATCATTTGGAATTGTCGTTGGTGCAACACTCTTGTGGCGGGCTAAGACTTCCGCCTCGGTTGCGTTCGTTTTTGTTCCGCGCGGCGCAAACTTGATGGTGGCGATTCTTTTTCTTTCCCCTGCCAGATCGATCGAACGCACCAGATCGGGAAAGTACAACTTCATCCCTGGTTCGGACTGCTCGAACTTCGCAAGCGCGGCAAACAATGGCCGAACGAGCACGTAACCATCCGCGTCGGCGATATCCATTGCTGATTCGCGTTCGCCGGGAGACATTCGCTTCAGCTTCAGCTCAACGGCCCGAACGGTGCACTCAGCCACATACGACGGAAAATCATCCTTTAAATCAGGATCGAGCTGCGGAGCAGCGGCGGCTGTCTCAAACAGCGGCAGCTTGACCGCAATCACGTGCGAATACTGCAACGGCAAGGGATCCAGCAAAAAATGCAAAAACGCATGACGGACGGTGTCCAGCGGAATCTGGCCGGAGCCGCTTACCACCAGTGAATAATGATCGCCAAAATGCCGCACGTTGGTGATGCGGCCGACAAGCGGCTCCACGACAATGGTGAACGAGCGAGGGCTGGTCGGATCCAGAATTTCGCGCAAGTAACCGGTCGCCACAAAAACCACTTGCGAAACCGAATCATGCATCTGTTCGATCTCGTGGTTGTAGACCGGTTGAATCTGACGCCACAGCTCGCCGATTTTCTGTTCCTTGTAATAGTTCGAAAGAATCTCCGGGAATCCTTCGAGCGCAATCACTTCGGGAGGCAATTCGTCCCGTCGTAGAATCGGTTCGAACTTCGGCGCCGGGCCGCTCACCAGCCCAAACCAGATATAGCGCGAAAGCATTTGGCCGGCGTCGGCCAATTCGTGCTGCTTATAGAAATTTCGCATCACGTCAACGGCGGGACCCTGCTGGTGCTGCAGCCTATCGCGAAGCTGCGCGCGCATCGGCGACCAGTTTGTCGCGCTGACGTCCGCTTCGAATCCGGAGGCGAGCAGCGCGCACATCGTTGTGAACATCGCTTCACTGCCATCAACGGTGACCGTAGTTACGGGCGCGGCCTGAAGTTTGCGAGACGGTGGGCGTTGCTGGCAGCTTGCAAAGCTGGGCAGCAGTAGCCCTGCGCACAAGAAAATACCTGGACTCCACAAAAATTTTCTCATTCGATTGGTCGCGAAATTGTTTCTGGCTACGCTGTTCTGCGCAAATATCCTGGGCGCGAGCCGCAGTTCAATTTACAAGCGCACCACATTCGAGTCAAGAAATGGGCCCGCCTGTCGGTACGGCAAACCTTGCCCGGATGCGGCGCATCTGCTTAAAGTGAAGATGCCTGTCAACCACGGTAGGATGGCTCGGGTCATGCAAACCGTTCTTTTCCAGCTCGGTGCCGCGATTGTTTTTTTCGGCTTGCTGGGAAATTTTTGTGCCGCGTCATCGCGGGCGCAACTACAGGGAGATGTCCCGCCACCTCACCAACTGACCAACGCGCAGACCGCCCCGAAAACGCAGCCCGCTTCGTCCATTGCCGCGCCAGCGGGAAAGAAACGTCTTTCCAAGGACTTCACGCTAAAGGGCGATTCCACCTGGACTGACACCGGCATCGACGTTTCGCCCGGTGAGCACGTCGTGGTCACTGCAAACGGCAAATTGCGTTACACCGATGCCAAGGACGACAATGGCCCGGAAGGTCTGCCGCGCGGCTTCAAAGATCTGCTGCGCATTCTACCTCTCAATGCTGCCGGACGAGGCTCTTTAATCGGCCGCATCGGAGACGCCGACGTTGCCCAGCCTTTTCTTATCGGCACGTCACATGACGTGGTCTCGCCGATCTCTGGCCACTTGAGCATCGGCATCAATCAATCCGATAACGACACCGGCGATGGTTCGTACACCGTGCACATTGACGTCTATGCTGCGGACTCTACCTCCGGGCCAACTCTTGCGATCGCGAAGTCCGTTACAGCGATTCCCGGGATCGACAATTCGCTTTTCGGAAGAATCCCACGCCGCATCGCCGACAAAGATGGCAATCCCGGCGACATGGTGAACTTCATGATTCTTGGCCCCGAAGCTGTCATGCAGCGCGTCTTCACCGCCGCTGGCTGGGTCAAAGTCGATGCAGACGTGAAAGGGACGGTGCTCCACGGCTTAATTGTCAGCCTCTCGAAAGAGTCTTACCTCACGATGCCGATGAGCCAGCTCTATCTTTTCGGCCGGCCGCAGGATTACGGCTGGGCGCACGCCGAACCCATCAGCGTCGTCGCTTCTCGCAATCACCTTCGCCTCTGGAAAGCGCCGTTCACCGTGAACGGCGAAACGCTCTGGGTCGGCGCGGCAACTCACGATGTCGGCTTCGAGCGCGATCAACGTAACAACGGCGTCACGCACAAAATTGATCCGGACGTCGACCTGGAGCGCGATTACGTCGAAAAAACTCTTACCAGCACCGGACTCGTCGCCGAGGTCGTCCACTTTCTTCCCGAAAATCCAATGAAGGAAGCGAAAACCGCCACCGGCGGCTCATTCCATTCGAGCGGACAAGTTCTCATTCTCAAGCTCGCCGAAGCGGGTAAGGACCTTTCCGCGTCCTCGACTGGGGCATCTTGATCTGTCAGTGACAGCGTCATGAAACAACAGGCAGCGTACTTGTTGCCGCTTGCCGCAGTACTTCCACAGAAATATTTGCGCCGGTCAACAACAGAACGACGTTCTTACTCCGTTCGTCTCGCGATTTTAGAAATGCCGCCGTCGCCGCCGCTCCTGCGGGCTCGGTAACAACATGTTCATCGATCAGCAGGCGGCGGATAGCATTCAACATCTCGTTTTCGCTTACCAGCACGACCTCATCGACCAATCCACGAATCGCGTCGACGTTCGCAATTACAGGCGTTCGCGTCGCTAGGCCGTCCGCGATGGTGTCGCACGTTTCCGTCTCGATCGCACGGCCATCCTTCCACGACAGAAAATATGACGGAGCGCGTTCGCTCTGCACACCGACGATTTTCACTTTGCTCGAAGTCTGTTTCGCCGCAGCCGCGACTCCACGAATTAACGCGGTATCTCCCATCGGCACGTAAATCGCATCCGCTTCCGGCAATTTCTCCAGGATCTCGCACGCAATCGTGCCCGGTCCCGCGGGAAGATCAGGGTCCGTTGCATCGTTCAGAAAAAATGCACCATGCACTTGCGCGTACTCAGCCGCCATCTCAAATGCCGCCGCCAAATCAGCGCTTCCTCTTTCAACGATCTCCGCACCGAGTCTCGCAATATTTGCGCGCTTCACCGGATTGCTTTTTTCCGGCAGAAAAATTCGCGCTTTCACACCAAGCAATTCCGCAGCGTACGCCACGGCCGCTCCGTGATTTCCTGTGCTTGATGCAACCACCTCGCTCACATTTCTTCGCTGCATGTGCAGCCCCAGTGCGTATAGTGCGCCACGAACTTTGAACGAACCCGTCGGCAGCTCGTTTTCAAGCTTCAGATAAACGCTTTGATCGGAAGAGCTGCTAAGCGAACCACCAAGGACCAGCCGCGTCTGCGGCAAATATTTCGAAAGAAAATCGCGTGCATTCTGGAAAGCCGGATCCAGCATCGCTAAGGATTGTGCAGGTTCGATCCGGCCATGTCTTTTTCGGGATACATTTCTTCGAACTCCGCTTCACCGTGTAGCAACGCCAGGTCCGGATCTCGCCGGGCGTGGCTAACGTCGCGAAATCCTGCTTCCCAAGCTTTCTTAAGTGCTTCCAATGCGTCCGGTTTCCTCTTCAGCATTGCGTACAGGCATGCTGCGTTGTACAGAATCGATGCTTCGTTTGCGCGCAAAGTCATGGCGAGATTCAATTCCTTCAACGCATCGTCCACTCGCCCGATTTCCGCGTAGTCGCTTCCTAGAAGAATCCGCGCCCGCGCGTCTTCCGGCACATGTTTCAAATGATTTTCCAGAGCGCTCATCCGCCGCTGCAGCAGATTCAAATACGCTTCCCGTTTCCCGAGCGCCCCCAATGAATTCGCGATTGGCACGTACACGTTATAGTCTTCGCCGCTCGCTTCCAGCGCCGTTTCCATAATGTCTACCACTTCCTGGAATCTTCCCGCCGAAAACAGCGCTCTACACAATAGATAGAACGCGCCTTCACAATCCCGCTTTCGTTCAATTGCCTTGCGCACCATGCGAACAGCTTCGTCGTGCAAGTCGGTCGCGTACAGGACCCAGGCCTGGCTCACTTGCACGTCGGGCAGATCCCAGCGCAGGTTGACTGCATGGCCGGATGCGGTTCTTGCGCGCTCGACCCAGATTTCGTCGCGGCTGTAGTTGCAATAAAACATCGCACACGCATTTGCGCACGACGCGTACGCCAACGCAAAGCTCGGATCCATCGCCACCGCGCTCTCGAACATCTGCAACGCAAATTCCAGATCTTGCCTCGTCTGCCGCCGAGCATATCGCTTTCCCCGCAAATATAAATCGTATGCCTGCAAATTCTCCGTCGGTTTCACCGCCAGCGCTTCCAATTCCTGTGGTGACAATGTCACGCGCAGAGCTTCGGCAATTTTCCGCGCGATTTCATCCTGCACTTCGAAAACATCCTTCATTTCGCGGTCATACCGCTCGGACCACAGCGGAAAATCCGTGTGCGTATCCACCAATTGCGTATTAATCCTCAGCCGGTTGCCCGATCGCCTTAAGCTCCCCGTCAGCACGTAGGCGGCTTTCAATTGCTGGCCGATTTGCACCGGCGTCACCGCCTTATCGCGAAACGCCAAGACAGTCGGCCGGGAATAGGTATTCAACCCGCGGATTTTCGACAATTCAGTGATGATGTCTTCCGTGATTCCGTCACGCAAATATTCGTCTTCTTTTATGCCGCTAAGATTCTCGAAATACAACACGGCCAGCGATTTTGGCCCGGTTTTCTGCGTTCCGGACTTTGAATCCGTGGCCGTAGCAGCCGCTTTTTTCCCCGATTCGAGATCTCGCTTAAGCCTGATCAGGTCCGTCTTCAATTCGGTCGCAGACTGGCAACGAAGATTCCTGTCCTTCTCCAGTGTCTTCTCGATGATTCTGCCAAACTCTCGCGGCAATCCGGAATTCACCATGTCCACCGGCACCGGCTCGCGATTCAGAATGGAGTCGAAGATGACCGCAGAAGTGTCGCCCGAAAACGGCAGGCTGCCTGTCGCCATCTGATAGAGCACCGTACCCAGTGAAAACAAATCCGTTCGCGCATCGACCAGCCCGCCGCGCGCTTGTTCCGGCGACATATACATAATCGTTCCGATCGCAGATCCCGGTGAAGTCAGCGCGCCGGTTTCCGCACTCGTGTCTTCGAACGAAAATGACGTGCTTTCCGCAGCAAGGTGCAGCTTCTCCACTTTCGCCAAGCCAAAATCCAGAATCTTCACCTGTCCGCGATCGGTGATAAAAATATTCGCGGGCTTAATGTCTCTGTGAACGATTCCCTTGGCATGTGCAGATTCGAGCGCATCGGCAATCTGAATCGCCAACGGCAGCAACTTTTCGATTTCCAAGGTCTGCGCGCCCATACGCTGCGCCAGCGTCTGGCCCTCGAGCAACTCCATCACAATAAAATGCTGCCGCTCGTGCTGTTCGATCGCGTGAATCGTGCAAATGTTTGGATGATTCAGCGCGGATGCCGCACGCGCTTCTCGCTGAAATCGTTCCAGGAGTTGGGCGTCGCTGGCCATTTCGTGCGGCAGGAACTTTACCGCTACTTTCCGCCCGAGGCGCGAATCCTCGGCTTCATACACCACACCCATGCCACCGCTGCCGATTTTGCGGAGCACTTTGTACTGGGAAAACGTCTGGCCGACCGGGGAATTTGCCTCTGTCATCGCGTGCAAATACTAGTCGCCCTTCCCCACCCGGTCAAGGCGTCTAAGAAATCCTCGTGTCATCTATCTGGAGCGCACCACCCATGTGTCGCATAGCCCGTTGGTGTAGCCCCGTTCGTGTAGATTCGTGTAGCCCGTTCGTTGACATCGGCTTGTCAGACGAATAGGCTTTCGCAGCTGTGGAGCCCTCGATGAAAAACAGCCGCGCCATTCTTGTTATTCCTGTCCTTGCACTCTCTTCGCCTTGCTTCGCTCAAAACGAGGCACACCGCCACGATGTCGGCGAGAAGCTCGGCGCCGTGTCTTTCCCCACTTCCTGCGTTCAGGCCACGCATGCGCAGTTTGAGCGCGGCGTAGCTCTTCTGCATTCGTTTGAATACGAACAGGCCAGCAAACAGTTTCAGGAAATCGAAAAGAAAGACCCACACTGCGCCATGGCCTATTGGGGTCAGGCCATGAGTTTGTATCACCAGCTGTGGGAACGGCCATCCAAGGACAATCTCAAGCTCGGCGGCGAGTTGCTTGCCAAGGCGCGCGCGCTCAATCCTGCAACTGCACGCGAAGGAGAGTACATCCGGGCACTCACTATTTTCTTCACGGATACCGACAAACTCGATCACGGCCAGCGCGCGGAGGCCTATGCGAAAGCCATGCAAGGCGTCTATCAGCGCCATCCACAGGACCGCGAAGCTGCCGTGTTCTACGCGCTTTCCCTTCTCGCCTCAGGCTCCGATGACGATCCTGCTCTCACCAACGCCAAAGCGGCCGTAGCCATTCTCGACAAACTCTTCGAGGAGCAGCCCAACCATCCCGGCATCGCGCACTACATCATTCACAGCTGCGACAATCCCGCCATGGCCAGCCTCGCTCTTCCAGCCGCACGCAAATACGCCGGCATCGCTCCTGCTTCTCCCCACGCCGTGCATATGCCGTCACACATCTTCGCACGCTTGGGTCTCTGGCAAGACGACATCAACTCAAATCTCGCCGCCATCAAAGTGAGCGATAAAATGGCCTCAATGCACTTGCATGTCCTGCACCACGAAGTGCATTCCCTGGACTTCCTCGAATATGCCTATCTTCAGATTGGTGACGACGACAGTGCCAAGGCGATGATCGACAAGTTGCAAGCTCTGCGCGCCGAGGACATGGATCCCGAATTTCAGTTCTATCTCGATATTATGAAAGCTGCCGCGCCGTCCAGGTACGCCATAGAGCGGCGTCAATGGAGAGAGGCGCTCGAACTAAAGGCTGTAGCCGGCGCTCCCTCTTACGTCCAGATCAGCACGTATTGGGCGCACGCAGTCGCGTCCGGCCATCTTCACGATGACGCCGCCACACAGGACGCGTTGAAACATTACGACGAACTACTCGAGGCCACGCGCAACAGCCCCAAGCCGTACATCGCCGACGCCTTGAAAAACGAGCACCAGGTTGTCCAAGCATGGGCGGCCTACGCCGGAGGCAAGTCCGACGAAGCTCTTCGCCTGCTGCGCTCCGTTGCCGACCACCAGGACAAAGTCGGCAAAGGTGAAACCGAGTTGCCGGCTCGCGAAATGCTCGCCGACATGCTTCTCGATATGCAGCATCCGCAAGAAGCTCTCGCCGAATACGAGACTTCGCTACGCACCGACCCGAATCGCTTCAACGGCCTGTACGGCGCGGCACGAGCCGCGGACATAACTCAGCAGAAGGAGAAAGCGGCGGGCTACTACGCGCAACTTCTAAAGAACTGCGATGGCGTCCGGTCCGATCGCCCCGAGCTGACGCAAGCAAGAACCCTGCTAGCCGCCAAATAGCGCGGCGTGAGCTGTTCGGCGCTCGTTGAAGTATGTGCGGCTGTACTACACATGTTCATTTGTAGCACACTGCGAACATGCGCTCTTGTTGAGATCTCTCCCCGACTCCTTCGTGTTTCCCGTTCAGAGATTCAGATGCTCGCGACGGCTGCGATTTCCCTGGCCCGCGACTCTTTCCACAAGTCGATGTATGGTTTCAGATCGTCCATCATTCTTGCGAACTGGAGCATGTCGAGGGATTGCGCGCCGTCGCTGATGGCTTTTTCGGGGGCGGGGTGTGCTTCGACGATTAAGCCATCGGCACCGATGGCCACACCGGCGCGAGCTAACGCCGGCACCAGGCTGCGCTTTCCCGTTGCGTGGCTCGGATCCAAAATCACCGGTAGGTGCGTCAATTCGTTGAGTGCAGGAATCGCCGCAATGTCGCAAGTGTTGCGTGTGACCGTCTCGAATGTGCGAATGCCTCGTTCGCACAACATCACGTCAGGATTTCCATGCGCCACGATGTATTCCGCGCTCATCAATAACTCTTTTACGGTGCTGCTCAATCCGCGCTTCAGCAGAATTGGCCGGCCGCATTTTCCGAGAGCTTTCAACAGCATGAAGTTCTGCATGTTGCGCGCGCCGATTTGCAGCACGTCCGCATAGTTCGCGACGAGATCGACGTCACGGTCGCTCATCACTTCTGTCACGATTCCCAGCCCGGTCGCCTTTTTCGCCTTCTGCAGCAGCTTCAGTCCTTCTTCTTCCATACCCTGAAAATCGTATGGCGAGGTGCGCGGCTTGAACGCACCGCCGCGCAGCAGCTTCGCGCCCGCTTTCGCAACACCTTCTGCCGAGCGCAAAATCTGTTCTTCCGATTCGACCGAGCACGGTCCTGCGATCACAACGAATTCGTCGCCGCCAATTACCGTTCCGTTTACGCGAATCTGCGTCTTCTCTTGGCGGAATTCTTTGCTGACGAATTTGTATGGGGCGCTTATGCGCATTACGTTCTCAACTTGCGGCATCGCTTCGATGGATTCCATGCACGCCGTCACGTCGCCGACTCCGACCACGCCGATTACCACGCGCTCTTCGCCCTCAATCGAATGCACTTTGTATCCGAAGTGATTCACCTGGTTCGTCACCGCATCAATCTCCTCGCGCGTTGCGTGCCTTTTCATCGAGATGATCATCGCCATTCCCTTTCGCGGGCCGCGGCCCAATAAAAATATGTTTCGTTCACAAAACTTCTCCGAAATCCTGAAAATCGCTAACGAAAATAAACTGCCCGAAAATAAAAAAGGCCCACTCTGTGCGAGTGGGCCGAATCTTTTCGATTCTAATTGCGTTTACAGAGACGCCCCCCGCCACACATATGAGTGGTCCGTAAATCGATACCAAAACCAATAAGGGGTCTGAATCATGTTGGCAGTGTACGCAGAATGCGATTGGAAAGCAATGCCCTGCTGACGCTGCTTGGTTCCGGCGCGAATCTTAGGGATAGAGGAGGACGGTCAGGCGGAAGCGAGCGAACGGGGTCACCGTAGGGACTTCGCAGGCGCCGACGACGGCGTGACTGAAGCGTCCGCTGGCGATCATTCTGCCCAAGTCATTCGGAAAGCGGCTCAAATCTGAGGTCTCGAATCTCGCGATGGCGGCGGGTTGCGTACCAAAGGATGTACGGTTCTGCTCGCAGCTCCTGCGCGCATCGTCCACGCTACCGGAAACTGTGACTCCGTTGGCGTAGAGGAGACGCGCCACCTGCTGCTCCTGTTCCTCGCGCGTCATCGATGCGACTACGGCCGCGAAATCCTGTGTGGCGTAATATTCCTCACCGCGGCGTTCAATGGCGATGCCGATGGAGTCCACTTGCGGGTCGAGGATATTCGCGCGATGCGGCGCAGAGTTCATCCAGGCAATGTGAAGAGTGGAAATGTCAGGAGCCTGTGCGACGTTCTCCGCAACCAGGCTAAAGCGCGCGCCTGCTAAACGCAGACGAGTCTGGAGATCAGCTTCGCCATCGAAGCGGTGGGAGAGCGTGTCGTGTTCGGCAAGCAGAGTGGTGTGGAGGCGGGCGGCGTTCGCGAGTGCGGTATCCCACTGCAATTGACGCAGGCCGAGCGAGGCGCGTTCGCGATTCACGGCATCGTAAAGCATCTGTTCGGCGGAGTTGGAGGGACGTCCACCAGCAGGGGCAGTGGGCGCGGCGTAAGAAGTCGAGACGATGCAGAGAACGAGGATCGCCGCGAGCACGACGCCGACGAGAACCCGAAGAACGCGATCATGTAAGATGCCGTTCACGCCATCGATTACAGCGGAGTGAATTGCGGCTGGAAATGGAACGCGAGAGCAGGTACGGGCGGGATGGTTCCTGTCCAAAAGTACAGGCTAGGCGAGATCGGTGCGCTTTTTTCGCGCGGCGACGCGGCTTTTCTATTCGGGAACGTTCCGTAGTGAAGGTCTTAGTCGTGAACGTTTAGCCGCGAACGCGAACTGCGCTGAAACTCAAAATGACGTGACCGCCGGAAATTTTCCGGCCAAAACTGCGCATGGGCTGGAATCGCGAGAACAGCAACATCTGGTCAAGCTGATGCTGCATTT
>Ga0207646_10003555_pt1 | contig 17507 bp, 15 predicted proteins | sample KBSK5502metaG_FD_184343 | JGI IMG/M metagenome (GOLD analysis project Ga0207646, IMG submission 184343) | Corn, switchgrass and miscanthus rhizosphere microbial communities from Kellogg Biological Station, Michigan, USA - KBS K5-50-2 metaG... | ecosystem: Host-associated > Plants > Roots >... | reverse complement strand
GCGCGGTGTTCCTGTGCGGCGCCTACCGCTTCGCCGGCGACATCGGCCGCGGGCTGGTGGCGGCGCTTCCCCCGGTGCTGTCACTGCCCGCGAGCGTGGACGACCCGATCCACCGGGTGGTCACGCTGCTGTCACGCGAGATGCTGCTGGCCGAACCGGGCAAGCAGACCGTCCTAGACCGGCTGCTCGATGTGCTCGTAGTCCTCGGCCTGCGGGCCGCGCTGACCCGCAGCAAGACCGCCCCGCCCTGGTTCCGCGCGGCCGCCGACCCCAGGCTGGCCCCCGCCCTGGAAGCGGTGCACGCCAGCGCCGCCAAACCGTGGACCGTCGAGGACCTGGCCCGGCTGTGCAACATGTCCCGCGCCACCTTCGCCCGCGTCTTCCACCGGGCCCTCGGCCAGGCACCCATGCAGTACCTCACCGACTGGCGGATGACCCTCGCCCGCGACCTGCTGCTCGCCCAGGAAGCGCCCATAGACCAGATCGCAGCCCAGACCGGCTACTCAACCGTCTACGCCTTCGCGGCGGCATTCCGCCGGCACCACGGCGAACCCCCACGCCGCTGGCAGCAGCGCGAGCTGGCTGCCGTGACGGCTGGCTCCGCAGGCGACGGGATCCATCCTTGACCCCGACGCGGTCCGGGTCGCGGCGGTCCGCGTTCTCGTCGTAGGCGGCCTTGTTCCGGCGGACCGCGGTATTCCGCGCCACTTCGGACAGGGCCGCAAGGTCTGGACGCCCCTGACATCCTGGCCGTCGCCGCCGAGATCGGCCTCGACCTGCAGGAGGCGGCCGCGGTCCTGAGCGACCGGCGCTACCGTAGCCAGATCGAAAACGACCAGCGCGAGGCCCAGCAGATCGGCGCCCACGGCACGCCTTTCCTGGTCCCCTTCCTGGTCATCGACGGGCCGCTACACCGTACCCGGCGCGATCTGCACCGACGATCTGCGCCGCCCTGACCAGAGTCGGCCAGATCAGCCCGTTCTGCGCGACGCACGGAAACGTTGGTCACGCATGGGATGTGGACCATATCGGCAGGGAGGCTCTTCGCGCGGGCTCGCACAATGCCTCGGCTACGGTCCGTAGTAGCTGGCGTTGTCCCGTCCAGGCGTCAGCGCGGGACGAGCTTGATCGTCGTGGCCCGCGCCTGCGGGCTGAGGACGCTGTTGACGATGCTGGCCGGGTACCGGCGGTATTTGCTGCGGTAGGCAGCATCAATGTCATCGTCCAGGTCGTGGCCGGCATCGGCGAACGTCACATCCTTGCTGATCCCGCCCGCCTGGATGTGGCCCTCCTGGCGCACCCGGGTGGCGTGAAACCAGGCCGACGTGGGCCCTCTGACGGACCGGACGTACAGGTCGCCGCCGTGGCGGACGACCCAGATCGTTCGCGGGCTGCTCAGCGTGCCGTCGCGACGCCGGGAGGCGATCTGCAGCTCGTCTGCTGCCTCGATCGTGGCAAGTTCCCCGGTCGTCCACGCCGTCATCGGTTTGTCTCCCTTCTCAGGGGCGGATGAGCACCTTTGAGCGCCTGGCGGCTGGCCCTGGCGCGGTAGCCGTCGCGGGGCAAGCGGTGCTCCCCGAACATCCTGTTCGGAACGGCCGCCGCGCGCCACCAAATTCATCGGCGGCCACTCCGACCTGCTGTCCGGCATCACCATCGCCCGCCAGCAGGCCCTCGCTTCGCGCCTGCGCCACCGCCGCGGCCTCTCCGGCGCAACCCCCGGCGCCCTGGAGGCCTTTCTGGCACTGCGCGGCCTGCGCACCCTTGCCCTGCGGCTGGACCGCGGCCAGGCCAACGCCGGCGAACTCGCCCGCCGGCTCGATGAGCACCCTGCCGTCCGCCGCGCGCGCTACCCCGGCCTCCCCAGCCATCCCGGGCACCGCACCGCCGCTGCGCAGATGACCGGCTTCGGCGCCGTGCTGGCCTTCGAAGTAGCCGACGCCCCCACCGCTGACCGCCTCTGCAATACCCTCCACGTCATCGTCCACGCCACCAGCCTGGGCGGCGTCGAAACCACCATAGAACGGCGCAGCAAACTCCCAGGACAAGCACACGTGCCCCCAGGGCTCCTGCGCCTCAGCGTCAGCTGCGAACACATTGACGACCTGTGGAACGACCTGAATACCGCGCTGGAACAAGCATCAGCACCGGAGAACCCGGCATAGAACCAGCGGCCGGAAACAGGCACGGCCGAGAAATGACCCACCCGGGCGACAGCCCACAAACGTCCTGCTGATAGCGTGCCGCGCCAGCACAGAACCTCCAGCTACGAACCCCGCCACGGCAGAAAGGCGACACTCAAGGAACCGCCCAGATCGGCGTCGGTGCGCGTTCTTTCTCCAGGGTCCGCTGCCGTCAGTGACAAGGACGCGGGCGTCGGCTGCGGCCAGCCGTCCGGCATGGCCGCAACGCATCGCCGGGCTGCCCGCAGGCCCGGGCCGCCGGGCCGCCGCGAACGGCAGGGCGGGCGCGGTTAGGTCGTCGGGTAAGTCAAGCCGATCTGCCGGCGGACTTCGTCCATGGCCGCCATGATCGTGTATGTCTCGTCCAGCGGTAGCAGTGCGCTCTCCAGGAGCCCGGCGCGAAGACAGCGGCCTACCTCGGCGGCCTCGCCGCGCAGCCCGCGCCCTGCGTACGGCTGGTCGAAGCGCTCCAGTTCGGTGCCGTCCCGCGCGATCACGCGGAAGGTGGTGGGGGTGTAGAACCAGCCGTCGATCTCTATCCTCGCTGCGGTGCCGTAGATGGCGGCGGGGTTGCCCGACGCGGCCCGCAAGGTCGTGGTCAGCACCGCGTGGGCGCCTCTGTCATACTGGAAGATCATCGACGTCGTGGCGTCAACGCCGGTAAATGCCCGGTCGCTGACGGCGGTGATCCGCGCCGGGGTGCCCAGCACCAAGCTGGCGAAGGAGACCGGGTAGATGCCCAGGTCCAGCAAGGCCCCGCCGCCCAGGTCCGGCGCGAACAGCCGGAACCGCGGATCGGCGGCAAACCACTGCCCGTGCTCAGCCGTCAGGTAGACGACATCGCCGAGCGTTCCGGCGGCCAGGATCTCACGCACCCGCGCGATGTGCGGCAAAAAGCGCGTCCACATTGCCTCCATGAGGAACGTTCCCCGCTCCCGTGCGGCGTCGATCATCTCGCGCGCCTGGGCGGCGTCCATGGCGAACGGCTTCTCGACCAGCACCGCCTTACCCGCGTTGATCGCCAGCAACGTGGCGCCGTGATGGCCGGGGTGCGGCGTGGCCACGTACACGACATCGACATCCGGATCGTCGGCCAGAGCCTGGTAGCTCGCGTGCCGGTGCGGGACGCCGAATTCGTCCCCGAACGCCTCCGCCGACGCCCGCGACCGCGACCCGACGGCGACAACCTCACAGCCGGGCTGCAGCGCGAGATCCTGGGCGAAAGCATGAGCGATCCCGCCCGTAGCCAAGATCCCCCAGCGAACCGGACGGTCATCCGACTGCGTCATCCGATGCTCCTGTGGCGGGCAGCCCGGCAGCCCGAACGCCTGCCAGGCAGACCGCCGTACTGGCCGACCGGGTCACCACGGCAATACCAGGGAACCGGCCCGGCCCCTTGGCGCGGACCCGACAACCCTAACCACGCCCGCAGACGCCAGCAAACACAGGACGCCGGCTGTGCCCAAGGCGAAAGCCCGCAGCTGCCGGCCAGATCCGTGGCCAGGCACCTGTCTCGGCCCGTGAACCGCTGCCCCGGCCAGCTTGGGGTGCCCGACACGGGCCGGACAGGAACGGTCCAGCGCCGCCGCTGGCTACTAAGGCGAAGCGGCCTGGCCAATCCCACCTGATGCACGGTCGGCGGCCTGAGCGTGCGTCCCGGTGGTGGGTCGATCATGAATAATCACGCAATCCGGTCTGTCTAGCAGCGTCGACGGATCAATATGGAACAGCAGCGAGCACCTTGGAATTCAAGCGTGCGCCACGTGGCTCGGATGTCAGCGCGCCTCGCTCGTCTGTTCTGGCTCTGACCGGGGAGGGCGGCGGCATCGTGCAGGACCTCCACATTGCTCGCTGGCGGTTGCGCAGTCAGCACCTGGTTTCGCCCCATGCCGTTTCGGCGCGCGAGGCTGTTTGTTCGCTGCTGGCCGTCCAGGCCGAGAACCCCAGTCAGGCGGCTTGGGCGGTGGCCTCGCGAACACAGACCCCGGACCAGGCCGAGCTGGCGGCTCTCCTGGATGACGGCACCGTCTTGCGCACGCACGTGCTGCGGCCGACGTGCACTTCGTGCGGGCCGAGGACGCCGGCTGGCTGCTCGACCTGACCGGTCCCCGGGTACGGCGGGTCACCGGCCAGCAGCTGCGCGACACCCACGGCCTCGACGAGCGTGCCATCGGCACCGCGGTCGCCGCCGTCACCCAGGCATTGGCGAGCCGAGGGCAGCTCACCCGCGCGCAGCTGGCGGGCGAGCTGCGCGATCGCGGTATCGAAGGCAGCGGGCAGATGCTCGCCAGTCCGGGCGGCCGCGCCACGGCGACAGGTCCAGCACCTGGCGCGGTGGCGGGTCATCGTTGAGGAGCGCCGCGAATCGGGCGATCACCTCATACCGGTCGTAGAAGAGCTCCAGCGAGCGACCATGCGCCACCGCCTCGAGGCCCCACCAGTTTCTTCAGATCGACAACTGATACCCCGCCTGCCCGGCCCGCCGCGCCGGGAGCAGTGTGCGCTCCTTTTCCCAAACGCATATCAAAACGGCCGATGCGCGAGGCCATGGCTGCCCTTTCAAGGTGGGTGACAGCACGTGGCTAGGTCACAGCGTTCAGGCGCAGGAACTGGCGGACGCCCAGCACGCGCATGCCAGCCCGCTGGACGGGGCTGAACGCGGCCTTGAGCAGGGGGCCGGCTTCTTCGCGGCTGATGAACTGGGGGTTGGTGGCGCGGTAGCTGCGGCCGTTGATGCGGACCGTGCACCCCCCGGCAGCCCGCACGTTCCGCACCCAGTCCGACTGGTTGCCGAACGTCAGCGCGATCACGATCACGTCGCCGTGCACATGCGCGCTGGCGGGGGTGACATAAACGTTCCCGGACCGCCTGCCCACGTGCTGGATCTGCGCGGCCATCCCGAAGTGGCGACGGCCAGCGAGCTTGACGATGAGCGGGTTGAGGACGTTGGTCATGGGGCGAATCACGGTCTGTACAAACCGCGAGGGAGCGACCGGCGCAGGAACGCTGCCCGCGCCCCGGCTCGCTGGAGATTCGGCTATCACTTTCTCGCTCCTTCCGTCACAGGCAGGGGCCTGTGGGCTCGGTGCCGACGGGTCGTGGCGGCACCGGTAAGGACGAGACGCCGCTGCAAAAGGTGACGAACTCCAGGTCAGCGGGCTAGGAGGTCTCACAGATCTCCCGGCCGCGAGCGCCAAGGCGGTGGCCGCCGGGCCGCGGCGGCCACCGGATGTCAAGGGGGGCCGGCGAGCTGGAAGCTGAGGAAGCTGAGCTTGGCGGGGTCGGCGATAACGTGAACCGACTGGATCGTCTCGCCGCGTACGTCAAACACCAGCACGCCGGCGAGCTCGCGGCCGAGGAAGCCAAGCAGCGCAGGCTGGCCGCCGACCGGCTGGGAGACCAGCGCCGCGGCCGGGCCCCAGTAGTGCAGCAGGTGGCGGGCGACGCGTTCGGCACCGGTGACCGCCACCTGCGGCCTGGCGGCGGCCGGCCCGTAGTCGATGTCACCCCACGCGTCGGGGGCGAGCACCTCGAGCAGCCCGTCGAGGTCACCGTTGGCGGAGGCGGCGATGAACTTGTCGGTGACCAGGCGATGCTCGGCTGAGGTGACGTCGAGGCGGGCGCCACCGTCGCCGGCGGCGAACTTCTGCCGCGCCCGGCTGGCGAGCTGCCGGCAGGCTTGCGCCGTCCGGCCGACGGTCTCGGCGATGATGCCGAACGGCATGCCGAAGATGTCATGCAGCACAAACACGACCCGTTCGGCCGGGGTGAGCCGCTGCAACATCACGAGCAGCGCCAGGCTGACGCTGTCGTCGAACGTGACCCGGTCGGCGGGATCGGCCAACGGCGCCTGGCCGGGCGGCGCGGCGACCTCGATCTCGCCGGGGTCGTGTGCCCGCTCCCGGCGGGAGCGGGCCGACCTGATCTGGTCTAGGCACAGGCGGCTGGTCACCACGATCAGCCAGCCGCGCTCATCCTCGATCTCCCCGGGAGCGGTGCGAAGCAGGCGCGCGAACGCGTCCTGCACGACGTCCTCCGCGGCGCCGATGTCCCCGAGCATCCGGAACGCCAGGTCCACCAGGTACGGGCGGTGCTCCCGGTACGCCTGGCCGATCTTGCCGCCGTCCTGCTCACCTAGCACGCCGCATCCTCCCGCTGGTGCCGGGCCAGTGCCAGTGCCCCGCGGTGCGCGACGGGAGTCTGGCGCCGGTTGCCCTTATTACTGGACGGTGCAGGGCGGCGGAATGTGACATGGCCATACCGCCGTGGGCGTGGTGTCACATTCCGCTCTGGTCCCCCGTCCTTGCCTGTGACGTTGCCACAGCAGATCAAGCGCTGGCATCCCGGCGATCAAAGGGGATTCCATGTCCCGCATACCAACTCACACGATCGAAGACGCCCCGGCGGCCGCTAAGCCGCTGCTGGCGGAGATGATCCAGTTCTCCCCGACCGGGCGGCTGCTCAACATGCACGCCCAGATGGCGCACGCCCCGGCCGTCCTGACGGCGTACGTGGGGCTGAGGAGGGCAACCGGGCAGCTCGGGACGCTGGATCCGAGGGTCAGGACCGCGCTCATGCTCGTGGCGGCGGCCGCCGACGCCAGCCCCTATGCGCTGGCGATCATCTCGACGCTGGCGCTGCGCTCCGGGTGGCGGCCGGACCAGGTGGAGGCCTTGCTGGCCGGCCGCGACACCGGCGACGGCAAGCTCGACGCGCTGGCCGGCGTGGTCCGCGAGGCCGCCGCCAACTCCGGCCGCGTCAGCGACGCGACCTGGGAGGCCGCGGCCGCCCGGGACTGGGGCGGCGAGCAGCTCGCCGAGGCGTTCGCCTACCTGGGCCTGACGGTGTTCACCTCCTACTTCCTCAACTACGCGGCGACCGAGCTCGACGTGCCCGCCGATCCCACCCGCGCCGGTGAAGGAGCCTGAGATGGAGCTGGTGCAAAGCCGCATCGTGACCGACGACGTGGCGCGGCTGGCCGCGTTCTACGCCAGGCTCATCGATGCCGAGGCCGTGCTGAACGACTACTACGTCGAGGTACCCACCGGGGCGATGTCGATCGGGTTCTCCCGGCGCCGCTTCACCGAGTACCGGGAAGACCAAACGGCCTGTTCACAGTGCCCGCAACACCGGGCCGAGATCATCCTCGACTTCCAGGCCGGCGACGTCGACGCCGAATACCAGCGCATCGCCGGCCTGGGCGTGGGCTGGGTCGCTCCCCCGACGACCCAGCCGTGGGGAAACCGCAGCATGATCTTCACCGATCCCGAGGGGAACCTCGTGAACGTCTTCTCGCCGCCGCGTTAGCCGCCCGCGCCGTCGCGGCGGCACCGCACCGGGGCCCCGCCAACAACCCGACGCCGTGACCTCACCACGCCGCGGCGCCAGCTCCCCCACGCCCTCTTCCAGGAAGGAGCAGTCCGATGGCTGCCGACACCACCACCAACACTCCGATACTTAACGCTCCGGCCCCGCCCACCCGGGCACCGGCCCAGAGCCGCCGCCTGGGGCTGGCCCTCCTAGTGATCTCTATCGCCCAGCTGATGCTGGTCCTTGACGAGCTGATTGTGAACACCGCGCTGCCGCACATCCAGCAGGCCCTGCACTTCTCCGGCACCGGCCTGGAATGGGTCGTCACCGGGTACGCCGTAACGTTCGGCGGGCTGCTCATGCTCGGCGGCCGGGCCGGCGACATCCTCGGGCGGCGGCGCATGCTCACCGCCGGCATCCTTGGGTTCTCGCTCGCGTCGCTGGCCGGCGGCCTGGCCACTACCTCCTGGCTGCTCATCACCGCCCGGGTCCTGCAGGGCGCCGGTGCGGCGGCCGCCGCTCCCGCCGCGCTGTCGCTGATCACCGTCACCTTCCCCGAGGGCAAGCTGCGCACCCGGGCGCTCGGGGTGTACGCGGCGATGACCGGCATGGGCGGCGGCGTCGGGGTGGTCGCCGGCGGGCTGCTCACCACCTACGCATCCTGGCGGTGGGTGTTCTTCGTCAACGTGCCCCTCGGCCTGGCCCTCGCCGTTGGCGCCCGATACGTGCTGCCAGAATCGCAGCGCTACCCCCGCCGGTGGGACCTGCCCGGCGCGGTCACCGGCACGGCCGGGTTCGCGCTGCTCATCTACGGCCTGACCCGCGGGGCGACGGGGCCCGACGGCATCTCCCACTGGGGCGACACCGCCACCATCGCCGCTCTGGCCGGCGCCGGCGCCGCCCTCGCCCTGTTCGTGGCAATCGAGGCCCGTTCGGCGCAGCCGCTGCTGCCGCTGTGGATCTTCGCCGACCGCAACCGGGCCGGGGTCTACCTGATCCTGCCGTGCCTGGCGTCGGTGTTCTTCGCCATGTTCTTCTTCCTCACCCTGTTCACCCAGGTCGTCTGGGGATACAGTCCGCTGCGCGGTGGCCTCGCCTACCTGCCGTTCATCGGCGGCTTCATCGCCATCGCCGGAATCACCACCCAGGTGGTGCGGCGGGTTGGGGCCCGGGTGCCCATGACCACCGGTGCCGCCCTCGCCCCGGCCGCGATCTTCTGGCTCTCCCGGGTCAATGAGCACAGCCACTACGTGACCGGCGTCATGCTGCCGCTCCTGGTGTTCGCCATCACGGCCGGGCTGATCTTCGTCCCGCTCACCATGGCGCTGGTCGCCGGGATCTCCGATGAGCATGCCGGAATCGCCTCGTCCATGTTCAACGCCGGGCAGCAGGTCGGCGGCGCGGTGGGCCTTGCCGTCATCGGCAGCGTGGCCTGGACCATCGTCAGCAACCACGTCCGGCACGCACTCGCCCGCGTGCCAGCCGGGCACGCCGCCGCGGCCACGCACACCGCCGCGCCGGGCGGCCCCATCTACGATCATGCCCTGACCGCCGGGGTCCACGCCGCGCTCATGATCGGCGCGGCGGCCACCGTCGTCGCGCTGATCGTCACGCTCGTGGCCATCCGCGTGCGCCGCGACGACCCCCAGGCCAGCCCGCTCCCCGCATAACCCATCCTCGGGGCGGCGGCGGCCGCCGGCCACCGCCGCCCCAGCCGGCCCCGGTCCGAACGACGCCGGCACTACCCCAGGGCGACATCGCGGGGTCACCGCTGGCGTGCTTGAGCTGCCGCGGTCGGCGATAATCCGCCACCAAGCGGCGGACCCCGGCTCAGGCCCCCTATGTGCGGGCACCGCCCCTAACCACGCCCGGCAGCAACACACGAAAACGCCCGCCCGGCGGCATGAGAGGTCGCATCTCGGCGATCTTGCAGTGGTCGTGCTTCACACGTTGCCTGTTTCGCGCGTACGCGCTGGCTTTGGGCTCTTCCGTGCCGGTGGCGCCGGGCGTAGCGTCGGACGGGTCTGAGGGAGGAAGAAGGACCAGGCTATGTATCGCTTCCGGTTTCTTATTGTGGTTGTTGCCGTGCTGGCAGGTGCCGGGCTGACAGCCGCGCCGGTCCCGCTGGCGCTGGGTGCTGCGGGCCCGGGCACCGCCGCTGCCAGCGGCCCGGGCTGGACGTCGAGCGTTGCGTTCACCAATCAGGTGGCGAGTTCGCCGACGACCGGGGGTGGCTATCCGGTGCCGCCGGGGCAGACGTTCCCGAACCCGGGCACGTGCCGGGCCGGCACGTTGGACTCCAACCACTCCGAGTCGTGGATCGCGGTCAAGCCGGGCACGGAGGACCTGGTCGGCAGCTCGAAGTTCTTCTTCGAGAACTACTCAAAGTTCTACGACTTTTACCTTGGCTCCTACAACATCCCCAACGGCACGCCGGCCGGCGACAACCAGGTGCAGGGGTATGACTGCATCTCGACCGGCACCCAGGCGATGCCGCCGAGCTGGACGGACGTGACCGACCCGAACGTCGCGTTCGACACCAAGGGGCGCGTCTACCAGACGACGCTGCCGTTCAACGCGTTCTGGGGTGGTTCCACGCTGCACCCGGACGGTGAGATCGACGTGTCTTTTAGCGACAACATGGGCCGCCACTGGGTGAAGGGCAACGGCGGCGTGCCGCTTGAACCGCCGAACCATGCCTCCGCCCTGCAGCTCGGCCACGTCGAGGACAAGCAGTGGATCGCGGTCAACGCCATCCCTGGAAGCCCGTTCCAGGATCACGTCTACGCCACGTGGGACGTGATCAACGGGCCCACGACGACGAAGATCCGGGTCGCGGTGTCTCGTGACCGCGGGCTGTCCTTCGCCAAAGCCATCACGCTGACCTCGCCGTCGCAGTCCGGGCCGGTGAACAGCAGTAGCTACCCGTCCATCGACGCGGCCGGGAACGTCTATCTCGGCTATGAGTCGGACCCGGTGAACGGCATGGGGCCGTCGAGCGTCTTTGTCACCCGCTCCACCGACGACGGTGTCCACTGGGGCCCGTTTGTCCGTGCAGCGACCTTCATGGTCCATTCCCTGCCCAACACCACCTTCCGGCTGGGCATCCCGGAGAGCTTTGCGGCAAGCCCGACCTTCCCGGGGCACCTGTACGTGGCCTACGAGACGTGGAACGGGACGAGCATGGACGTCGAGTTCACCCAGTCCACCGACGGCGGGCTCACCTGGTCGGCGCCGGTAAAGGTCAATGACAACGCGGACGCGCCCGGTATCCCGACCGATCAGTTCCAGCCGGAGGTCGCGGCCGGGCCGAACGGCGCCGTCGCGGTGGCGTTTTACGACCGCCGCCTTCCGTGCGCCAACGACCCGAGCATCCTGGCCGCCGACAGAGGAAGGACGAACTTCTGCATCAACACCTCGCTGCAGGCATACAAAGACTCCGGAAGCGGCGCGGTGCCGGTTGGCGGCAACGCGCGGATCAGCAAGTTCGGCTGGGATCCCGAGCAGCCGGGCCAGTCGGTCGGCGGCTTGACCCAGCGTGTGTGCGCCGACGCCGACTGCGCGGTGGGCTTCATCGGCGACTACTTCGGCCTGGCGGTCTCCAGCCACAACATCTACGCGCTGTCCGTTTCGACACACTACCCATCGGACGTAACCGCGGACGGCGGTGGGCCGGTCTACTACCAGCAGCAGGTGCTCGCGACTGTGCCGCGCCCGGACTTCGGCGCCGGTTTCTGAGCACGGTCCGCGCCAACGCCGTGCTGCGGCGTGTGCCCCTGCCTCAGGGTCACCGATACGCGGCGCCCCGGCGCACGGTCCCGGGCTTCGCGCAACGGGCGCTCGCCTTGGGCGGTGCGGGCGATGTGGCCCTGCTCGGCAGCAGTGAGATCGCGTTTACAGCGGGGCTGGTGAGTTTTCCGGCTGGTCACGTCGCCTGGATCACCGCCTTGCGCCAGCGCCCTGGCAGCGGGCGCCTCCGCGGCAGGCCAGCCCTGGCAGCGCCGTATCTGGCGGCATTCGGGCGTTGAACGCCTGCCTGTGGAAGGGCACGGGCACGAACCGCATTCCGGTCATCATCTACAGCACCGCACTGCCTGCGACGTCCCTGGCGGCGCTGGATTCTGGCGCGGCGCGGCGCAGCTGCGGCGGTGTGGGCTGTAATCACCGGCGCCGCCGCGGCGGGGTGCCGCGTTCCCACTCGCCGATGATTTCTGCGCTATCGGCCATGCCGTCGAGGACGTCGGCGATGAACTCGGCGTGGCTGCCCCCGCCGCGGGAGAAACAGAACTTCCAAAGTTCCCCGGCGGCGCGGTGGTAGCGGTGGATCGTCTCGTCGATGGCATGAGCGTCGATCTCGCCGATCCGGTCGCCGCCGGTCGCTGCGGCGCACCGGTCATACTGGCGTTCTGGGCGAATAGGCGGTGCGGGAGGAGGGATGGCAGTGGATATCACCAACCCGAGGGCCGGTAGTGAGCGGCACGCCGGGGCGGCCGACCCTGATGAGCGCGGGGCTGCGAGTGCCCGGCCGGTGTCGGGGCAGGATCTTGCTCTGCTCCCGGCCGCCGAGGCCTTGTCGCGCCGGGATGCGGGGGCGGTGCTGGTGGACGTCCGCGGGCCCGCCGAGTTCGCGGCAGGCCACGTGCGCGGGGCGGTCAGCATCGGCCTGCAGGGACGCTTCGAAGAATGCGCTGGCGCGGTGTTGCCGCTCGACCGGGATATCGTGCTTGTTGGCGATGTTCAGCTCGCGGCGGAGGCAGCGGCCCGGCTGGGCGATGCCGGGTTCGACAGGGTGGTTGGCCAGCTTGATGATCTCGCATGGGTGCTCACGGCGGGGCCCTCTGTGGCCGAGGCAATCTCCCGGCTGAGCATCGAGCAGCTCGCCGAGCTGGTGCGGCTCGAGCCGGCGCTGCAACTTGTCGATGTCCGCACCCCGGAAGAAACCGCCTGGGGCACCCTCCCCGGGGCGCGGGAGGTCCCGCTGGCTATCCTCACCAAGCTGCCCGGCGCCCTCGACCGTTCCGCGCCGGTCTTGGTGTACTCCGCGCGTGGTTACCGCTCTATGGTCGCGGCGAGCGTGTTGCAGGCGGCCGGGTTCGGAGACGTTGCTGACCTGGCCGACGGTTACCGCGCCTGGGAGGGTGCTGGGCTGCGGGTGGTACAGGCGGCAGCGCCGGAGACCGCCGCGGCGCCCGAGGTGGGTGCGCGCGCAGCCGCGGCGCTGGTGGATGCGGGCGCGCTGCTGCTGGATGTGCGCGAGCCCGGCGAGTGGCCGGCCGGCCACGTGGCGCAAGCCTTTCTGCTGCCGATGGGCCAGGTGGCCCGGCACCGTGGCGACCTCCCGCGGGATCGCCGGATCGTGGTGGTGTGCCGCTCCGGCGGCCGTTCGGCCGCGGTCGCCGAGGCGCTGCGCGTATGGGGATTCGACGCGGTCAACCTGTCCGGGGGGATGACCGCGTGGGGCCTGGCTGGCCTGCCGATGGTCACCACCGGGCCGGGAAGCGCCGGCCTGGTTGTGCACGGCACGCACCCGCTGAACTGCGAGACGTCGATCCCGGCGCTGATCGGCGGCGTGGTCATGCCCAATGCCCGGTTCTACGTCCGGAACCACTTCGACACCCCGCGGCTGGACCCGGTGTCGTGGCGGCTGGAGGTGACGGGACTTGTTGAGCGCCCGCTCCGGGTGAGCCTGCGGGATCTTCACAGCATGCGCTCGGAGACGCTGGTGGCCACCCTCGAGTGTGCCGGGAACGGCCGCTCCGGATTCGACCCGCCCGCCGAGGGGGAGCAGTGGCAGTTGGGCGCGGTCAGCACCGCGGAATGGACCGGGGTGCCTTTGGCTGAGGTCCTCGACCGCGCTGGCCTCAGGCCGGACGCGGTGGAGGTCGTGTTCCGCGGCGCGGACCGGGGCAACGCCGAGGACGCCGCCCATCCCATCCGTTTCGAGCGCAGCTTGCCGGTCACCGACGCCGACCAGTCCTGGTCACTGCTGGCGTATGCGATGAACGGTGAGCCACTGCCGCTCGAGCACGGCTACCCGCTGCGGCTCATCGTTCCCGGGTGGTACGCCGTTGCCTCGGTCAAGTGGCTAACCGAGATCGAGATCATCGGCTCGCCATTCATGGGGTTCTTCCAGACCCAGCGGTACGTCTACGAATACCGGCGCAACGGTATCGTGACTCGCGAACCGGTGCGCCTCCAGCAGGTCCGGGCGGTCATCACTCAGCCATCCGCAGGTCAAGAGGTCGCCGCGGGCCACCTGGTCGTCCGCGGAGTCGCCTGGTCGGGCGCGGCGCCCATCGACAAGGTAGAGGTCAGCATCGGCGGCGGGCCCTGGCAAAACGCCAGGCTGATCGGCCAACCGCACCGTCACAGCTGGCAGTGGTGGGAGCTGCTGACACGCATCGATGACCCGGGCCAGACAACGCTACGGGCCCGCGCCACCGATCTTGCTGGCCGCACGCAACCCGAGCGGCCGCGCTGGAACCGCCTCGGCTACGGCGGCAACGCCGTGCAGACCGTTCCCCTGCTCATCCGATGACTTGCCTTTCTTTCGCGAACTGTGGCGTGCCAGCGGATCGCGGCCAGGCAGGAGCTGCCCGGCCTCGGGATGGGGAAGGCCGAGGGGCCAAGCGCTGGGCGGCGGTGGGGTGGTCCGCTGCCGATGACGTCCTCGCGAATGGGCTGCCACTTGTCGTACGGGCTGTCCGGCGGCTATGAGGTGCGGGGGTTCGGCCAGGCCGCCGGCGCTGATGCGGTGTTCGGGCAACTGCTCCTGGCCGGGGTCATCGAGCCGGCGGGCAAGCTGGATATCCTCGACAAACGGGTGCAGGTGATCGTTCCGGCGTTCGGCTGAGGAGCGGAGATGGCCAGGGTTGTCATGCAGGCGGTCGTGTCGGTGGACGGCTACATCGCCTATCCCGATGACACGGTCGGGCCGCTGTTCGAGTGGTACGGCAACGGAGATACCGAGGTGTCCGCCGGGGTGAGCGGCTGGACGTTCCATGTCTCGCGGGCGTCCGCGGATTACGTCCAGCCCTTCTGGGACGCCATCAAGGTGACGGTGATCGGCCGTCACCTGTTCGACACCACGAACGGGTGGGACGGCGACCCGGCCGCCGGAGACGAGCTGGTCGTTGTCACCCACCGGCCATTGCCGGAGGAGTGGCTCGCCGGCCACCCGGACGCGCCCTTCCACACCGCCGGGTCGGTCGAGGCGGGCATCGCGCTCGCCAAAAAGCTCGCCGGCGACGGTCTGGTCTGCGTGACCGCTGGCGACCTCGGCGGGCAGGCGTTCTCGGCAGGACTGGTCGACGAGATCGCGATGGACGTCGCCCCGGTGGTTCTGGGTGAAGGGGTGCGCTTCTTCGGCAGCCACGCCGGCACCGTCCTCCTCGACGATCCCGACCAGGTGGTCCAGGGCGACCGCGTGCTGCACCTGCACTACACAGTCCAGCGCTGATCGGTCCTCCGTGGTGACGGCCCTGGGGCCATGCCCGCTGCCGGTCGTCTGCTCCCGAACGCCGGACTGTCGTGGGACGGCCCGGGTGCGGCCGACGACGCGCGGGGTTCGACCGAGCCCCCGGCGGCGACCGGTGTTCCGGCACTTGGTGCTGGCCCGGGAGCATCGAGCCGGCCAACGTCGTGTCCGCCGCACCCGCCGGGAGCTCGCTCGTTGAGGACCGCCCCGGCTGGCCGATCCGCAAGATCGTGCGCACCGCCGCCCTTTCCATGGTGGTAGGGGTTTCAGGCGTCCCGGCGGATGATCAGCAGGATGGTGAGCGCGACCAGGATGGCGGCCAGGGCCAGGAAGATCCCTTATTCGATGCCCTGAAAGGCCCAGTACCGCGTTCCGGGCTGGTAGGTGAGGACGGCGCGGTAGCCGTGCTCGGACAGGCAGGACCACGAGGATCTTGTGCTCGGCGAGGATGTCGTCGATCAGACCGCACAGCCGGACCTTGGACGCAGACATGAGAATCAGCTGGTCACACACCGTTCCAGGTCACCGACCAGGTGGGAGGACATGACCACGGTCAGGTCGGACCCGGCCACGGCCTCGGTCAGCGAGGTGAGGAACTGCTGCCGGGCCAGCGGATCCAGTGCGGCCACCGGCTCATCCAGCAGCAGGCGGGGGGTTTTGGCCAGGGTCAGCGCCAGCGCGAGCTGGGTGCGCTGGCCCCCGGACAGCTTGCCCGCCGCCCGGTCCAGCGGGATGCCCAGGCTCCGCATCCGGGCGCGCACTGACTCCGCGTCCCAGCGGGCGTTGACGTGCGCACCGATCGCGATGTGGTCCTCGGCGGTCAGCGGCCGGCGGGCAGGGCGAACAGCGCGGGCAGGTGACCGAGGGCCATGGTGAGCAGGAAGACCACCCCGATGACCCGGAACGAGTGCGGGAGCAGGAGACGGCTCCTCATCCCCGGAGCCGCTAGGGCGCCCGCCACCACCGGGATGCGGCTGAGTGCCAGCAGCGCGCCCAGGAATCCGGCCGCCGCGACCGGCAGCCACGGCCCGTGGCTGAACGGCCCGTGGTACCAGCCGTGGCCCGCGATCACCGCACTGGCGGTGAACCAGCCGCCGAGCACGACGGCCGCGGCGCCGGCCAGCAGCGCCGCGTGCCTTCGGCCCACGCCGGCACGCACCGCGCCGCCGTACAGCACGACGCAGGCCGCGGCCGGGACCGCGATGACCCCTGCGATGGTGATCGCCCACAGATAGGCAGGCGGGTCGTACATGACTTCCTCCTCCGGGGCTGGGACAGCCGTCTTGGGCGGACTAGTCGCGTTTGCGCCCGTGCGGGGCGGCAGTTTTACTGGTGTGGAGTTACCGGGCCGCTGTGGGGGGCTGCGTTTGGGTTTCGAGTTCGTGCGTGTCTTCGGCTGTTCGGGTTTCATCGGCGGCCGGGCTCGCTGGCTGGGCGGGCAGGAACAGGGCGGCCAGGAAAGCCCCGGCGGCGGCGACGCCGTCGGCGACGAGGGCGCCGATAGTCAGGCCGCGCAGGAATGCGTTGGTGGAGGCGTGGTGGAGCGCCTGGCCGAGGGCCGGGTGGCCGACGGCGGCGATCTTGCCGGCGGCCGCGTAGGCGGCGCCGACGGACTGGTGGGCGATCGCCGCTATCCGGCTGGGCACGGCCGCTGGCATGGTCGCGGTGAGCCGTGATCCGTAGATGGATGCGTATACGCTGCCGAGCACGGCCACGCCGAGCGTGCCGCCGATCAGCCGGGTGGAGTCGTTGACGGCCGAGCCGACGCCGGCCTTGGCCCGGGAGATGGCGCCCATGATCGACTCGGTGGCCGGCGCCGAGGTCAGGCCCAGGCCGAGCCCGTAGACCACCATCTGCGCGGCGATGGTTCCGTAGCTGAGCGTGGCGCTGGTGGTCGCCGCGACCCAGCCGTAGAACCCGGCCACCGCGACCAGCCCGGTGGTGACGACCAGCTTGGTCCCGGCCCGCACGGCCAGCTGGGTGCCGGCGACCGATCCGATACCGACAGACACCGCGACCGGGAGCAGCCGGACGCCGGTGGACAGCGGGGCGTAGCCGCGGACGAACTGGAAGTACTGGGTGATCAGGAAGATGAACCCGAACAGGGTGAAAAACGACACCGTGACCGCGCCGCTGGCCGCGCTGAACCGCAGGTTGCGGAACAGGGCAACGTCGAGCATCGGGTGCGCGGCACGCCGCTCGCGCACGATGAACGCGGCGAGCAGGACCGCCGAGCCGGCGAACCCGGCCACGCTGCGCGCCGCGGCCCACCCGTAGGCGGGTGCCTCGATGATGGTGAACACCAGCAGGGCCATGGTCGCTGACGACAGCACCAGGCCGGGGATGTCCGGGGCGGCCGCGTCCGGGTCTTTCGACGTGGGAACCGCCAGCGCCACACCGATCGCGGCCGCCGCCGCGACCGGCGCCATGGCGATGAAGATGGCCGCCCAGCGGAAGTGCTCGAGCAGCCAGCCTCCCACGATCGGCCCCATCGCGATGGCCACGCCCGCGACTGCGCCCCACAACCCGATGGCGCG
>Ga0207646_10003552_pt1 | contig 17515 bp, 15 predicted proteins | sample KBSK5502metaG_FD_184343 | JGI IMG/M metagenome (GOLD analysis project Ga0207646, IMG submission 184343) | Corn, switchgrass and miscanthus rhizosphere microbial communities from Kellogg Biological Station, Michigan, USA - KBS K5-50-2 metaG... | ecosystem: Host-associated > Plants > Roots >... | reverse complement strand
AATGTCAAAGTTATATTTAATCCAAATAAACTAGGGCTCTGTCAAGTCTTAGGGTCATTTAAAGACCTGTAAAAAGTCGGGTCATATGGGTGGAATAAACTGTTTCAACCTAGACAATTTGGAACATGTTGTCTATACCCCTGATCAGAATAAAATGTCTGATGGCATTTTGGACACGTAATAGCCACCCCTCCTTGCTGATGGCCTCGCATAGAAAGCTCCTCTTCTGGCTCGTCTTCATTCGTATCCTTGTCCTCTTCCGACATTTAATGATAGTAACTATATAGCACATGCTAATAAAGATGAACAGTATTCAAATATGAATAATCCAGACAAAGATAACGAAGAATGTGAAAATGACGAAATATTACTCCGTAATTTACAGTCTGAATACGAGAATGGTTTTGACCTAAAAAGTTCCTTGGATACAAAAGCTAGCAGTATTATAACCGCTTCTATAATTTCCTCCTCTTTACTAGTTAGTATTACTACGCTATCCATAACTTTAATTAAATCTGTAAACATAATCTTGCCGTCGATTATAGGTCTAATCATTGGCATTATTCTATCTCTCTTTACTATCATATTATCAATGCATGCTTATAGAATAAGGAAGTATGGCTATTCGATTGTTTCTTCGAGTTTCTTTGACCAAACTGGAAAGTTTATAGAAAGTAGACTAGTAGCTATGAGAACGGCTAAGAAAAAAGAATATTACTTTTCTAGGCTAAAAGATTATTTACATACCATCAATGAGAACGAAAAGACAAACAATATAAAATCAAGAATAATAGTCGTTAGTCAATGGACATTCTTTGGCTCTATTGGTTTTCTTTTAGGATCAATCATTATTTTGTTAATATTGTTAGCAACGGGATACGCTTCGCTCAAACCGTAGAGGTATTTCCGTTTATTCTTACCCTCTCTTTAGGATTATGTGAGCCTCATGAACTTATTATTTTAGCCTTTTCCTCCATTAAGTCAGTTTTACTAGCATTAAACTCATTCTTGAGCCTGACCATCAGTTTTGAGAGATCACTTAGCGACCACTTTTCAACTTTCCAATAGCCTGGATTTTCCTCCGTCACAGCAATGTCCAGAAGCAGATGCCGAGCATTATTTTTTATTTTATCCCCACTAGTGTAATAGAAATAGCGGAATCCAGATTTTTCCTTCACAGATGATGTTTTCATTTCTAAGTATGAGGTCAAATCTTGGTATTGAATTTCAATATCAGGATATCCTGACTTAGCAAGCCTCTTGACAGAAAGGGGTAATTTGTTCATTTCATTGACAATTGTTTCTTCGATCCTTCTGCCTACTTCATTGACACGATTACCTTGATATCGCGAACGCGTGGAAGCACAAGTCTTCAAGAATTTTTTTAGAATACTATTCAATATGTCTATGAATTTCTTGTCTAATTCGTTGGAAGAGTTTATTGGAATTACATCATAGCCTGTTGACAACTTCACTATTAATGGAAAGTCAACCTTTCCTAACTCCTTTGAAAGACCAAAGACCCTTTGAAGTAATTCGTCTTTTCGTGCTGCCAATGATTAGATCAATTCGTCTTCGTCACCTTGTAAATACGTCTCAATCTTCCCAGAAATATGTTCCTCAGCTATTTTGATATACTGAGGGTCTATCTCTGTTCCAATATAATTTACTTTTAGACGAATACATGCTAACGCCGTGTTGCCTATTCCCATAAATGGGTCATATACGAGCATATTTGGTTTAATTCCATGTAACTCTATACAACGCTGGGGGAGCTTTACTGGAAATACTGCAGGGTGAGGACGACTTTCCTGAATCGTAGGATGTGGTATAAGCCATACATTTCCTCTGTCTCTTTTATCCCGTACCGCTGTTTTCCAACGGCCTATATTTGTCTTGTCTTGATAAGTAACGCCTGCTCTCAACTTGTCAATTTTTACGTTCCCAGTTTTTGTAAAATGAAATACGTATTCGTGAATATCATTCACGTACCGATCACTGACTATTGGGCTGAAATGGCCTATCGATATATTATCATTGTTACGGAATTCATTATTTCTACCAATGTCCTCTGGATCAATAGAAACAGACTTTATCCAATGAATCGTATTTTGTAATATATAACCAATTTCCTCAAATTTCTTGGCTATCAAGAACGGAACCACATGACCAGCATGTCGATTTCCTATATTAAGAAAAAATGAACCATCCTCTTTCAGAATCAAATGACTTACTTTTGCAACATTCTGTAGCCAATTTAAATAGTCTTCACTCTCTTTATTGTCTTTATACTCCCCATATTCTTTGTTTATATTATAGGGGGGAGATGTTACAATAACATCTACCGACATGCCTTCATTCTTCATTCTCTTCATAAACGTCACACAATCTTCTCGGTAGATTTGATTTATTGTTATCAGACTAATCAATCGATAGACTCCCTTTTTTATAATCTTGTCGCATTTTGGCATTCTCGATAACAGTTTTCCACTTGTTATTGCCTTGAATAGCTATTCCGCAGACCTCAGCGGGCGTCTTGCCATTCAACGCCATGTGCGGTCGGAAATAATTGTGATATATTTGATAGCCCGACAGAACCGCTGTGTTTTGGATTTTCAGACCCCGCATTACCTTCTCTCTGTCGCGCACCTCTCCATTCATGCGCTCCATCTTGTTATTATTGTGGTCTCCTTGCAAGCGAATATGTGATATGTGTCTAGTGCGTGGGCCTAGATTTGTCCGAAATTCTTTGTTGAATGCATCATGAAAATTTGGCGCGCCATCTGTGATGAAAGTATTTGGCCTTTTACCCGCTAGCTCTTTTGCTTTTTGCAATAATGGCCTAACGTTCGATGTGTATTTAGTATCAGCTACTTGCTGCGCAATCCAAAATCGCGTCTGGTCATCCATCAATGCATACAAATATTTCGGATTACCCCTGACCTTCAAATACAATTCGTCAGCGCGCCATGCGTCCGAGACATTTGCTTTTATCTTTTCCAAATAGCGCGCCATCAATGTTATGTATTTTTTAATCCAATTGTAAATTGTTTGATGGCTCACGTTCATTCCGATTAATTGCAGCGATTCACAAGTATTTCTCAATGATTCGCCACTGAAATAGAGTTGCATTGCCGTCGTTATTCCCTGTGGATTATGTTTCATTTTTTCAAACCCAATGTTTAATGAGAATCTTTTACCGCACTCCTTACACAAGTATCTCTGTATATTACCATATTTGTTATGTCTTATAGCTTTTTTCACAATATCTTCGGAATTGCAATAACGACATATTACAGAAATAATTGGTTGAATAACAATATCCTTTTTGACCTGTTCTCGAAGGGCAAAGCTAAATTCTACCGCAAAAATGTGTTTGCACTTGACGCCTCTGTGAACGTGGTCAGGACAGTCACATTTCCATCCTAGCTCCGTTGAATGTATATTATATGAACCGCCATTTGATTGTGATTTGACGACATAAGTATATTCGTCAATACGCTTGATTGCATCCTTAACCTGTGCTATTAATTGTCCTTGTTCTTCTCTGTTAATGCCCATGTTTAGACATGGTTTAAACACATATTTATACGTTTAGATTATGTATAGACATATAAGAGGGTAGCGCCCTAGACATATCGTATGGCAATATTCAAGACCAAATTAATAAAATGGGGTAATTCCGTTGGGGTTGTCTTGCCTAAACCTATTAGAGATACGTTTAATCTCGAAGCAGGGGATGAAGTGGAATTAATCGACAAGGAACATTATGTTATAATCAAAAAGGAATAGGGATCAAAAAGCTCCTAATATTTTATATATAGCTGTATCATTATATACAAAATGAGGACGGAATCGGATCTTCACAGGCGGAAGAGACCAAAATATTCCTTATGGTTGCAAATAATATCACCGATTCTCCCCTTGCCCAAATGATTGCCCGTGGTGCAGCGTGGAAGAGTACGCAATGAACCACGTCCCACGGACGGATGGGTGTTTTATTCCAAATATTCAAATTCCCTCTTTATAGGCGGATTCTTTTGAACACTGATTTTCTTATGCCTGGCCCTTTTTGCAATGAAGTGAGCCTCTCTGACTTCTTTACTCACCTGAGCTGGAAGGAATTTAATATCAGGATCATGTGTGTCCGTGCCTTGATTAAAAAAATTGAATAGGCTCTTCATATAACCTTTGATGTGGTCTGCACGTGAACCCTGAAAATCATAGTCTATTACAATGCTGTCGTCATATTTGAGCAGGGTGTTTGCAGTCTTATAAAAGAGGATCGCATATAATTTTTCCACCCAATCAGTCCTCTTTTCAAACTGCGCTTGAAAGTCACGATTGATGTATACTCCTGTATAACGATCTCGGGTATTCCTAATTGCCACTATCCAGACATCAGGATGGACCTTAATCTGACTGCTAGTATCAATCGCAACTACCCCCAACTTATGGCTTGAAGCTATCTACTCCTAATTAGCCTTATGACCCGACTTTTTACAGGTCTTTAAATGACCCTAAGACTTGACAGAACCTAAACTAGATGTATCTTCTATTGGTTTTGCTCCCGTGCCTTTGAGATTAGAAGTACCAAGTAACGCACAGATTGGTAAATATACCATACCTATACTTCTAAATATGTCTACAGGTTCAATTTTCCCGTCTAAATTCATCCAGCTTGGCAACCTAAGCGTTTCAATTCCTAGTCAAGGTTACATAAGTACCAAAGGAAATCTGTCGATATCAGTAATAGAACCGCCCAGTATCGATCAGCGCATAAAGGATTTCTGGAGTGTTTATGGGTCTCTAATCTCTTTGGTTGGAGCTGGTTTTGCCGGGGCAGCCTCAACATTTGTATTCGAGTATGTGAAAAATCATAAGGGCAAAAATAAATGAAATCTAACGCCCACTATTCTCGAGACATTGCAATCCCGGCCATCTTGTTATTTACTTGACGTAGCATATTGGCAAAAACAGATACTTAATGTATTTTGAGGCAATTATTCTTATGTTATAAGGAAATATAATCCTGTGTTTTCAGAGACAGACACGCATTGAAGTGCATAAAGCTTCAATAAATACAAAATTTGACTTCTATCTTTTTATTTTTTAATAAATGATGGTCCACCTTTTTTCTTTAATAGCACCAAAATAGTAGTCATGATTACAGCAGGCAATACACCACCAACAATGATACCATTGACAAGAATGTCTGAGGGAGGGGATGGAGCTAACACTGAAACCTTAAATGATGCCAATGCAAGGCCAAACGAATGTTTATTTAGACTAACTAGGATCTGATTACGCCCACTATCTGGAAAGGAGTACTTTAAGGAGAAATCGCCATCTGCAACAGGTAAATTTAGAAATTTGAATGCCCTTTGAAAATCATTTATTATTACCACACTTGCTCTAAAGTTCTTTACGTGTTGGCCTGTTGTTAAATTTCGGACGCTGAAACTAAGATCGGTAGGAGAATCAGCTATAGGTTTTTCTGGTTTATATGCAAACTGAATTTTGATATTATTTTCTCTATCTAGCCACTGTTGCAATGTTGGGCCTGACAAATGTGCATAGACAATAGTTTTAGGAATTGCAGTTCCCAATACGACTAGTATCGATGCTATCGATAAAGTCATAACGCACATTGATATGATGAAGGTGTTACTGGTCACAGGCATCGTATCCTATATTAGAAAAATGGTATAATTAAAACAAATGTTATCATATCAAAGTAAATTAAAACTCATGAGATACCGAATACAGTAATTAGTTTTTAATAAGATTCAGAGTTGAGCAGACATGCTTTCATTCTCTCTTTGTACCTGTTTTCTTTTGTATAGGGAGAAGACTGATGTGCTCAGTGCTCCAATTATCGCTCCAGGAATTATTGTCATTATTGATGCAACAGGCAATGTGATTAGAAAGTATGGGATTGTGTTTGCAATAAGATCGGTAATAAATGTGTGAGTGGGAAGAAGTAGATGTGTAAATGTTAGGTTAATCCATGGAAAGTCAATCATATAGATTGCTGCTCCTATAATCGCTCCGGCTATCACCATTTTTGATTCTTCTGAGCTTCTTTTTAATAGCGATGTATTGAGGACAAGGTCCGCTACTATGACTGTCGGATAGACTATCAATGCATACCAAGGTAAGAAAGATACAGCTCTATAAGAAGGCACGATACTTGCAAATACGTTTATACCTATCAATACTATGGCAACAGCACTTGCAGCACCAAATTTGCGGTCGCCGCCAATAGTTTTGGCTGCTGTAAGGAACACAATAGAACCTATCAAGGGTAAAGCGACTATTGCAATTAGTGTCTCAGCGATAGGATCCAAATTAAAGTCAAAATGTAATCCATTAGAAAGAGGTAGGGCAAACATATGAACATACCATATTAGCGTTAACCACATAGCAGCAAATGCAGGAATCAAGGCGCCTTTAATCATTAACTTCTTACTTTTTGACGAGAACTGCACAATAATTCTTGCAAGTCCTAACACCACTGCAACAGAATTAATGAGCATGCCGGTTGCAAGGGTTAAGTGTGTAGGACTTAACAACCCATCAACTCCAAATGTTTGGTGCCACCAAAAGTCCGCGGGTCCTGCCACAAGTGCAATTCCGGAGCCTATCATAAACAGTTTGAATGCGGTAGCAAATGATTTTGTACGAAGTTCCTTATTCGTTAATAACAAAATGGCTCCAATAACAGCAGCTATCGTTACCATGCCTACTCCTGTATAGAGTAAAGTATGAGACGGTGTAAAGAACGACTCTGGTCTTTGCAGCAGGTGAGATGTGACATCCCAGCTAGTGCCTCCGATCTGCAGAAAAGCCCCTGTTGTGGCCAAAATCAAAGCAGCAAGGAGCAGGTCCATCATACGCGAACGCAACACATGACTACTCTGATGCTCCATGTTTCTCTTACACTAAAAGATGTAAGGCCATTTATTAAGCATAGTAAGCGGATCTTGAACTAAAGAGAGAAAACTCAAGAATAAGAGATACTTATTGGAGGTGTAGGGGGAATAATCTCCTGCTCTGTTTCAACTATCTTCAAAACCTGGCTTTGTAAGAAGCTGAAGCGAAAGTGTGCCCTACGCGGCGAAATTGGGTCAAGAATTACATACTGAAAGAAAAGTCGTCGCTTTTCATTTGGTCGAATTAGAAAGAGTTGGCTTGGTTGAAGCAAAGTACGCACTAAATCAGGACAAAAGACCAGTAGCAGTAATTTTATAAAATTACGCCCAAGGGTAAATATATTTATCAACATGCCGTTGACATGGTTAGCAAACGATGACGTTTTATACTCCTATTCACGTTGAGAGCATATGAATAATTACGCAATAGGTAATTATTCAGAGTGGTAATTGTCTCAATATATACATTATTTACATCTCTTCTAGTACAATGGACATTTGTACTCAAAGATATTTCGAATCGATAAAACAACGAAATAATATCATATAATAGAAATGGACATAAGCTTGGCTTCTCATAAATAGATAATCTGATTTTATATGAAAAGTGAAATACAGAAGCAGGAGTGACATAATCGGGCTACTTTTGAATGCTGCAAATGGTGGGAGAGCTACTAAAACAAAATTAATGTACAGTGCATTTATTTCATTTAATTAGTTGGGAGAATACTTGTCGCTCTTGGTTGAAAATGGTTTGATACAGTACGAACAAGGATTGCAAACGTACAGGACGACTGAGAAGGGTATGCGATTGTTGAATATACAAAACAAAATTGACGAAGTAGCTCCGATTAATTACATCAGCGAGAAATAAAGCTCAAATAAAAATTATCCTAACAAGGTATTGACCAAAATCAATGGTTCGCTGTATCACCACCGACAAAAAAGAAAGAAAGCAAGATAAAGAGCTCCAACCTGAAATTCGAATGCCCACGCTGCTATGATACTATGACATTAAATTCTGATTTTGACAGTTTATATTATTTTTGCGAACAGAGCGATTTTAGGCTATATACACAAAGGAAATAGAAGTCGATCCCATTTAATTTAAATAATCATTAATAGAAAGAGGCAGGATCTTACAATCAGAGGGAGGAGAAGATAAGTATCCCATATAGATGGTCTATGGAGTAAGAAAATGCTGTGACAAATAATGGTAAGTGTGCATTATGTGGAAAGACTTTCACAGAACAAAATGAGGGAGAAAAATCCTGCATGCTTGAGGAAGTAATTGAAGGAACTCCTTACAAGTTTGATTCAACAGATTGTATTACTATGTTTAAAAGATTCAGAAATGTATATGGGAATGATTTTAGAGAATTACTGGGACAGGAGCAACAATTTATTTCTGACCCTTTCTGGAATAGAGCAACTCCATCTGAACAGGAAATAAGAGAAATTGGCAAAGAATCAGAACTAGGTAAGCCAGATATAACACAGCTTATCCGAGACCCTGCTAAGATACAAAAAATTGCTTTTGAAATCGGAATGGAAGCTAGAGATGAAATCTTGGTAATATATTCAACCGCTAAGGCATTCTATCGTCAAATGAAATTAGAAACGATTCAGTCATTAAAAGAAGTAGTAGAGGTACGTGGTGTAAAAACCAGAATCCTGACGCCAAAGGAGCCACTAATCGAGAAGACGGTACAATTGTTAAAACAACAAAATCGTAATATTGAAATACGTTACAGTGAACAAGGTTTACAAACACAGGTCACTATTTTAGTGGTGGATAGAAAATCCTCCCTTGTTGTTGAATTAAAAGATGATGCCAAAGAATCTTCTTATGAAGCAATGGGTCTGGGAGCCTATTCAAATAGGAAAGCAACCGTATTGTCTTACGTTTCCATATTTGAAAGTCTTTGGAAGCAATCAGAACTATATGAAAAAGTATGTGAGGTATGTGAGCAGCTAAAATTCCGCGATAAGATGCAAACAGAGTTTATAAATACAGCGGCTCATGAATTAAGAACACCTATTCAACCTATAATTGGGTTAGCTGAGATTCTTCGTTCTAGAAAAGAGGTTATAACTGCCCCCATATACGACGAATACTTATCAGTTATAATTAGAAACGCAATGAGATTAAAGGAGCTTACAGGGAACATTTTGGATATCGCTCGAATCGAAAGCCAATCGATAAATCTGAATACGGAAGTAGTTGAAATAGACAGTCTAATACTCAATGCATTACAAGATATTAAAAGTCAAATCGGTATTAATCAGGAAGTAAGATTACTATATGACTCTAGAAAAGAAGTTGCCATATTTGTAGAAGCAGATAAAGATAGGATAACCCAGGTTATTTCTAATCTATTAAGTAACGCAATTAATTTCACCAAGCGAGGTACGATTGCCATTACTAAGGAAAAGAAGGAAGAAGCTGGTTCTGTTAATATTAGCGTTGAAGATACAGGTACAGGTATAGGTCCGGAAATATTTCCGAGATTGTTTACTAAGTTTGCCACAAAGTCGGACAAAGGTATTGGATTAGGGTTGTACATTTCTAAGAGAATCGTGGAAGCACATGGAGGTAGAATATGGGCTGAAAATAATACCGGCCGTAAAGGAACGACATTTACATTTAGCCTGCCCTTGAATAATTAGCGCAAGCTTGATGTTACAGCAGATATCGCTTACAAATGGTACCGCAGCAAGGTAAAGGAGGGGCAGTATCGCTCTACTGACCTGTATTTTTGTCCTTGTCGATTTGTACTTGGATGGCAGACCTCAGTTCGTCGTCACTCATTTCCGAGTGATTAATTCCCAGGGTGTTAGCAACTGATTCAAGTTTTCCCCTACTAACTTGCGCCTCGGTTTCCGTGGAAGTGGAGGTGGTTGTTCCTACGTCCCTAACCCGCTGAAGCTCTTTTTTGGCTTCAATCTTAGCCTTTTCGTATTCTGTAGTTGCCCTACCAAAAGATCTTGCTAACTCCGGGATTTTCTTTGCTCCAAAAATTACTGCTAAAATTATTACTATGATAATTATCCACTCTGCAGCATTAACGAATGCCATTTGCAGGTCGGTTAATGCGATAGCCGTCATTTAGAGAGCAATTTTAGAACTATCAATAATTTAAGCATTAACTTTTACTAATGAGGCCTATAATCAGGGATCATGGTGTTACTGATATTCTTATTCTGCGGCTAGCCCTTCTCTCAATTGCCAGCATTCCTATAAGATATAATGCTATCATCGGCCCTGCAACAAACCACATTGTTAGCCCACTACCATCGGGAGTTATTATAGCACCGAAAATTACCAAAACAATAATAGCATACCGAAAGTTATGCCTCCAAAATTTGGGTTCAATTAGATCAGTCAACGATATAGCATACATAATTATTGGAAGCTCAAATGCAATTCCAAAGCCCAGAAAGAACTGTAGTACAAAAGATATAAAATCATTGATATTAAGAAATGTTTCTACACCGATAGCTTGGCCATACTTGTAGAGAAAATTAAGCGTGAATGGAATTACTGCAATATACGAGAAGGCGATGCCGGCCAAAAATAAACAGATCGTAGGCAGAAATACCTTTTTTATTCCTGCTCCCTTCGATTGTTTGTCAAATGCAGGAGAAATAAAACCGTATATCTCCCTGACAATTATTGGCATAGAGGCTATTACACCAACCAGGAGTGAAACATATAGCTGAGCAAAGAATGCTTGTCCAGGTGCGGTTTGGATTAGCTTTACTCCTTGTGGAAGCAGCGTGGCTTGCATAAATGAAGTAAGTTGGATGGAAAAGTTATGAAATAGGTCTGGATACGGATAATAGAACACAAAGTGAACGCCATTAATTTCAAATGGTCTAAACCCAAAAAACAGACAAAAGAATGTAATAGTTGTGACACAAACCAAGATACGAAATAGCCTTGCGCGTAGCTCCTCAAGGTGTTCCCGAAGACTCATCTCGTCAGGCGTGGTCTTTCCTTCGTAGGTTAACCATTTCCCGATTGTTCCAAGTAAGGGGAGCACTGTCAAACTGTACACTATTCGTATAAACATTATATTATTATAATCTTAACTGCCTCTGTATGCTTTTAGGAAAGTTAGTTACAAACAGGCTATGTTTGTACGTACAAGTATCAGGTGGTTCGGAAGAATGAAAATCGTATTATTGGATGCCAAAGTCGGCGCGCGTGCAGAACAATCCCAAAATATAAAATCGTTATCCATTCTATAATTTCCAATTTTATATCCTCAATACCAGGTAATTGCACGGATGCTGTAAGTAGGATGTTACATACACCTGCTGCTCATTTAACAAACGATCTTATTATTTAGAAGAGATAGGCAGCAGAAATTCACTAGCAAATTCCATTCAAAGGCATACAGACGGAACGGTAAATTCAGAAATACAATGACGCAAGAATCTTTTAAACAATAATGATTTAGTTGCACCAATTGTTATGAGATCCAAATGGGAAGATAGAATCGATTATTTTGTAGTATATACCAGCATGAAATACGACATACAAACGCGCACAAGATTATAATATATCGGCACAACGAATCAAGAAATACTATTTTTAGTTTATTATAATCAAGAAATTCGACTTGGATTTTGCCTAACTCTGACGATAAAAAAGAAAAAGTAACGTTTACCCTTCACTTGGTCAATTCCTTTGCTGTTGCGTCTACCGCATATGTTACCGTGAAAGGTGTGCCGTTTATTGTATGAAATGCGACTGCTTTAGCTACAAAGCTCATGGAACCAGAATAAAAGCTTGGGGCTACTGTTGGTCCATTAATTGGCTTCAACAGCGATATCGCAATTTCTCCAACTGCAATATGAGGTACTTCTGTCGTAAAAGCAAGCGGTGCTGTAACTGGCTTACCATGAATTGCATCTGTTTTTAGACTTGAATCGTAATCATACAATAACCTAAGTTCAACTGCCTTACTTGCAGTCCATGATACCGTACCTACCCAAATTTTCCCGTCTGTTCTTGATGGAAATCCTATTACCGCCTGATGTCCTTGGTGCCCTGGTAATGCGTCAACAGTTGACATAGCCGTTCCTTCAAATGTAACAGTTGTAGTAGCATTTGTTGCTGATGCACTACTCCCTTGTGCGTTCGCGCCTGTTGTTGAAAATGTCCCTAATATCATTACGGCTGTAATGAGGACAATGGTTGTTTTTGTTTCCATATTGAAGATATATCATAGATATTAATAAGTACGGTGTCAAGTAATGTCGCATCTTCGTACGAGCAAACTCTAATAACCTCTCCATCAATTCATTAGCTTTATGGTCATAATAGGAAGACGTCGTACTTTCCTTTACTACGCCTATTTCGGAATTTCATTTGTACTCTTGATGACGCTAATATCTCCTAATAAATCACTACAGATTGTTCAACCAGCAATCGCGCAGTCTAAAAGTATACATCATTTGTGTATCTTTGGTTTGGTAGCAATTTGTCTTGATACGACCCCAGTAATCACGCCACAGATATCAACTAACACTTCAGCTACAACAAAAGCTCCCGCTAGCGTATCAGCTCCACCATCTCTGGAGGAGCTAGCTGGAGAGAATGTTACTAAAGCTCCGGCGAATGTTACGGCAGCAAAAGCTAAGATGGGTCCAGCAAATATACCACAGTTATCAATAAGCACTTCAGCTACAACAAAAGCTCCATCTCCACCATCTCTGGAGGAGCTAGCTGGACAGAATGTTACAGCTACACCACCTCAAATAACTAACGTTACTAAAACTCCTGCGAATGTTACGGCAGCAAAAGCTCCGGCGAATGTTACAGCTACACCACCTCAAATAACTAACGTTACTAAAACTCCTGCGAATGTTACAGCTCCGTCTACTAATGCAACGGAGCATAACAAAAATGAGCCCATCCCACAACTCTGAAAGCTACAACGCTTGCGGCCAAATAACATTAAATGGACGCGTCTTTCTTTGATGGCCGATGTCATTTGTGAATCTTTGATTCAGTAGAAATTTGTGTAAAAGACCTTGCGGTGAATTTCTGTTGTCTACAGGGGGATTGTTATTGCTATTATTAGGGCAGTAGTGAACTCAATTATCACTCCAGCTACAATTGGAAGCTGCCACCGGTATAAGATTCGACAATACCTCCAATTATCGCGCTACTACTATGCGAGATTTGTATAACTGTACTCATAATTAGCATAATGTTAATTTTCGAAAGTACGTTAAGATTATTCTAGGCCACATCTAAGCCAAAACTTACATCTCTTTCATTCTATTCCACGTCAGACTTATTCGCTGTCTTACTGAGACGCCGCCCATTTACTGGCTCTTAAATTTTTATTGCTTGTTCTCTAGCAATTCCTTCAGGGGTATCTCTCTGAATCCAGTTCGATAATAAAACCTATCATTATTTGTGTAGAGCTTTCGATGTGTTGTGTATACTTCTCTGCACTGATTATTATTGCCCACCAAGCACTCATTATTGCCCCCCATTTCATCTTACAAGCGTTCGATGAAAATAAATCCCTATTACTCAGCTTGCAGAGAAAATATCAGAGAAAAAGACAATCTAGTTGGTATGTGCGCTCCACGCAATACTGGGACAGTTGCAAGACTGCACCATTAGTATGACCTAATTTGATGCAAATATCATTGCATACGAGCGTGGACGCACACACCGGGCTTGCTAGCGGTACTAGCTTGCTTTCAATAAATCTGGATAGCATAAGCCATAAGCTTTACTGGACGTTTTTCTACGCCTTATCCAAAAAAAACCATATATCGGGTCTTTTTCCATCAATTGTACATATTTGATTCTTAACCAGCTATAGTTTTGTATCTCAAGTTGTTTACGGTTCTATATGAGTATGTGTTCTCGTTTGCAGAATTAGTGCGTCAAAAGGGGACTTCTAAACGCTAATAGCATAGATGCATTGAATTACTAAAGCACGATATTTAATATGTTAATTCTGAATTTACTATCGTGAGAGGAATTTCGGCTTGCGAAATTCTTTCGATATTAGTGGTTATTATTCTTGCTATTGCGTCTACCGATTCATTAGTCCATCCTGCAATATGTGGGGTAAGCACGAAATTGTCAAGTTTTAATAATTTATCATTTGAGTCTGCTGGTTCCTCCCAGAACACGTCAAACGCGGCTCCTGAGATTTTCTTACTGGACAGTTCTGTAAATAATGCTTCTCTGTCGACTATGGGAGCTCGGGCAACATTTATCAGAAACGAGGATTTTTTCATCAGGTCTAACTCTTTTTTTCCCATCATACTCCGAGTCTCTTCTGTAAGCGGAGTATGCAATGAAACATAATCTGCACGAGCAAGGGAGTCTGAAAGAGTCTCGAGTCCACCTATACTATCTACAAAATACTCTTTCTCTGGCTTTTTCAACGAGGGATTCTTTGTCACCGCGACAACATGCATGCCAAAAGATTTTGCTCGCTTTGCTACTTCTAAACCTGTGGCTCCGAGACCAATAATAGTAATCGTTTTTCCTTGCAGCTCTGAACCCAGAACGCCGGCTAGTCTACTTTTGTGTATACTTGTACCAGTAGAAGCACCCTTCATATTCTTTGCAAGATATAATATAAGAAAGAGAGTGTGTTCAGCTACTGAGACAGCATTAGCAAGTGGAACGTTTGCAACATAGACCGATTTCGAAGTGCAATAGCCAACATCCACATTATCATAACCGATACCTATCTGATGTACTAGTCTTAAGTTTGGACAACCATCTATGAGCGTTTTGTCGATTTTGCTGAAGTCATTTACGATGACATTTGCATCAACAAGTTGTGCCAATAACGGTTTATTATAATCAATAATATCATTGTCGGTTAGGCCAACTTCATTTAATTTGGCTGATAAAATTGCTTCCGAAGCACTGGAATTTATTAATAACTTTATCTTCATTTCACGAGCCTACACCATACAGTATCTCTGCTTCTTATGGATTAACATTTCTGTGTCTGAATCCAACTCATGTCGTGGGTGATTTTTCAAGGAACTGATCTGTTGTTCAATGTCAGGCTGGGGCATTAACTTAAGTTTCTCGTAAATATTTGATTCTGATTTCAATTCATACAATATGAAATACAGAAGTGGAACCGAAATAGTTAGATCGATTCTATATGCTGTGAATAAGAGTCAAGGGATAAGCAGGACCAGATTAATGTACAAATCATACATATCTTTTAATCATCTGAGCTTTGCAGGAATATGGGCTGACGGATTTTGAAGTGGGAAAGTGCGGTTACAGAATGACAGAGAAAGGCAGACGATTATTGCAGTTGCAAAATAAAATGGGACAAATCGCTCCTGTTAACTTCTCTCTAATAGATAAAGCAGCATCATAACGATAATCATTCTAATGAATATATCATAGTTTGAATAGATCGACAATTTCTCCTAATTTGTTAGTAGTTGCGGTTAAGCATTCCAAATATAGCATACTGAGAAAATAACAAATGATATGAACCACAACGTAACTTTAGGAATCGTAGCAATCGTTGCTGCTATGACTCTGACCGCAGTGGCCTTCGCTATAGCACAGCAAGCTTTGGCTTACAGACATCACAACCACAACCACAACAGCAGCTTAAAAGTTGATCAACAGATCAATCAACTCAACAATTGTACTATAGCGCTATGCGATAACCAGGCCGATAATACTTTCGGACCACCGCCTGTGACGGTAGTTTGGCACTAGTAAGAACCCAATTTAAAACTAAGGTATAGAAACTTCTCTCCATTTTTTCTATTCTCTTTGATAATACGGAGCACGCAATCCTACAACCATACACCCTGGTCGCGTTTAGGTAATCCATTTTAGGACCGTAATCGTAATTGCGTAAAAATTGATTAAGTGATCACTCAGCTAAATAAGTGCACAGGCCTACGTTCACTACCCCGATTAGACACAGCTACCCGTTCCGCAGCTACCCAATCTACGTGGGAGTTAAAGGTGTAGCTACAACCTCTGATAGAGATTTTGTAAGCCTTCTACGGATATGTCACGACAAGCCATAATGTTAAGCTGCTATATATCGTCATGAAACAAATCGTAATTGAATCTTTCAACCTCTTACTAGAAAAACTCTACTCGGTATGCGCGTTCCCACGCATAGTGCAAGACTGCACCATTAGTACGACCTAATTTGATGCAAATTTCATTGCGAAGGCGCGTGGGTGCCCACACCTGGCTTGCTAGCGGTACTAGCTTGCTAGTAGATCTGTACACAACTGGCAATAAGCTTTATCCGACATTTTTTTTTGTATTTGTCAAAAGATGGTTGAATATATCGTATTTTAACCGTTAAAGGTATGTGTACATTCTAACTATTTGAAGACTAGACAAATGTGTGTTATTAATAATCTCTTCATTACTGACTCCAATTATGACTATGATGCCAAGTTTTATCATGTCATGTTCATGTTTTATAACCTTTTTGTACAACTATAGAGAGTGTTTTCGGAAAATCATCTCTTCGACTCGTCGTATATGCGCGCATGTTTTGAACATTCTATCATACGGTACAATGTGTACTTGGAGCTCAAGTAAATTCGTAAAAAACGCACAACGATACTACTACATTCTGAGAGAGATAATCTCTAAAAAGGAGGTTGTTTTTACAAGCCTTTCTAATCATACTAGTGTCATATCTTGTACTCCCAGAGCTATAAGGTTATCGTTTTTTACTTTCCTGTTACTATTTCTGTGTTAACGAATTTCTGAAAGGCAGGATTAAACCAACCGTCGGGTTCTAGGTAAGAAAGTAAGGGTAACTCTCATCGACTAATCAGCACTTGTGAAAAATTTATTACGTCTGGTTAGGAGTTTATATCATTTAGTAGGAATGGATTTGTTGTTTACGATGTATATGTGGATATCCTCCTTTAGGATACGGAACCTATCCGCTTCCCTAGCTTTTCTTATCATGTCGCCTAAGTAATATGAAACTTGAATAATCAATCATTCTTAGGCAAGGGGGAACTTGAAAAGATTTTCTGTGATATCATCATTGTGAAAGAAAGGAGAAATAGCGACAGGAAATCGATAGGTATATAGCTCTAGGAGTACAATATATAATACCAGTATGACACGTACCACCTAGGGTGATAACACCAAGTAGGAATAACATTACCAATGGTGCAGGGAAGACAAACAGATAATTCCGTAGAATTATCTTCTCTGAATCTTGTGCTGACCGTGATAACTAACTATGATAAAAAATCAACCAAACAGACGAAACAAGAGTTGTATCACATCCTATCGTCATTGATTATAGTTTCAGGTTGTAATTGAGAAGCCTTAAATTCTAGATCAGTTATTTATGTTGCCAATGAATACCCGAAAAAACTTCAACTTTGTACTAATATCGGCTATCGTTACAGCGATTGTACTTGTATCTACGAGCGCAATAACAAATGTTAATGCAACTGCAAATACAACAACAATAACAGGAGTAAGTGTAGTAAAAGCTGGAGGAGGAAATGCTACCGCACCATTAACTAGCTTCACACCACAACAGATAGAAATTAAA
>Ga0207646_10003550_pt1 | contig 17535 bp, 15 predicted proteins | sample KBSK5502metaG_FD_184343 | JGI IMG/M metagenome (GOLD analysis project Ga0207646, IMG submission 184343) | Corn, switchgrass and miscanthus rhizosphere microbial communities from Kellogg Biological Station, Michigan, USA - KBS K5-50-2 metaG... | ecosystem: Host-associated > Plants > Roots >... | reverse complement strand
CCGTTTCACGGACTGCATTTATGTCTCCATCTTAATCCCACCGATGAATCGGTGGGCTATTATCATTCGTCGGCTTCGCTGCCTTTCGAGGCAAAGCCCTACAGAGCCCTGAAGAGTTGATGCTTTAACCCGCTCGCTACCCCGACGAGTCGGGGTTCCGTAACTTTGCTTTTCAAGGCATCTGAGATCATGTGTTCGCCCATGCGGACAATAAGGCTGCGTTTCTTGCCCTCCCTCACGGTCGGGCTTCTGACAGCCGGGTTCGATTGCGGCGTGCAGAGCTCCTTAGCAAAAGGAAGCAACCAACTAAGAGCGCAGCGTAAATAGCCGTGATCAGCCACATTCGGTTGGCGACAAAAGCAGTCAGCGGGTTGTCGCCGCGTGAATGACTGGTCAGTGCGCTCAACGCAGGCAACGTGAATCCGGTTGTCCAGAACCTCCGCCACGGTTCCCAGATGTTCTCGGCAAATCCATACTGAGCGCCCAACCAATTGGTTGCTATGGATAAAACGATCAATGGGACGGAAATCAACCGGGGAACCTTGGCTAGCGAAAGCGCGACCCCTATGGCCATGAAAGGTAAAATCGAAACCAGCAGCCGGGGGCCGAAAGCCCCACTGCCATCCCAGGCTTCAAAGCTCGCAATCCATAACCAGACGCCGATTGCTGACAGCATCGACAGCCACACGATGGGATAAGCCGGTTGCTTGCGCTGACGCAAAGCCAAAGCAAACCCCACGAATGACAGCAGCAGGATTGGTGAATAGATAAACAGACCGCGGTGTGTGGCGAACGTCAATCCGAATAATCGTTCCGGTCTGGGAATGGTGAATCCAAGGGCGCCCACATTATGGAATTTTGCGTTGTCTCCTACTACGTATTCGTACGCGCTGTGAAAAGGGCCGCCGAAGGCCATCGTGTTGTAAACGAAGAGAATGGCGCAAGGGATTGCCGCTCCCAGAAAGAAACTCCACGACGTTTTGAGCTTCCACTTAAACACCAAATAAACCGTAATGCCTCCCGCCAGAAATAGGGCCTGGTATTCCATCAACACGGCCAATCCTGCCGTCAGACCAAGCCACAAGAACGTCGACGTCCGCGCGGACGCGTGTAACTTCAGCAGCAAGTAGAGTGGGAAGATCACGAATGATGCGCCATAGCCTGCGTTGAAATTACTAGTCGAATAGAAAAACACCGGCGTACCAAACGCATAAGTTGCAGTGGCCAGCAACGAGTGCGATCGTGAAACCCCGAGACCCAGAAACAGCTTGAACAAGAACACCGCGGCCAGCGCTGAGATAACGGAAAGCGAGAACCAGGTAATCCAAATCGTCGACAAAAAGAACTCAGTATTGTCCTTTTGATAAAAACCGCCTATTTTACCTTGCTTGTATGACTGAACGTTCGCGAGCGGCTTTAGTAACCTCTCTGGCAACAGCCGGTATACGACCTTGAAAACCAGATAGGCCGGGATTCCCACCAGGCTTGGCCCGGGCAGGCCTACGGAATAGTAGTGTCCGTCTTTAAAGCCTTTGTCGATTGTGTTTTCATGGTAAGCGTCGATCGTTACCGTGTGCTCGTTCACCAGACTGTGCGTCAGGTCGAAATATCGATTGGCGCCGACGCCGCCGCCGGGAACCAGGTGCAGGGCGTAAACCACCCACACGGCCAGGAACAGACGCGCTTCGAAAGAACGAAAAACTGTTGAAAGATTAAGCTTGCTCAAGGGCTGCAACTCTCTTCGGACTCGCTCTTTTGAAGAACTCTGCTAGAAATTGTATTTCCCAACAAGGTACTTCATCATAATTCCGAGCACGTTAAGTCCATATTGAATTGGCTTCAGGTGACTCTCTTCGTCGGCATACTGCGTCGGAATTGGTAATTCCTTGACGCGCAGTCCTTTCTTAGCGCCAACAAAAAGCATCTCGCCGTCGAAATGAAACGTATCGGAAAGCTTCAGAAACGGAATGGTCTCGAGAGCCTTTCGAGAATAAAGCATGTATCCCGAATGGTATTCAGCGAAGTTTAATCCGTACACCAGATTTTCAACCGTGCTCAGTGCTACGTTCGCCAGGAACTTATAAAAAGGCATTCCACCCTTCAACGCGTCCCGCTTGTTCACCATTCTCGATCCTTGAACAATATCTGCCTTCTCTTCTTCCAATGGTTTCAAAAGCTCGGGAAGCATTTCCGGCGCGTACTGAGAATCAGAATGCAGGAGTATTACAATGTCCGCCCCGCCATTCAGCGCCGCGGTGAACGCATCTTTTTGTGCCCGCGCGTACCCTTCGTTCTGCGGCTTATCAATTATCGTAATGCGTTCGCCCCAGCGCGATCGTATCTCGTCAATCTTCGCTCGAGTCCCATCAGTGCTGCCGTCATTGACTATGACAAAACTCACTGACCGGTCCCAGACCTCGGCGGGTATCCGCTCGAAAACCGAGAGAATTTTCTTCTCCGCATTGTAAGCAGGCATGACTATGAAGGTATTCTTCCTGGGCAAACTAACGCTGGCCCACCTACGCCCTTCAACGTCTTCGAGAGCTTTGATTCCTACCTGATCTAATGCCCTGATACTTTCCATCATTCTGCCCCTCTCTAACCTTGGTAAGCTGGTAATGATTCAGCTCGTTCTATTCCAGACTTTTGGCGGCGAGCCCTTAACGGGAACCGCGAGAACGCGCCGGCGATCAACACGAAAATCAGGCCCGTTACGGGCACCATAAATCGCAGTAGTGAAGAACCCATTACCGACATGATCCAGAAATACAGGACGACCACGAAGACGCCTAACATGAATCGGCGCTGAGACTCGCCCTGTCGCCAAACTCTTCGTATGCTCCAAATGACCGGAAACAAGTACAGAATCTGAATAAGCAGAATCCAGCCCTCTTTCCTAAGGCTGTCGGTTCCGTACCAGCTTCTAGCAAACTTTAGGACAAATAGTTTCGCGACGCCGGCCGGATGCGCACGGGTTTCGGCGCCGACGGCGGCGACGATGGCGCTCACGGTGTTAGCCTCTTTTAAGTTGGCGTTAAGGTCAGACATAACCATGCTGACATCAGGTGAAAAGCGGGTTGCCTCCCGGTAATTCTTCCGGTCGGCCCCAAAAGTCAGGCCATCACGCATTCCACCAATGCCACTCAGGCCCAGCGGAATAACTTTCCCGGTCTGTGAGTAGGCCCATATCTCCCAGGGCAATACGGCCACACCGTTGCCAATCAGCAGCATCGTCATGAGGAGTATTCGCGAATACCTGCTTAGGTCGCGTCTTACCAGCCACAAAACTATCGCCATTGTGAAGCCTAACCCGATACCGATCGGTCGAATCAGCATCGCAACGCCCAGGAGAAACCCGCAGATCGCATAAAGCGGCCAGGCGTTGATGCGTCGAACAGCCGCACTCCAAAACAAGATCAGAGCCCCGTAAAAAACAATCATGAATGGGATTTCACTGTTGGGTTGCTTGGTAAACCACAAAGCGAACGGGTACGTCATCCACAAAAGCGCGGAGATGACGGCCGGCCACATTCCCCACATCGTGCGCGCGAGAAAAAAAATCAAAACTGAAATTAGTCCCATACCCAGAGCAGCAAGAACGGCCAGTGCATGCTCATCGCTAATCCCAATCGCCTGTGAGACCTTGAAGACCCCGGCCAACACCAGGGAGTATCCGGGAGGATGAGAGATATCTGGCTGCCCGTCCAGCGTCAGGCCTTTGCCGGCAACCAGGTTTCGGGCGACCGGCTCATAATAGACAATGTAGTCACTCCCTTCATTCACGCGAAAACTGGCCGGCAAGATTTGCCAAAAGCCGACGGTAACAAGTATCGACGCCGCAAAGATTGCCAGGGGAATCCAACGATACGAACGAAGGAGCTTCACTGACGAGCTATCGTCAGATACCTGGCCCACGTTGACAGCCGAGGCGGCCTTTGGAGTTCTTAACATTTTTGAAATACGTTGACTGCGGAGAATTAATTCGAGCCGTTCAGCAAAGGACGAATCAGTTCTTCGAGACGCTGCCCACGTCTGGCCATTGGGAATCGATCCAGAATTCGCTGTCTGATCGAAGCCCGGGCTTCATCCGGATAAGCGAGTGCTTTTTCAATCGCCTTGGAAATTGCCGCGGGATCAGAGCTCTCAACGTATGTTCCAGAGTCGCCGACAACTTCCGGCAGCGATCCCACACGATTGACGACCGGAACACATCCGGCCAGCATTGCTTCAGCCACACTCAAACCGAATCCCTCGTGAAGCGACGGCTGAACATAGACGGAAGCTCTGCGGTAGTACTCGTTGAGTGCCTCGTCGCTAAGCCGCCCCGTCAGGGTTACGTTTGGTGTGGCGATCGTTCGCAGATAATCAGCAGCGCCGTCCCGGGCGGCGCCAGCGAGAACGAAAGCGACGTCCGGCATCAGGGCCGCGGCACGCACGAACGCCTCGTGACCTTTCCGTTGCAAGTTCGACCGGTCGACATTGCCTACCGTCAGGGCCATGGACGCGCGCGGACCTTTCGGCAGCGTTCCGAAAGGATCGGGCACGCCATGGTAAATGGCGTTAACTTTTGACTGCGCGAGGCCGGCATTCCGCACCGCCTCTTGCTGACTGTACACGGAGTTGGTGATCAGACAACTGGCAGAGCGCATCGTGCGCCGGCTTAACCAACGCTTCATTCCCCCGCGTTGATGTCCGTAGGCAATGTCGGGAATGTTGGCCACGTCGTACCCGCCAATAACCAGCACCGAAGGTTTGCCCAAGTGACGCGCGAACTCTATCGGCAAGAAGGTGTGCCACGAAGCAAACCAACCGAAGACCAGGTCATGGGATTTCACTTGACGCCACATTGCCGCAGGATTGAGCCAACGCGATCGCAGATAGCACTCCGTGACCTGATACCGCTTTTGCAGCTCTGCCAGATCCAGACGCACGAACTGGGTTGGATGATTGTGAACGACAAGGATGCTTCGTGGTTGTTGCGGCACAGTAGCCTTTTTGACCAATTTACTGTTGATGATTATGTCTCCGGAACCACTCGAACATTTTTCGGGAGCCTTGGCCGAACTACCTGCTGGTAAACGCGTACTAATGCAACGGCGGCGAAACTGATGAGAAAGGGATACATTGGCGCTCGGTATCTCGATTCAGCTTCGAAGATGAAAAAGACGGATGTGATGCCAATTATGGGTGCCAAAAGCAGAAGGTGTTCCCTTTTTCGGATAGCAAGAAGCATTCCGACCAGCGAAATTGGTAGAAGGCCAATGTCAGCTAGATCGAGAAATCTATTGTGAAAGGACTCCCAAAGGTGGGCCTGCTTATGTCCTGCTAACGTTACTGCTCTCGCCGGATGTTCTCGGATAAACGAGAGTCCTTTTCGAAAATAGAACGCACTCCGCTCCGCTTCTCCGTTTGGGGCATCTGCAAGTTGCTCAGGTTGATAGAATCCACCCGTAGCGTTTGGGTTGAAGGACATGTAGAAATTCAACCCGCCTGCCGTGTTCAAAGTAGCGTGCCCCAGCAGCTTGTAATTGCGATAAACCCAAGGTGAAACTACGATTGCCGCGATTAATAAAGGGATCGCAGACTTGAAGAGCCTGTTTCGCTTGGCGAGAATGGCGATGCCCACAAGTATGGGTGCGACAGTAAGTGTTCCTTCGCTTCTTGTTAGAATTAGCAATCCCCAAACACAGCCGAGCGCGAGCGCCCACACTTTATTGTCAAGAGTGCGAAAAGCTAGAAGTGTAATTAATAGCATCAAGAAAATATGCGTATTCTCGGTCAGGAGTTGTTTGGTAAAGAGCAGCATTAGTGGATGGAAGCTAAAGATTAGGGAGCTGACAATCGCAACAGCGAGGTTAAATCTTAGCAAAACGAGAAAGAGCATCATCGCACTCAGAGCGCCTAGCAGCGATTGCGCCAGATAGATATTTCGATGATTCTGGCCGAATCTATACACTTGAGCGACGATGAATGGGAAACCTGGTGGACGGAACGCGTAGCCCTCGCCTGAATAGGCAGCCTGTCCTTTGAGAATATTGATACCCATTGTTTCCAGTGCCTGGCCGTCGCCCCCGCCCAGAGGCGCAACGCTGGCGTAGTTCACGAAGGCCACCCTTATCGTAAATGCCAGGAGCAATATCGCAAGAGCGACTAAGCAGGTTTCTTTCACGGGAGTGTTTTGGTGGTAGCGGTCGAAAGCAACCTTGGTCTTTCGCAAGAGACTAAACCAACGAGATTCGAGCAGATCTGTCGCCGTGTGATTTATCAGACCCGCGCGGGATTACTTGAACGCTCGACAGCGCTTCAAGGTGTTCGACCTGCGGGTGGGAAAGACCAAGCGCCTTTACAAAGACTTCTTCCATTCTAGTCACGTATCGGTCCAAACTCAGTCGGCTTGTCACGACGAGCCTAGCACTCGCGGCTAATCGTCTGCGTACGGCTCCATCGGTAATCAAAGTCTTGAGAGAGTCGGCTAGCGCTTCAATCCGTCCGACTGGAACCAGCGAGCATTGTTCGTCGGTCAATAATTCCCTAACGCCGTCGATATCAAAAGCCAGAATTGGAAGTCCGCATGACATGGCGGAAAGCAACGCCAGCGGACTGGTGTCTTTTTCCACCGAAGTAAAGGCGAAAATATCCATGGCTGCGAGCACGCGCGCGGTATCGTGACGATAGCCGGCAAACTTCACCCTCTCTGTAAGACCGAGCTGCGCAACCATCCTGATTAATCGTCGCTGATACGAATCGTTGTCGAAAACCGGCGCGCCCACCAACAACAAAAAGACCTCAGGATTGTCGTCCGCTACGCGCGCGAACGCCTCGATCAAATAGTGCTGCCCTTTCCATGGGGTTACCCGGCCCATATTGCCAATCACGAGATGTTCGTCGAGAATCCCCAACTCACGGCGAACCTCGGCGCCATCCAGTTCCGGATGAAAGATATTTGTGTCCACGCCGTTATGGATGACCGTGATGCGCGACTGAAGCGAGCGCGGTAGTTGTTCCGCGATACTCGCTCCGTCGACGACGATCTGTTCGGGCAACCAGGATGCCGCCCGGCCAAACACGCGCCGGTAAATCCCGAACGAGCGCTCCGAAATAAGATCCTGCGCGTGCCAGACGCAGGGAATTCCCATCTTGCGCGCTGCCAGGCCGCCAAAGAAATGGGACGAGAGTCCTTTAGTTACCACCAGGGCCGGACGAGTTTGAGCCAGGAACCGTCTGAGCTTTCGTGCAGCGACGCCCAGGGCATACCCATTCCACGCCCAGGCGGCGGGATTGGGCACGCGGAAAGAACTGCCGATCCGTACACTGGTTGATCGCAAACCCGGGTGCTCGAGCACGTGGGCCTCCACCCCCGCATCGCGACACGCGCGGGTCAGCTCTCCATCTTCCGGGCAAATTACGATCGGCTTCCACTGGGTTCGATCCAGGCGCTGCGCCAGATAGAGTGTGCTGAACTGGACCCCGCCCATCGCAGCCGCCGACTCTACAAAGACGACGGTCCGGGGCTTGTCGAATTGTTCTTTTCGATTCATGACGAGCGACGGTACTATTGCTTCACTACCCGACTTCCAGCCAACGGCGCCGGCCACCAACGACTGGCGAATGCAGGCTCTGACGCCGGCATTTCGTTGGAAGATTCTCCCGGCTCGTAGGCGTGGGAGTGCTGGCGCAACCAGACTTCAACCAGGACCCAGACGAACCAGACCGGCAAAACCAACTGGGGCAGGACTTCGACTCCTTGAGTGGCCAGAATGCCTCCGGCACTGATGTAAGCCAGCAGCAGCGATACTCCGAGATCTCCCTTCGCTTCGCCTCGCGGTTCCATTAACACACGGCGGAACAGACGGGCCAGCGTGTACAGATAGCCGCCGAGAAAAATCAGTCCACCGAGCAGGCCGAGATTCGCGCCCACTTGAATGAAATCACTATGCACCCATCCGGCGGCACTCCAGCCGTTACCCAGCGGCGTGGAGATCATTTTGTTAAAGGCCGACTCTGCGCGATTGATCCGGTCCCGCGCGCTCGAGTCAGTCGCGTGCCCGCGCAAAGCGTCGATGGCGGTGTACGCGCGATGGCTGGCCGCCTGGGGAACGAATTGGTATCCCCCGATGATTACTAACAGACAGGCTGCCGCGATGGTCACGCGCTGACGTTTCAGACAGAGCAAACACGCCAGCAGCATTTCGAGAATCATTAGCAACCAAATGCTCCGATAGCCCGCGATGTAAATGGCGATTATTTGAGCCACGGACGAGCCAATGATCAGGGTGCGTTGCCAGGCGGCCGGCCACCAGCGTATAGCTACAATCGATATGGGCAAGGCCAGGGCACATACGAATATTGCCACCGGCCCGCCCCAGAACGAAAAACTGGCCCGTTCAAAACCTTCTATCATCCCCGCACTTGTGCTCGTGATCATCGCGGGGAAAAGCGCGGCGATTCCGGAAACCCAGAATTCCAGAATGCCCATCACGGCGATCCAGGTGCTCGTGACAAAGAGCGCCAGTAACAACCGCCGCCAGTTTTCGCGCTGTTCCAGGACCACGGTCGCCACAATCATCAAGGGGACCAGCAACACAAAATTTCGAAACTCGTTGAGCATCTCATCCCAGGGAGCGTTGCCGGCGATGAGGGGCCACCAGGCGAGCACCCAGAAAGGCATGATCAGCCACAGCCAAAGCGGAAATGTTAGTCGACCACTGACAACCAGGTGGCGGTGAACGCCCAGACAAGTCAGGAGCACCCAAAGCAGAATTTCGGAAGGATGAATCCGCAGGGCCGAAGTCAGCCCAATGGTGCGATACCCCAAACCCAGGGTCAGCACCCACAAAACAAAGCCATAGCGAATTCCCCGTTCACCGGAAAAGACAACCGCTGCCAAAGTCAGTGCCCCGGCAATAATGATTAGCTCGCGGAACGAGAAACCATGGTTCAGGTAGACAGAGACGATAATGATTCCCAGCCCAATGACCGCCAGTTTGCGGCGCATGTTTTGTCGAGTCAGAGACTTGAAACGATGGTCGATCACCTCGCGCCAGGTTGTTTTTCGCCTTCGCTCATCGCTGTGCGCTTCTCTGCTCAGAAGAACGTTCAAGGGTCTGGATTTCACGGGCGGTTCGATCGCGTGGCCCGTCGCCGGCTCTTGCATTCGCTCATTCCAATTTGGTGGCACGGATTCAGACATCTGTTTTGACACCTGAAGGGACTGGAACCGGTACTAACGGATAGACATGGGCGGGCACGAATGCTTGATTCAACTCGGGCACTTCTGCCGCTTGCCTCAACCAGACCTCACTCAATGCCCAGAGAAACCAGACGGGCAGCACCAACTGTGGCAAGACTGTGACGCCTTCCGTTGCGAGGAGGCCCAGGACTGCAATGAATGAGACGAAGATCGATAATCCCAGGTCCCCCTGTTGGCCGTTCCTGAGTTTCGTGAGGTAGAGCCGCCCCAACCGCACCAAGGTGTAGAGGCATCCACCAAAGAAGATTATTCCGGCGATCACACCCAGGTTCACAGCCACCTGCAGGAAATCACTATGAGTCCATCCGGCGCTGCTCCAACCAGTTCCAAACGGGGCGTCGACGGTCCTCTCAACTGCCTTCAGCGCCCGGTTCTTCCGGCCGGTGGCGCTGGAATCAGTCGGATTTCCCTGCAACGCCGAAATTCCGGAGATCGCTCGTTCGGTGGTCCGCGGAATCAGTTCGAAACCTCCGACTGCAATAACCAGGCACAACAGGGCGACGATCGCGCCTTGTTTTCTCAGCCGCAACACGCAGGCAACCAGGACTTGGACTATCAAAATCAGCCAAACGCTGCGATAGCCGCCAATGTAGATCGCCAGTATTTGCAGGACTGACCCAAAGATGGTTAGCGCGCACTGCCACCAGCGTCGCCACCATTGCGTCATTACAATCGCTGCGGGCAAAGCCAGCACACAAATGAACGTTGCCGGCGGCCCACCCCAGAACGAGAATTGTGCGCGCGCAAAGCCCTCTTCAGTTATGCTGGGCTTCACTTTAGTCACAAATGCGGGAAACACTTTGATCACGACCGGAAACCAATACTCGAGGATTCCCATTAGGGCGATGGCTGAGCTAGCAAAGAAAAAGGCCACCAACAGATAACGCCAGTAACGTTCACGCTTGAGGACAACTGCCGTAACGATCATCAGAGGAACAAGTAAAAGGAAGTTGCGAAACTCGTTGAGCATGCGGTCCCAGGGGATGCCGCCGGTAATTGTCGGCCACCAGGCCAATACCCAGAACGGAATAAGCAGCCAGAGCCAGATGGGGAACCTCAGCCGGGCGCTGTAAACCAGACGGCGCTGTGCCAGGATGCAGACCAGCAGCAGCCACAAGAGTATCTCCGAAGGATGAATTGCCAGTTCGGGCGTAATCGCAACGGTGCGATAACCCAGGATTAGGGTCAGGACCCACAAAACAAATCCGTATCGCACGCCGAGCTCGCGGCCAAAAATGATAACTGCGGCAATCAGCCCGCCAAGTGCGATTATTACCTCTTTATATGAAGGCCCCTCTCTGCCCATGTAGTAGTAGAAGAGCCCGGCACCGATCGCGATGACCGTAGCAGCCACAATGAACCGGGCCCTGCGAGTATGAATGAATTTTTCGATCATCGGCTGGCAGTTACCTTTAGTATTTCCATCGGTTGTTTCCCCACTGTCTTCACAATACGAGCGGGCACCCCGGCCACCACGCTTGACGGAGGCACCGAGCGAGTTACCACCGCACCCGCCCCTACTATGCTTTCTTCACCGATCTCAACACCCTGCAGGATGGTCACATTCGCGCCAATGTAGGCCCCGCGGCGAATTACTACTGGGGCCTGTTCAGTATTTATGATCTGGTCCCGCAACGGGCTGTCGCCCGCGTCAGTGTGAGTCAGGATCATCACCCGATGTGAAATCGTGACTCGATCCTCAATCATGATTTCAGCCTGCAGGTCCAGAAACAGCTCGCGCCCCAAGTAACACTTATCGCCCACACTCAGATTCTCGTAGTACCGGCCGCGTGCTGCGCTGCTGTTATGAATAACCAGAGGTGATACAAAGCGAACATCTTTGCCGATGCGCGCGCCATAATCGCGCAGAGTCGGGGCGATCGCCTGGGTGGGCATGAACATCAGCGGAATGTTAATTCCCTCTCCGCCGTAAATCGCGGCGAAAATACGCGCCCACAGCCGAGATAAAAAATAAATCAGAGTCATTCTGGTGTGTTGACCTTCGACTAGCCTTACCGCGAGTTCGGTTGGTGTCGTTTCGTGTGGTTTCGTGGATCGTCGTTCGGGGCTTTGTTGTTAGTTTTCAAAGATTAAAAGACAATCCACGAAATCACACGAAGAATCACGAACGTTACTTCGGACTCGCCGAAAGATTGAGGGCCTCCAACTCCCACAGCTTCGCATGAACCCAGAAGTCGAACGTCGTACTGATTGCCGCCAGCCACAGCCCGCGGTAACCCGCCATGAATCCCCGTCTCCAGAAGTAGTGGTATCCAAACATTGCCGGTGGACGAAGCACTACCTGCGACCAGCGGAAGCGCTTTCCCCGTTTTCGCAGTTCATCCGCCTGATAACGCGAGTAACGATCGATGTTGCTCAACTGTTTGCTGAGAGAAGTCATGCCAAAGTGCAGGATGTGATTTCGCAGCGTCTGCACTTCACCGGGCACCCGCACGTGAGCATGTACTTCCTTGTCTTCAAAGCGGCCCACATCGCGGCGAAACAGACGGAGGTGATACTCCGGGTACAATCCGTCGACACGCACCCAGCGGCCAAGCACGTCATGCTTGAAGTTGATACGAAAGCCGTCGACGCCATCCGGCGGATTCTTAAGGACACTCTGAATCTCTTCCCGCAAACCGGGCTCCAGTATTTCATCAGTATCAATCTGCAGCACCCATTCATTAGCGCACTGCGGGATGGCCCAGTTTTTCTGATTTGCCGATTGAATGTATTGGTGCTGAATGACCCGCGCGCCGTATTCGCGACAGATGTCCAAAGTGCTGTCGGTGCTAAAGGAATCCACGACCAATATTTCATCAGCCCACTTCACAGACTCGAGAGCCGGGCGAATGATTTCCGCGTTATTGAAGGTGGGCAGCAGGACGCTTAGTTTTCCCGGCATGGTAAAAGCTTTGGGCTAAGGGCCAAGAGCTAAGAGCAACGGCCGACAGGCGCGGTGCCCGCCGCTTCTTGCGCGTTGCTCTTTGCTCTTTGCTCTTGGCGCATTAGGAGCTTCTGTCGAATCATCCCGCTGCGCCACGCCAACTGATTCGCAAACAGAATCGGGTAAGCAGGCAGGCGATCGACGATGCGCTCCAGCCGCCACGCGTACTGGAGTGGTTCGTAAAAAGGTGCAGCCAAAAAATTCACCGCCTTGAGAATGTCTTTGGCTCTTCGTAATCCGTGCGGATAGACGCAATACATCTCCGGCCACTTGCGACGCACCAGATAGTAGGCGCGGCCATACATGTAATGCTGGTTCAGAAACCTTCGCAGCGTGGGCCGATGATGATGCAGTACCCGCACCGCAGGATCGTAATAGACCTCGTATCCCAGTCTTTTAGCGCGCCAGTTGTAATCTACGTCTTCGCCGCGAAACAGACTTTCGTCCTGCGGCCCGATGCCGTCGACTACTGCGCGCTTGTACGAGACATTTACTCCCGGCAGAGTCCGCACATAGCGGGCGTCAGCCGGCGAACTAAACGTCACCTGGTCGGCGAGCCGGCTAATGAACGAATCGGAATCCGCGCCCACGACCGCTCCACCGATGACACCGGCTTCGGGATGCTCAGCGTGCAGGCGTTTCATATGCGTCACCCAATCTGGGAAGACTTCGGCATCGTCATCGGTCATCGCCACGATGTCGCCCGTGCAGTGAGGCAAGCCGACGTTGCGCGAAGCGGCGAGATTCTTGTTGACGGTCTTGATCAACTTGATTTCGATCTCCTGCCTTCTGCCTACTGCCTGCTGCCTACTGCTTTCTACCACTTCGTCCGCGCGCTCATCGCCGCCGTTGACTACGACGATCTCGTCCGGTTTCTCAGCCGTACGGCAGATCAATGCCTCCAGGCATTGTGCCAACAAGTCCGCTCGGTTGTAGGTACAAATGAGGACTGAGAGTTTCAACAATTTATCCTAAGAGTGACCGACGACCGAGGAACTCTTGACTCTGACCTCTGACCTCTGACTTCCGACCTCTGCCCTCTGACTTCTGACTTCCGACCTCTGACCTCTGACCTCTGACGTCCGATCTCTGTTCTCTGATCTCTGGCCTTTGGCTTCTGCTATCATGTCCTAGCCCACACTAGCCGAAGGGCAATGTGCAAGGGGCTAAGCGCCGGGCGCGAAGAATGGTTGGCCGCACCCTCCGCGATCCTGGCTCCTGGCCCCTTGCACATTGCCCCCGCTGCAAAGAGCAAAGAGGTAAGGGCAAAGCGCCAGGCCGATTCGCATTTTGCCCGCTGCTCTTCACTCTTTGCTCTTACCGCTTTCCGCTTTGCTCTTACCCTTTGCACTTCGCTCTTACCCCTTACCCCTTACCCCTTATCCCTTTGCCACTTTGCCCTTCGCCCTTATCTCGTCGCAACGCCCCGCGCGCGCGCCATCAGATAGTGGGCCTCGTAAAAGCCGTCCACCCGCTTTTTGAACCAGTCAAGCGAGTCAGAGGCGAGCATTGGCTCGCGCTTTAAAAGGAACCGATCAGTCTCAGGGCCATTACCCCAACGTCCGCCGACGATTACTCCGCAATCGTAGCCGGCGCGTTCCACCGCGTCGCGTTCGCGTTTTGTGAATGTGCCGCCGGGATAAGCAAAAGGAAAGAAAGTCTCGCCCATCTCAGCCATCACGGCGCGCGAATCAGCCAGCTCCCGCTCCAGCGTCGCCTCATCCAGCGTCCTTAAATCCGCGTGGGTAACGGTGTGGCTGCCCAGATGAAAGCCCTGAGATCTCAAATCGCAAAGTTCATTGTGATTTAGAATGGCGCCATTCTTTTCGGTTGAATTCCATTGAGTCGTGCCGCCTAGGGTTCCTGTTACCACAAAAAGCGTGGCTGTAAAACGATGCTGTTGCAGAATGGGCGCCGCCGTTGTCAGAAAATTTCGATGGCCGTCGTCAAACGTCAGTACGACCGCTCGGTCCAGGTCTCTGCCTTCTTCGAGCGCACGCACTCCCTCGTGCAGAGACAAAACCTGGAAGTTATTGTCAGCGAGATACTGCATCTGTTCCGCAAATCGCTCGCCTGTTATTGCCAGACGATCGCGCGAATTCGAGTCAATCGCGTGATACATCAGAATGCGCAGGCGCTTCGCGCGCAAATACGAGGGCCAGTGATTTGGTGTCAGCAGCTTCACGAATTCAAGTTCGTTCGTGCGATTTCGTGGATCGTCCTCCGCCAACCGGAAGTTGTTGACGCACTGACTTCATCACCTGGATATACTCCTCCGCTGCCCGCTCCCAGGTGAACTCTTCCAAGACATGAGCGCGTCCTCGCTCACCCATCGCTCTTTGCGCCGCCGGATCTCCAAGCAGCCTAACGACCACGCCGGCTACCGCATCCGCATCTTCTTCGTCAACCAACACCCCGTATTCGTCACTGATCAGTTCGTCGAAAGGCGAACGGCGCGCTGCGATGACCGGCACTTCACACGCCAGCGATTCGAGCGCCGACAACGAAGAGGCCTCGCCACGCGACAGAATCAATGAGATATCGGCGGCTTGATAAAAGGGAGTCACATCTTCCTGCTCACCCATAAAGCGAACGTGCGATTGAACACCAACGTCGCTCGCGAGATCTTCAAGGGCGTTTCGATAATCACCACCGCCGAGAATCAGATAGGTTGTGTCCGGAAAACGTTCCAGAATTTTTGGCAAACCTCGCAACACCCACTGAATTCCCTTCCGCTCTTCCAACGCCGCCGCAGTCACCAGAAGGGGTCCATCTCCTACGCCTAGCTCTTCCCGCTTCGCTCTTCGCCTCTCTTCGTCTGGCCTGAATCGCTCAGCGTCGACGCCGTGATGAATCACCGTGCTTTCTCTGCCGAAAAACTCCTGCACTCCGGACGCAACATACTGGCTCACGGAAACAAACGCTGCCGCCCTTTTCGCCAGACCATAACGATTGAACTCGCGATAGCGATGCGGCACCTGCGCCAACGGGTAATGAAACACGATCCCAAAGGGTTGTTTGCGCGCCAGCCTTATCGCCTCAGCCTCTCCGTACCCTGCGAAAGCAATCCAAACGAAATCGTACTTGTGCGTTAACAAATGCTGCGCATAGAACGGCACGATCGCTTTTGCAGCGAAATAACGCGACGTGGGCAGCTGATGAATCTCTACTCTGGAGTCGATCACATCGATTGCCAATGGTTCCGGCCATTTCCAGGTGAGCAGATGAACTTCCACGCCGCGCTGCGCCAACGCGTTTGCAAGGTTGAGCACGTAACGCTCGATACCACGTGCATATCGAAAGAGAAAAGGGTGAATGAACGCAACGCGCGGCGGGCCATGCGTCATCCTCGATATGCCTCAAGATAGCCATGCGTCATTTTGTCGACGGAGAATCGCGCGGCACACCCGCGATTGCGCGCCCCAAACTGCGGCTCGCTCAGCAGCCTGGCCATAACCGTTTCGATTGCGGCTGATAGCTCGCCGGCATTGTCCGGTTCAACCAGCACCGCATCAGCACCCGCCAGAACTTCGGGCAGGCCACCGACGTGTGTAGCCACTACCGGCTTTCCCAGGGCCATTGCCTCAAGCGCGACGATCCCAAACGACTCGCAGCGCGAGGGAATCACAATCAGGTCTGCTGCGGCCATCGCTCTGAGCACCTGGTCGTGATCTTGTTTGCCGCTAAAACGGATTTCGCCATTCAGCCCTAAACTTCGGGCCAACTGTTCCAGGCTTTCACGTTCAGGACCATCACCGATCAACGTCACAACCGGTTTGTGCTTGGCTCGAGCCTGTGCTCGCAACAAGACGTCAAAACCCTTCGCCGGATACAGGCGCCCGGCGGCAACAACGCCATAAGTCTTCTCTGGGGTGCCGGATTCTGAGAGCGCCTCGATACCGTTGTGAATCACTCGAGCGTCTCCTCCAGATGAGGGCGCTAACGCAACCGCTTTCTCTAAGAGATATCGCGAGCAGGCCGTCACTACCTCGGCACGTCGCAAAAGTGAGCGAAAAACCCGGCGGTCAAGAAATGCGCGCCCTGACAATCCTTCGACGTCATCTCCGTGGGCCGAGACAACCAGGCGAAACCGCCCGAACCAGCGCGTCAGCAAAACAAAAACTGCCGGCGCGCCCACGAAGTGGAGATTGACTACATCGGGCCGCTCGCGAAGGACCAGCCGCACCAAACGCACCAGCGTCAATGGGAAATAAATTAAGCCGGCCAAAAACAGATCGAGGCGCAAATTCAGAAGCTGCTGCAGACGCGGCGTCAGAAAATGCCAGCGGGTGACTGGCACGCCGTCGAGTACTTCATTCGCGGGAAGAGTACGCGGATAGCGATTCGTCACGACGCTGACGCGATGCCCGCGCGCGCTCAGCTCACCCGCGAGCTGTTGGGTGACAGTCTGTAGCCCACCGGTATTCGGCGCGTAACTGGAAACAATGAGCAGAATCTTCATGCGGCGTTGCCTGCGAATGCCCGCTGAGCCTGCGCGTAGACCGCCAGATTCTCACGCGCCACTTTGAGTGGATCGAATTCCCGCAAAACCTTTTCCCGGCCCGCACGTCCCATGGCCACGCGCCGCTGGCGATCTTTGAGCAGCTCGGCAATAGCCTCTGCCAGCTCATCGGCGTCGTCCGGTTCGACAATCAATCCAGTCTTGCCATCCTCGACTGTTTCGCTCATCCCGCCCACGCGCGTCGCAATCACAGGCTTGCCCGCGGCCATTGCCTGAGCGCACGTGTACGAGAAACTTTCGTACTGTAGAGCGGGCACTACACACAGATCGGCGCGCTGGTACAAGGCGGCTAACTTAGATTGCTCGATAGCGCCCAGGAACTCGACCTTCGCTGCCGCTCCGGCGACGGCGAATTGTTGCTCGAGCTCGGCTTGCTGAGACGTTCCTCGCGGGGTCGAACGGTCATAGCCGGCAATCAGGAAACGCGCTTGGGGAACACGCTTGATTATTTCGGGGATCGTTTTCGCCAAAACCAGGATTCCCTTGGCGCGTTCGATGCGCCCGACATATAGAACTGTCAGCTCGTTCATTGCGCCCGCGGGCTTTGATCCGTTGGCATTCCCGTTGACGCCGTTAACGCTGAGTGGGTTCGGAATGACTGTTACCTTCCCGGATTCAATTCCAGTCGCTTGCGTGATCCGCCGGGCCATATCGCCGGACGGCGCAGTCAGCGCATGCGCGCGTTGAATCATCTTCTTCTCACAGGTGCTGATGATTTTTGTGTCGAAGGAAAACTCGTCGACACTAAAGGCATCGCGCAGCACAAAGGTGGGCGTATGACAGCGAACCACGAACGGAATCCAGGGCGCGCGTGCA
>Ga0207646_10003549_pt1 | contig 17535 bp, 19 predicted proteins | sample KBSK5502metaG_FD_184343 | JGI IMG/M metagenome (GOLD analysis project Ga0207646, IMG submission 184343) | Corn, switchgrass and miscanthus rhizosphere microbial communities from Kellogg Biological Station, Michigan, USA - KBS K5-50-2 metaG... | ecosystem: Host-associated > Plants > Roots >... | reverse complement strand
TGGGACAGTTGGACGGACGGACGGTGTTGCTCTCGGCGTCATCCCGGACGTCCGTGGCGTTGCTGGAGCTGCTGTGCCGGGAGGTCTGGAAGGTCACGCCCAAGTTCGCCGAGGCCCGCGCCGAAGCGCAGGATCTGGACGCCCTGGCCGCCTTGCCGCACGAAGCCGTGCTCGTCATCGGCGACGCTGCGCTGACGCTCGCCGCTCGGGGAACGTACCCCCATCGCTACGACCTCGGTACCGAGTGGAAGGCGTGGAGCGGCTTGCCGTTCGTGTTCGCCGTCTGGGCCGCGCGCCGCTCGACCGATGCCACGGCCGTGCGCCACATCCACCAGGCCTTACTCGCGTCGCGCGCCTGGGGGCTCGCCCGCCTCGACGAACTCGCCGCTGCCGCGGCTCGTGCGTGCAACGTGGAACGCGCAACGTGCCTCCAGTATTTGAGCGGCCTCGACTATGCGTTGACCGACAAGCACCTCGCCGGGCTCACCGACTTCTTCCGTCGGCTGGCCGCGTGCGGCCTGGTGCCCGAGGGGTCGCTCCAGTTCCTCCAGGTGGCGTGACGATGGTCGACCGCACCAGCCGCGAGTTCCAGTCCTACGTCGACCTGTACCAGCGGGCGTCGCTGCTCGAGCTGGGCAACCTCGCCCACCAGGCGCGGTGGCGGTTGCATCCGGAGAACGTGGTCACCTACATCATCGACCGGAATATCAACTACACCAACGTCTGCGTCGCGGATTGCAAGTTCTGCGCGTTCTACCGGCGGCCGAAGCACGGCGAAGGCTACGTCCTCTCGTTCGAACAGATCGGTCGCAAGATCGACGAGCTGAAGGCGCTCGGCGGCGTGCAGATCCTCATCCAGGGCGGCCACAACCCCTACATCCCGTTCGCGTGGTACCTGGATCTGATGCGTTACATCAAGCGGCATCATCCGATCCACATCCACGGATTCTCGCCCTCGGAAGTGGACTTCTTCGCGGGCCGATTTGGGATGTCGATCGAGGAGGTGATCCGCGAGCTCATGGCCGCCGGGCTCGACTCGATCCCGGGCGGGGGTGGGGAGATTCTCGTCCAGGAGATCCGTGACCGCGTCGCGAAGAAGAAGGCGGGCGCCGACCGCTGGCTCGAGGTGATGGCAACCGCCCACGGGCTCGGACTCAAGACGTCGGTCACCATGATGTACGGCCTGGGAGAAACGCTCGCCGACCGGGTCGAGCACCTGTTCCGCGTGCGGGAGGTCCAGGCGAAGAGCGGGGGGTTCACGGCCTTCATCTGCTGGCCGCTCCAGCCCGAGCACACCGAGCTCGCCCATTTCGAGAAGACCGACGCGGTGACCTACCTCCGCACCCAGGCAATCGCCCGCATCGTGCTCGACAACGTACCCAACATCCAGGCCTCGTGGGTCACCATGGGGCCGAAGATCGGCCAGGTCGCGCTCACGTTCGGCGCCAACGACTTCGGCTCGCTCATGATGGAGGAGAACGTCGTCTCCGCCGCAGGGACGACGTGGCGGATGACCCTCCCCGAAATGCAGCGACTCATCGCCGACGCCGGTTACGTGCCGCGCCAACGGCGCCAGGACTACAGCGTGATCGAAGAGGCGGCCTGAGCGTGGCCGACGTGCTGATCATCGTCGGCTCGGAGAGCGACAAGCCGCGTATCGAGCCCGCCTTCGAGGTCCTGAGCAAGGCGGGCGTTTCGTACGAGTTCCAGGTGTCCTCCGCCCACCGGCAGCCCGACCAAACCGCGGACCTCGTGAAAGGCGCCCGCAAGAAGGGCTTCCGGGTGGTGATCGCCGGAGCGGGGCTCTCGGCGGCACTTCCGGGATTCGCCGCCTCGCTCACCGATCTCCCGGTGATCGGCGTGCCGTTCGCGGCCGGGCCGCTGAACGGGCTCGATGCGCTGCTCGCCACCGCGCAGCTGCCCGGCGGCGTACCGGTGGCCTGCGTCGGGATCGATAACGCCAGGAACGCCGCTCTCCTCGCGGTCCGTATTCTCAAGGCCTGACGTGCGGGTCGGGATCGGGTACGACTCGCACCGCTTCACCGAGGGAGAAGGCCGCAGGCTCATCCTCGGTGGCGTGGAGATTCCCCATCCACGCGGGCTCGTCGGACATTCGGACGCCGATGCGGTCGCGCATGCCCTCACCGACGCCATTCTCGGCGCGGCCGGTCTGGGCGACATCGGGCAGATGTTCCCGCCGACGGACCCCCGCTGGCGCGACGCCGATTCCCTCGATCTGCTCAAGCGCGCATACCTGCGGGTGGTCGAGGCGGGTCTCACCTTCGTAAGCGCCGACATTACGGTGATCATCGAGCAGCCCAGGCTGGCGCGCTACCTCGACGACATGCGCGAGAACCTTGCCGGTGCGCTGGTGAGCGGGTTCTCGGCGGTCTCGGTCAAAGCGAAGACGAACGAGGGCATGGGGTGGATCGGGAAAGGCGAGGGGGTCGCGGTGCTCGCTGTGGCGCTGCTCGAGCAGGCCCGCGTCTGAGCGATCTCCTCGCGTTCCTCGAGGGCCTGCCGCCTGGACCACTGTACGGCCTGATCACGGCGCTCGCCGCCCTCGAGAACTTCATTCCGCCGCTGCCCGCCGACACCGCCGTCGCGCTCGGCGCGTTCCTCGCCGGGCGGGGCAGGCTCAACCTGTGGACGGTCTTCGGCCTCACGTGGGTGGCGAACGTCGCGTCGGCGTCCCTCGTCTACTGGCTGGCCCGACGCTACGGGCGCGAGTTCTTCAAGGGACCAACCGGCCGGCGGTTGCTCACCCCGCCGGTGCTCGCGCACATCGAAGCACAATACCAGCGGCACGGGACCTACGGGATTTTCGTCTCCCGCTTGCTCCCCGTGTGGCGCGCCGTGGTCCCGCCGTTCGCCGGCATCGCGGGACTGTCCGCCCCGCGCGCCCTGATCCCGCTGGCCCTCGCATCGGCGCTCTGGTACGGCCTGCTGACGGTGCTCGTGGCCACCCTGGGAACGAACCTCGACGCCGTCGTGGCGGTCCTCGGTCACGTCAACTGGGTGCTTGGCGCGACCGCCGTCGGCGTCCTCATATTCCTGGCGGTGTGGATCGTGCGCCGGCTGAAGCGCTGACGCGCACCCGTCAACAGGAGCACCGCATGAGCGACGCGTCGAGCGATACCTCTGGTGTCAGGGTCCCCCCACCACTCATCTACGCCGGCGGGTTTGCCGCGGGGTTCGTCGCGCACCGACTCCTGCCGATACACCTGTGGCCGGAGCCGACGGCGCTCGTAAGCCTGGTCGGTTGGTGTCTCATCGGCGCGGGCGTGCTGCTCGCCGTCAGTGCGGCGTTCCTGTTCCGCCGGGCGGGCACGACGCCCAATCCCATGAAGCCGACCTCGGCGTTGGTGATCTGGGGACCGTACCGCTTCACTCGCAACCCGATGTACGTCGGCTTGGCCACGCTGTACGCCGGCGGCACGCTGCTTCTAAACGACCCGTGGCCACTCGTATTTCTTCCACTGGTCATCGCGCTGGTCCAGCGCTACGTCATCGCCCGGGAAGAGACGTACCTCGAGCGCACGTTCGGGGACGAGTACCGTGCGTACAAGGCGCGGGTGCGCCGGTGGATCTGACGACCGAGACGGCGTTCCGGGTCGAGCAGTTCCGCGACTACCTCGCCCTGGAAGCGGGCGACAGCGCTCACACCGTCGCCAACTACGTCCGCGACGTCCGGCGGCTGGCCGGCTACGCCGGGACGAAGGGAGCGCGCCGCCCCGAAGACGTGACGAGCGGACTGCTGCGCGAGTTCGTGTACGCGCTCAAGGACCTGGGGCTCGCCCCGGCCACCATCCGACGCCAGATCTCGGCCGTCCGCACCTACTACCGCTACCTGGTCGGCGAAGGCCACGCCGCGCGCGATCCGAGCGAGCGCCTGGAGTCGCCGCGTCAATGGCGCCGCCTGCCGACGGTCTTGTCGGTCACCGAGATCGAGCGCCTGCTCGCGGCACCCAACGCCGACGAGCCGCTTGCGATCCGTGACGGAGCGCTGCTCGAATTCGCGTACGCCACCGGCGCCCGGGTGTCCGAGCTCGTGGGGCTCAAGCTGCAGGACGTCCTGTACGAGGATGGGCTCGCCCGCATCTTCGGCAAGGGCTCGAAGGAGCGCATCGTCCCCGTGGGCCGCCGTGCGTTGGGCGCGGTGGCGTTGTACGCACGCGAGATCCGCCCCGGCCTCGACAAGGGGAAGGGACTAGGGCGTGTGTTTCTCAACGCCCGCGGCACACCCCTGTCGCGCGTGGGCGCGTGGAGCATCATCAAGCGCGCAGCCCGGCTCGCGGGGCTGACGAAGCGGGTGTCGCCGCACACGTTGCGGCATACGTTCGCCACCCACCTGCTCGAGGGTGGCGCGGACCTTCGGGCCGTCCAGGAAATGCTCGGCCACGCGGACCTCGCGACCACGCAACTCTACACGCACGTCGACCGCGACTATCTGCGGACGGTGCACAAGACCTATCATCCCCGAGGCTAGGCCTTCCCATGTCGCGGGCGTTCGTGAAGGAAGATTCGGGCGAGCCGGGACCGCGCCGGAACTACGGGCTGCCGCCGCGCGATGACCCCGGTTTCGAGGCCGCCGCAGCCGAGGCCTTGCTCGAGGGAGCCCGCCTGGGAGAGACCGCGAGTGCCGAGCAAGCCACCGGCTATTACTGGGGCGAGCCGAAGCTGCGGCCCCACGTGGAGCGCATTCTGGAGCGCGCCCGGGCGGCGGGCGACGAGCGGCTGGAGCAGCTGGCCAGGCGCTTCCTGAGCTGATGCCCGAGCTGCCGGACATCGCCCTATACCTCCACGCGCTCAGACCACGGGTGGTGGGTGCGCCGCTCGAGGGCCTGCGGATCGCGAGCCCGTTCTTGCTGCGGAGCGCCGATCCACCGGTGGCGGATTTGTCCGGGCGCACGATCCGCGACGTCCGGCGCCTCGGCAAACGGATCGTCCTGGCGTTCGAGGACGACTATTTCGTCGTGCTCCACCTGATGATCGCCGGCCGGCTGCACTGGAAGCCCGCCGGTGCGCCCATTCCCCGCCGCGCGGGGCTCGCCGCGTTCGATTTCCCGCACGGCACGTTGCTCCTCACCGAAGCGGGCACGACGCATCGCGCGTCGCTCTACGTCCTCCGGGGCGCGCGTGCGCTCGCCGCACACGACCCCGGTGGACTGGACGTGCTGGGCGCGACCCTGGAGCAGTTCCGCGCGGCGCTGACCCGAGAGTCGCATACGCTCAAGCGGGCGCTGACCGACCCCCGTCTGCTCGACGGGATCGGCAACGCCTACTCCGATGAGATCCTCCATGCCGCTCGCCTGTCGCCGCTCCGCCTCACGAGCCAGATCACGCTCGAGGAGAGCGAGCGGCTGTTCCGCGCCGCCCGGGAAACCTTGGCCACCTGGATGGAGCGCCTGCGTGCCGAAACGGGTGACGCGTTCCCGGAGAAGGTGACGGCCTTTCGCGACGGGATGGCCGTCCACGGCCGGTTCCGCAAGCCGTGCCCCGTGTGCGGATCGCCGGTGCAGCGCATCCGCTACGCCAAGAACGAAGTGAACTACTGCGCCACCTGCCAGACGGGCGGCCGGCTGCTCGCCGACCGATCGCTATCGCGGCTCCTGAAGCAGGACTGGCCACGCTCGCTGGAGGAGTGGGAGGAGCGCGCCGGGCGCTAGCCTCGCGCGTTAGATTCCCGCATGCTCTTCGTCCTCGACAACTACGATTCCTTCACCTATAACCTCGTCCAGTTGTTCGGCGAGCTCGGTGCGGAGCCGGTGGTGTACCGCAACGACGCGCTCACCGTCGAGCAGGTGCTCGCGCTCAAGCCGACCGCGGCGGTGCTGTCGCCGGGCCCGTGCACGCCGGCCGACGCCGGCATCCTGGTGCCGCTCGTGAAGGCCCTGGCCGGCAAGGTGCCGGTCCTGGGGGTGTGCCTGGGCCACCAGGCGATCGGCGCGGCGTTCGGCGCCCGTGTGGTGCGAGCCGACCGCCTCATGCACGGGAAGACGTGCGCGGTCATCCATGAAGAGGACGAGCTGTTCGAGGGCATCCCCAGTCCCGTGACCGGCATGCGGTACCACTCCCTGGTGGTGGAGCCCGTTTCCCTCCCCAAGGATCTCGTCATCACCGCGTGGAGCGCGGACCGGCCGAAGGACGCCGAGATCATGGCCATGAAGCACCGCCGCCACCCGATCTACGGCGTGCAGTTCCATCCGGAATCCATCGGTACGTCGCACGGGAGACAGTTGCTGGAGAATTTCTTGCGCATCGCGCACGCCACGGTGTAGTGGTTTAACCCGCATCTCGCCAGCCGTTTAGGTCAAGGGCTAGACGCCACGGCACGAATTTTGTATGTTCCCCCGTGCCCGTCCTCGGCGTCGTTCCGGCGCGGCTGGGCTCCAGCCGCCTCCCTCGCAAGCCACTCCTGTCTCTGGCAGGCGAACCCCTCATCCTCTGGGTCGTCCGGCGAGTCGTTGAGGCGGGTGTGTGCGATCGCCTGGTCGTCGCGACCGACGCGCGCGAAATCGCCGCGGTCGTGGAGCGAGCCGGGCATGAGGCGGTGCTGACCTCCACCGACCACCGGTCGGGTACGGAGCGAGTCGCAGAAGTCGTTGGCAACAAATCATTTAGTGCATACGACGTCGTACTCAATGTGCAGGGCGACGAGCCGCTCGTCGCGCCCGCCGCGCTGCACGGCGCCGTGGCGCGGGTGCGGAGCGGGGATCCGATCGGCACCGCCGCGGGCGACCTGGATCGCTCGCTCGCGAATGATCCGAATCGTGTCAAGGTCGTGACGGATCCGCGCGGCCGCGCGGTGTATTTCTCACGGGCGCCAATCCCGTTCGATCGTGACGGCACGGGGGACGTGATTTACCATCAGCACGTGGGTGTCTACGCCTACACCCGCGAAGCGCTGGATCGCTGGGTGCGGCTCGCGCCGGTGCCGGAGGAGCGCTGGGAGCGGCTCGAGCAGCTGCGGCCGCTACTGCAAGGGATACCGATCGGCGTGGCGGTGTTCGCGGGGCCAGCGGCGCCCGGCGTCGACACCGCCGACGATCTGCGATATGCGGAAGCACAGCTGACGCGCCAACTGAGGGAGGTGAGTCCGTGAGTTCGACGAAGTACATCTTTGTGACCGGCGGCGTCGTGTCGTCTCTCGGCAAGGGTATCGCGGCCGCCTCGCTCGGCCGCCTCTTGGTGGAGCGGGGTCTCCGGGTGACGATTCAGAAGTTCGATCCCTATATCAACGTGGATCCCGGCACCATGTCGCCGTTCCAACACGGGGAGGTGTACGTCACCGACGACGGCGCGGAGACCGACCTCGACCTGGGCCACTACGAGCGCTTCATCGACCGCTCGCTCTCGCAGGTGAATAACGTCACCACCGGCCGGATCTACCTGTCGGTGATCACGAAGGAGCGCCGCGGCGAGTACCTCGGGTCCACCGTGCAGGTCATCCCCCACATCACGGACGAGATCAAAGCCGCCATTCGGCGGCTGGCACCCGACCACGACGTGGTGATCACCGAGATCGGTGGCACGGTGGGTGACATCGAATCGCTGCCGTTCCTGGAAGCGATCCGCCAGTTCCGCCAGGAAGTCGGCCGCGACAATACGCTGTTCATCCACCTCACCCTCGTCCCCTTCATCGCCGCCACTGCCGAGCTCAAGACCAAGCCGACCCAACACTCGGTCCGGGAGCTGATGCAGATCGGGATCCAGCCCGACATCCTGGTGTGCCGCACGGAGCGGCCGCTCTCGGAAGAGCTGAAACGCAAGATCGCGCAGTTCTGCAACGTGGACTTCGGCTGCGTGGTCGAGAGCCCGGATGTGAAGTCGATTTACGAGATCCCGCTCAAGCTGCACGATCAGGGGCTCGACCGGGAGGTGTGCATGCGGTTGCATCTCGAGACCAAGGAGCCCGACCTGCGCGCGTGGGCGCAGATGGTCGAGAAGATCCTGAACCCGGCCGACCGGGTACGGATCGCCGTGGTGGGGAAGTACACCGAGCTCGCGGACAGTTACAAGAGCATCCACGAAGCGCTGGTGCACGGCGGCATCGCGAACGAATGCGGCGTGCAGATCGAGTGGATCTCGTCCGACCGCTTCACCGACCAGGCGGCCGCGGGCGAGCTGCTCGGCGGGTACGACGCCTTGCTCGTGCCCGGGGGCTTCGGCGTACGCGGCGTGGAGGGCATGTTGGAGGCGATCCGCTGGGCGCGCGAGCACAAGCTGCCGTTCCTCGGGATCTGCCTCGGATTGCAGGCGGCGATCATCGAGTTCGCGCGCGATGTCATCAAGCTGCCCGACACCAACTCGAGCGAGTTCGCGCCCGAGTGCGAGAACCCGGTGATCGCGCTGATGCGCTCGCAGGAAGGCATTCAGGAAATGGGCGGCACGATGCGGCTGGGGGCGTATCCCTGCAAGCTGCGCCCGGGCTCCCGAGTGGCGCAGGCCTACGGAGCGCTCGAGGTGAGCGAACGGCATCGGCACCGCTACGAAGTGTCGAACGCCTACCGCGACGTGCTCGCCGAATACGGGATGCGGTGCGCCGGGCTCTCCCCCGACGGCTCGCTGGTCGAGATGATCGAGCTTCCCGATCATCCCTGGTTCATCGGGTGCCAGTTCCACCCCGAGCTCAAGTCCCGACCCACCCGGCCACACCCTCTGTTCGCCGGGTTCGTGGGCGCGGCGCGCCAGCAGCGCCGCGCCAGGGGGGCGGCGCCTCTCGCCCAGGCGGAGCGGTCGTCTCAGCTCGCCGGCCGCCGCGACTGACATGGCGCAGCACTTCGCGGGGGGAGTCGCCCCCTTCCTCATCGCGGGGCCGTGCGTCGTCGAGTCCGACGACTTGAACCTCCGGGTCGGCGAGGCGCTCGCCGACCTCGCGGTGAGGCTCGGGCTGCACGTCATTTACAAGGCGTCGTACGACAAGGCGAACCGGTCAAGGCTGAAGGGGGCGCGGGGGCCAGGCCCCGAGCGCGGGCTCGCGGCGCTCGCAAAGGTCCGAGCCGCGACCGGCCTGCCGATTCTCACCGATGTCCATGAAACCGGCCAGGTCTCCGCTGCCGCGCAAGTCGCGGACGTCCTGCAGATCCCCGCATTCCTCTGTCGTCAAACCGACCTGCTCGTCGCGGTCGGCCGCGCCGGGCGCGCCGTGAACGTCAAAAAGGGGCAGTGGATGGCGCCCGAGGGAATGGCAGGAGCGATCGAGAAGGTCCGCGCGGGGGGAGCGCCCGAGATCGCCGTGACCGAGCGGGGCACCTTCTTCGGCTACGGCGACCTCGTGGTCGACATGCGCAACTTCGCGCGGCTCCGGAGCGCGTGCGGGACACCGGTCGTGTACGACGGGACGCACGCGGTGCAGCAGCCGGGGCAGGGACCGGCGGGCTCGAGCGGCGGCCTGCGGGACTTCATCCCGCCGCTGCTCTACGCCGCGGCCGCCGCGGGCGCCGACGGCTTTTTCCTCGAAACGCATCCCGATCCAGACCGCGCGCCATCCGACGGGCCGAACATGATCCCGCTGGACCAGCTGGCCGGCATCGTCAGCATCGCCCTCGACGTATGGCACGCGGCGCGGGCTGGGGGCACGGCGGCAGCGAGGTCCCAGGGGGGTGGCAGGGCGGTTGTCGAGGACCGAGCGAGAGCCGTGCCCCCTGCCCGCGCCCGTAAGTGACCATGCTGGACGCTGCCGTCGCCCGCCGCTTGAAGCTCGTCGGCTTCGACGTCGACGGCGTGCTGACCGACAACGGCATCTACGTCGGGATGGTCGGCGACCACCCGGTCGAATTCAAGCGCTTTCACATTCAGGACGGCCTCGGCGTCCGGATGCTCCGCACCGCCGGGCTCGCCGTCGTGTGGGTGTCCGGGCGGGAATCGGCCGCCACCGCTCTCCGCGCCCGCGAGCTCGCGGTGGACGAGGTGATTCAGGATCCAACCGCGCGCAAGCTCCCCGCATTCGAGGGGCTGCTCGAGCGGCGCGGGCTCGCCTGGGAGGACTGCGCCTTCGTCGGCGACGACCTCGCGGATCTCCCGGTACTAAAGCGGGTCGGGCTCCCGATCGCCGTGGCGAACGGCGTGGCGGAGGTGAAGGCGGCCGCCCGGCTGGTGACGACGGTGCCCGGAGGCCAGGGCGCGGTCCGGGAAGTGGCGGAGCTGATCCTCCAGGCCCGGGGCGAGTGGCAGGGCCTGCTCACGAAATACTTCTTGGAGCGTGGCGATGTCCCGCACGGAGCCCAGCGAACTCGCTGAGCGCGGGCGCCGCGTGCTGGCCCTCGAAGCCGAGGCGATCCGCCGGGTCGCCGAGCGGCTGGGGTCCCCGTTCGCGACGGCCGTACGGCTGCTCGCCGCCGCGAAGGGGCGGGTCATCGTGTCTGGCGTGGGCAAGTCCGGTTTGATCGCGCGCAAGATCGCCGCGACCTTCACCTCCACAGGAACACCCGCCTCGTTTCTCCACCCCGTGGATTCACTGCACGGCGACTTGGGCATCGTTGGCCGGGACGACGTCGCCATCCTGCTGTCGAAGAGCGGCACGTCGGACGACCTGTTCGGGCTCGTGAACCAGCTGAAGCGTCTGGGCGTGCCGATCATCGCGATGACGGGCGATCCCGATTCGGTGCTCGCGCGGCAAGCGGAGGTCGTCCTCGACGCGGGCGTCGAGGAAGAGGCTTGCCCCGAGACGCTCGCCCCGACGGCGAGCACGACGGTCGCGCTCGCGTTGGGCGACGCCCTCGCCGTGACGCTGCTCGAAGAGAAACGCTTCCGGCGGGAGGACTTCGCCGCCTTTCACCCGGGCGGCCCGCTTGGCCGGAACTTGCTGCTGCGCGTCGCCGACGTGATGCTCACGAAAGACCTACCGACTCTGTTGCCCGATCGTCCGATGCGCGAATGCGTCGTCTTGCTCGCCGAGAGGCGTGGCACGGTGGCGGTCGTGGACCGGCAGGGAAGCCTCCAGGGAGTGGTCACGGCAGGGGACCTCACCCGGCTCATGGAGAAGACCGACCACTTCCTCGACATTCCGGTGACCGAGGTCATGACGCGGACGCCGAAGACCACCACCCCGACCGAGATCGCCGGCGCGGCAGTGCGCGTCATGGAGCAGCACGGCATCATGGCTCTGCCCGTGCTCGACGGCGGGCGCAAACTGGTCGGCATGGTCCACTTGCATGATCTCATGAAGGCCGGAGCGGCATGAGGTACTACGCCGTGCTCGGTGCGTTGGCGGTGGCGGCCTGCGAAACCGGCATCAAGCCGACGGCGACCATCGCCGCCCCGGATTCGGCCGACCAGGTGCATTTCGGCATGTCGCACTACGTAACCAACATGGGGGTCCAGCGGGCGCAGGTGCGGGCCGACACGGCATATTTCTATTCTCCGTCGCAGACGGCCGAGCTCCGCAACGTCAACATCACGTTCTACGACGTGCGCGGGGCCCAGACGTCGACGCTCACGTCCCGCGAAGGCACGTACCACTGGCGGGGCGGCGACATGGAGGCGCGGGGGAACGTGGTCGTCGTCCGCGTCGACGGGGCGAAGCTCCGGACCGCGGTGTTGCGCTACAACCAGGCACGGAACCAGGTGAGCTCCGATCAGCCGTTCGTCTTCGACGAGCCGACGCGTCACATCGAGGGCGAGGGCTTCACCTCAGATCCGGACTTCAAGGTCGTGACCGCGATCCGCCCGAGGGGCACCGGCGGCAAGTTCACGCTCCCGAACCAATGATGGCAACCGTGCTCCTGGTCGCTTCCTTCTCGCAGCAACCCGCGGCCGACACCGGCCGCGGTCGACCGTGCGTCGTGGAAATCGATTCGATCCTCGGCAAGGGACAGCAGGTGGAGGTGCGCAAGGGCGAGACGAACGTCTTTGCCGGCGGCGGCGTGTTCGCGCACTGCAGGGGGACCGGGACCTCGCTCGCGTCCGATAGCGTGGCCTGGTTCGCCGGCATTGGTCGCTTCGACATGATCGGCCAGAAAAGCCCTGTCCGCATCCGGGACACCGCCATCACCCTCGATGCAACGACCGCCGCCTATTTCCTGCGCCAGGAGCGGCTCGAAGCACACAAGAACGTCGTCGCGGTGAATCGGAACACGGGATCCGTGCTGCGCGGCCCGAACCTGACGTACTACCGCGCGGCGAAGGGCGTGCGGGACACGCTCGAGATGTACGCATCGGGTCGCCCGACCATCGACTACCGCTCGAGCGCGGATTCCGGGGGAGGGGAACCCTACGTCATCGTGGCCGACCGGGTGCGCTTCAAGGGGAACGACCGCATGTGGGGAGGCGGGCAGGTGACCATCGACCGGAGCGACTTCGCGGCCCGCGGCGACTCGATGCAGCTCGATCAGGCGACCGGATTCGCCGTGCTCGTGGGCAAACCCCGGGTGGAGGGGAAGAGCGCCCGGCCCTACACGCTCACCGGCACGCGCATCGAGCTCGGGCTCCAGGGGCGGGAGATCCGCCTCGTGAAAGCGCTCGGCGACGGCGTGGCCACCGGGGCCGATTGGCGCCTCACGGCGGACACGATCCACCTGCACGTGGACCGGAAGAAGCTGCAGCAGGCCTTCTCCTGGGGCCCTAAGGACTCGGTCCGGGCGCGCGCGGTCTCCACGCTCAACACGATCCAGGCCGACTCCCTGGCCCTCGATCTCCCGGACGAAGTGCTCACCGAAGCGCGCGCCTTCGGGCACGCCTACTCGACGTCGAAAAAAGAGTCCCGAAAACGGGACTCCACCACGACGCCCGAGGTCAACTGGATCGCCGGGGACTCGCTCACAGCGCGGTGGGCCCAGGTCGCCGACTCAACCGGGACGCCGAGGACCACGCTGCATCGACTCATTGCGCGGGGCTCGGGCCGCTCCTTCACACATCTGGCGAGCGAGCACGACTCCATGGGCTCGTCGCTCAACTACTCCCGCGGCAAGGTCATCGACGTCGTACTGAAGGGCGACAAGATCGACCGGGTGACCGTGACCGGACAGGCCGACGGCGTCCAGCTCGAGCCGCGGCCGCCGGCACCGCCGGACACGACGAAGCCCGGGGCGACGAAGCCCGGTGCGACAAAGCCCGGTGCGACAAAGCCGGATACGACAAAAAAGAAGCCCGGCCCATGACGGCACCCGTCTCCTCCCGGCACCTCGCCGACCTGATCGCGGCACGCGACTCGTCGCTCCCGCTCGCTGCGGCCGCGCTGGCCCGCGTGGCGGACGAACGAGGGCAGGCCGCATTCAGTCACCTGGCCGTCGCCTACCGTGAAGAGTTCCTCACGCTCCGCGCTCACTCTCGCGAGGGGGGCCTGACGGAGCTGGGCGGGCTGTCGGTCGAGGAATTTCGCACCAGCTTGCGCACGTCGGTGCTGCCCCGTCTCGCGTTGATGAAAGTGGTGACGTACGCGGCGGCCGCGCTGGGTGACACCGCGCCCGTCGCGTTCACGGTCGAGGCATGGACAGAGATCGCCGCCGATCGCGCCGCCAGCGCCGACCGGCTGCTCGACGCCGCCGAGCGCGCCCTTGCACGGGCCGAGCCGGCGGCCGGCGACCACCCAGCGGTGAGCGGCGGCAGCCGTCTCACCGCGACTGGGTTGCTGAAGGCCTACAAGGGTCGCCCGGTGGTGAACGACGTCAGCGTGCAGCTCGAGCAGGGCGAGATCGTCGGCCTGCTGGGGCCCAACGGGGCGGGGAAGACCACGACCTTTTACATGATCACCGGCCTGATCCGGCCCGACGGTGGGCACATCGGGCTCGACGGACGCGACATCACGGCGGAGCCGATGTACCGCCGGGCGCGGATGGGGATCGGCTACCTGGCCCAGGAGCCGTCGGTGTTCCGCAAGCTCAGCGTGGAGGACAACGTCCGGGCTATCCTCGAGACCTTGCCGCTGGGGGACGCGGAGCGTCGCGAGCGCTTGGAGCGGCTGCTCGACGAGCTGGCGATCAAGCATCTGCGGCGGCAGAAGGGGTTCCAGCTCTCGGGAGGCGAGCGGCGCCGCCTCGAGATCACGCGCGCACTCGTCACCGAGCCCAAGTTCATGCTGCTCGACGAGCCGTTCGCCGGCGTCGATCCGATCGCGGTGCACGACATTCAGACCATCGTGGCCGGCCTGCGCCACCGCGGCATCGGCGTGCTGATCACCGACCACAACGTGGAGCAGACGCTCGATATCGTCGACCGCGCCTACATCATGTTCGAAGGCAAGGTGCAGGTCGCGGGCACCGTCCGCGAGCTGGTGTTCGACGACCGGGTCGCGAATCTGTACCTCGGGCCCACCCTCACCGCGCGCCTGCGCGCGCGACTCACCCAGGCGGCATGAAGACCGGCCTGCAGCAGCACGCGGCCCTGTCGCAGCAGCTGCGGATCAATCCGCGGCTGTATCAGGCGATGGATCTGTTGTACATGCCGCTGCTCGACCTGCAGCAGCACCTCAAGCAGGAGCTGCTCGGCAATCCGTTCCTCGAGCTGCTCGAGCCGGAGGACGAAACGGAAGTGCCGTTGGCGGAGGAGGCCAAGGAGGACAAGAAGGAAGCCGAGAAGAACGACGAGCCCAACTGGGAGGAGATCCTGCTGGACGACGGCGGCGACCAAGGCGCCCCGCCACGGGACATGAGCGAAGCCCGCGAGTACGTCGAGCCCGTGCCGGTCGAGACCAAAGACCTGGCCGATCACCTGCGCGAGCAGATGCGGCTGCTCGACCTCACGCCCCGCCAGCAGCTCCTGGCCGAAGAATTCATCGGAAACATCGCGGAGGACGGCTACCTCGGGGCCACCCTCGAGGAGATCGTGAACGGCGTGAATCAGGTGCTCCAGGCCCACGCCGACGAATCGGAGCACGATGTCACCGCCCAGCCGTACACGCTGGCCGACGCCGAGGAGATGCTCCGCATCATTCAGAAGCTCGACCCTCCGGGGGTCGGCGCCCGGGACCTGCGCGAGTGTCTGATGCTGCAACTCGAGTCCCGGAGCGAAACCGATACGCTCGCCTACCGGTTGGTGCGCGACGCCTTCGAGGATCTCAAGGCGCACCGCTGGAGCGATCTCGGCAAGCGGTTCGGTCTCGACGCCGCCGAGGTGCAGAAGGTCGCCGACGAGCTGGCCAAGCTCGATCCCAAACCCGGCCTGCAGCACTCCTCGGCCAACGAGGCGTACATCATCCCCGACCTGGTCGTCGAGAAGATCGACGGACAATACAAGGTGTTTCTGAACGACTCCGGACTGCCGCGGCTGCGGATCTCCAAGACCTATCAGGACATCGCGCGTGACAAGAAGAAATTCCAGGGCGAGAACAAGGACTTCATCAACCAGCGCATGAACAGCGCGCACTGGATGATCCAGGCGATCGAGCAGCGTCGTCAGACGATGCTCAAGGTCATGAACTTCATCGTCGATCGCCAGCGCGAGTTCTTCGAGAAGGGCGTCGAGTACTTGAAGCCGCTCACCCTGCGCGAGGTCGCCGACGTCATCAACATGCACGAGAGCACCGTGAGTCGCGTGACGAACGAGAAGTACGTTCAGACGCCCCGAGGCCTCCTGCCCCTCAAGTTCTTCTTCTCGAGCGGCCTTTCGACCACCACCGGAGAAGACGCGAGTGCCCGCTCCATCCGCGCGCAAATTCAGAAGATGGTGGCCGACGAGGATCCCAAGAACCCGCTCACCGACCAGCAAATCGTGGAGATGTTCGCGCAGAAGGGCGTCAAGATCGCGCGGCGGACCGTGGCGAAATACCGCGACCAGCTGAGCATCCTCCCGGCCCGCATGCGCAAGCGGCTGTGAGCCTCGCCACCGGCGCGGCTCTCCCCGAGGTGAGCGTCCTGGTCCCCGCGAAGGACGAGGCCGAGAATTTGCCCGAATTCGTGCGCCAGGCGCGTGAGGCGCTGCTGCCGCTGCCCTATCCGTGCGAGGTCGTCGTGATCGACGACGGCAGCCGCGACGGCACCGCAGACGCCTTGCACGACCTCGCCAGCAAGCATCCCTTCCTGCGGATCGTGACCCACCGCAGCCAGCGCGGCATAGCCGACGCCCTCGCGTCGGGCGCCGACGCCGCCCGCGGCCGGGTGCTCGTGTTCTATCCCGCTGACCTGCAGTACCGTCCGAGCGACATTCCCGGCCTCGTGCAGCCCATCCTCGACGACGCGGCCGACGTGGTCACCGGCACGAAACAGGGCCACTACGAGAAGCGGTTCGTCTCGTGGGTCTACAACGGGCTGTGCCGCTGGCTGTTCGGCGTCCGGGTCACCGACTTGAACTCGGTGAAAGCGTATCGGCGCGAGGTGATGGATGGCCTGACGCGGCGGCCGGACTGGCATCGCTTCATGGTGGTCATCGCCGCCGCACAGGGGTTCCGGCTGGCCGAGCGCCCGGTCCCGCTCCAGCCGCGGCGGGCGGGGAAGTCGAAGTTCGGTATGGGGCGCATTCCCGTGGGCGTGCTGGACCTCGTCTCCGTCTGGTTCCAGCTGCGCTTTGGCCGCAAGCCGATGCTGTTCTTCGGGGTGTCGGGGGCGGTGCTGATCCTCCTCGGATTCCTGGTCGGCGTGTACGCCCTGATCGAGCGCTACGCGCTGCACCAGGGCAACCGGGCGTTTCTCTACCTCGTGCTGCTGCTCGTGCTCGCGGGGCTGATCCTGTTCGGCTTCGGCTTCGTGGGAGAGATGCTCGCCGGCATGCGGGAAGAGGTGCGGGGCCTGCAACGCGAGACGGACCAGTTGCGGCTCCGCGCACCGGACGAGGCACCCCCCCCTCCGGTGGGCCGCGGGAGCGCCTAGCGGGGCCGGGTCACGAGCCCCGTGTAAACATCCAGCCACCGCTGCACGATCGCCGGCCAGTTGAACTGCTCGCGCAGCCGGCGCCGGCCGGCCTCACCCAGCCCGCGCGCCAGGGCAGGGTCGTCGCGCACCCGGCGGATCGCCGCGGCCAGCGCGTCCGCGTCTCCCGGCGGCACCAGCAGCCCCGATACGCCGTCCTCCACGATGTCCGGAATGCCGCCGACGCGGCTCGCGATCACCGGGGTCCCGTGGTTCATCGCCTCGAGCAGGACCACGCCGAGCCCCTCCGTGTCCCCCCGGGCGTCGAGCACCGACGGCAGCACGCACACCGCGGCCCGCGCGTAGCTCGCCTGGAGCTCGTCCGCCGCAATCTTGCCTCGGAACACCACGCGATTCGCGACGCCGAGTCGCTGGGCCAGCGCCTCCAACCCGGGACGCTCGGGCCCCTCGCCGACGATTTCGAGTGGCGGTCCGGCAGGACCCAACCGCGCGATCGCGTCGATGAGATGCGCCACGCCCTTGCGCTCCACCAGCCGGCCCACGAAGAGCACCGGTCCGGTGCCGTCCTGAGCCGCCGACACCGGGACGGGCGCCACATCGGGAAGCGACGTGGTGTACGGAATCACTTCGATGGGCACGTCGGCGAGCTCCCGCAGCTCGCCTGCGGTATAGTTGGAAATGGCGACCACGCGGTCCGAGCGTCGCGCGGCCCACGCCAGAAAGCCCTTCAGGAAGGGCAGGGCACCCTTCACCCACCGCAGCTCCACGCCGTAAAACGTCGTCACGAGGCGCG
>Ga0207646_10003546_pt1 | contig 17553 bp, 18 predicted proteins | sample KBSK5502metaG_FD_184343 | JGI IMG/M metagenome (GOLD analysis project Ga0207646, IMG submission 184343) | Corn, switchgrass and miscanthus rhizosphere microbial communities from Kellogg Biological Station, Michigan, USA - KBS K5-50-2 metaG... | ecosystem: Host-associated > Plants > Roots >... | reverse complement strand
CCCGGCCGAGGCGACCTCGCGGCCGTCGGGGTCGAGCAGCAGGGCCTTGACGCTCTGCGACCCGATGTCCGCGCCGATCAGGTAGCCCATGTGCGTGCGTTCCCCCGAATACGTTGTCCTGGCGACTGGCGGGCGGCCGCCGCGCGGCCGCCCGCCAGTACCGGCGCCTACAGCCCTTCGTTGATGAGCCGCCCGGCGGACTCGTACTTCTGCTTGTTACGGGATTTGAGGTAGAACGCGAACACGATGCCGCCGCCTACGACGACCGCATCGATCGGCCCCAGCCAGTTCGCGTACTTGTAGCCGCTGCCGAGGAAATGGATGTTGTCGAACAGCAGGTATACGACCCATGCCTGGGACACGAACGCCAGGGCTGGCGCGAGGCGGGTCTTCCACCAGTGCCCGCTGAGATCGGGATGCCGCTCGAAGTAGATGAAGATGCTGAGCGAGACCAGGGCCTGCACCGACAGAATGACGATCACGCCCATCACCGCCATCAGGCCGTAGAGCTGATAGTAGGCCTGGCTGGTGGGGTCGTTCGACCCGGTGAAGACCGCGAACCCGATCACGATCAGCGCGGCGATCACCGACTGCGTGATCGAGGCCACGAACGGGCTCTTGTGCTTGGGGTGCGTCTTGCCGAGCGGGCGGGGGAGCAGGCCCTCGCGGCCCAGTGAGTACCCGTACCTGGCCGTTGTGTTGTGGAACGCCATGCCGCACGCGAACGAGCCGGTGATGATGAGGTAGCTGAGGATGGAGCCGACCCAGTGCCCGGCGATGCTGTTCGCCGGGATGAAGTAGTAGTTCAGCGGGTCCTTTTGCGCCTGGTGCGCCGCCGCGTTGATGGTGGAGTACCCCGCGAACGGCGCCCACGAGGTCAGGATGTAGAAGATGCCGAGCCCGATCACCGAGATGTACATCGCCCGCGGCACGTTCTTCTTGGGGCTCCTGGACTCCTCGCCGTAGTTCGGGGCCATCTCGAACCCGACCCAGGACCAGAACGCGAAGAAAAGGCCGACCCCGATAGCGCCGGCCAGGATCGCAGACGACCCAGATCCGCTGGCGGACAGGCCCTTGAAGGCGTTGGCGGGGTTGATCGCGGCCGCGGGGATGTGGCCGTGCGCGAACATGAAGCCGTCGAAGATCAGTAGCATCGCCACCTCGGTGATCAGCCCGGCGGCAAGGACGATCGTCGACAGCCGGACGTCGAAGTAGGTCAGTACCGAGATCAGCAGCACCATGCCGAGCGCGAGCCAGGGCCAGCTCACGTTCACGCCGAACTCGGCGAGCTTGGCGTTGAGGAAGAACGCGAAACCGCCGGCGAGCGAGGCCTCGAAAACCGAGTAGGCGAGCACGGACCCGTACCCCGCGCCGATGCCGACCTCACGCCCCAGGCCATAGCTGATGTAGGAGTAAAAGCCGCCTGCCGTCGTCTTCACGCGGGCCATCGCGACGTAGCCGACCGAGAAGATGGTGAGCACAACGGTGGCGAACAGGAACGCCGCGGGGGCCCCGATTCCGTTGCCGTAGCCGACCACGATCGGCGTGTTGAACAGCATCGCCGAGATCGGCGCCGATCCCGTGACCGTCAGGAACAGCACGCCGGCCAGGCCGACGGCGTGCTTGCGCAGCTTAGGGACGTCCTCGCGGCCGGAAATGTCGAGGCTCTCGGCCATGCCGTGAGTCCTGACGGCCGCGGCGTCGGCGGACTCGCCGCCGGCACCGGGTGGTGCTTGGGTTTCCGACATGCAGCCAGCCTCCCTGTCAGGGATTCGCCCCGTGCCGATCGCGTGATTGCGGGCACGGGGTGCCGTCCCCGGCCGGCCGGCCAGGGGATCGGCGGGATGAGAGGGCGAGGGGTGCGGGCGGCAGCGGCGAGCCTCGTCGGATCGACGCGAGCGCGATGGGCGATGGTTCTGGTCGGACCATGATGACCGCCGTAACCCCTCCTAGACACACCAAAAGCGGTGGCATGTCCCGGCTGGGCGATCGTGCGAACGGCCGAGGTCACGCGCACCGCCCCGTGGTGATCGGCACGGCTTCATCGGCGCAAGCCTCGCCTCGCCGGACCCCGACGGTAACATGATCAAATCGCACATGACAAGAGTCTCTGCACGCTTTGCTCCCGCTCTTGACTAACTGGTCCGACCGATAGATGATTCGGTCTGGTATGGGTCGGGCGGTATGAGAGCCCTGCTGACTTCCCGGCTCGTACGGCGCGGCGCGGCGCGGGCAAAGGCAGGACGATGTACGACTACGACGTCTTCAGCGTGGAGTCCAAGGCCGAGGTTCTTGAGAAGTCCAGGGAGTTCTGGAACCCGGGCAAGACTGATTTCTGGAGCGAGAGCGGCATCGACCTGGTCATCGACCGGCGCGAGGGCTACTTCATCTGGGACATGTCCGGGCTGCGGCTCATCGACGTGCACCTCAACGGCGGCACGTTCAACCTCGGCCACCGCAACGCGGAGCTCGTCGAGGCGATCACCACGGGGATGCGCTCCTTCGACATCGGCAACCATCACTTTCCCTCGAGCGCGCGGGCCGCGCTCGCGGAGGCGCTGATCAGGACCGCCCCGCCGAACCTGACCAAGGTCGTCTACGGCAGCGGCGGCGGGGAGGCCATCGACATCGCGCTGAAGACCGCGCGGCACGCGACCCAGCGGCGGAAGATCGTCTCGATCATCAAGGCCTACCACGGCCATACCGGGCTCGCGGTGGCGACCGGCGACGACCGGTTCGCCAGGATCTTCCTCTCCGACCGGCCAGAGGAGTTCGCCCAGGTCCCGTTCAACGACCTCGCGGCGATGGACGCCGCGCTCGCGGACGGCGACGTCGCGGCGGTGATCATGGAGACGATCCCGGCGACCTACGGCTTCCCGCTGCCCGAGCCCGGCTACCTCGAGGCGGTCAAGGCGCTGTGCGAGCGGCACGGCACCCTGTACATCGCCGACGAGGTGCAGACCGGGCTGATGCGGACCGGCGAGATGTGGGCGGTGACCAAGCACGGCATCGAGCCGGACATCCTGGTCACCGGCAAGGGCCTGTCCGGCGGGATGTACCCGATCGCCGCCGTGCTGGTCAGCGAGAAGAACGCGGGCTGGCTGACCGAGGACGGGTTCGCGCACATCTCCAGCTTCGGCGGCGCCGAGCTCGGCTGCGTCGCCGCGCTGAAGACGCTGGAGATCTGCGGGCGGCCGGAGACCAGGTCGATGGTGCACTACATCGCCGACCTGATCGGCGCCGGGCTGCGCCGGATCCAGGCGAGCTACCCGGACTGGTTCATCGGGATCAGGCAGAACGGCGTGGTGATGGGCCTGGAATTCGACCATCAGGAAGGGGCGAAGTACGTGATGCGCCACCTGTACCGGGCCGGGGTCTGGGCGATCTTCTCGACCCTCGACCCGCGGGTGCTTCAGTACAAGCCGGGGCTGCTGATGACGCCAGAACTCTGCGAGGAACTGCTCGACCGCACCGAGGCCGGCGTCGCCCGTGCCTGCGCGGAGGTCAGGCGAAGCCCGGCGAGGAGCAGGCGATGACCGGCGCCACGCGCTCGGCGCCCGCCGGGCGCCGAGCAGCGAGCGAGCCGCAGGGGCTGGAGGCGCCACGGAGGGGAGCGGGAGACTCTGCACGGCAGATGCTGGCTCGGGCACACTGGGCGGCCGCCGCGTTCGCCAGCTACGACTTGCCCTCCGTACTCCGGATCGCCGAGGCGGTGGCCAGGGCGGCGCACGCCGAGTCCAGGCGGTACGCGGAGTGGGCCGTCAAGGAGACCGGGTTCGGCGTGGCCGAGCACAAGGTCATCAAGAACGAGGCCTCCTCGCTTGGCCTGTTCGAGCGGTACGCGGGCGAGGACCTGGTCAGCCCGCGGATCGACCCCGACGCCAAGATCGTCGCGCTGCCGCGCCCGGCCGGGGTGGTGCTCGCGCTGACCCCGTCGACCAACCCGGTCTCCAGCGTGTTCTTCAAGGTCATCCTGTCGCTGCTGACCAGGAACGCGATCGTCGTCAGCCCGCATCCGATGGCCAAGGGCTGCTGCACGGACGCGGCCGACCTGCTCGCCGAGGCGGCGGTCGCCGCTGGCGCCCCGGACGGCGTCATCCAGGTCGTCCGCGAGCCGACCGTGCGCCTGGTCGAGACGCTGATGTCCGATCCGGTCACCGACGTGATCGTGGCCACCGGCGGCACCGCGATGGTCCGCGCGGCGTACCGGTCGGGCAACCCGGCGCTCGGCGTCGGGCCGGGGAACGTGCCGGTCCTGGTCGACGCGACGGCCGACATCGCGGCCGCGGCCAGGCGGATCACCGAGAGCAAGGCGTTCGACAATTCGGTGCTCTGCACCAACGAGTCGGTCTTGATCGTGCAGCAGAGCGTGCGCGAGCCGCTGCTGCGCGAGATGCAGCGCCAGCACGCCGTACTGCTCGACGAGACCGGCCGCGACCGGCTGCGCGCGTACCTGTTCCCCGACGGCATGCTCAACGGAGAGGCGATCGGCAAGGACGCGAACTGGATCGCCGACCAGGCGGGCATCAGGGTTCCGCCGCGGACGCGGCTGCTGCTCGCCCCGGTCGGCCTCGTGGTCCCCGAGGAACCGTTCTGCCGGGAGAAGCTGTGCCCGGTCCTCGGCGCCGCCACCGTGCCGACCGCCGCCGCCGGGGTCGAGGCGGCCAGGGCCGTGGTCCGGATCGGCGGCGCGGGCCATTCGGCCGCCATTCACAGCCAGCACCCGCCGACGATCATGATGTACGGGGCTCGGGTTCCGGTGCTGCGGGTGGCGGTCAACGTCGGCAACAGCACTGGGAGCGCGGGCCTGGACACCAACCTCGCGCCGTCGATGACGCTGGGCACCGGCTTCGTCGGGCGCAGCTCGATCGGCGAGAACCTGGAGCCCAGGCACCTGGTGAACTGGACGAAGATCGCGTACAACGCCAATCCCGGGGTCACGTTCGGCGACTTCGCCGGGCTCAGCCCGTGGCGCGCCCCGGTCGGCCGGGTGCCGGCCTATCCGATCGCGTCGAACCTTCCGGGCGGCGGGGGAGTGCGGCCTGGGTCGCCGCCGCCGTCTGGCGCCGCCCGCAGCGCAGTGCCGGCCACCACTGGGCCAGACGGAGCGAGTCCTGCCGACTCGGAGCACGCGAGCACCGCCTTGCCGGACTCGGTCAGGGCCGCGCTGCGCGCGATGATCATCGACGAGCTCAGAGCGCTGACCGGGGAGTGAGGAATGGCAGAACTGCGTTCCTTCATCTTCCTCGACCAGTTGCAGCCGCAGACGATGTGTTACCTGGGCACCTGGATCCGCGGCAGGCTGCCGCGGCTGAACGTCGCCGCGCAGGTCATCGAGATCGCTCCCGGCCTGGACATCGAGCCGCTCACCGATGTCGCGCTGAAGGAGGCCGACGTCCAGGCGGGCATCCTCGTCGTGGAGCGGCAGTTCGGCTACCTGCTGCTGCACGGCGGGACCGCCGCGGTGAAGGCGGCGAGCAGCGCGGTGCTCGGCGCGCTCGGCGTGGACGCCACCTCGGCGACCCCGCCGCAGGTGCTGGCCTCGCGGACGATCACGAGCGTGGACGCGCAGCACGCGTTCCTCGTGAACAGGAACAAGCTCGGCTCGATGGTGCTGCCCGGCGAGTCCCTGTTCGTGCTCGAGATGCGGCCGGCCTCGTACGCGATCCTGGCGACCAACGAGGCCGAGAAGGCGGCTCAGGTCAAGCTCGTCGACTACCGGATGATCGGCGCGACCGGCCGCGTGTACCTGGCAGGCCGCGAGGACGACGTCAGGCAGGCCAGCGAGGCCGTCACCGCGCTGCTCGGCGAGCCGGGGTGATGCCGATGAGTCCGCCAGAGCCTCCACTTGACCCGGCGACCGCCGGCGAGCTGCGCCGGCTGGTCGGCGAGGTCGTGGCCGAGGTGCTGCCGGGGCTGAGCCGGGCGCCGAGGCCGGCCGTCGGGCCGGCCTCGGCTCTCACCGCGGGCGGCATTCCTTCCGGCGTCCCCGCGGGCGGGCCCGAATCAGCGCCAGCCTGCCGTCGACCTCAACGCGGCAATGTCGACGGCAATTCGGTGTTGTGTGACGACGGCGCGGAGGAGACCCGGGCGGGCCGCGCGGCCGGCATCGTCCAGGTGCGGGTTGACACCGACGCCGACCTTCGCGACTTCGCGCTGCGCGTGCTGCGGCTCGCCGACAACGCCAAGCTGCGGCGCGACCTGATCGCCGGGCGAATCAGGTTCCGGCTCGCCGGCGAGCCGGCCCCCGCGGCGGCGCGGGCGGCGCACCGGGTGGACAAGGGCGCGGTCACCGAGCGCGCGGTCGCCGCGGCCGCGGCGACCGGGGCGCGCCTGGTGCTCGGGCCGCGCGCGGTGCTGACCCCGCTGGCCAAGGACAAGGCCAGGGCGCTCGGGGTCCCGATCGAAAAGGAGCGGTGATGCTGCAGGGAACGGTCGTGGGCAACGTCTGGTCGACCAAGCGGATCGACGGCCTGCCGAACGGCGCCTTCCTCGAGGTCGAGGTCGCACCGGGAGAGCGCCTGGTCGCGTTCGACGTGCTGGGCAGCGGGCAGGGCGAGCGGGTCCTCGTCGCCCAGGGTTCCGTGGCGTCCGGCTGGCTGCCCGACCGGCCGCCGGTGGACGCGCTCATCATCGGCTCGATCGACGAGCCATCTTCCGCCGCCAGCCGGCCGGGCGCGCGCCCGGCGAAGAGCCAGGCGGGCAAGTCCAAGAAGGAGCCGGGACCCGCCCGGACCTCCCGTTGAAGCAGAAAATCAGAGAGAGGAACGCTGATGGCACAGAACGCTCTCGGCATGATCGAGACCAAGGGGTACGTCGCGGCCCTGGCCGCCGCGGACGCGATGGTCAAGGCGGCCAATGTGGTGATCGTCGGGCGGCAGGAGGTCGGCGACGGGCTGGTCGCCGTGATCATCAACGGCGACGTGGGCGCGGTGAAGGCCGCCACCGAGGCTGGCGCCGAGACGGCGTCCAGCGTGGGCGAGCTGGTGTCCGTGCACGTGATCCCGCGGCCGCACGGCGAGCTCGGCAAGCACTTCGTGGTCTCAGAATGACGGAACCTGCCGACTGGGGCCCAGGCAGGACCGGGCGGCGGTGACCGCGGGCGTCAGGGCCCGGAGCTCCGCGGCGTCGACCACCGAGCTGCGGGTCTACCTGCCGATCGCGGGCCTGCGCCGGCAGTTCGCCGCCTACCTCGGCACGCCGACCCGCGCCCGAGGGTACCCGGCGGCCGAGGGCGACCACGCGCTGATCGTCGAGGTCGCGCCCGGCCTGGCCATCGAGCGGGTCACCGACCTGGCGCTGCGGGCCGAGCCGTCGGTCGAGCCGGGGATCTTGTTCGTGGAGCGGCAGTTCGGCGTGCTCGAGGTGCACTCGCCGAGCCCGGAAGCCGTCGGGCGGGCCGGGCAGGCGATACTCGACGGGCTGGGTCGGCGCCCCTCTGACCAGCTCAGGCCGCATCTGCAGTACGCCGACATCATCGAGGACGTCACCGACCAGCAGGCGGTGATCATCAACAGGTCGCGCCAGGCCTCGATGCTGCTGCCCGGCCAGTCGCTGCTGGTGTGCGAGATGACGCCTGCCTTGTTCGCGGCGGTGGCGGCGAACGAGGCAGAGAAGGCCGCGCCGGAGAACACGCTCGTGGACGTGACGATGATCGGCGCGTCCGGCCGGCTGTACATCGCGGGCACGACCGCGGGGGTCACGACCGCGGCGGGCGAGATCGAGCGCCTGCTCGCCGGCATCGAGGGACGCAGCATCGAAGGGCGGGTTCGATGATCGAGCCGGACGGGCGCGGCGCGATGAGCGTCGCCGATACCTCCCAGCAAGCCGTGCTCCGCGGCTACGACCCGTTCGCGCGGGCCGCGCTCGGGCCGTTCGGGTTTCCCGCCGGCGCCCACGTCGCGCTGCTCAGCCTGTCGGAGAACGCCACCTACCGGATCGACGATCCCGCGGCCAGCCGCACCGCGGTCCTGCGGGTGCACAGAACCGGCTACCACCCGCCTGGCGCGGTCGCCTCCGAGCTCGCCTGGCTGCAGGCGCTGCGCGCCGACGAGGGCCTGCTCACCCCGGCCGTCTACCGCTCGACCGACGGGCGCGAGGTCGTCGACATCACGATCGGCGACCTGACCAGGCAGACCGTCCTGTTCGAGTGGCTGCCGGGCACCGAACCGCACGAGGATCACCTGACCGAGAAGTTCGAGCTGCTCGGCGAGATCTGCGCCCGCATGCACCGGCACGCGCGCGCCTGGCGGCGGCCCGCCGGGTTCGTCAGGTTCGACTGGGATTTCGACTGCTGCGTCGGCGACACCCCGCGGTGGGGCCGCTGGCAGGACGGCATCGGGGTCGGCCGGGAGGAGCTGGCCACGCTCACCGCGGCGGCCGCGCTGATGCGCGAGCGGCTTGACAGGTACGGCCGGGGCCCCGAGCGCTTCGGCCTGATCCACGCCGACGTGCGGCTGGCCAACCTGCTCGTCGACGGCGACGACATCCAGGTGATCGACTTCGACGACTGCGGGTTCGGCTGGTTCATGTTCGACCTGGCGACGGCGGTCAGCTTCATCGAGCACGACCCGCGCGTGCCCGAGCTGTGCAACTCCTGGGTGCGCGGCTACCGCAGGGTGATGCCGCTGGCCGGGCCGGACGTCGCCGAGATACCCACGTTCGTGCTGCTGCGCCGGCTTCAGCTCGTGGCCTGGGTCGGCTCGCACCGGTTCGCCGACGCCGCGCTCGAGCTCGGCGCCGAATTCACCGCGGGCTGCTGTGAGATCGCCGAGCGTTACATGTCAGGAACGGGCTGAGGGGCCTGGCCGGCCTCCCGGGCTCGCGCCGGCCCGCGCCCCCCAGTTGCCCAGTCCTAACCGCCCCGTCCTAGCTGCCTCACCTGTCAGGGAGTCCGAGATGTTCGAATCGATCAGAGGCCGGTCCGTGCTCGTGACCGGCGGCACCAAGGGGATCGGCAAGGGAATCGCCGCGGGATTCGCGGACGCGGGGGCCCAGGTCGTGATCACCGGCCGGGACGAGGCGAGCGGCGCCGAGGCGGCCGGGCAGCTCGCGGCCGCGGCCGCGGGCATGAACCCGGCCGGCGGCGAGGTCAGCTACGTCCGCGGCGACGTCAGCGACCCGGCAAGCTGCGCGGAGGTGGTGGCGGCGGCCATCGGCCAGCACGGCGGGCTGGACGTGGTGTGCTGCAACGCCGGGATCTTCCCCGCGTCGCCGCTGGCCGAGATGACGCCGGCCGAGCTCGAGGAGGTGCTCGGGACCAACCTGAAGGGCACGTTCTACGTCGTCCAGGCCGCGCTGCCCGCGCTGAGGGAGTCAGGGCACGGCCGGGTCATCCTGACCTCGTCGATCACCGGGCCGATCACCGGTTACTCCGGCTGGTCGCACTACGGCGCCAGCAAGGCGGGCCAGCTCGGGTTCATGCGGTCGGCCGCACTTGAGTTCGCGAAGTCGGGCATCACCGTCAACGCGATCATGCCGGGCAACATCGCCACAGAGGGGCTCGGCGAGCTCGGCGCCGACTACGTCGCCACGATGGAGGCGTCCATACCGCTGGGGCGGCTGGGCAGCGTCGCCGACATCGCGAACGCGGCGCTGTTCCTGGCCTCCGACGAGGCCGGCTACATCACCGCGCAGACCCTGGTGATCGACGGCGGCCAGACGGTGCCCGAGTCGCTGGAGGCGATGGGGTGACGCAGCCCCTGGGCGCGGAGATGCCCGGGCCAGGGGCGCCCGAGCCGTCCGGGCGGCCCGAGCTTCGCGTGGTCGACGAGGCACGGCACCGGCTGCTCGACAAGATCTCCTACGGCGCGCTCAGGCCGGGGGACAGGCTCGGCACCGAGCGCCAGCTTGCGGCCGAGCTGTCGGTGAGCCGGTCCACGCTGCGCCAGGTGCTCGCGGTGCTGGCGCAGGCCGGCGTCGTGCGCCGGGTGCCCGGCCGGGCGGGCGGCACCTTCGTGGCGCACTCGAAGGTGGACCGCGACCTGTCGGTGATCGTCGGCCTGCCCGAGTACCTGCGGCGGCAGGGGTTCGTGGCCGGCACCCGGGTGCTGTCCGCGACGATGACGGGCGCGGACGACGTCACCGCGACGCACCTCGACGTGCCCGCCGGGAGCCTCGTGGTCGACATCGTCAGGATCAGGCTGGCCGACGCCGTGCCGCTGTCGCTCGAGCGGGTCAGGCTGCCCGCCGACCTGGTTCCCGGCCTGCTCGAGCTGCCGCTCGGCGGCTCCATCTACGACCTGCTCGAGCGGCGGTACGGGATGAGGCCGCAGGACGTGATCGAGCACCTGGAGGTGGTCGAGGCGAGCCCGGACGAGGCGGCGCTGCTCGGCGTCGCGGACCGCGCCGCGCTGCTCGCCATCACCAGAACCTCGCGCACCGCGACAGGCGTCGCGTTCGAGTACTCCAACGACCTGTTCCGCGCCGACCGCACCTGCGTCACGTTCCGTACCAAGGCGGACCGCGCCGAGATCGTCGGCCGGAGCCCGGGCCTGGCCGGCGAGCGGAGCGCCGACCTCAGGCTGGCGGGCTCCGACGTGGCGGACTCAGATCGGGGCGAGATCGGCGAGATCGGCGAGGTCGGCGGGGAAGACGCGGGAGAGCGTCACCTGGCCGGCCCTGGCCTTGGCGGCTCCGCCTAGTTGCTATCCGGCTGCGACCGTCTCTTCGCGCATAGCCGTATGACGGGCGAGAACCGTGAAATCGCCGTCGCAATGCAGCACAGGCATTGCTGCCCGGATCGCGTGGGCGGCGATCAGGCAATCCATTGCCTTGCGGATCGTCTCGCCCCGGCGTCGGCAGGCCCGGTACAACGACGCGCCCTCGTCGTAGTGCCCGGGCGTGGTCGGCAGCAGCCTCCCCCGGGCCAGCAGCCGGGAAAGCCCGCGCAGATGCTCGTCGTCGCGAGCGCCCATGAGCACCTCCATCCGCACGGGGTGGCAGACCGCGAAATCGCGGTCAGCGCCGAGGATCTCGCGAACCCGCAGGTTGACCGGGCTCCCGCTCGCCCGCAAATACTCGATCCACGCTGAGGTATCGATCAAGATCACGCAACGCGGCCCTGCCGGAGTTCGCCGAGGTCCCCTTCCCAGCCCGCGCCCTCCATGGCAAGGGCCTCGTCCCTGCTCATCGCCTCGTCGGCGAGCCGTCGCAGCGCGTAGTTCACGGCCTCCCGCTTGGTGTGGAGGTCGTATCGATCCATCACTACGCGGAGCGCTCGCTCGTCGAGGTCAATGTTGGTGCGTGCCATGTGTCAACCATACACCACGTGAACGTCACAGGCCGGGCGGCCGGCACGCGCCGGCCGCCCGGTCCGCGAGTGACCCGGTCCCGGCAGGTTCCCTGCGGCGTTACGGCAGGTTCGCCGCCCAGTGGGGCCGCGTCGCGACCCGCTTACCTCATGTGCTCGGGGTCGATGCCGTGGACCGCGGGCACCTTGACGGTGCGAGCACCCAGCGTCCCGCCGAGGACGATCTTCCGCAGCGAGATGTTGTTCTTGTAGTTCGACTCGTGCAGCACCCGGCGCGGGTTGGCGATGATCTCGATGTAGTAGACGCCGTTCGGCAAGTTGGTGATGTTGAATGACTGGCCGGCGACGAACTGGAAGTAGGTGTCGCCCCAGCCGAGCGGCAGTTCCTCCCTGACCCACAGCGCGCTCGGCGAGCCGCAGTCGCTGCCGAAGCCGGTGAAGGCGGGCTGCCACATCGCGTGCGGGAGCACCAGGTTGATCGCGTCGGTCGGCGCGATGCAGAACCCGACCTTCCTGCTGCGCAGGGCAAGCGTCTTGTTGGCGTTGAGCAGCCGATACTGGGCGAACTGCTCGAAGTGCCAGTGGTTGTGACTGTTCTTGCTGTCAAAGCCCATCGTGCCTGCCCTGGCCCGGCCGACGACCCTGCCGTTCTTGTAGAAGTACTGGTAGGCCTTCATGACCGGCGCGCCGTCCGACCTGAACCCCTCGACGTCGAGCCTGGCGTGGCCGCCGATCCAGACGGTGGCGCCGAATGCCAGCCGCTGCGTGACCGAGTTCCGGCGCCCGAAGAGGTTAATACCCCACGATGGCAGCGGCGACAGGTCAGGCAGGACCGACGTCGGCGGGTTGTTGAGCACCGGTACGTTGGCTGGCTCGCTGGGCAGCGGGCCGCTGGGCGCCGTCCGGTGACCTGGGCGGGTCGGCGGGCAGAAGGTCTTGCACCGCCCGGCCTTGACGACGCGGATCGTGACCGTGGCTGTCGCGGCCTTCGGCGTGACGTGCAGGAAGCGCTGCCAGTAGCTGGTGACGTGCGCGGCGACCTTGTACGTGCCCAGCCCGAGCCGGAACCGTCCGGCCGCCGCGTCGGCGCCCCATCCGCGCTGCAGCCCCCACACCGTGCCGAACTCGAACGGGTTGCCTCCGCAGCCGAACGGGAACGGCGACCTGGGCGGAGAGTTCGGCCCCGAGCGCTGCTGGTTGAAGCCGCCAGGGCAGAACGTGGTGAGCTGGTTGCCGACGATCTTGCCGGCCGAGTTCTTGATCGTGATCCGCAGGAAGTCGCGCAGGCCGAACCACTTGTCGAACCACCGGTTGGGAACCGGCCGCTGCGTGACCTGGCCGTTGGTGCCGCGGATGATCTGCGCGGCCTTGATGGCCGTCGCGTAGCTCGCGCGCTGCACGTCGAACTGCAGCGCCGAGCCGACGGCGACCACGTAGATGCCGGGGTCCAGGTAGGCGAATTTGCCGAACTTCGGGACCTTGACGAAACGCTGGGCGGTGATGAGTTTGACCGTCGGTCCGACAGGCGTGCTCTGCGCGGCGGCGGGGCCGCCGGGCAGCGCTGTGACCGCGGTCAGTCCGGCGGCCGCCAGCGCGGCGTACCGGAGCGCCCATCGCGAATGGTTCATCCGCACTCCCTGATCAGTAAGAACAAGCCGGCCGATCCCGGCAGGAGACACGGGATCACCACATCTGACGCCTCGCGGAGATGATCCGTTGCTGTATATGGCGGGAAAGGTCATCACGTTATCGAGCTGATACCAACTGCCCGGCTCGGCGCGATGAAGGCGCATCGCCCGGTCCGCGTGCTCGCCGGGATATACCAACAAGCATGCGAAACGATCTGCCGATCTGCGCGACCTGCGGCGTTCAGTACGCGGGGCCGCGCGAGGACTGCCCGATCTGCCAGGACGAGCGCCAGTACGTCGGCTGGGACGGCCAGCGCTGGACGTCGCTCGCCGACCTCAAGGAGGCGGGTCACCGCGGCCGGGTCGAGGACGAGGGCCCGGGCATCACCGGGGTCGGCGCGACGCCGCCCACGGCGATCGGCCAGCGCGCGCTGCTCGTCCGCACCCCGGCAGGCAATGTGCTCTGGGACATGATCAGCTACCTCGACGACGACCTGATCGCCGAGGTCAACGCGCTCGGCGGGGTGAGCGCGATCGCGATCAGCCACCCGCACTTCTACGGGTCGATGATCGACTGGGCGCACGCGTTCGGCGCGCCCGTCTACATCCATGCCGCCGACCGGCAGTGGGTCGGCAGGCCCGACCCCGCGGTCGTGTTCTGGGACGGCGGCACGCGCATCATCGGCGACGGGCTCACCCTGGTGAACGCCGGCGTGCACTTCGCGGGCGGCCAGGTGCTGCACTGGGCGGACGGCGAGAACGGAGCGGGCGCGCTGCTGTCCGGCGACATCCTGCAGGTCGTGCCCGACCGGCGCTGGGTCAGCTTCATGTACAGCTACCCCAACCTGATCCCCGAGCGCCCGCGCACGATCCGCCGCGCGCTCGGGCTGCTCGAGCCATACCCGTTCGAGGCTGTCTACGGCGCGTGGTGGCGCCGGGTGGTGCATGCCGATGGCGCCGCCGCGGTCAGGCGCTCGGCGGACCGCTACCTCAGCTTCGCGCTTGATGACCATTGAGGCCTAACGGCTCGCACCGGCGACCGCCGGCCGCCGCAAACTCGCCCGCAGGGGCCAGGATTCGCCGGTTACCCGTAACGGACGGCCTTCTTCTTCGGCTTGCCATCCGGCATTCGGCCGGGAGCCGGGCGCAGCGGCGGGATCGGCGGGAACGGCCGCCGCCTCGGGCCCGACCACAGCGCCGGCACGGCCTCGATCTCGAAGGCGATCGCGTAGGCGGCCTGCTCGTAGTTGACCCGCCAGCCGACGAAGTCCGGCCACGCCTGCTCCGCGTCGCGCTCGATCGGGAAGTCCACCTCGCGCATCCGGCCGACGGCCTCGAGGAACTCCTGATAGGTGATGCTGATCCCGGCGTCAGGGTCGGGTGACTCGGGAACTTTCATGCCCATCGCCCCGGCGATCTCGCTGAGGCAGACGAACCCGCTGCGCAGGCACAACCTGGCCGGGACTGACGGCGCGCTCTCGGGGGAGACCGCCAGGTACAGGGCCGCGGAATCGAGCACGGCGAGCAGGCCGGTCACCCACGATGTATACCGCCGCGGCGAGCGGAACCTGACCAGCGGCAGGTAGGTGGTGTGGCTTTCTGTGATGTCGGCGGCGAACCGTTCCCACGTGGCGTACAGGTCGGGCAAGGTGTCGATCGTGGACGCGCCAGACCCGAGCGCGTAGTGCGTGCGCGCCAGCAATTCGGGTCCCCAGGACGGAACTCCGGCCCGCGCGTTGAGAAGCGCGAGGTCGGTCTCGCGGCGGTTGAACGCCGAGTACAGGGTCGGCAGGTACGCGATCTGGAGCGTGATCGTGATCAGTCCGGTCACCGATGCGATGTCCTGTATCGTCCGCTCGCCGGCTCCGCTCACCTGCGAGTTCCCGATGAACCACAGCGCGGGGCCCGCCGTGTTGAACGCCGAAGTGATGCCCGCGTGCACGAACGGCCAGATCAGGAGCGAATATCCGACGAAGAAGATCACCAGCCAAGCGATGAGCTGAGCCAGCAGGATCACCGGCGCCTGTCCGGCCAGGACCCTGTCAAGCCGCCGGTAGCTGGTGACGCGGAAAGTGGCGAGCCGGAAGGCGCTGTTGACCAGCCAGTCGACCGAACGGGTCAGCCAGCCGCGGGCCGGCCTCGGCACGATGATGGTGCCGATCATGCTCCTGGCCGCGCTGATGACCAGCAGGCCGCCCAGGATCGCCGCGACGATCCGGCCCGCCATCGGCACGATCATCAGTCTCCCTCCTGGCCGGAGCTAGGCTGCGTGACCTCCTGGACCAGCCAGCCGTTGCCCTCGGGGTCGCTGAACGAGACGAACGAGTTGTAGCTGGCCCGCCCCGGGTCAGGGCCCGGCAGCTGGCCGCCATCGGCGAAGTGGTAGACGTCGCCGACGTCCACGCCGCGTCCGGTCAGCTCGGCCCTGGCCGCATCGATGTCGGAGACCACCAGGTGCAGGCCCTGGGTGGCACCAGCAGCGTCCGCGTTGCGCATCAGCGCGATCGAGCAGGCCGAGCCGGGCGGCGTCAGCTGGACTACCCTGAAGTCCTCGCCGGCGCTGTGGTCCACATCGAGCCGGAAGCCTGCGTTGTCGATATAGAAGGCCTTGACCCTGTCGACGTCGGCAACCGGGATCACGATCAGCTCGAGCTTGAAGTCCATCGGTACATTCTGCTCGGTCGCGATGGCGCTCCTGTCGGCTACCGGGGATTCGCCGGCCGATCCGGCGTCCCGTCGCCCGCTACGGGCAGGTCAGAGGACGGGTTGCAGGTGCCGATGAATGTGTTGCCGCCGCCGTCGACGTGGCCGCCGTCCTCGTACAGCGCCTGGTTCGTGCCCAGGTTGAGGTAGTTGCCGGTCGGCGTGGGCAGCGCGCCGTCGCGGGATTTCCATCGACTGCCGAGCCCTCGCGGCCATATGCGATCGAGCAGGCCAGACTGCCGCTGATGTGATCATTCTGAATAATGCTGTCATTGCCCCACAGCAGGATGCCAAATGCGCCGGCCGATCCCGGCGCGCTGTTCTGATTTGGCGCTCGCGCCCATCACGACGAAAACGCCCGCGTTAAAGCCGGTGGCCGTGATGTTGCTGACGCATCGTCGGTGGCGCCGGCCTCGATGTCGACGCCGTCGACGTGGCCGGCCGGCCTGGCCGCGCCGCCGCGCGACCACGTGCCCGGCGCCGCGCCCACGAGCATCGCGCCGCAGGGCACCTTCGTCACCGCGGTCGCGCCCGCGGCGGTCGGAGCGCCCATGGCGTGCCCGCGAGCGCCAAGGCGAGAATGGCATTCTTTTCGCATTCTCGGTCGGCTCGTCACGAATCCCCCGGGCGGTTGGCAGAAGTCCCCGCATCATTCCGGCGCCCCGCCGATACATCGCCTTGGGCGTAACGATCCGTTTACCGCGGCCAAGGGGAATTAGATGAGCGAGGAATATCTGCGTCGTCGGCTATGCTGACCCGGTGCGCGCGCAGCCGGCCAGGTACACATCCGATGACGAGGACAGCGCCAGGTGGCAGGGGTTCGCGTTCCGGCCCGGCGACATCGTGATCAGCACGCGGTCGAAAAGCGGCACGACGTGGATGCAGATGATCTGCGCGCTGCTCATCTTCCAGACGCCTGACCTGCCTGCCCCGCTCGGCAAGCTGTCGCCCTGGCTCGACTGGCTGATCACCCCGCGCGACCGGGTCTTCGCCGGGCTCGAGGCGCAGCGTCACCGCCGGTTCATCAAGACCCATACGCCGCTCGACGGCATACCGCTCGACCCGCGTGCCACCTACATCGTCGTCGGCCGGCATCCGCTCGACATGGCCGTCTCGCTGTACTACCAGGGCAGCAACATCAACAGGGACCGGGTCAGGGAGCTGACCGGCCAGCCGGCGGCCGAGGGCGAACGACCGCCCCCGCCGGTCCTGCACGACTGGCTGGTTTCCTGGGTCGGGGCCGACGTCGAGCCGGCGGAGCGCCTCGATTCGCTGGCTGGGGTGTACTGGCACATGTCAGACGCGTGGGCCAGGCGCACCAGCCCGGCAGCGCCCGGCGGGGGAGGCACGGGCGGCGCCGGCCGGGGGCCGGACGTCGTGCTGGTGCACTACGACGACCTCTCCGCGGACCTGGACGGCCAGATGCGGCGTCTCGCGGGCCTGCTGGATATCGCCGTCCCCGATGCGGCGTGGCCGGGCCTGGTCCGCGCGGCGACGTTCGGCGAGATGCGGGCCAAGGCCGCGGCGCAGGCGCCGGACCCGGGCGGGGTGCTCAAGGATCTGGCCGCATTCTTCCGGCGCGGCTGCTCGGGCGCTGGCCGCGAAGTCCTGACGCCCGACGAGCTCGAACGCTACTACCAGCGGGCGGCTGGGCTGGCCAAGCCGGACCTGGTTGACTGGCTGCACGGCGGAAGCCTGGGCACCCCGGCGGAGTGGAACCCGGAGCGACCGGGTAATTCCCAGGTAAACTATCCGCGCATCGGGACGCCATGACATCATGTCCCGATTTGACTGAGTCTGGCTGTCCGCCGGGTGGCATCGGCCGCCTGGCTTACCCGCACCACGCAACGAAACAGGAGTCGGAATGCGCGTACTGGTTCTTGGCGGCGACGGGTTCTGTGGGTGGCCCACCTCGCTGTACCTGTCGGACCGCGGTCATGACGTGACCATCCTGGACAACCTGAGCCGTCG
>Ga0207646_10003542_pt1 | contig 17560 bp, 20 predicted proteins | sample KBSK5502metaG_FD_184343 | JGI IMG/M metagenome (GOLD analysis project Ga0207646, IMG submission 184343) | Corn, switchgrass and miscanthus rhizosphere microbial communities from Kellogg Biological Station, Michigan, USA - KBS K5-50-2 metaG... | ecosystem: Host-associated > Plants > Roots >... | reverse complement strand
GAGCTTTCGCCCTGGCCCAAGATGACGTTCAGGAGCTCGAGCGCGCGGGTGTCCGGGTCCGCGTGCGGCGGGGCCCGATAGATCCGCAGCACCGCCGGCAGGTTGGCGTGTACGTCCGTCACCTCGCGCCGCCCGATGCCCGGGGAGAGGCGGCTGGTGCAGCTCACGGGGGGTGGCTCGCTGTGGCGCGGAATCTCGCTGAAGTACTCATTCACGTACCGCCGCAGCTCGAGGGGCTTGAAGTCGCCCACCACGACCAGCGTGGCGTTGTTGGGAGCGTAGTAGGTGTCGAAGAAGGCCCGGACGTCGGCGAGCTGTGCGGCGTTGAGGTCGTCCATCGACCCGATGACCGTGTGCGCGTACGCGAAGCACCCCGCGCTGTCGAACGGCCAGGTCATGCCATCGATGAACGCGGTCGAATACGGCTGGTTGTCGACCCGCAGCCGGCGCTCCTCCTTCACCGTCTCCCGCTGGTTGTGGAAGTTCTCATCGGTGATGGCGAGCGACCGCATACGGTCGGCCTCGAGCCAGAGTGCCAGGTTCAGCCGATTCGAGGGCAGCGTCTCGTAGTAGTTGGTGCGGTCTTCCGCCGTGCTGCCGTTGTCCGAGCCACCGGCGCGCGAGATCAGCTGGAAATGCTCGCCCTTCTTCACGTGGGCCGAGCCCTCGAACATCATGTGCTCGAACAGGTGCGCGAAGCCGGAGCGGCCCGCCCGCTCGTTCCGTGAGCCGGTGTTGTACCACACGTCCACCGACACGATGGGCGTCGAGTGATCTTCCGAGTAGATCACGCGCAGACCGTTGGGAAGCGTGAACGCTTCGTAGGCGATCTGGCCCGACTGGCCGGGCAGCGCCGGAGCGAACGAGGCGCCGAGGAACAGCAGTCCTCCGACCACGGACGGGACGCGCATACGACCTCTCATTCGGGGGTCGGGATCACGGGCCCCGACCGCACCAGCTCGAACGAAAAGGCCCCGTCCAGGGTCTCGCCTTTCACCACGCGCCGGGGCCCGGTGCGGGTCGCGTAGATCCGGAAGCCGCCGCTGCGCACCGGCAGCACGTCGAACCGGCCGGCGGGGACCTCGATCGTGGCGGGCGACTCGGCGATGAAGCTGAGGGTCACCAGCGAGTCCTCGAATTCCTTGTACGCCGGAACGGCGAGCGACTCACCCGCCACGGCGTTCGAGACGGCGCCCGCGAGGAACACGTAGTCCGAGAACACGGTGCCCGGGGCGAAGGGCCGGCTCACCGGAACGATCTTCACGCTGCCGCTCCTGGTCCCCACCCGGCGGCGACCGGAGATCTCGCCCCGCTTCACCTCCAGATCGTGCTCCACCATCACGGTGTCGCTCTGCGGCGAGAAGAGATCGATGTGGTGAAAGGTGGAGATCGGCTGGCCCGTCAGGCGGTTCACCACGACGCGCAACCGCTCCTCTTCGACCGGCCGGAATTCCGACGTCGCCGTGTAGACCAGCTCCTGGGTCATCTCGAGCGGCCGGATCTCGTACTGCCACACCGCCCACCCCCGCTCCTCGCCCCGCAAGCGAAACACGAACGAGTCGCGCGTCGCGGGGACCTGGGCGACATCGAACTGGAGCGACTTGGGGTGGGTGGAGGGACCCGACGTCTGAGCGGTCGCGGCCGACGGGAGCGGGGGGCTAGCGAGCAGCAGGAAACAGAGCCAGCGCATTGGTCTCGAGAATCGCCTTCTTGTGCGGGTCGCTGAGCGGCAGCGCCAGGAATTGGTCGATGTTGATCCGCATGTCCTTCACACCCGGACTCGGCCAGTCCGTGCCCCACAGGACCCGATCCGCCAGCTCCGAGAGACGCGGAAAGTACTCCAACAATCGGGCGGGCGGTATCCCGGAGACGTCGAGCCGCATCCCCCGGTGGCGTCGCAAAACGAAAAACGCCTCCTCCATGTAGAGCGGCCGGCCGCCGTGCGCCATCACGATGCGGAGATCGGGAAAGTCGATCGCCACGTCGTCGAGCTCCATCGGATTGCCGTACTTGGAGCGGGCCCCGGGGAAAATGCTCGTGCCCGTGTGGATCATCACCGGCAGGCCGCGCTCCTCGCACCGCCGGTAGATCCTCCCCAAGGCGTCGAGGCCATTCGTGTACGCGTTCGCCGGCATGCCCTGGTGCGGTGGATGGATCTTGACGAGCCGCGTGCCCAGGTCGGCGAGGCGGTCCACGTCGCCCGACGGGTCCTTCGTGAAGCGGGGGTGCACGCCGCCGTACGGCACCAGTCGCTCCGGATCGGCCTGGGCGTATTTCGCGGCGAAGGTGTTGCTCGCATCCGTGAATCCCATCACGTCGGGCGAGGGGTAATTCACCAGGCCCACCCGCCATACGCCCGAGCGATCCATGACCTCGAGCAGCGCGCGCGGGTCATCCATCACGTGGATCATCAGGTCCCGATGCGCGTCCTGGCCGCGCCACATGAGCTCGAGGATGTGGGGCTTGAGCTCGCGCCACGGCTGGACGTGGATGTGAACGTCGGTGATGCGGGTCAGGGCCTGGCCGGTTGCCAGCCGGGGGTGATTCATGGGGCGCAGAAGCTACCCTGGGACAGGAGCGGGTTCAACTACGCGCTCGTCCGCACGCCGAGCGGTTGCCACACACGGAGTTGCGCGTCCGCGACACGCCCGGAATGTCGTTCCCCTTCGGAACACAACCCCGAGCCGATCCGCTCTGAGATGCGTTTGCCGGTCCACGTGGCTTGCACGCAGCACTGGGTGCGGAATTTGCGCTCGAGCGGTGTCGCGCGACGTGCGTCCTGAGCGTCTCTAGAACTCCACAAGATTCGGAGGAGAACCCAATGAGGTCCACGATTCCCATGCTCGCCGGCATCGTGCTCTTGGCATCCTGCAATGACAGCAGGTTTCCCTGGTCACCCGCTCCGGCGAGCGGCGTCAACGCGGTGCAGTCGGTCAACGGCGGACCCTTCGGGTTCGTGAACTTCGAGCTCGGCGCCGCGCCGGGGACGGTCTGTCCGGGTCCGTCCGGCTGCACCAACGGCGCCGCGGAGCCCGCGATTCGCGCCGACGCCACGGGGACGTTCTACGTCTCCTCGGAGCTCGGCCTGTCCGCCGGCACGCTCGCCTGGAAGTCCACTGACGGCGGGCTGCATTACACGGCGCTGACTTCGCCGAATCAAATCTCCCAGGCGGCCGGGGGCATCGCACCCGGGGGCGGGGACACCGACCTCGGCGTCGCCCCACAGGCGAACGCGAGCGGCGTCCACAACGTCTACGTGGCGAGTCTCAGCCTCGCCAATGTCACGGTGAGCACCAGTCAGGACGGCGGGAAGACCTGGAACAAGAACGTCCTGAGCGCCACCATTCCCGGCGACGACCGCGAGTGGATCGCCGCCGATCAGGCGACCAAAGTCTGCATCTCGTACCACGACGTCGTGACGTTCAACATCGACGTGAACTGCAGCCTCGACGCAGGCGCCAGCTTCACGCAGGTGGGGTCGGCGATCGACGCCGCGCACGCGTTCCTGTTGGAAGAAAACTCGACGGGCAACCTGGTGATCGACCCGAACTCCCACGTCATTTACCAGGTGTTCAGCGGCATCGCGAACGCCACCGAGGCGGTCGTTCCGACCAACTTCCACGCCGTCTGGATCGCGATCTCGCGCGACGGGGGCCAGACGTTCACCGACTATACCGTGTATGTGAATCCAAATACCTCGGCCTCGTACGGCCACCAGTTCATCAACGCGACCGTGGATCAAGCGGGCACGATCTACGTCGTGTACAACGATAACCACAACCTCTTCTACAGCTTCTCGACGAACAGCGGGCTGACCTGGACCGGGCCATTCCAGATAAACCAGCCGCCCTCCGCCACGGCGATCATGCCCTGGAGCGTCGCGTGCGCGCCCGGTCAGCTGAACGTCGTGTGGTACGGGACGTCGTTCTTCGACGGCTCGGCGCCCGACAACTATCCGGCCTCGGCGGCGTGGTACGTGTACTTCGCGCAGAACCGCAACGCGGCCACCGTCGGCAGCAAGTTCACGCAAGCCGCGGCCACGCCCATCGTCCACTTCGGTGGAGTGTGCGAGGGAGGGGTTTCGTGCACCGGCAACCGGGATCTATTCGACGACTTCGGCATCGCGGTATCCCCGACGACGGGGGCCGCGTCCATCACCTACAGCGACGACCAGCCCGGAAACGACGGGCGGGATGACCACACCGCCATCGCGACGCAGACGGCGGGTCCCAGGATCTGCGCAGGCACCTGAGCGGAGCGGGGGAGGGAGGGGGGCGGAGGGCCACGGAGCGAGGAAAGGGGGCGCACCTCAGGCGCCCCAGCTGTAGAACCCCTTTCCCGCCTTCTTTCCCAGCTCCCCCTTCGCCACTTTGTCGCGCAGGATCTGCGGGGGCTCGAACTGCGGCTCCCCGAGCGCCTGATGGAGGTATTCGGCGATCGCGAGCCGGACGTCGAGGCCGACGAGATCCGTCAGCTTGAGCGGGCCCATCGGATGGTTGTATCCCAGCTCCATCGCCTTGTCGATGTCTTCGGCGGACGCGACCCCGCGCTCGAGCATCCGCATCGCCTCGAGGCCGAGGGCCAGACCCAGCCGGCTGGACGCGAACCCCGGCGAGTCCTGCACCACGATCGGCTCCTTGCCGAGGGCTCGCGCGAAGGCGACGGCACGCTCCACCGCGACTGGGGCGGCCCGTGGGTGGGTCACCACTTCGACGAGCTTCATCGCGTGCACCGGATTGAAGAAATGCATCCCCACCACGCGGCTGGGCTCTTGCACGGCGGCGGCGATGTCGGCGACCGAGAGCGACGAGGTGTTGGTCGCGAGCAGGGCGTCCGGCGGCGCGGCCCGCTCCAGCTCCGCGAAGAGCTGCTGCTTCACCCCCAGGTGCTCGTGCACGGCCTCGATGACGACCTCGGCCCCGCTCACCGCGGGCGCGAACTCGTGCTCCGCGCGCAGCCGGCCCGCGGCGGCGGCGTGGTCCTCCGCCATCAGCTTGCCGCGCTTCACAGCGACCGCGAGCAGATCGTTCAAGCGGCCGAGCGCGAGCGGGAGCACCTCGGCCCGGCTATCGGTGAGACACACCTCGAACCCCGCCAGCGCGACCGCATACGCGATGCCCGCACCCATCGTGCCCGCGCCGACCACCGCCACGCGGCGTGTGGTCATGCGGCCCGCGTATCCACGGCGCGGCGGCCGATCTCGGGCCGGTTCGTGCAGATCCCGTCCACGCCGAGCGCGAGCAACTGCGCCATGTCGGCCGGCTCGTCCACGGTCCACACGATGAGCTGCATTGCGGCCCCGTGCAGGGCATCGACCAAGAGCCGGTCCACCAACGTCCGCTCCTGCCAGAGGACCGTCGCGCCGGCGTCCTGGAGCGCGACGAGCGGTCTGATGGGATAGGACGCGCTCAGCACGCCGCGGCGCAGGGCGGGGGACCGGGCCCCGAGCCGCCGCACGATCCGGTGATCGAAAGCATGCACGGCGTAGGCGTCGGGGTTCGGGCCCCGGCGCAAGGCCTCGAGCAGGCGATCGTCGAACTTGGGCGGCAGTGACTTCACTTCGACGAACACCTGCAGGCGCGGCCCGATCGCCTCGAGAACGTGGGCCAGGGTGGGGATCGGCTCGCCGTTCGAGAGCCGCAGCTCCGCGACCTGGTGCGCCGTGAGCTGCGGGATGCGGCGGCCTGCGATGGCCTCGTCGTGGTGCACGACGAGCGTCCCGTCCGCTGTGGCGTGCACATCCAGCTCCACGGCGTCGGCGCCGAGCTGCATCGCGGCGCGGAACGCGGCGAGCGAGTTCTCGACCTCGCGGGCCGACGCGCCGCGGTGCGCAACCACCAGCGGCCCGGGGGGAGGGGAGCTCACTTGAGCAGGCTGTCCGCTTTCTTTGCCTCGATCCAGCTCGGCTCCTTCTCGATGTCGTGCACCGTCTGGTAGTGCTCGGGCTGAGGGAGGACCGTTTTCAGGTACGCCGCGTACTTCGCGGGATCGTCGATCGGCTGGCCGTCCACGCTGTAGCGGTGATGCGCGTGCACGCCGATCTTGCGGTTGAACTTCGTGTCCGGCATCCGCAGCCAGCGGTCTCGGTCCGGAATGAACATGTTCAGCCGCTCCACGAGCTTGGTGATCTCCTGGCGGTACAGGTCGCGGCTCAGCTCGTTGAGCTTCGCCTTGTCGGGCTCGGTCTGGTGCTCCCGCTCGTCGTATCGGCCCTTCAGGCCCCACACGTAGGCCCAGTGCGCCGACGACGAGTTGTCGGTGCCGAACAGATCGAACGCGGTGGGGATCCACTTGTAGAAGAATCGCTGGATCACCTCGGGCGGCATCTTGCCGGCTTTCACGATCCTTAAGAGACCGTTGTTGCCGGTGCCGAGGTGGAACGACTCCTCCTTGAGCATCGGGTTCATCGAGCGCGACAAGGGATCGAACGCCGACACCGACAGCATGGTGAGCTGGAACTTGCCGTCGCGGTCGATGAACTGCGTGTAGGTGAAGAAGTCGAGCCAATTGTCCACCAGCTCGTTGAACGACCCGAGCAGCCGCTCCCCCTCGTCGGCCCGGCGCTCGAGCAGCTTCGCCGCCTCGCGCTTGCCCTCGTCGCCGAAATGGCTGCACAGCAAATACGACATCTGCCAGCCGTGGCGCATTTCCTCGGTCATCACGCGCATCAGCGCGAGTAGATCGTAGTCCGACGGCGCGTGCGTGAGCAGGTTGCGCTGCTGCTCGACGGAGGCGAACTCGGTGTCGCCCTGGTACACGATCAGGTTCAAGAGCGCGTCGCGAATCCGCTGGTCGGGGATGTGCATCACCGTCGGCCATTTGCGCTGGCCTTTGTAATGGCCGAACTCGATGTGAGGCACCTCCTGCTCCCCGAACTTCGCCTCGAACTTGAACTTGCGAATCTCGCCCTGGGGCAGGCCGATCGAATCCTGCCAGTAGCGGAAGTAGTCGATCCATTCGTCGAAGTTGTGCAGCTTGCGGACCATCAGCGGCTCCTCTTGGCGAGTGAAGCCCCAGCAATGCGCTGGCGCGCTTCGGGAGTAGCGAACAGCTCGTTCTGCTGAGTGATCTCGAGGTCGAGCATGGCGGCGAGCGAGCTGGCCTCGCTCTGGTACAACGCTTCCTTGGCGCGCCGCACCGCCCCAGGCGGCTGGGCGGCCCACTGCTGGGCGAGGGCGCGGGCCGCTGCTGGGAGATCGGCGTGCGGCACGACCTGGTCGAACAGCCCCAACCTCAGCGCCTCGGCCGCCGGCACCATGCGCGCGCTCCAGACGAGCTCGAGCGCCCGCGACGTGCCGACCAACCGCGGCAAAAAGAAACTGCCGCCCCAGTCCGGGACCAGGCCGAGCTTGTGGAACACCTGGCCGATCGAGGCCTGGTCCGACGCGATCCGGTAATCGCAGGCGAGCGCCAGATTCGCTCCACCTCCGGCCGCCGGCCCGTTCACCGCCGCGAGCACCGGCTGCGGCGCCGCACGCAGCGCGAGCGCCACGTCCTTCCCCGCCGCGACCAGCGCCGACCCCTCCGCGTCCAGCACGCCCAGGTCGGCGCCGGCGCAGAAGGCGCGCCCGGCGCCCGTGATCACGATGACGCGCACGGCGTCGCTGTTCGTGAGCATCGCGAGGGCCTCGCGCAGCTCGTCGCACAGCATACCGTCCAGAGCGTTGAGCTTCTCCGGCCGGTTGAGCGTCACCGTGCCGATGGCCCCCGCGATTTCCACCAGCACGCGCTCGTACGCCGCCATCACGCCCGCTCCACGATCATCGCGATCCCCTGGCCGACGCCGATGCACATGGTCGCGAGACCGTAGCGTGAATTGGTCCGACGCAGGGCGTGTACCAGCGTCGTGAGGATGCGCGCGCCCGTCGCGCCCAGGGGGTGGCCCAGCGCGATCGCGCCGCCGTAGATGTTGACCCGCGCGGGATCGAGCTTGAGCTCGCGGATGCAAGCGATGGCCTGCGCCGCGAAGGCCTCGTTCAGCTCGATCAGGTCGATCTGGTCGATCGTCAACCCGGCGCGTTGGAGGACTTTCTGGGTCGCGGGGATCGGCCCGAGCCCCATGCAGCTCGGATCGACTCCCGCCACCGCCGTCGCGACGATGCGCGCGAGCGGTTTGGTTTGCCGAGATGTCACGAGCAGGGCCCCCGCTCCATCGTTGATCCCACTCGAGCTCGCCGCGGTTACGGTCCCGTCCTTCCTGAACGCCGGCTTCAGCTGCGCCACGCGTGCGAGCGTCGTGCCGGCCCGCGGGTACTCATCCCGCCCGAACGTGGTGCCGTCGGGCAGGGGGACGGGAACGAGCTCGTCGGTGAAGACACACGCCTGGAGCGCCGCCTCGGCGCGGCGTTGGCTCTCGACCGCGAAGCCGTCCTGCTCGGCGCGCGTAATCTTGTAGCGTTGAGCGACTATCTCGGCCGTCTCGCCCAGCGAAATCGTCCATTCCTGCTTGAGCCGGGGATTCGTGAACCGCCATCCCACTGTCGTGTCCGCGGTCTCCGGGGTCCTGCGGCTCCACGCCTCGCCCGACTTGAGGGTCACGTAGGGCGCGCGCGTCATGTTCTCGACGCCGCCCGCGATGAATACCTCGCCCTCACCGGCCTTGATCGCCTGGGCTGCACTCGCCGCCGCCTGGAGGCCCGAGCCGCACAACCGGTTCACCGTCTGGCCGGGGACCTCCACCGGAAGGCCCGCGAGGAGCAGCGCCATGCGGGCCACGTTGCGGTTGTCCTCTCCTGCCTGATTGGTACAGCCGAGGATCACGTCATCGATGGACCGGGGGTCGAGACCGGAGCGCTCGACGACCGCTCTGATCGGAATGGCCGCGAGATCATCCGCACGCACACCCGCCAACGCCCCCGCGTGCTTCCCCACGGGCGTTCGCAGGGCGGCGCAGATGTAGGCTTCGTTCACAGGCCGACCCAGACCGTCTTCGTTTCGGTGTAGTTCTGCAATGCCTCTTTCCCCAGATCTCTGCCGAACCCGGAGAACTTGTAGCCGCCGAACGGTGCCGCGGGATCGTAGAAGTTGTACGTGTTGATCCAGACGGTGCCCGCCTTGATGGCGCGGGCCACGCGGTGCGCCTTCTGGACGTCCTTGGTCCAGATCCCAGCGGCGAGGCCGTACATCGAGCGATTGGCGAGCTGGATGCCCTCGGCCTCGTTCGCGAACGTCAGCACCGAGAGCACCGGGCCGAAGATCTCCTCATCCACGATCTTCATGCCGGGCTTCGCGCCGTCGAACACGGTCGCCTCGACGTAGTAGCCCTTGCCGTTCACTTTCGCCGGCTTGCCGCCCGCCACCAGCCGGGCACCCTCCTTCTCGCCCGCTGCGATATAGGACAGCACCGTCTCCTGCTGCCGCTTCGATACGATCGCGCCCAGGCGGGTGTTCTTATCGAAGGGATCGCCGGGGGTGAGCTTCTTGGCCCGCTCCGCGAGCTGCTCGACGACCTGATCGTGCACCGCCTGCTCCACGAGGAGCCGCGATCCCGCCGCGCAGACCTCGCCCTTTCCATAGAAGATCCCGTTCTGGGCACCGCGGACGGCCGCCGGGAGGTCGGCGTCGGCGAATATGATGTTGGGACTCTTGCCGCCCAATTCGAGCGTCACGCGCTTCACCGTCGCCGCGGCCTCGCGCATGATCCACTGACCCACCTCGGTCGAGCCCGTGAAGGCGATCTTGTCCACCAGCGGATGGCGCACCAGCGCCGCGCCGGCCGTGGTCCCGGGCCCCGGCACCACGTTCAGCGCGCCCGGCGGCAGGCCCGCCGCGACCGCGATCTCCCCGAGCAGCAGGGCCGTGAGCGGCGTCTCGTGCGCGGGCTTCAGGACCACCGTGCACCCGGCCGCGAGCGCGGGGGCCACCTTCCACGAGGCGAGGTTCAACGGGAAGTTCCACGGCACGATCGCGCCCACCACGCCAACCGGCTCGCGTAGCGTGTAGGTGAAGAAGTTGCCGCTCACGGGGAGCGTGTCGCCCGTGAGCTTGTCGGCCCAGCCGGCGTAGTAGCGGAACGTTTCGACGGCCATCGCGACGTCGATCTTCGACTCGAACAACGGCTTGCCGTTGTTCTTCGTCTCGACTTCGGCGATCTCCGGAGCGCGCTGCTCCAAGAGCTCAGCGATGCGGTACAACAGCTGGCCGCGCTTGCGCGCCGGCAGCTCGCGCCACTCCTTGGAATCGAGGCAGGCGCGGGCCGCCTGCACGGCGGCGTCGATTTCCGCCTCGCCCGCCTCGGCCACCTCGACGAGCGGCTCCTCGGTGGCGGGATTGATGAGACGGTAGCGCTTGGCCGTGCTGCGCCATTCGTTCCCGATCAACAGGTCGGTCTTCACCGCCCCTTGAACTCCGCCACCCGCTTTTCGACGTACGCCGCAATGCCTTCCTTCGCGTCCTCCGACTGGAACAGCTGCTGCTGCAGCTCCCGCTCGAGCGTCAGCCCCGATTCGAAGGGCACCTCGGCGCCCGATTGGACGGACCGCTTGATCAACCCCACCGCCTTGGACGCCTTGTGGGGGGGCGTGAACTGCTTGGCGTACAGCATCACCTGATCCCAGAAATCGTCGGCGGGGAAGACTTCGTTCACCAGCCCGAGCTCCTTCGCCTTGTCGAAGGAGAAGGTCTCACCCTTCACCATCATTTCGATGGCCCGCGGCTTTCCGACGATGCGCGCCAGCCGTTGCGTACCGCCGGTGCCGGGCAGCACGCCGAGGTTCACCTCGGGGAGGCCGATCTTCCCGGCGTTCTCCTTGGCGAGCCGGATGTCGCACGCCATCGCGATCTCGAGCCCGCCGCCCACGGTGTGCCCGTTGAGGGCGGCGATGGTGAGCTTGGGCGTGTGCTCGAGCCGGTTGAGGGTCTCGTTCGCGTGCAGGCAGAAGAAATACTTGAAGCGCGGGGTCACGCTGTTGAGCATGCTGATGTTCGCACCCGCCGAGAAGAACTTGTCGCCGTGGCCCCGCAGCACGATCACATGCGCGCTGTCGTCGAAGCGCGCCCTGAGGATCGCGTCATCGAGCTGGCGCATCATCTCGTGGGTGTACGTGTTCGCAGGGGGGTCATCCAGCTCGAGGATCGCGACGCCGCTCTCCACCATATAATGGACCAGCGTCTTCGTCTCGGCCTTGGGTTCCGTCATCGTAGCCATGAGCCGTCAGCCTCCGTGAACCGTGGAACGCGCCTCGGCGAACCCGCCGATGAACGTGCGCGCGATGAGCTCCGCCAGGCGCTCGGGATCGATCTCGCCCGCGGGGTCGTACCAGTTGTAGATCCAGTTCATCATGCCGAACAGTGTGTAGGTGGCGGCGCTCCGCTCCACCGCCGCCTCGTCCGGCGCGACATCCTTGAGCAGCCGCTCGAGCAGGTCCACGTAGCGGCGCTTGATCGCGTTGACCTTCCGCTGGCGGTCGCCGGTGAGGGAATTCGCTTCGTGCGACAGCACCTTCATTTCAGCCATGTGGGCGGCGAAGAAGGTCACGTGGTGGCGGATGAACGCCTGCAGCCGCTCGCCCGGCTCGGCGTCGCCCAGCCCCTGGAGCGCGCGCTCCGCGCCCGCGAGCACCCGCATGAAGCAGCGCTCCTGAATGCGGAAGAGCAGCTCCTCCTTGCCGCGCACGTAGTAGTACATGCCGGCGAGCGACATATCGGTCGCCGCAGCGAGATCGCGCATCGTGGTCGAGTGATAGCCCTGGTCGGCGAAGACCTTCGCCGCCCGGAAGAGGAAGTGGTCGAGCCGTTCGTCGTAGGGGCGCATGGGGTTCGAACGCTTGTTCGAATATCGAAGCTATGAGCGGGCTCCCAGGATTTCAAGGGGCCTTGGCGCCTTAATATTCACGCCATCCCAACGTCCACCGTCCCGAGCGCATGACTCCCGCCGAGCCCGTCGCCGCGGATCCGACCGATGCGGCGCTGATCGCCGCCTGGCACGGTGGCGACGAGCCGGCGGCGGCCCAACTGGTCCGCCGCCACGCGCGCGCGCTCGCCCGCTTCCTGGCCGGCGCGGGAGCCCTCGCGGCGGACGTGGACGACCTGGTGCAGGAGACGTTCATCCGTGCGTTCCGCGCGCTCGGGCGGTTCCGCGGGCAGTGCCAGTTTCGCACCTGGCTGATGACGATCGGCGGTAACGTCTTGAAGGACGCGCACCGGCGCTCCCGGCGGGCGCGCGTGGTGCCGCTGGACGACGACGTGCGAGCCACGGATGGCGACCCGCACGAGCGGGCGGTCGCCGGCGAGGCGGAGCGGCGGCTCGCGGCGGGGCTGGAGCAGCTGCCCCGCATGCAGCGCGAGGTGTTCCTGCTGCGGGCGCAGCAGGGGCTCGAGTACGCGGAGATTGCGGCGGCCCTGGGGACGACTCCCGGCGCGGCGCGCGTGCACTACCACCATGCGGTGAAGCGATTGAAGGAGTATGTGAAATGAACGACGACGCCCCGCTGGACGACGGCAAGCTACAGGAGGTGGCGCGACGCCTGGGGGCGCGCGCGGCGGATCGGCTCGACGTCGAGCGCACCGCGCAGGCCGTGGTGACACGCCTGCGGACCGAGCCACGCGCCGACATCCGCGTGTTGGGACGTATACGGCCGGCGTGGCTGCGAATCGCCGCGGCGGTCGTGCTGCTCGTCGGCGCCGGAGTGGTGGCGCTCAATGTGCGGGTCCCGCTGTTTACGACACCCGTCCCGCCCGCCAGTGGGGAACTGAGCGAGCTTTCGGGGGACGAGCTCAGGGCGGTGCTCGAAGCGGTGGGGCAGGCGGGTGGCGAGCAGCAAGAGGTGTCCCCGCAGGATCTGAGTCTCGAAGACTTGAGCGCGCCCCAGCTGCGTGCCCTACTCGAGTCGCTGGAGGGTTAATGAAGTCACTCGTATGGCTCGTGATGCTCGCGACCACGCTTCCACTCGTCGCTCAGGAGCCCGCGGACACGGCCGCGGCGGCCCCGAACGGCGCCGAGGCGGAGCGACTCCGGACGCAGATCCGCCAGCGCTGGAACGAGCACGTGCGCTCGACCCTCGGGCTGAGCGACGACCAGACCACCAAGCTCCAGGCGACCGAGCAGCGTTTCGAGGGTCGGCGCCAGCCGATCCGGGCGCGCCAGCGGGAGATCAATCAAACGCTGAACGCCGAGCTGGCTTCGGGCACGCCGAACCAAGACCGGGTGAAACAGCTCGTCAACGAGCGACAGGACAACCAGCTGAAGCTGCAGCAGGTGAATCGCGACGAGGCTCGTGAGATGCAGGGGTACCTGACACCGGTGCAGCATGCGCGGTATCAGGAGGAGCGCCGCAGGTTTCAGGAGCGGGTGGCGGAGGTCGTGCGACACCGTCGCGAAGCCCAGCGGCAGATGCCGGGGCGGGGGCGGGGGCGGGGGCCACACGGTCGCAAGCCGCCCAGGCCGTAGGAAGCGTTAAGACATCCCCACCTCACGCTCGGAGGCCGAAGGCCGCCGCGAGGGCGCGCAGCGCGGTCGCGCGCGCGCGCGCCAGAGCGCCGGCCCTGGGCCGGCCCGTCAGCACTTCGAAGGCGCGCCAGGGTGAGTCCGACCAAGCGATCGCGAACACCGCGCCGCATCGCCGGCAGCGCAGGGTGGGCGCGGAGTCGATCAAAGGGCTGCGCTCGCAGCAGCTCGGGCAGACGGCGTACTTCCCATCCTCGGCGGTGGGGGCCGCGTCGTCGGGCCTGCGCCGGACGAGCGACCACATGGGCGGGCGGAGCGGCAGGATCTGCAGGAAGGCCCGCGGGACGCGGACCAGACGACTGTTGACCTCGAGCACCGTCTCGCCGGCGGTGAGCTTCACCACGCGGTACCATGCGCCGCGCCGCAGGGGACAGTCCATCCCGGCCCGCACTCGGGCCCAGTATTGCACTTCCGGCATGCGCGCACTCCCGAGCGACGGTTCGACGTGCCAATCGCGGGTCCCAATCATGTCGGCTGCCGGGCGATCGGGACTGTGACATCGGACACAAGGCCGGCCGCTCACATGCCGACACGCCGCCGGAGGACGAGGGTCCCGCCCATCCAGCCGGGTGGCTAAGTTAGGGGCTGACCGGAGGAAAGCATGTTCGGTATCCCCGATTGGGCCGTCGGCGTAGGGTTCATCCTGGTGGCCGTGTCGATCGCCAAGGCGCTCGCCGGGCGGTTCGGACCGCCTGACCGGCTGGGCAGAGCGAGGGGGTCGCGGCGCGACATTGCGCAGGCGATCGACGACCTGCAGAAGCGGGTGGGGGGGAGTGAAGACGTTCAGAGCCGACTCGACGCGCTCGAGGACGTGCAGCGCCGGCTCACCGATGTCGAAGAGCGGCTGGACTTCGCGGAGCGGATACTCGCCAAGCAGCGAGACGCCGAGCGGATCGCACCGCCGAAGAGCTAGATGAGCGTCGCTGCGGTCGACGGAGCGTCGGGCGACCCTGGTGGAAGAGCGTCATGGTTGCTTCGGACCCTGGCGCTCCGGGCCCACGCGGCGCGGGTCCGGTCGTTGCGCCAGCAGCCGTTCGGCGAAGTCGAGCCGCTCCTGCATCTCGCTCACCTCTTGCCGCAGCCTGCTGACCTCGGTTTCGAGCGCTTCGAGCCCGCTCACCCGGGCTCCCAGCGCTTCGGGTCGAGCCTGGCGCTCGCTCCCACCGAGACGCGACCGCAGGCGGCCGGCCCATAAGCCGAACGCCAGCGCGAGCGCAGCGTGAATTGTGGTGTGGACTGGTCCGGTCGCGAATCCGACTCCGGCCAGGTTGAGGACGCTCAGCCCGACGGCGATCGGGAACCAAATCGCGGGCTTGAAGGTCATGGCGAGATTGTCTCTAGCTGCCAATCCGCCGTTCTTCCCGTGTCTTGCTGAGCAAACGCTCGGCGAAATCGAGGCGCTCCTGGGTTTCTGCCAGCTCATGTTGGAGGTCCTGGACACCACGTTCCACCGCTTCGAGCCGCGCCGTGACGTCGGCCGATGGTGATTCGCGACGAGCGGCACGCAGGCGGGCGACCTTGATCACCGTGAACGCAGGGATGCCCACGAATATCAGGAGTGCGGCGAGAAACACACCAGGCTCCATGGAGCCTTCCTTAGTTTGGGCCTACGACTTGCACGAGATTCATTCCCCAATCTACGCGCGCCGCCGGGTTCGAACGCTGGTTAGGCGCCGCCGCGACGCCGCCGCGATGGCCTTCTCGGCCCACGGGCGCAGAGCCTCGGGGTCCTCGATGATTTCCTCCGGGACCTGGTAGTACTGCATGCTCTCACCGGCCTCACCATAGGGTCGGAACGCACCCATGCGGCGTGCCTCGAAGTCGCCTCGGTTGGAGTCATCGACCTTAAAGTAGAGTGTGTCATCGGCGATCAAGGCGAAGAAGAGCTCACCGGAATAGATACCGACGCCTCCGAACATGCTCCGAGCGCGCACACGCGGAGCAACGCGGCTCAACTGATCAACGATGAACGTCCGGAAGCTCGAGCTCACTGGCATGGGCACTGCGCGGAGGGTAGGCCTCACGCGCTCCTCATTTTTTGGTAACGGTCTCTTCTCTAAGGATCTTCCTTGAGAACCAGAACACCAGCCATGCTACGATGATGAAATCCACCCCCGCCCCGAACACGGGACCGAGAAGGAAGTGCACGGAGCCTACATCGATGGTCGCGGTGCGCCAAGCGCCGCCTGGAACGAAGAACGTCACAATCGGCATGAGGACCCCGTCGACGACCGCCGTCACGAGCGCGCTCGCCTTGCCACCGATGATGAACGCAATGGCAAGGCCGATCACGCCGTATTGCTTCAGGAACGCCATGAACTCGCCGCGCATTGGTAGCTCCTCGTGAATGGACCTGGGAAGGGACACGTTTGGCACAAGCGGGGATGCGCGCCTTGCGAGCTAGGGAGCGGCAAGGCGGGCCGTGTGGCCCTTTCGACCCGTAGTGGTGAACGCGGCGACGCGGACAGTCCCGCGCAACCGGATCGGACCGCGGACTTCGGGGCTGCGCATGGTGGGCTCGCTACCGTCAGTCGTGTAGCGCAGGGTGAACCCGGGTAGCTCCACGCTGCAGCGAACCACGCCGCCCTCGACCTTGAGACCGGGTGTGGGGATCCGGTAATTGAGCCCCGGCACCTCCCGATCGAGCCGGGGCAGCTCACGCTTGCCGACCACGTTCACCAAACGGGTCCACGCTGCTTGGTAGAGCGAATCGGACCGGGCCGGGCCAGCTTCCTTAGCCCAGTCCGGGTCGGGCGCCCAGGCCCGCTCGGCGAGCCCGAAGAGCTTCGGCACCATCATATAGTCGAGCCGTCCATCGCCCCCCAATGTCTCGGACCACAGGTTGCCCTGGATCCCCACGATGTGGGCCCGGCCGTAGTCGGTGAGCCGCTCCTTACCGGCGAACACGGCAGGGTCCAGCGGGTTGCCACGAGCGTCGACACGCGTGTTGCGGTAGTAGTCGAACGGGATGAACTGGAACGGCTTGCGCAGGTCGACGTAGCCTCCCCAGTCGAGCCCTGTCTCCTCGGGGTTCTGATTCCACGCGAGATCGAAGTAGTAGTTGGTAACGGGACTGAGCACGACCTCGTACCCGCCGTTCGCGAGGCGGTAGGCGAGGTCCTCGGCGCCCCAGCCGGGGACGTTGTTCCAGACATAGGCGCGCCAGCCGCGCTCGGCGAATCCGGGATTGACGATGACTGCGGGCCGCCCGTCGCGGCGCGTCTTGCGCACCGCGATCTCTTCCCATCCTGAAGGGACGAGCCCCTGAGTCTTCAGGATTTGCTCCACCCGGCCGTAGAAGGCGAACCAGAGATCGTCGACGCTCGTGAGGCCGTGCGCCTGCATGTAGGCCTGGACGGCCGGAGACCCGACCCAGACACCGGCCGGGACCTCGTCTCCACCCATGTGGATATGGCGCAGGGGCGCACCGGCCTCGTGGTGCATCGCTGCGAGATCGCTCACCACCCGCTCGATGAACCCGTACGTCGACTCAAGCGCCGGGTTCATCACGTTGTCGGGGTAGCCTTGGACCGACGTGTATACCGAACGGTCTTCCGGGTCGGTGAGCCGGTACTGCTGGTTGCCCGCCATGGCCATGATCGCGGCGCGCGCGTGGCCCGGCATCTCGATCTCCGGGATGATCTCGATGTGTCGCGCCGTTGCGTAGCGCACAATCTCCACGTAGTCGGCATGGGAAAAGAACCCGCTGCCCCACGGCTGGTCGACCTGGGGACCCGACCCAAAGGCGGGCTGAAGGAACCGGCGCGAGTCGAGCGTGTGGCCCCGGCGCGCGCCCACCGCGGTGAGCTCGGGGAGGCTGGGAATCTCGACCCGCCAACCCTCGTCATCCGTGAGGTGGATGTGGAAGACGTTGAGCTTGTAGCGGGCCAGCAGGTCGAGCGTGCGCAACAGCACCGCCTTCGGATGGAAGTTGCGCGCAACGTCGAGCATGAACCCGCGGTAGCCGAAGCGCGGAGCGTCCACAATTCGGATCGCCGGCAGTACGAGCCCTCCACGAGGAGACGGCGGCGGGAACAAGCCGCGCAGTGACTGGAGACCGTAAAAGATGCCCGCCGACGAGACACCGACGATCCGGACACCTGCCGTGGGATCGAC